>TARA_R110002050_G_scaffold49240_2_pt1 | contig 20100 bp, 20 predicted proteins | sample TARA_R110002050 | Tara Oceans TARA_R110002050 (sample SAMEA4396988) | marine metagenome | biome: Polar Biome; feature: [DCM] deep chlorophyll maximum layer (ENVO:01000326); material: water (ENVO:00002006), including particulate matter (ENVO:01000060) such as... | depth 25 m
GGAAAAAAATAACGCTGGAAAGTATTTAAAGTATGCTATTGGAGAAATTGTTTTGGTCGTTATTGGAATTTTGATTGCGCTGAGTTTAAATAATTGGAATGAATCAAGGAAAAATGAGATAATTAAACAGCAGTTAATTGAAGACTTAATTGTAGAATTACAATCATCGAGGGTTATAATAAATAATGCTATTGCCCTTGGTGATTCTCTAATTGCAGACGGTCAATTGTATTTAAAACACATTGGATCTAGAGAATTGACAATTCAAATAGATTCACTGAAAAAACTTGGAGATTTTATAACATATGGTATTCCTTATGATCTCAATTTACCAATTTATGAAGATTCAAAATCGTCAGGCAGGCTTAGTATGATTAATAATAAGAAAGTACTAATACTTTACGCTGAGATAATGTCTGCCGACATTGGTGGAACCATTCACCGTAAAATTAGTAATGATATGTATTATAATGGTTCTGACTGGGAACTAAGAAAAGAAATAGGATTAAGCGAAATTTTATCTACGCCTAATGAAATGATACCTGAAAGATTTAGATTAACTGAAAAAGAATTTTTGGAAATCCTTGCACGTCCTTCTACGTTTGCCACGTTAAATAATTCTTTACAGATGAAAGTTGTAAGGATTAATTATATGAATAGAATAAGCAATGGAATGACAGAAGTTATTGGATTACTTGAAGAAGAAAAAAAATAATCTTAAGTTATAAAAAATAACGAAAGCACAACACCGTGTATAATTAATTGCTTTGGCAAGTGCTTATTTGGAAAATTCCTTCGGAATTTTCTCGTATCAAAGTTTGTTTACTAAATTAGGTGCTGGCCACCGCACCTAATCATACACCAACCGTTGTGCTTCATTATATCCAATCGCTAATCAATGATAAAGTTCTTTAAATAATACGCTACGACTTAATGGAAAATATTTTAAGTATGCTATTAGAGAAATAGTTCATATGGTTATTGGAATTTTGATTACGTTAATCATTAATAATTGAAATAAAGTACAAAGTAATATGATAAAGAATAGTATTTCATTCTATGATACTAAAAAATATAAAATTGAATTAAGCTTTTCTACTTCAATTTTTTTCTACCTTTTTATCGTGTTTTTTCTACCATTTGGAGTAAGTAATTACAATCCGAATCATCAATACACAATTGATTTTCTTTTAATGATTTTTTTCTTTTTTCTTCCATTGTTGGTGTTCTCATTATTTAATGATATAGTGTTGCGGCCATTTTTTTTTAAAAAGGCATCTTTTAAAAAAATAATACTTTGGAGTATTTGGACCTTAGTTTTTTTAGGCACAGTTTTATTTTTTACCTATAACATTTTAGGAAACTGGCACGATTTTAAATTGAGCAGCTATATAGAATTTTTAAGTCAAGTATCCGTTGTTTTACTTTTTCCAATTGTTGGCACCTTTTTCTTTTTTAGATTCCAATTTTTACAAAATCATATTGAGCATATTTTAACTACCAAAGAAAGGTCTCTAGACCAAAACCAGCTTATCCATTTTAAAGGGCAAGGTAGTAAAGATCAAATTACACTTTCTTTAACCAATTTTATTTACGGCAAATCACAAGACAATTATGTCGAATTGTACTTTCTTGAAAAGGAACAGTTAAAAAAAATTATTATCCGTTCTTCACTAAGTAATTTGTCAGAGTCAATTGACGATACAATTATTGCGAGATGTCATAGATCTTATATTGTCAATTTATTCCATGTAATTTCGGTAATGGGAGGAAATAACGTAATCACCCTAACATTAAGCCCGTTCGATTCTACCATTCCCGTGTCAAAATCGTATCGAGACACTATCCTTAAAAATCTCCATGCGATAAAGAACTTCGTTTAGTTTACTTTTTCACCACAAATAGAAAGATTTCACCACAATGCCATAAAAATGTGTAACACGGTACCGCACTTGTTTGTCTATATTCTAAAAGTCGAATTACTAACATGTAACCGAAAGAAATCAACACATAAATTTTATAACAATGAAAAACGCTCGTATCTCTTTAACGATTTTTACTGTGCTATTTAAGGTAGCAACTTCCATTACTTATGCTCAACCTAGCTATCCTACCAACCCAGAAAATGCTCAATTAGTCTATACTGATGTGGAAAATTTTGTGGAGGCTTTTGAGCAATTAAAAACCACAACAGATACTCTAGCCGTACTAAATAAATATTATTTTGATCCTGGCACGGCGGGCTTAAAGGAATATATAATTAAACATGCTTTAACCCCTGATATGCTTAAAAATGCTATTGCTAAGAACCCGGACAGATATGCAAAAATTGAAGGGTTTTTAGCGAACAAGGCCGTTTTTGGGACTGAATTTAACGAGGTAATGCAAAATTTTGGTCAAATATTGCCTAATGCTATGTATCCGCCAACCTATTTACTTGTAGGCGCAAATCGGGGCATTGCTCAGGCCTCAAAGGTGGGCCAATTAGTTACTGTGACACGCGTTGTGGACAATGGAGAAAAGCTTAAAAAATTAATAGTCCACGAATTGGCGCACTTTCAGCAGGCACTATCTATGGGGATTGAAAAGTATGGATCGCTTTATACTCAGAAAAATAATATGCTAGCCCTTTGTTTGCGTGAAGGCGGCGCCGAATTTGTAACCTCGTTGGTTCTAAATCAGATAACACAAACAAAAAGTTTGGGGTATTTAACAAATAACGAATCCGAACTAAAATTACGGTTTATACGCGATTTAGCCGCTCAGGACACCAAATTCTGGCTATGGGAATCAATAGACGACCCAAGTGCTCCCAAGCTTATGGGCTATGTGATGGGATACAAAATATGCGAAGCGTATTATAAAAAAGCAACCAATGAGCAAAAAGCTTTAGAGATGATTTTAATCATGCCAGATCCCGAATCCTTTTTGAAAATAAGCGGTTATTTTAAAGAATAATACAACTGGTCAATGTGTTGTAATACGGTTGTTTGATTCCTTTACCTAGGGAAGCCCGTGAAAGCGGGCTTTTTTGTTGTTGCGTTTATGATTTTTAGTATCTTTAGGATTCTCCCCCTTGATTATTATATAAACTATTTGTTAAAGCTATCCCGGAATTTTTTCGGGATAAGGGCGGTATATTAAGGTATATAACACGTTGTGCATCATTAAAACCAACCACTAACCAATGATAAAATTCTTTAGAAAAATTAGACAAAACTTACTATCCGAAGGCAAAACTGGAAAGTACCTGAAATACGCCATTGGGGAAATTGTGCTTGTTGTCATAGGGATTTTGGTTGCATTGCAAATAAACAACTGGAACCAAACTCGATTAAACAGAAGCTTTGAGGTTACAATGCTAAAAGAAATTAAAAGCTCTTTAGAGCAAGATTTTAATTATTATGAGGAGTTTAAAGCTAGAGTAGAAAGAAAAAGGCAGGGAATTGAAGAGTTACTAGCTATGATAGCTTCAAATAAAACTTATCCTGATACTGTTTTGCTTGAATCATATAGAAAAATGAGGTGGGGCAATTTATTCGTTTACAACAAAGGGGGGTATGAGGGTATAAAATCAGTTGGCCTTGATAAGATTTCCAATGATTCATTGCGAAGAAAAATAATTAAAATTTACGAAGTGGATTTACCAGGTGTTTTATCGTATTATGATATGATGGGAGCAAGATATTCTAATGAAGATTATAAGTTACAACTTGATAATTCATTATGGAAACGTGTTCTAATACAAATGCCCGATAAAAGCTATGAAATTGCAAGCATACCAATTAACAATGAAACATTTTTAAAGCAACCTGAACTTATTGATAGAATTCATGTTGCACAAATCATTTTAACATATACTCAGCTTCAAATGCCAATTTTAGAAAATGCAATAAAGGAAGGTATTGATATTGTGAACAAAGAGATAGATAAATTAAAAAAAAGTGACTGATAAAAATCAAACTTAAGACGTGTATAATTCATTGCTAGTGCAATGATTAAAAGGAAAGTCATACACGAGCACGTTGGAAATAATCCCTCACAGACTACTAGATTCTTTAGTCCCTCGGCTAACGTAAAATAAGTATATTGAGGAGAAAAAATTAAACAAATTGACTAATTTTAAATAATTGATAAACAGTGATTTATTTTACATTAGTCAGAATTATAAAGACAATATGAGTCAAAATAAATCAAACAGAATTGAATCACTTGACTTATTGAAAGGTCTAATTATGATTATTATGGCGCTAGACCATGTGCGAGATTATTTTCATTATGATGCTTTTTTCTTTGACCCAACTGATCCAGACAACACAAATATTATCCTCTATTTTACACGCTGGATAACGCATTATTGTGCTCCTGCATTTAGTTTTTTAGCCGGCATATCGGCATTTCTGGTAGGAAGAAAAAAATCAAAATCAGAATTATCTGTGTTTCTACTAAAGAGAGGTATTTGGTTAGTCTTTATCGAATTAATTGTAGTTAATTTTTCTTGGTATTTCGATATTCATTTTAGTACAATAAGCCTACTTGTAATCTGGTCTTTAGGAATTAGTATGATATTTCTTGCTGGACTCATCCACCTAAAATTAAAATACGTGCTAATTTTTAGTGTATTAATGATATTTGGACACAACATACTTGATTATTTCCCTGTTGAAAAAGGAATATTATGGTCAATTATTCATGAATTCGGCTTCATTACTTTAGAGAATGGTAAAATTTTACTTGTCGGTTATCCAATCATTCCGTGGGTTGGAGTAATGTCACTGGGTTATTATTTCGGTTCATTCTATAATTCAAATAATGAACCATTGAAACGACAAAAAATGTTCAAGCTGATTGGTTTAATTTCTGTTGTTGCATTTTTAGCTATTCGTCTAATTAACGAGTATGGAAACCTTAATTATTGGAAAAGCTATGATACTGTATTAAAAACAATCTTTTCGTTTTTAAATCCGGCAAAGTATCCTCCATCTTTGACATATTTACTCATGACATTAGGACCAATACTTCTTTTTTTGGCATATACTGAAAATACCAAAGGAAAAATCGCAAAATTTATTAGTGTATATGGAAAGGTTCCATTTTTCTACTATATACTTCATTTATATATCATTCATACTTTGGCTTTGCTATTGGCATGGTTCACCAATTTTGGATGGCAAAAAATGATTATAACAGGATGGGTTACCGAATCATCTGAACTCAAAGGGTATGGATTAAATTTGGTTTATGTTTACATAATATGGATAGGTGTAGTACTTATGCTTTACCCTCTGTGTAAAAAGTTTAGTACATACAAGCTAAATCATAAGGAGAAAAAATGGCTTAGCTATTTATAATAACTATTGCCAACATAGTGTATAATTCATTGCTAGTAAAAGCCTACTTACAAAAATCCTCGCGGGTTTTCTATTTGGTTTGTATTTGTAAATTTAGTTTCTAAGACACGTAACGAAATCATACACTAAACCTTTGTGCTTCATTATCAGAAACCGCTATCCAATGATAAAATTCTTTAGAAAAATACGATATGACCTGATGGGAAAAAATAAAACTGGAAAGTATTTTAAGTATGCTATTGGCGAGATTGTACTGGTTGTCATTGGAATTTTGATTGCACTATCAATAAACAATTGGAATGACGAGCGAAAGAATACAGATAAAAGAGATACTATTTTATCGAATCTTATATTGGATTTAAAAAAGGATATAATAGCTTTTAAGAAAGCTGAAATTAGGAATCAAAAATCTATTGACTTTATTGGTGATTTTTTAAGAACTGCTCAAATAGATAATTCACTCGAATTTATAGAAAATATTGATGAAAGATATGCCTTCTATCCAAATAGCTCAAAGTACAAATCTATTATTTCAACAAATCAAATAGAATTATTAGATGACTCTAAAATTGATAAATTAACGGACTACTATGAATACGATTACTATAGACTAAAAAGTTGGATTAGGGATTTAGATTTTACCACAAAAGAAATTGGGAATTTCATGATTAATGTACTTCCAAAACACCCTATTAAGAATGATACGATTTTTAATAATGAGGTAATAAAATTATTAAAACAAAAAAAAGTTTACAACCTTTTGTCTTATAGTCAAAATGAAAGAATTTGGCTTAATGGCTTAGTAATAAGTACAAGAAAAAAGGCAGAAAGATTAATTATTGATTTGGAAAAATAACGAAAGCACAACAACGAGTATAATTAATGGCTAGTTCTCGTCTACTTACGAAAATCCTAGCGAATTTTTATCGGGGTTGTATTTGCTATATTAGCTGCTTAACAACGTAACTACTTGTAGCCGGGTCGTTAGCTGCAAGGCTACCACGGACAATAAACAACTAAAACGTATTTAATAAATGGACAAAAGCGAAAAAGTAATAACAAGAACAGTTGCAATTCCTGAGGACATTGAGAGTATTAAAAAATTATGGTTCGACTATTTGGTTTGGGGTAACGACAAAATGCAAGAACTATATGGCGTCCATCCTCATAATCCACAAGAAGCGGTTATACAGGACATTCAGCAAATAAGTAAATTTCAGCCACCATACGGACAACTAATCATAGCTACTTATCAAGGTAAAATATGTGGACTTGGAAGTCTGAAGTGCATCAATTCCGAAATTGGAGAAATAAAACGAATGTTTGTTGACCCAACTTTCAGACGTATTGGTGCGGGACGTGCTATACTTGAAGGACTTTTAATAGAATCGAAAAAAACTGGTTACAAAAAGGTTCGACTTGACAGCCCAAAGTTTATGGAAGCAGCTCATTCTTTGTATAGAAGTTTTGGATTTCGTGACATAGAAGCATATCCAGAAATGGAAATTCCACCGGAATTTAAGGACTATTTGTTGTTTATGGAATTGGATATAATGAACGACACTAAATAAAAAACGCAAACCCAGCAGCTAACAAGGTATAAAAATAATGCTTAGTTTGGTGCAAAACCCAAAGTTAGTGCGCATTTGGTCGCTCTGATTTTTCTGCGGAAAATCCTCGGACACAAAACCGCACTATTCTTATACAAACAGTTTTCGGTCATTATTAAAACACAAAAAAATGAAAATAATCAAACTTCTTATACTAGTGCTCTTTATTTTAGTTCTTACAAACTGTGAAGATTCGAATTCTAAAAAGGGCACAGAAAATAAATCGCCAGAGACTGATAGAGAATATTATCAACTTAAAGTCTACACCTTTGATTCAGAGGACCAGGTAATTTTATCTGATAAGTACCTTAAAGAAGCTTATTTGCCCGGGGTAAAAAGGTTGGGCATAAATAATATTGGTGTATTCAAATTAAGACCAACTGATACTGATACTATTCTAAAAACTTACGTACTAACTCCTTTTAGTTCGATTGAACAATTAATTGGCCTTGAAGATCAACTTAATGGCGATGAGCAATATTTAATAGCCGGAAGCGATTATTTAAATGCATCTTATGACCAAGAACCCTATGGGCGAATTGAGTCAACAATAATGCTTGCTTTTAAAGGCTTTCCTACAATGAGACCGTCTAAATTGAATAGTCCAAGAGCAGGACGAATCTATGAATTAAGGAGTTATGGATCACCAACCGAAGTATACTTGAAAAATAAAGTCGAAATGTTTAATGATGCTGGAGAAATAAAACTCTTTGAGCGTCTCGAGTTTAATGCAGTTTTTTATGGAGAGGTCATTTCGGGTTCTATAATGCCAAATTTAATGTATATGACAACTTTCTCTGATCAAGTAAGTAGGGATAAACATTGGGAAGATTTTGGTGCTTCTCCTGAATGGGATGAAATGAAAGATATTCCTAAATACCAAAACAATGTTTCTAAATTTGATATAACCTTCCTTTATCCTACCGAATATTCAGATTATTAATCGTTCATATAAACGGACAAAGAACGAAACGACAACACTGGTTATAAATAATTGCTTGTTCTTGCCTACTTTGGAAGTTCCTGCGGAATGTCCAACTTGGTGCGTACTTGCAAAGTTAATTGCTAAACCACGTAACTACTCTTAGCCGAGACCGTTGTGGTTAATTATCACAAACCACTAACCGATGATAAAATTCTTTAGAAAAATACGCTACGACCTAATGGAAAAAAATAAAACTGGAAAGTATCTCAAGTATGCTGTTGGTGAAATTATTCTTGTCATCATTGGAATTCTAATAGCAGTATCCATTAATAATTGGAATGGAGACAGAAAACTTAAGTTAGAGCAACAATCTATTTTCAAAGACTTAAAACAAGAGGTGGAGGAGAATTATAAAGCATTAGCTATTGCATTTGAAGGAAACGAAAAATCGTTCCAAGCAGGAAAAGAAATGAAAGCCCTTCTTTATGATAGTGAAGCGTTTAACAAAATGTCTGATAGTATATTTGATGCATTGGTCGTGAAAATGAATATGAACTATACTTATGATCCGCAATATGGGATACTAAATTCTATTATTTCCTCTGGACAGATAAATCAATTTTCCAATAAAGAGCTTAAATATTTATTAGCTTCCATAAAGGAATTGACAATAGATGCTTTAGAAGACGCATTGAAAATAGAATCTCAAAGAGATGAATTAATGAGATCATCTTATAATCACGCATATTTAATTAAGGACAATATAATTACAGGGTATAATATAAAGTTACTTTATTCTCATCCAGATTTCAGGTGGGCGGTTCATCATCTTTTTTATAGTGTTCGAAGGGATGGTTTAGAAGAAGAAAAAGAATTGATGACAACCTTAGAACACATTATTGAATTAATAGACCAGAATATTGATAAATAATGAAAGCACAATAATGGTTGTGCTTCATTATCTGAAACCGTTAAATAATGATAAAATTTTTTAGAAAAATTCGCTACGACCTTATGGAGAAAAACAAAACTGGGAAGTATTTAAAATATGCCGTTGGTGAAATTATCCTCGTTGTTATTGGAATTTTAATAGCCATTCAATTAAATGAATGGAGAAATGATATAGTAAACACCAAACAAAAACAGAAAGTATTATTAGCCTTAAAGACGGATTTTGAAGAGAATCTTACAAGGTTAGACACTGTATATTACCACCAAGAAAAAAGCTTTTGGAAGTTCAGGGAATCAAGAGATCTTATCGATTCTATAAATTATGTCACAGACAATACAGTGTTTAAAGAAAACTTGGGACATGGTGGATATGGATATAGTTTTAGTCCAATTAATGGGGCCTTGCGTTCTGCTATATCGTCAGGAGATATTCATTTAATTAACGGTGAGCGCTTAACAAAATTATTATTTAGTTGGGAGGACTTGGTTATTGATTCTTATGAAGAAGTTGAACTTCTTAGAAGTTACGGTACAGACCCTTATGTTCATTTGATAAATAGCTATGTCCAAGCAAGAGAATTAGGTGAAAAATCACCCAATAGGAACGGAAGCAAGCACCCATCTAATTTCGTTGGATTATATAAGGATCCACTATTTGAAAATAGTACCCAACAAATGATTTACTACTCATACCAATATATGGAAGAACTAAAGGTCATTAGAATAAATAATTTAGAAATTGTAGAATTAATTGAGCAAGAATTAAAAAAATAACGAAAGCACAACAATAACTATTAGTAATTGCTTGTTCTTGTCTACTTCTGAAAATCCTCTCAGATTTTCAGTTTGATGTGTACTTGCAAAGTTATGTGCTAAACCACGCAACTAGTCATAGCCGAGACCGTTATGCGGCAGCATAGGACGACCGTAAACAAACGACAGGCAGAAATGGAAGTATTATTTCACTTCATATTCGAATTAATTAAAATTTCAATTTTAAGTTCTATTTATGCGACCTTGACACTTTTGACTTTTAAAATAATTGGTCGCTACAAGCCTAACAGTTGGTTCTACAGAGTTTCACGGAAGAAATTACGTCTTTGGTTTTTAAGCGGACTTGCTATTTCGGTTGGACTTTTCTTTTATATGTTCACTAATTATGGTGACCACGGACTTGGTGACGGTCCTAAAATACCAATTGGTCACGGAATAGTCGTTGACAATGCCAATTGGACGGAGTATGGTTATATTAAAGGAATTACAACAACAGATAACATAGATATTGAAATGACAAAATTTATTGTTGTTGACAATATGTTAATCGGAAACCTTGAAAGTTCTTTTTATGACTTTCAAAACCCATATTTTATTTATGACTTGAAAACCAAAGAAATAAATGAATTTAAAACTAAGCCAGAATTTGACACATTTGTAAAAGAAAACAAACTACCTACTTCTGAAGAACTTTTGACATTTGAAGAGAATTACAGTAAACATTGGAGCTGGTGGAGATTTTGGCTTTTACCTTGACAGCATTAAATATGACAATATACCTAAACGGAAAAGAAAGCCGACCGCATAACAGCACCTCTACTCCACCACACTAGCTCAATCAATTCTTATCTCGTATATTTATATGGTGCGGCGATGGCATAGCCGATCCTTTGGCAGCAATTAAAAAACTCAATTATGAAAATAACATTGAGAAATGTAATATTATCTCTAGTAGTATTTTCCAGCTTATTTATCAGTTGTGAGTCAAATCAAGACAGAACTAAATTGACAGAAAAGGTTACTGAAGCACAAGAAGAAAAAATACTGAATCCAGAAGAACAAGAAATAAAAGCCATTGTAGAAAAATTATTGATGCTTGTAGGTAATTCTGACTTTCAGGGGTTGGATTCTATAATTTCAGACAAGGCAAACCTGGCAAGTGCAATAATTAGAGATGGAGCCTCGAAAAATTCCGTCATCACAATTGGCGAATATTTTGAATCACAAAAAAATCGAGAACGGAAGCCCTTTTACGAACCCGTATATGAATACAAAATTCTTATTAATAAAGGGCAAATCGCTTTTGTATGGGCTGATGCTATCCTACATTCATATGGTGTTCCTCGGACAAATAATATCGATAATTTTACCCTAATCAAGGAAGATGGTAAATGGCAATTCATTAACATCTCTTTCACAAATACACCATTACCAGAAGAGTTGAAAAAATTTGATTTGGAGGTTTTTGCCAAGAGTTATGCACAAGTGTGGTGTAGTCAAAGACCAAATTTTGTATCATCCTTTTTCTCTGAAAATGGCGTTCTACAGATAAATGATGGCTCACCAGCAAAAGGAACTGAAGAAATAACAAATGTCGTAAAAGGATTTATGGACGCTTTTCCGAATATGGTTGTTTCAATGGATAGTCTAACTACTAAATTGGACAAAACACGATTCTATTGGACACTGACTGGAACAAATAATGGACTGAATGGAACTGGAAATAAGGTTAAAATTAGCGGATTTGAAGAATGGACTTTGAATAAAGATGGGCTAATCCAAGAATCAAAAGGCTATTTTGATCAAAAGGAATATAACCGACAATTTGAATTTAAATCGGATAAATAAAAACTGCTGCCAACACCGTGTAAAAATAATTGCTTGGTTCTAGCCTACTCGGAAAATCCTACGGATTTTCCTCTGGTTTGTTCCATTTTTAATAAGTCAGTTGCTTACACAAACCGTTGTGCTTCATTATAACCAACTTAACCAATGATAAAATTCTTTAGAAAAATTAGACAAAATTTTCTGTTGGAAGGAAAAACAGGAAAGTATTTTAAATATGCTCTCGGAGAAATAATTTTGGTTGTAATTGGGATTTTAATTGCTCTTCAGATTAACAATTGGAATGAAGACCGGAAAGCAAGTTTTGAAGAAATCGTAGTATTAAAAGCGATGAAAACAGATTTTTTAGAAACAGAGAGAAGAGCTAAAGAGACAATCGAATCTCAAAATGAAGTTGTGGATTATTGCTATAAACTACAAATTATGATGAATGGACAAAAGGATACTGATTCCATTGGAGAATATATATATCGAGGCGCATTATCTTATTGGAGAATAGAGCCGGCTAATGGTACTTACGATGGACTGATTGGTTCTGGAAAAACTTACATAATAAAAAATCAAACCTTAAAAAGTTTACTTGCAGAATATTCCGCAGAAATCAAATACGGATTTGAAGATGAAGATTTTGGTTTAGAGCTAACATCAATATTGGTAGAAAAATCTAGCCCATATTCAGCTTTTCTAGAGCCTGAAAGATATAGGGTACGAGTAGGTATAGAAAAGCCTATAAGTAAGGAAAAAAGAAATAGTTCCATAGCTGAACATCTCAATAATAATTCATTTTTAGGTGTTTTAGTGGCGAAATCCGATATGGCTCATAACAGATTAGTATATCAGAAGAATATTTTAAGTTTGGTAGAAAAAATTCTAACACAAATTGAGTCAGAATTAGAAAATAAAAAATAACAAAAGCACAACAATGCCTATAAGTAATTGCATGTTCTCGCATACTTTGAAAATTCCTGCGGAATTTCCAACTTGGTGTGTACTTGTAAAGTTAACCGCTAAACCACACAACTACTCTTAGCCGAGACCGTTGTGCTTCATTATGACCAACCAATAACCAATGATAAAATTCTTTAGAAAAATTCGTCAAAAATTACTTTCAGAAGGCAAAACTGGAAAGTATTTAAAATATGCAATTGGTGAAATTGTCCTTGTCGTAATTGGAATTTTAATCGCCCTTCAAATTAATAATTGGAACCAAAACCGTCTTAATAATCAATTGGAATCTCAATACAATGAACGTCTCTTAGAAGATGTGCGAGAGGAAAAAGTAATTCTTCAAGCCGTTATAAATTATTCAAATCAAGTTCTCAGTCATGCCAAAAATGCCATAAAAGTTTTTGAAGATTCCTCAGATGCAAATCCAAATCCACTTGATAATATAATAGACATGTATCAGGCAAGCCAATTGCAGGATCCTTACTCTGCATCATCAACTTATAAAGAGTTGATCGCTTCTGGTCAAATCAACCTAATTCAAAATGATAGTTTAAAAACTGCTTTAATCAGGTACTATGAGATAGATTGGACTAATGTGGGCGTGTTTAACTTAAAAAATACATACAGAGATAATCTAAGAAGGAAAATGCCTAATGACATTCAATCAGAAATTAGATTAACATGTGGGGATCTTTATATAAAACACAGAAATGCATATCAAACCTATTTACCCAAAAACTGTGAGATTGATATTGATTATAATTCAACAAAGTCAATCGTTGCCAATTTAAGAAAGGACGAAAGCTTAAAAGAAGATTTGCGTTATTTGATTGGAAACGAAACGGGTAAATTGAATGATTTGGAGTCTATCCAAAAACAACTTAATAATCTCGTTTCTCAATTGGAAGAAATAAACAATGATTAAATTCTATAAAAAAATCAGACAAAATTTACTTTCAGAAGGTAAAACTGGAAAGTATCTGAAATATGCATTCGGAGAAATCATATTGGTCGTAATTGGAATTCTTATTGCACTAAGTATTAATAATTGGAATCAAAATAGAATTAACACAGGTAAGCAAGAAGACTATTTTTTAGGACTTAAAAATGATTTAGAAAATCAAATTACAATTTTTAATTCTATAGTTCAATTTAACGACTACATTATTAGTGAAGGAGAGTCTATCTTGAGAGACTTTAGTGCAACGAGTAAATTTTCAGAAATTGATAGTATAAATAGAAAGTTAACCACTATGATGTTTACCCAAGATTATCCAGATATCTCAACCAGTTTTAATGAACTAAATAGTACTGGGCAGTTCAACTTAATAAAAGAAAAATCGATTCGATATCAAATAATTAAATACTACCAAGACTCTAAACATTTTCAAAACTCGATGGTTGGAAATAGAAATGAAGTTATTTATCCTCAAGTATTTCCAATTATCAAATCGATGGTTATTATACATCAAGAAAATTTTAGGATTAAGAACAGCGGGATTAATTTAATGGACAATTTGAAATCAACCTTTGATAATAATTTTAATGACCCAACAAAGGAATTTGAATTAGTAAATGCAATTAATTTGCGAGTTATAATTGCTAAAAATGATAAAGGGATTATTGGAAATGCAAAAAATCAAGCTGAGCTATTGCTTGAAGTTATAAATAATCAATTGAAGATAAATTGATAACGTTTAATTTTAGTATATAAAATAACGAAAGCACAACAATGTATATGAAATCATAGCACCCTTCGGGATGCTACTACACCATACACGGAACGTTGGCAATCATTTAACAAAAGATATGAGATCAAAGAAAAATAAAAGTATTGATCGAAGGGAATTTTTAGAAATTACAGGCAAATCTGCAGTGGGTATTAGTCTAACTTCTTTACCTTTTTTGGTCTCATCCTGCAGCGAAAATATAACTACCAAGACTACGCACGGTGCATGCTATCACGATTGTCCCGACAGGTGCAGTTGGAAAGTAACAACCGCTAAAAATAAGGTAGTTGCCTTTGAAGCAAGCCAAAATACTTACACGGCGGGAAAATTGTGTAATAAAATGGTAGATTTCCCTAACGATGTAACCTACCACCCTGATCGAATTCTTACACCTTTAAAAAGAACTGGGCTTAAAGGAAAAGGAGAATTTGAAAAAATTAGTTGGGATCAAGCAATAAGCGAAGTTGCCTCTAAACTCCAATCTACTATTGAGGAAAAAGGTGGTGAAGCAATTCTTCCATATAGTTTTGGTGGTAATCAAGGCAAAGTCCAAAGCAAAGCTCCCAATCGATTTTTTGCCCATATTGGAGCTAGCCAACTGGAAAGAACAATTTGTGGCGATGCAGCAGTAGCCGGGGTTTTGGCAACAAACGGGCAAACAACGGGTGTATTACCAGAAGATTGCGTCCATAGCCGATATATCATTCTTTGGGGTACCAATCCAATTCGTTCGAACCAACATCTCTGGCCTTTTATCCAGAAAGCTAAAAACAATGGGGCAACAATAGTTGCTGTGGACCCCTTTCGTTCTGAGACTTCAGAGAATGCGGACTGGCACATTCAACCGTATCCAGGCACTGATACAGCTCTTGCTTTGGGGCTAATGCATGTAATACTCAAAGAAAACCTGCAAGACCAGGAATTTATTGACCAGTATACCATTGGAATAGAGGAGTTAAAAGAACATGTGCAAAAATATGATCCAGATTCAGTTTCTCAAATTACGGGTCTGAATGAGGAAACGATTATTTCATTAGCAAAAGCATATGCACAAAGCTCACCATCCCTGATTCGAGTGCTTATTGGTATGGAACATCAGGTAAATGGAGCAAGTGCCTTTAGAGCTGTAGCCATGTTGCCGGCATTGACAGGTGCATGGCGGCATTTTGGAGGCGGATTGATGCACATGACCTATGAGCTGTTCGGAGCATCACTGAATTGGGAAAGCATAAACTTACCTGAGGAGTTAGCAAGCAAAGAAACCCGATCTATCAATATGATAGAATTGGGTAAAGTTTTAAATAGAAAAGATCTAAATCCCCGTATAGATGCGTTATTTGTATTTAATTCGAATCCGGCAGTCACCACTCCCAATCAAAATCTGGTTCTTAAGGGATTGGAAAGGGAAGACTTATTGACCATTGTATCAGAGCACTTTATTACGGATACAGCTAGATATGCCGATTATATTTTTCCTGCAACAAGCGTTCTTGAAAATTGGGACATACTAGATTCATGGGGCACACCCTATATAAACATTAACGAGCCAGCAATTGAACCACTAGGTGAATCAAAACCCAACTCGGAACTTTTTAGGTTACTTGCTAGGGAAATGGGACTCACGGAATCGTACCTATATGAATCGGATATTGATATTGTTAAGAAAACACTGCAAAGTGATCATGAATATTTAAAAGGAATCACTTTTGAGTCTCTGAGAAAATCAGGAGGACAAAGATTAAACCTTCCTGATAAATGGATGCCACATGCTAAAGGTAATTTCAAGACCAAAACAGGAAAATGCCATTTCTACGATGAGGATATTGAACCTAGTCTTCCAACTTATATCCCTAAAGGGTATAGTCAAGCAGAAATAGAAAAATACCCATTGCATTTATTGACTATTAAAACGCCTAAATATTTACTGAATAGTAGTCATGCCAATATTGACCATATTCTTAAAAAGGAAGGGAAGCCCTTTTTAGAGGTGAACCCAACTGATGCATTCAATAGAAACATAGGTGATGGTGATGAATTGAAAGTATATAACCAGCGAGGTAGCGTATATATAGCGGCACGTATTAGTCAAAAGGTAACACAAGGAGTAGTATGTATGCCTCAGGGATTTTGGCCTTCTATGTTAAAAGGTGGGTCTTCAGCTAATGCACTCACTGATGATCTCTTAACAGATAGGGGTCGTGGTGCCGCAATACAAGAAGCTAAAGTTGAAATAGTAAAGGTCTAAAAAAAGACCACCAATAATGTATAAAAATAATAGCGGTATAATCGCTAAAATAAAAGTAAGTAAATATAAAAAAGGTCTGTGTTTAACCGAATAGTTAGTGCGTGTAAATCCGTTACTATTCTTATACTAGACCGTTAGCCTTCATTATGACCAACCAATAACCAATGATAAAATTTTTTAGAAAAATTAGACAGGACTTGCTATCAGGCGGAAAAAGTGGAAAGTATCTTAAATATGCTATCGGAGAAATTGTTCTTGTAGTTATGGGGATATTGATTGCATTGCAAGTTAACAATTGGAATGAAAATCGAAAAAACTCTAACAAAGGAGTCTTTTTTTTACAAAGCCTATCCAATGATCTTGAAGATGATTTAGTTCAAATAGATAGTATTTACAAGTTTAGGACCAATCTTCTTAATGTCTATAATTTATTACTAGATAAAACCGAACACATAGATAAAGAAAATAAACAATATATAGATTCATTGTATACAATAACTCAAGGAAGAAACCCTACATTTTTTCCAACAGTAGGAGCTTACAGTAGTGCAACAAACACTGGAACTTTTGAAAATTTGACTAACGAAAATCTTAAAAAAGCGATAAGAACTCTTTATGAAAGATATTACAAGCGTATTTTATATAATGGTGAAATACTTGACAAGAGAGTAGAAAAAGTATCTTGGGAGCGGCGATTGTATTTTAGTAAAATACATTCAAAAATATTATCGATAGAAGCCATAAAGGATAGGGAATTTATAGCACAATTAGAATATTTACAAACCACTAATTTCCTTTATAAAGAATTGTTGGAAGAGGGCAAAAAAGATATTTCAAAAGTTAAATCTATTATCATTAAAGAGTTAAAAAAATAATAATGATAAAATTTACTTTTAGAAGGAAAAACTGGAAAGTATTTTAAATATGCTATTGGCGAGATTATCCTTGTTGTAATTGGGATTTTGATGGCCTTACAGATTAATAATTGGAATGAAAATAGAAAGCTACAAATTACACAAAACATTCTCCTTATTAATTTATATGAAAACCTAGCCGCTGACTCTATTATTCTACAAAATAATAGGCAGCACTTGTTGAAAATAATTGAAACCCAAAAACAGCTTCACGCTTTCAGGAAAAGTTTGGTAGAGCCCGATGAAATTGACAACCCACAAAGTATTAGGGGTTCATTTCGTAACTATTCAATAACAAAATCAAATCATCCAGAAATTGCAACTATAATTCTCAATGAAGCACTAAAAGAGAAAATAAGAGAGTATTATAGATTGCTTGCTTTTTTTTGGAAAACGCTTATACCCAATATGATAATGTAGTAAAAGAGATAGTTAGACCTTATTTAGCAAATAACCTCGCGCTAAACCCTGATTTTCCTTTTGATAATCACAGCCAATCTGATAAACCAGAAAAACTTAACCTTGAACAGTTTTATTTGATTGTTAAACGAGAGGAATTTGGTCAGATACTTTTTGAATCTAACATAAAGGCAGTCGAAACCGACTATATTTTAAATAAAATTTTGGATGCGAACTCTGCACTTCGACTTTCTATCAATAGTGAGATAAATTAAATTTAAATGAATAACGAAAGCACAACAATGCCTATAAGTAATTGCTAGTTCTCGCCTACTTCTGAAAATACTCACTTATTTTCAGTTTGGTGTGTACTTGCAAAGTTAAGTGTTAACCCACTTAACTACTCAAAGCCGAAGCCATTGTATGCTATTTAAAAAAAATCCAGCCATGCATTTTTGCCTTTTTGATTTTTGCCAACATTGAAAAACCAAAAGGGCTAAAAACGCTCCAAGCACGGAAGGTGAGAATAATTTGAACCATTTTCATCTTTAAACGAAATAGTTGAAAATTAAAGATTATTTTAACAGAAATGAACCGAATAACGGAAGTACTTAAATAGAAATGAATTAAGCAGACTTGGTTACTTTACAAAAACAAGAAGGGGTTAATTTATGAAAAAAAGAAACATTGGACTAACTGGGGGGCTAATTACTGGCGGCGTAATAATGGGGATGGGACTCCTCCTTATGGCTCAGGGTGATACTAAGCCTGGCGGCAATGGGCTTATGCTGGTACTTGGTTGGTTAGTATTTATTCCTGGCGCGCTCCTTGCAACGATCACATTTGTCAGTTGGCTGTTTACCTCCCTTTACAGTTCCCTTAGTTCTAAAAATAGGCGAATTTTCTGGTTAGTAATTTTTATTTCTTTGATTAGCATAATTGGCGCAACGAAGGTTAACGACTATCTACAATCGCAGCCTGAAGTAGTTGCTAGAAGAGCAATGGAAAAACAAGTCGAAGCTGAGGCTAAAGCTATAAAAATGGCATCTGAGAGGGAGGCGGCTAGTGAAAAAATTAAATCTATGCAAAGTTTAATACTAGGTGATTGGTCACATCAAGGTCACATTCTTGTATTTGAAGAGCAGGGCAAGATGCATTATAATTACGGGGGTAATATCTATTCAGGTAGCTGGTCACTTGATCAAGACTCAACCCCTCCGTATGATGTATATTTAAAAATGGTGAATGTCAATAACAACTGGGAGGCTTATGTATTACAGATTGATGCAGCACATTTAACATATGCCATTTTTACTTATAGAGGCCAAAATTTACAAGACTTAATCAAAACACAATACAAACGTATTGAAAGTACAGAACAGGAACTACAGCAGCCATAATCGGCTCATCTTTGTATTTCAATTATTGGGATTATCTAATAAAGATAAATTTAGCACCAGTTTTTATTTAAACCCCCTGATGATGAAGCACAAAAAATAGGATTAATATTATTTTAATTGATTAATAAGTAATAAACTGCTTACAACAATGGCTATAAGTAATTGCTGGTTCTCGCCTACTTCTGAAAATCCGGTAGAATTTTTAGTTTGACATGTACTTGCAAAGCCTGCCTATGGGCAGGTTAAGTGCTAAACCACGCAACTATTCATAGCCGAGACCGTTAGTATACATTACAAAACTATAAAATCATGAAACATTTAATGAAATCATTTCTTTTTATACTACTAGTATTGGTAAGTTGTAAAAATGGTAAAGAAGAAAATATCAACAATTATGTTGATTCTAACGCCAGTTTTCAAAATAAAGATGCTGAAGATGTTTTGGAGAAACAGGCTCCGACATTCACCCCTTCTGAACTTCCTTATCCCTTTTCAAGTGCAGTACAGGTTGGGGATATCCTCTTCCTTTCTGGTGATATTGGAGTTGCTGGGGAAGGAACCGGAGTTGTCCCTGGTGGTATTGTACCTGAAACTCACCGTATGTTCGAACGAATTGAAGCTACTCTTGCTAACCACGGACTTGGTCTAAAGGATGTCTTCAAATGTACCGTGATGCTTGCCGACATGTCTGAATGGCAAGATTTCAATGAAGTTTATGCAGGTTATTTTGAAGCGGGCCGTTACCCTACTCGTTCAGCAATGGGAGTTAAGGGTCTAGCACTTGGGGCTCGAGTGGAGATGGAATGCTGGGCTTATAACCCTCAACCAGATTAAAACAGAATAATAATTCGATTAATTAAAAACGTATACTAAACCTAATTCTCTCTTTTGTTCTTTCTGATTAGACTATCAATTTAAAGAGAATCAAACTTAAGAGATGTATAATTGCTTAAATGAATAAAATTACTTTCCAATATTCAGATTGAAGTTACTAAAGCATTAAAAAAA
>TARA_R110002050_G_scaffold5843_5_pt1 | contig 20051 bp, 3 predicted proteins | sample TARA_R110002050 | Tara Oceans TARA_R110002050 (sample SAMEA4396988) | marine metagenome | biome: Polar Biome; feature: [DCM] deep chlorophyll maximum layer (ENVO:01000326); material: water (ENVO:00002006), including particulate matter (ENVO:01000060) such as... | depth 25 m
AGTTACATCACGTAAGTTTGTGTTTGTTGAAACATGGTCGGTTGGATCTGCAGCAGCCGGTGTACAAATATTAGGCGTTGGAACCGCTTCACCATAAGCTTCAATTACTTGGTATTGGCCATTAAGTACGTTATCAAATTGATAAAACCCGTTTGCATCTGTAAGTACACTCTTACAGTTATTTTGAGAAACATTAAAGAGTACAATCGTTACACCTTGAATTCCTGCTTCTCCGTTTTCAAGCACAGAGTTATAGTTTGTATCGTGATAAACCGTACCATTTACAGATACGCCCGTAGGTACAACTCGTTGATTAGCGCTAAACTCTGAAGTATTGTTTGCTGCTCCGATTGCTATAGCAGTAATTCTATCATTAAACACTAGTGAAACTGATCCTGGAACTGTGATGTCTTGGCTAAAGTAGCCATTTGGGTTAGACGTAATAGTTCCTAATAAGTATTGGCCCTCACCGTGCGGTAAAAGTTGGCCATCACCTTCTTCAAGAGCGCCGTTGTTGTCGCCATCATTACTGGCCTTATAAACTTCTATAGTATAAGTATCAGATAATTTTGTAGCGACAGTTCCTATATAACCTTCAACATGTAACACCGAACCATTAAGAGTTGAAAGCGTAAATACTGGATAATCAATTCCTCTGTTTGGCTCAGTTGAAGTGGACTCTAGAACGCCATCATTACCTGAAACTCCATCAGCTTGCCCAGAACCAGAGGTAACGATATCAATTGCTAAACCATAATTATTTGCAAAGCTGTTATTAGTAATCTTAATTCCATTCTGAGGCTGAGTATTTGGGAATGTGAGTTTTATACCCGCTCCAAGTCTAGTGCTTGCCGACGAATAATTGGTTCCGTTTCCTGTAATTATATTCTTCTCAATAACCGTATTGGTTACGTTGTTAAATACGTTTATACCCGCTACACTGTTATTTATGATGGTGTTATTTCGAATGGTGCTACCTGTGCTTAAACCTGAAGCTTTACCAATCTCAATACCGTTTCCGCCTGATATTGGGGAGCTGGAAGAATTTCCAGATTCGTGAATTAAGTTTTGTTCGACCGACCAAGTACCGATTATTTCAATACCATCGCCACCTGCCGAAACTAAACCATTCTTATAAACCTCATTCTTAAATAGGGTTACACTTGAACTTGGGTTATCACCAGCAACACCCGTTGTATTTGCATATGCGATATAATTCTTAGTTATAAGAGCCGAAAGTGAGCCACTTCCAACTACTGAAATACCTTTGTCTAATCTAGATGAACCAGTTGGGTCAACGCCATTTGCACGTGTACCAATCATGTTATTTTCTATGGTTCCGCCAGACATCGAAGTAATTTGAATACCAACACTGTTATTGTAAATCGCTAAATCGCGAATTATAACTGCACCAGAGCTATTTATGTTTAGAGCGCTTGCTCCAATATCATTTAAGTTCAGTTCTAGCTCTTTTAAACTAGCAGAGTTTATAGAAAGTAAATCTAAACCTACACTTCCGCCTGTTCCGATAGAACCAGAGTTATCGTCCATTTCTGTAGTAGGAGCAAATTGATCGAAAGCAGAACCGTCAACGGTTGTAAGTGCATCTGTGATTGCCGGAAATGCCGATGAAGCCGTAATAGACCACCAATTACCCCCACCAGATGATTGATTCGTTGGTACCGCTGGTACAAATCGCATTGAATTCGCACCAGTAATTGCATTGGCGTTTGCAATAAATTGACGCAGCGAACCTTGAATGGAACGAGCAGTGGAACCATCATCGTCACCATCTCTAACGTCAGTAACTACGTTAAAGCTAAAACCAAAGTCGATACCGGTAGTACCACCACCATTTACAGCAACTTTAGCCACGTGTTCAGCATTTGCCAAATCACTGGCTACAGGATTTGTAGATATATTATCTGAAACGCCACCTCTTCTACCACCAAAGCAATTTCCAGCAACTGTTGTAGTATCGGTTCCACCATTACCATCGTTGCAAAGAGCGTTAATTGGAGCATACGTTTGTTCTGCCCAAGTGGTGTTATTCGAAAGCCCACCAGTTTTTGAATCTACAGCAATCCAGTAAGGCGCATTTTCACCTATTTGGAATACATACTTTCCTTGGTTGTTTGTCAGAACTGTAGCTTTGTAGATATCATCCACACCGTTAGCGAGTCCATCTCCTCCGTCTTTAAAGAGATGCACTTCTACATTTTCTAATGCTTGTTGATCACCTGAAGCATCTCCAAAATTGGTATCGCCATCGGTAATTCCATCGCCTGTTTTATCTCTAAACACCGTACCAGTTACTTGAACGCTAACTTTCAATACAACCTGAGAAGTATCGTTTGCTATGGTTGGATCGTACTGGTTAAAGCCTTTTACATATGCTTTGTTAATCAAAGAATCTTGGCTCAAACCTTGATTAATAGTTGTTTCGAGTGCTAAGGTAGCTGTTGCGTTATTTGCAAGTGTTCCAAGATTCCAAAGCTTTGTAATTTGGTTATAAGTTCCTTGACTTGGAACAGCCTCAACTAAAGTAATGCCTGCTGGCAGTGCCTCGTTAATTGAAACTTCTGTAGCATCTTCAGGTCCATTATTCTTAACACTGATTGTGAAGTTAACAGTTTCGTTTTCTAAAGGATTAGCTTGATCTACTGTTTTTGTAACCTGTAAATCAGCATCTCTAGTTGTGATAACTGGGTTTGTAAATTCCTGATTTAAACATTGCGTAAAGTTGAACTCAACCATACGCTGACTTGAGTATCCACCCGTTGGAAAAGAACCCGATCTTACCTGAAAGACTGAAGTATATTTATAAGAAATATACGCCATGTGATCAATATCGAATGAGCCGTTAGCATCACTAGTTACAGAAGATTCAAAAATTTGATACGGAGCTTGAGTACTTATATTAATATTGTTTCCAGCTTGCACTGTAGAAGACAAATTTTGAGCGAACCCATAATAATCTCGAATAGTTTGGCCATTCGAATTCGTACCATCAATATCTAGTGCTGTAACAGAGAAATCGCTTTTGAACGGTGTATTGGTTCCAGCTTCAACAAATGTAATCTCCCAATCGATATAACCAGCACTTGTACCATTATTTGTTGTAAATAACGGAGAAAAATTGGTAGTAGTAGCTTGCCCATTTGATACGGTTCCATCATCATCTAAAGCTGTTATTGTGGCGTTATTAATTCCTATAATCTTTACCTTTGCATCCACACCAGATGCTACACTAGAAAAACGGTAAATCGAATTTACTTGATTATTAGACCCTTGTTCAAGGTTATAATTGATAAAAGAATATTTAGGCGGTTCAGTACAACTCAATCCAGAGTTTGGATCAAATACAGCGATTGCTACTGATGCTGTATTATTTGCGGCAACTCCATCTACGCCGCTATTATCGCTTAGAGTTGCAGTGTTAGTAATGGTATTTCCCTGCTGACCAGTATTTACTGTTGCTACAATATCAATAGTAGCAACTTGTAATCCTGAAAGTGACCCAACGTCCCAAATGCCAGTTCCGCTGTTATAAGTACCTTGACTTGGGTTAGAAGAAACGTAAGTCAAACCCCCTGGAAGTTGATCTGTAATTTTCACACTCCCCACAGCATTAGCTTTTTTATTGGCAGCTTGTACAGTATAGGTTACAGTTTGACCAACAGTAACTGAATTATCATCAACAGATTTTGTTACACCAACATCGACCACACTTTGAGTTACAGGATCATTGAATGTATTAATCTCACAAGGATCAAAATTTACTGAAATAATACGATCATCAACTGTGTTTCCAGCTTTTATCCCTGCACGAAGCCTAAATTTTGGCTCATTAGTGTAAGATGTATAGACTTTGTATTCTGAATAATCATTCTGATTAGGCGAAGTATCTGAAAAGTCATTTGAAGTAAAAGTTGTGTATAACCCTTCTGTACCAACAACCAGTTCAGTTGTATTCTCAACTATAAATGAGTTTAGATTTTGATATCCAACAAAATCCTTCAGATCACCAGTCCCATCAACATCGGAAGTAGTAGCTGCGAAAGATAAATAACGAGAAAGATTAGACGCCGAATCATAAAATGAGATCTCAAAGTCAAGGTAACCGTTACCACCAGTTGTATTTTCTATAAAGGGAGAAAATTCATTTGGTAGACCACTTGTAACGCCATCATCAATATTCTTTATTGTGGCGTTATTAATAGTAACAATTTCAACTTTTGCATAAACCCCAGTAAGAACATTCGGAAATTTATATACGGCCCCTATTTGCAGCGCACTCCCTGATATAAGTGACGCGTTTCGGAATTTCAAGTATGGAAGTCCACATGATAAATTAGCTATTGGTGGAACTATGGTAATAGAAGCAGTTGCTGTGTTATTTTGGGAATTAGAATCTGATTGGTCCATTCCATTAAGTGCAGCCGTATTATTTATAGTATTTCCTTGAGTGCTTCCATCTACTCTAACGTTTAGAATTAATGAAGCACTTGCTCCATTAGCTAAATTTCCAATGTCCCAAATTCCTGTTGAGGGATTGTAAATACCTACACTTGGCAATGAATCTTGATATGTAATACCTGTAGGTAATTGGTCCAGAATTTTAAGATTCGTTGCTGCTTTTGGCCCGTTGTTAGTAACTGAAACCGTAAAGGACATAAACTCGCCTTCAATTGGGTTTGCGTTACTCGCTATTTTTGTAATCCCGATATCAGCAGATTCTGGAACAACGGTAATACCCGTTTCAGAAGAGTTATTGGCAAGGTTTAAATCTGTTTCGTTTAAGTTCGAAATTGAACTCGAGTTGGTAATAACCGAACCTAAAGTGCCAGCATCAACTAAAGCTTCTATATCTAGTGTAGCAATAGTAGTATCGCCAGCAGCAAAGTTGCCTATAATCCAAACACCCGTTACGTTATTATAATTACCTTGACTAGCAGTTGAGCTTACAAATGTAACGCCAGCAGGGAGCACATCTGTAACTCTAACATCGGTAGCAATATATTCACCAGGGTTAGTTACAGTTAACGTATAGGTGATGGTTTCTCCCACAATTGGAGTAGAGTTATTAACCGATTTAACAAGACTCAAATCTGGTGTTTTTGGCTCAGAAATAGTTATTTGATAATCTTCAACTTCACCATCTTTTGCAGAACCTGTTGGTGTAGCTACTTCATTAGCGCTGCTTGCAATTCTGAAACGAGCATAAGACGTTCCTGTAATCATTCCAGAAAGTCCCGACCAGTTTAGCGTTACACTATTTGAGGAACAAATTCCTGAGTCAAATTCGCCTGCATCAAAAGATCCTGACTGATCAAAATCTATCCATGCTCCTACATTTCCACCGTTGGTACAACTTAATGTAACCGAATAATTTGTAGTAGCAGAAGTAAGAACTGGAAAGTTTACAATTGCATCCTCTACATCATTATTGGCAGCAGAACTAGGTATACCGTTACCATCTGCATCTACGCCAGCACCGAAATAAACAACGTTTGGAGCATCATTATTTAGCAGGTGAAAAGCAGGAGGCGCTGTTCTTGAACTGTAGCTCGTTCCATAAACGTTTGGTGCATCACCAAAGTCAGCAACCAAAGCTAATCCTAAATAAATGTTATCTGGTTGAGCAGCTGTTTTTCTTAATTCAATCCGTCGGACGTTTTCGTTTGTAATTTTAAACCAAACTGGAGTTGATGAAGACGCACATGCAGGAACGCCAGAAACCGTAGGCTGAAATTGTATAGTGGTGTTTCCATTTGCATAATTAATATTAACTGAATTTGTACAAACTCCCCCATCAGATCCTTGCCCAGTTAACCAACCATTAAGTGGAACTTTTGTGTTACTTCCGTCAAAAGCTTCTAACGTGTACGAAGTTCCACCACCATCAGGACGTAATCTGTTTAACGATAACATAATTGCATCGGATGGCACACCTACAGGAATGTTTATATCGAATGAAGTAGCATTACCACCGTTCCCTGTAGCATTGATTTGTGGGCCGTTAAATTCATCACCAGAAAAAGCACCGCTTGTCCAAGATTGTAGTGCATTGGGTGAGAATGTTGTTTGACTTCCTGAGGCGGCTGTAATAGTTGCTATTTCAAGCCCACCAACTTCAGCACGCATGGTTGTACCATTGTTGCTTCCATCGAAACAAGTCCATGCAGCATCTTTCCCATTTACGATAGGACAAGGATCGGGCCCAAAACCTGTAGTAAATGCTGCGCTGTTATTAACTAATAAAGAAGTAAAACTATTGGCGTTGTTGCCAACAATATCACGAATTGGATTTACTCCAGCGGTATAATCTACGGTAATATTATCACCTGCATCTACACTTGGTGTGAAATCAATACTTACCTTATCCCCATTAATATCTACAGCTGAAATTGTTGCTGGAGAGCCGTTAATTTTAACTACATAATCAGTGGTTGAAGGAACCGAATTTTCATTTAAATCTTCACTGTAATCAAGTATCAATCTGTTTCCAGAAACAGTAGTTGTAGATACACTAGGAGCGGTAGCATCCGTAACAGTACCTGACTCAGCTGTTACTTCTGATGAGTTTGTGCTTTCATTTGAAGAAGCATCAATTGCCACCACTATATAATAATAAGTAGTGCCAATAGACGCTGTATTATCGGTATAAGTGTAATTAACACTTTCAATATCTGTAATTGTCCCAATTTGTGAATACGGACCTCCTGAAACAGTAGCTCTTCGAATGGAATAAGAAACAACACCACTCCCTACTTCATCAACATCATCAAATTTAATATCAATATCGCTTCCAACAAGAGCAAAAGCTGCTACATTAGTTGGTGCAGGAGGTGCTGTGTTATCTGGTGTATTATTAGTAACAGTTTGGTTCGTTAAGTTTACTGCATCGTTTCCAGAAATATCCTGAATTGGATTAGTTCCGGCAGTATAACTTACCTGGATGTTATCACCGATAATTATTGTGCTACTCAATGTAATTTTTACAGAATCATTACTTATTGCTACAGAAGCCACATTCCTAGTAAGATTATTCACTTTTACAACAAAATCACCATTACTAGGAACAGGTGAACTCTCTAAAGGTTCATTATAATCTAGAACCAACATCGTTCCTTCCGCAGTTGCCGATTGTAGCACAGGAATAATCGAATCTGCTGTAAAAGAAGTTTCGGAAGAGTTAGAACTTGTATTTCCAACAGCATCAACAGTTGCTACTACATAGTAATAGGTTGTACCATTTGAAACTGTATTATCGGTATAAGTATAGCTAGAACTCTCATTATCATTAATCACTCCAACTTGTGTATATGCCCCTCCTTGTGTGGTGGATCTTCTAATCGAATAGCTTGCTACTCCACTTCCTGTCTCATCAACGTCATCAAACGAAACTTGAATGTCGCCACCAGCTAAGCCTGCTGCAACCACATTGTTTGGAGCGTTTGGAGCACTTCCATCTGATACATCAGAAACTTCATTGGATTCTAAGCTCACATTATTAGCTCCATCAAGCGCAACCACTACGTAATAATAAGAAGTACCATTTACAGCAGAGTTATCGGTATATGTGTAGCTCGCACTTTCATTATCTGTTACCACACCAACCCCACTATACGGTCCACCTTGAGTAGTAGATCTTTGAATTGAATAATCTTTAACACCCGAACCTGTTTCGTCTACATCATCAAAAGCTATGAGGATTCCCCCACCAGGCTGACTTGTAGCGCTTACATTTGTAGGCGCTGGAGGAATTATACCATCAGACAAAGCCGAAACTTCAGCAGAAATCACACTTTCGTTGTTGTCGCCATCAATGGCAGTAACTACATAGTAATAAGTTACATTGTTTGATACGGTGCTATCATCAAAATAATAGATAGCACTTTCGTTATCGGTTACTGTTCCAACTTGAGTGTAAGGACCACCCTGAGTGGCAGATCGTTTTACAGAATAACTAGCTACGCCAGAACCTGATTCGTCAACATCATCAAAAGAAATTCTTAAGTTACCACCTGCTAATGAAGTTGCTAGTACATTTTGAGGAGCTGTTGGAGGAATGTATTCCACTTGTGGCCCAAGTGTTATAAATGCACCTGGATTTAGTTGGTTGTTATATTCTGTTTTAATCCAATTTGCAGAACGAGGAATGCTTGAAATACGAATCTCATCCATGAGGCCGTCCATAGCATCTCCACTTCTAGAAATTTGAAGGTCATCACTGTTTGTGTCAAAACTTCCTGAATCATTATGTGAGGTATCTAAATTCCCATTAATATAAATGAGTTTTTGTGTCGTAGTTTTTACATAGCTAAGATAAACCCATGACCCTTGAGCTATAGTAGTACCAGAGCTTAAAGAACTTGAATTATTATTTCTTTTAAAGAAAGGCCTTCTTGTACTTCTAGATGAAATTTCATAGGACTCATTTTGGCCTTTTGTGATATAATCAGGTTCAATATCTGATCCTAAATTAAGCCAAAAAGAAATAGTTAACTGGTTGGTTAAATCTAAGCTATTATCGTCGGCTACAGTAATATAGTCATCGTTATTTCTTTCGAAGTCTCTAGCATTTCCAATTAACCCTGTAGCTGCCCCAGTTCCATTATTTGAGCCATTGTTACCGTTAGAGGTAGCATCAACTAGGCTTGCTTCCATGTGCATTACTAACTTGAAATTAGTATCCCAAGTCGCTGTGGTAGAAGTATTCGCAGTTCCTGAACTTCTCCCATAAAACATATAAATGGTAGTGTTAGATCCCGAACTTATTGAAGGAACTTTAACCCAAGCTGTTAATTTACCCGTTCCTGAATTAAAACTCTCAAGCTCGTGGCTTAATATTCCAGTTCCATTTGCATTAGAAGTAAAAATGATATCGTAGCCGTTACTATTCTCAACATTGCTACTAAGGTTTGCATCTGTAACACTAATTAATACTGGGAAATCGGTATTAGTACCCTGAACTTGGGAAGCATTTATTGTAACACTTTTCGAGTATTTATACCCAGATGGTTGTGCCACTGCAACTGCACCAAATACAAGTGTCATCACAAGCATTGTAACTAATCTATATGTAGCCATGAATCCTTTCATTAATTTCCACCTCTATAGAGAATGTCTATATCCAAAAGATTGATAGCATCAGCTTTTAGATACTTGAACAACACTCTATTACTATCTAAGCCACTTCCCATCTCACTGATGCTAATTCTACCTTCTGCTATTCCCCATTTCACTAAATAATCTTTAATTGCTTGCATTCTACTAGCACCAGTACCTGAGCCGTCTGCTCGAAGCTCTAAATAAACTCCTTGGCTATTTCTTAAGTACGAGCCAATTCTAGATAGAATTGCTTGATTTTCGTTACTTAGTTTTGAAATTCGAGCCTCGTATTTAATTCTATCTGGAACTACATACGTTTGAGAGAAGTCACGTAATAATGTGTAATCATCACGCTTTTTAAGAACATCCAATAAGTTCTGCATCATACTGAACGCCTTTTTGTCCCCTTTAAATTTCACGTCATCACTTTGCTCTATGATTTCCAATAATTGTGGTTTCGTATAAGTCAATGAAACTACAAAAGGATTAGCCCCTGTTGTTTTTTCGAAACTAACTCTGTCATCATAAATACCATTAAAAATAAATTCTGCCTCTATAAGTTCGCTTATATTTTCAAACTCAGGACTGCCAGCAATGCCAACTGTTACATCTACTTCAGTATATTCTTTTAATGCAATTGCAATTCGCTCTATCATGTAGCTATTAATAGGGCTTAATTGATTGAAACCATTTGTTAGGTTGATGTTAGCTGGAACCGCTTTATGCTCTGGGTTATAAATGAAATCCCATCCACCAATTGCAGGGATTTTTTTGTTAACCTGTAAATCTTCTACTTGGTCAACAAAACGAACGTTTAAGTTTTCTGAATTTAAATCTAACTCTACACGTCTGTTTTTAGCCATATCAATTGGATCATTCTCAACAGCAGCATTCTCGTTAAAGCTCATTCCATCAAATACCAACCTGTCAGGATCAACACCAGAAGCAACCAAGTAAGCTCTTACTGCTTTTGCTCTTCTCTTAGAGAGGTCTAAGTTATATGCAAAAGTACTTTTACTATCCGTATGGCCGGTAACATTGATAATGTAATCGTCTCTCTCAAATAAGAACTTTGCAACCTTATCAAGCATCTGCGAAGCAGGGCGGTTGATATAAGTCAAGTTGTTGTCAAAGTGAATTTGTTTAGGTAACAAGGTCTGTGATTCAAGTTCTTCATATACAAAATTAACTGCTTCAATTTGTGCAGGTGTTAAGCTTGCGGTAAACCAGTCTTTTTCTAAATCCAAGATTAATATTGGATTACAAACTTCAACAGCATCACAGGTTAGATACAAGTTTGGATCTAGGAATGGCTTATGTTTAGTAGGCGCAAGTGACTCAAACAAACGTTCATCAAATTTATAGCTAAAGCCTAAATAAGCACCTTTTCTTGTGTATGAATTATCCACTAGATCTTCGTCATCGTATCCAAAGAAGTTAAAGCCTGTTGCAATTCTTAGGTTCGTTGCTGCAATAAAACCTACTTCAACTCCCATTCCATAATCTTTAGTAGTAAAGTCGCTATTTGCTAACAAGCTAGCGTTTACGCCTGCATCCCACTTTTCGTTGATATCGTATAAAGCTCTACCTGAAGCTAACTCTAAGAAGCTTGACTCACTGAAGTCAGTATCATTCTCAACAGCGTATTTTGCAGCTAAACGAGTAGAGAAAGTCCAATCATTTGAAGGATGATAGTTTGCATGGTTTGAGAAAACGTGTACACTTCTTTCGTAATCAGCACTTACATTTTTGTCGTTTTCGTATTTAAATTCATAACGGAAAAGAGCATCCCACCTGTTGGTATCTACATCTCTATATGCAGCACCTAAACGTAATCTTTCTTGAACTTTGCTAAAGCCTGAAGTACCTGCTTTTTCAGCTAGTGCAATAATGTTTTTACCTAAGAATGTCCAAGACTCATTAATACGTTGGCCATAACCGAGACTGTTTACATACGTTCTGTCAGAGCTAGTAAAACGAGCTTCTGCTTTTGCTGTAGCTTTCCAGTTTGGATTTGCCGTGTAATCTAAGGCCGTAGAAATTGCCGTTCCGTCTCCGCCTCTTTTCCCTTTCACAGTAAAGATACGTTCAAAGCCGGCGTTTAAGTTAAAGCCATCGGCTAACTGAAAACTATTTCTTAGCCCTAATGAAGCTTGTCCACTTTCACCGTCAACAGCGTCGTTAATACGATATTCACTATATACTTCGCCATTCTTCATATAGCTCGACTTAATACCAAATACCGAGTTTTGCTTTCTAACATTCTCGTTTAATGTGTATCTACCTTCAGCAGAAGAAGAAAACTCGTGGCGAGCATACACTTTAGCAAAGTTGTTGATTTTATAATCGCCACCTAATGCAAAAAGACGCTTATCAGCATTGTTTAAATCTTGCTCGTATTCCGCAAAAGTTGAGAAGCCGTCAATAAATGGAAGATCCGCAGAAAGCTTACTTCTTAAGTTTGTGTTCTCAATAACCTCAGCTGAGGTAGTACCAACACCTGTTTCTTGTCTTGAATAGCGCAAACCTAACTCAGTACTGATGTTTCCAAAGAATGTTTTTTGCAAGGTCATTAAGCCACCAACAGTTTCGTTGCCAGTAGTATCATTACGAGAATAAAGAGCTTCGGTGTTTAAACTTGAAGAATTACCCAGTTTCAAACGACCTTTAACTTTAGCTTCTGTTTTACCACTGCTTAATGTTGTAGATCGGTTTGCAAAATCTTTATCGGATCTACCAACCTGAAGTCTAACATTTGCTAAGTTATTTTTATGCTGAATTTCTACTCTACCTGCTTGGCCCGTGCCCTTGCTATCAGTAATAGTTTGAGCGCCTTCAATAACTATTTTTGTGTTTTTCCCAATGCTATAGCCAGCATTAACAGAAGTAAGGTTGAAATTGTCTTCAGGATTTTGATCTTGAACAATACCAGCTCCAATCTCTAAACCATCAATTGGGCTAACTGATACATCTGCCCCACCAATAAGGTATTTGTCGCCACCGTTTTCTACTTCATAAGTGGCTCTAATCACAACAGGATTAAAGTTTTCATCTACACTAGAAATAGCTTCTGAAAATACCAATGTTCCTGTAAACGGCTCAATCGCATAATCTTTGAAACGTGTTAAACGAGTACTACTTAATAGAACATCTTGTTGATCTCTATCGTAAACAAGAATTTCAATAATCTCACTATTTATAACAATCTCTTCATCTGGAAGCTCATATCTTGAAATACCTTGTCCAGAGAATTCTCTTACTAATCTGCTAGAGTAAGATTGACTACCAAATGCTGTAGCTTTTAATATTTCATTTTCGAAATGAGTTTTAATACCTGTTTGGGCACGGCTATAATCACCAAGTTGACGATCTTGGTCTCTTTCCTGCGTAATGAAATCGCCGTAAACAGCGTAGGTTTTGTTATGGTCTAAACGGATATAAAGTCTACCAGAACTTTGTGCATCGTATCCTTTTAGCGATGTTTCGCCATAAACAGGATAGAATTCATCTGGCCTTATATCTCTAAACAAACGCTCTTCTTCAGATTTCTCTGAGTCGTACGATGCCGTTAATAAAGTACTACCAGCAATTTTACCTTTTAAGAAGAATGCGAAACGACCATCTAAAGTGAAGTTCTCGAAACTACGAGAAAGAGCTGTTAATTCACGCTCAAAACCATCAGAACTGCTCGCAGAGCTAATACTCAATGGCTCGCTAAGTCTAATCGTACCTTCAATAATACCAGCAGCAATTAGAGGTCTTAAATTAGGAACAAAGTTTAATCGAGCTTCATCAGTTAAAACTCCTAGTTTCGCAACTATTTTCACTGTTCTTGGCTCAATTGGTGCCTTTAACGTAAAGCTTCCTTTCCCAGAACTTAGGGTAACTTGTGTGCCTTGTTCTTTAGGGTTTTCATCTTGAACAAGCAATTTGCCTTCAGATAGATCGAGAGTGATTTGAAATTCAGAACCGATATGCATTCCGTTTTCATCGGTTACATCAACATTAATTAAGGCTTTGGATTCGCCATCTGCTTCAATATTATTTCTAGGAATAGTTATTACTAATTGAGCCGGTTTACCTGGTGCGTAAAGTGTAGCAATCTGTTCTTCTCGAACATTTCCAAAAGGATCTTTTACTTGAAGCGTAAGTACGTTTTTGCCTGTTTTTAAACCTAGGTTATAAAACTCCAGCCCTTGAACTCCAGTATTCTCATTGATTTCAGTTCGCCCTACATTATCTACACCAATAAGGTCTTCGTTAACATATAAATATACTGTAGCGCTTGATGATGATTTTACTTGAAGCTTCAATGTGGTAGACTTTAGAGTATCACCATCAACGATATTTAACATTTCAAGATCAGGACTTCCATTTTCAACAGCTTCTAGGAGTAAATCTCGCTCTTCAATTTTAGCGATAGAGCTTTCCACTTTAGTGGAATCAACAGCTTTAGTTGTGCTAGTTGTATTGCGCTTAACATCTTTAACTTCTGCTCCCCCAACAACACCACTAATGTTACCGTAACCACCTTGTTTAGAGGTAGCTTGTTCTTCTGTAGAAAAGCTTTGATTTAAAGAGTTCTTTAATTCATCATTGTTTTCAGAGTATGCAGTAATACGGCGGTCAATTTCTTCATCAACAATATCACCTGCGCAATAACAAATTGCAAAATCGGCTCGTTGCATTTCACCATTTTTCAAATCCACAAACCTGCTTGATGGATCGTTAGCATGACGGTTATCAAGAATATTAAGACGAGAACCCTTAGGTAGTGAAGTGTTATCGAGCTTTAGAACATGTTTATTTGGGGTAATACCGTAAAAAGTATATCTACCTTTTACATCGGTTACAACATAAGAGCCAGTTTCTAAGTATAAACGGACGCCTGGCACACCTTTTTCGTAAGGGTCTTGAACTTTATTTTCGTTGAGGTCGGCAAAAACCTTTCCAACTATATATGCGTCGTTACTAAAAACACCACCGTTTACTTCTACTTTCACTTTAGCTGGTAAACTTTGGCGGTGTACAACACCTTCTTCACTGCTTGAAATTGCAGTGTTTATTCCATCACCACGCTCTGCCCCTGGTCCTACATACACTTTGTAGCTTAGTTCAACAGAGGTTAAAGGCTTTACAGTACCAACATTAAAGATTAAGGTTGGACCAGTTCCACCAACTGGGTCTGAAAAAGCTACGCCATCTAGTCGAGCCGAGCCAAGCTGATATTCAAAACCAAAAGGAAGATGATCTTCAATTTTGGTAGAATCGATATTGTTTACCGCTTTACTAGAAATTGTAATTGTATAAGTAAGGTAATCTCCAATTTCAACGGCAGATTTATTAACTGTTTTCTTAGTGAATAAAACATTAGTTCCTGTTGGATCAATTGGAATATCACTTTCAATTGATTGTGGAATAACGTTAATAATAAATACTCCACCGTATGACAATGAATCTTTAACTATTCTTGCTGGATCCAGCAAAGCTTTATTTACTTGCGATGGGGCTTCGTAACCTTTAGGAGCTATAACTTCAATTCGGTAAGAACTTGGTTGAATAAAAGGAAAACGATACTCACCATTTGCAGGAGTTATTTGCTCATTTGGCAGCTCAGTTACTCCATCAACATCGTACACTTTAGCTAAACCACCAGCATTACCACCGTTTCCAGCACCCGTTACATCAATCAACTTTACCAAAGCACCTTCAACAGGTTTGTTAGACTCTGAGTCAAATACAACTCCAAAAGGATCTAGAATTATTTGCGTAGTAATTGAAGTATTTTGTGTTTTAGAGTTCTGGCAATCAAGTTTTGCAATTAATACGTCTTGCTCAAGTACTTCTAAAATCAAGTTTCCTGTGATCTGCTCGAATTCAGCAGCGCTTCTAGTTGGCACAGGGTTATCAACTCTGAAAATACCAGTGTTACGAGCTGTTTCGGTAGCCCCATACTCTTCCATATCTCCTGTTAGCGTTGATGTGATTTCAATACGAACAGTTTCAATTAAACCAGCATTCTCATTACATGCACCAGCACTTGCTTGCAAGAAAAGTGGCTTCCCAATAGTAGATGTACCCGTTTTTTGCCCAAAGCCTTCATCTGTAAAGTAGTTGATGTCTGCATCGCCTTCTTCGAGTTCAGCAACAACTTCCTGAGAAGCAGCCGCTTTTGTAATATCTCCATCAGGATCAACATAAGTTACTTCAGCTACGTTGACCAGTGAGTCTGATGCTGCATCATTAATTCTCACGCTAAAAGTTGTGCTAAAAGCCTCACCTGCTTGAACTGAGTCATAGAGAACAGCAATCTCATCGATTTCATCTAAACTAGTTGGTATAATTGAAGTGTATTCAACTTCACCACTACCAAATAAATGATAAACTGGAGTTCCTTTAGAAGTGCTAACAAATCTGTCGAACGTGGTATTTGCAGGAATTTTATCTCTTAAAATTACTTTCGACGCTGGTGCTCCATCTAAAACAACGGATGTACCATTAGCAGATATATCACCTATATTTTTACCTTCCAATACATAATTGAAAGTTTCGCCACGAACAAACTCGGAACCTTCTTCAAACGTTTTATTCAGCTGAATTTCTGTACCATTTAATATCGAAATATCATCAATGTTGTCTACCTGGTCAAGACTTGTTAGAGATATTGCTCTAATTACCATCTTTGCAGTTATTCTCGTTTGCTCCGTAGTATTGATTGTTCCTTGATATTTGAATATAAATGACTGCCCTGCAGCAAGAGTAACTTGTAGTTTAAGAGTATCAGTGGCCACAGATTTAGACTTTTCTTCCGAAATGATTTTTAAATCTTCTAGGTCAAAATCATCATCTCCATCATTGAAAATTTGAATTTCGAAAGAATCACTATTTGGAGATTTGTTTGTAAGGGTATGATTGAATTGTACACTCGTACCTCTAAATTCACTTACTGTATGATTTGGGAATAAATCTATTCTATCTGGATTATCAATATTGATTAATACAGAGTTTGAGTGTACAACACCAGGGCCTTTAGCACTATCATAAGTACCGTCTGCAATATTTACAATTTTCGTGTTGTGCGGAGGAACTCCATCCTGAGCATATACCTCTCCCAAGCCTGCTAAAAGCAGAACAAAAAGAAGTGTATGTTTAAGGATGTTTTTCAAGTTCTTTATTTTTTAAGATGAAGAAAGGGCTATCAACCCTGACCTCATTGGGTTAATGCAATTTCTTAATTGCCATTAATTTTTACGGCAAATATGATAACCACGTCATCATCAGAGGCATCTAGCTTATCAATATGAATACTCAATGTTCCACTTGTGCCATTTGCTGGCTGAGAAACAATTGAAGGAGCCATATCACCAGTTGTACCCGCAAAATTTGCAGCAGTGAATTCTAGTACTGCAGCACCTACAATTTTTGTGTAAGCAGGAGTTGAATCACTAATGTTGATATCAGAAATAAATCCAGAACCATCATTATAAATAACAAGCTTGTAGTACATGGTATCGCCAGGAACTGAAGTCAAGTTTGCTTGAGCAAATGCAACGTTAGCTGAATCTGGAGACTGATATTTTTCAATCTTCAATACACCTGTTTGTACAGTTACCAAATCGGTGTTGGTAAGCGTAGAAACATTAGATTCAAGATCAGCGATTGATAATGTAGTAGTGTTGTTATCACCTACAGTTGCACCAGCAGGAGCTGTTACTTTAACAATCAGTTTAACAACGTCGCCGTAGTTTAATGTACCTACTGTAGTAGGGAAACCATTTGCACCACTAGTTGCACTTGTAATAAGTGAATCGACATTAGTAATAATACCGTTGTTGTCATTATCAACATAAACCTGAGCACTGTAACCAGACTGACTGTTAGAAAGTGTGATTTCAAAGTCAGAGTTAGTACCATCATTCTCGTCAACGTTAGAGTTCACATTAAATGAGTGAACAAACGTCTTAGAACCACCTGGGAAAATAGTACCTGATTGGCTTGAGTTAAGTGTAATGCTCTGGTTAACTAATACAGTTACTTTATCGTGGATAATATCCTTAGCACCTGTGTTTGAAGATAACACACGGAAAAACATTTCAACGTCGCCTGGTGCGTAACCAGCTGGGATACTAACAGAAGCAATAACTTGCTTGCTTGCACCTGCAGTGATGTTGCCAGTAGTAGTAATTATACTGTTACCGTTAGCTGGATCCTTAAATACAATACTCCATCCTGAAGGAAGAGTAATAGCAGCAAAAGTATTGTCTGTGCTATATGATAGACCGTAGTTGTCATCAATATCACTTGTGTTTTTTACGAATAATGTAAAATTAACAGATGTAGCAGGAAGAGCAGATTGAGTTTTAACAGCTGCAACTTCACCATTTGTAGTTACACCTTCACCTAATGCTCCTGCAGTACCTGAAGCAAAATCATTCGTAAGATCTACAGTTGCAGTAAAGATACCGCCTAAAGAGTCACGAATTGTTGCTGATTTACTTGGATCGTTATCAGAAGTTAAGGTCTTGTCTAATTTAAACGGACCACCTGTAGCTCCTAAAGGAAGACTAATACGAGTAACAACTTCAATGGTAGCGCCCGGTGCAATACCTGTTACTATATTACCAGAGTAAGGGTTAGTGGCAACGCCAGAACCATTAGTTTGGTAAAATAAGATTTGAGTACCAGCTGGGAATGTATTTCCAGAGTACGAAATCGCAAAGTTATCAGTATCAGTACCAATATTTGTGAACTTGTTCAATAAATCAACAGTAGAACCTTGATCTACAGAATCTGAAGACACAACAGCTGGACCTTGAACTACGATACCATAAACTTCGTCAATAGTAACATCTACTTGGCCAGTTGATGCTGATCCAGTAATGTCATCATGAGTATAGAAACCTTCGTTGGAAATAGTTGCACCTTCAGAGCCAGTATTAATTTTAGCTTTGAAACTAACTGTACCTGAATTACCTGAGTTTACAGTTGATACTACATAAATAACCGAATCAGTAACACCAGACTTGTATTGGTAAGTAATACCACTTGGGTCACCTGCTGCTGCATCCGTTAAGTTACCTGCTGTACCAGACCAAACTGCAGAGTTAGGAATGTAAGTTACATTACTTGGTAACTCATCAGAGATTCTAAGGTTAGTACCAGCTGCGTTACCAGTGTTACTATACGTGAAGGTATAAGTAAGTGTATCGCCAACTTCTGCAATATTAGTATTCGCTGCTTTTACAACGTTAATTACTGCATCTTCTGCAACTGTACCAATATCAGTAGCTGTTACAGATGGATTAGCACCAACACCACTTGTAGCTGTAATTACTAAGTTCTCAGTATCGCCATCAGAAGCGCCAGCTGGAACAGAAGCAACAATCCATACTTTGTATGTGTTAGAACCAGTAGAAGGAATTGAAATCGCAGTTGTAATTTCATTACCTAAATCTGGTGCACCACCATTATCGCCGTAAACTTTGATGTTTGTATAATCAAAATCTCCGCCAGAAGGATTGGCATCAACTACACCAACAGTTACGTTGTCAGTACCGTTACCAGTATTGGTAATTGTATGAGAGAACGCAATGTTGTTACCAGGACTTACTGTTTTAGAAATACCTGGAGTAATAGTCAATCCAGCAACCTGCTGAACGATTGTTGTTACAGTATTAGAAGTAGCTGGACGGGTAATCCCACCAGTATCCTTATACGTTGCAGAAGCAGTGTTACCAATGCTTTGACCTGCTGGAGGTACCTGAGCAAATACATCAGATGATGAAAGCCCGATAAACAACCCGCAAAGCAACAGCATACCAACAAAGCTTAATGCTTTCTTACTATGTATATGTTTGTTTTTGTTCATTTTCTATCCTATTAGATTAGAATTATTAATTGTTTGTTTTAATTTTAGATTTCCAAAATGACTACTTGTCTATCACCTTTACCCGGGCGACTAGAATTACACTTTCCCCTACGTCCAGCGACTCTACCATCCATTTTAATCTGCGGAATTCACGAGCAGGTACCTCTTCGGTAACTACCGCTCCATCCGGGCGTCGCACTTGTCGGGTTAAAGGAAGTGATTGGAAATCAGTACCTGTACTGGAAACACTGGCACTTATTATGGCAGGACGAGCAGAGTCTTTCACAAATTCCATTCCAGTTGGAATTGGCAGCATCGGTTGAAGCGCCGTGATTGCCCCTGCATCGTTGTTTGTATATGAGACCCTGTATTCTATCAAATCACCAGGTGTTACCTCACTTGTAATTGTGGCTATTTCTTTTCCGTCAGCGTCAAGTGTAATTCTATACACCGACAAGACCGAAGAAACTGGGCCACCATCCTGAGCTATTACTAGCGCAGGTAAGATCATAATTATTAGTACTATAAAAAGCAGTTTATTTTTCATAATTCTTGCATATTTGTTTATTAACCCATTTTAGGCTCCACAAATATACCCTTATTACTACTTTTACCCCGTTAAATCACTCTAATGTAAAACCCTCTTTTTTCTATTTTAAATATTAGAGTTTCTTAATATAAAAGTATGCCTTAGAAGCCTCTACTAAAGCCTTTTTTACAAACGTTGGAATCTAACATTTGTAAAATTTATTCATCTTTAAAATAGTAATAATATCCTATATAATGATTATTTATAATATACTTTATAACATATGGTATAGTATGCTATAATTCTCTAAATTTTGAATAGAATTGTTTAATTGAATGGTAAATTTGTGATATCAAAAGAAGTCTTAAAAAAGATTCGTAAGCTAGAAATTCAGACCAAAGGAATCGTAAATACCTTGTTTGGTGGAGAGTATCAATCGGCATTTAAAGGTCGTGGAATGGAGTTTTCGGAAGTAAGAGCTTATAACTACGGTGATGATATTCGCCAAATCGACTGGAACGTTACCGCTCGAACAGG
>TARA_R110002050_G_scaffold124784_2_pt1 | contig 20044 bp, 16 predicted proteins | sample TARA_R110002050 | Tara Oceans TARA_R110002050 (sample SAMEA4396988) | marine metagenome | biome: Polar Biome; feature: [DCM] deep chlorophyll maximum layer (ENVO:01000326); material: water (ENVO:00002006), including particulate matter (ENVO:01000060) such as... | depth 25 m
GTCGTTATTTTTCTATTGCCATTTAGAGTCGCAATTGTTTCTGCAGTTGCTTGTCCAATAGCCATTGTAATCACATTTGGAGTCTTAAATATTATAGGCATAGAAATCCACCAAGTAACATTAGCAGCACTAATTATTGTATTAGGAATGGTAGTAGATAATGCCATTGTAGTAGTAGATAATTACATAGAAAAATTAGATGAAGGTGTAGATAGATGGACTGCTGGATGGCAAAGTGCGACACAATTAATGGTGCCAATTTTCACGGCAACTATGGCAATTATATTCGCATTTTTGCCATTAGCATTTTTCTTAAACGGTATTGCTAAAGAATTTATTCAAGCCTTACCAATTGCTGTTGCAGTGGCTTTATTTGCTTCATTATTAGTAGCATTATTGCTAACACCTTATATGTGTTATGTCTTTATTAAAAAAGGATTGAAACACAAAGTAAGTGATCAGTTGGAGAAAAAATCGCTGTTAGATAGATTACAACATGTGTTTAACAACACTTTAGACTTTAGTTTTAGATGGCCAAAAGCAACTTTATTAATTGGTTTGTTATCTGTTGGTTTAGCAATGGTAGTCGCTATATTTGGTTTAGAGCAAGAATTATTTCCAACAGCAGAAAGAAATCAATTTAATATTGAAGTATGGCTTCCTAATGGAGGAAGTTTACAACAAACAGAAGAAGTAGTTACACGTGTTGAAAACGAAATTAAAGAAGATGAACGTGTTTTAGGCGTTGCCAGTTTTGTTGGAACAAGTTCACCAAGATTCCATTCTACCTATGCACCAGAAACACCACGAAAAAACTTTGCGCAAATATTTATTACAACCACTGGCAAAGAAGCAACGCAAGAATTAGCAGATGAATATATTAAAAAGTTTGAAGGTTTTGTTCCTGATGGCTATATAAGAGTTAGGCAATTGTCTTTAAAAGAAACACCAGCACCTGTTGAAGTGCGTATTGTTGGTGAAGACTTAAACAAGCAAAAACAAGTTGCTGAACAGGTAAAAACTATTTTAGAAAATACAGAAGGTACCAATTGGGTAAGAACATCTTACCAAGATGAATATTATGGTGTAAAAGTTAATTTAAAAGATGATAAAGCCAATAGATTAGGCGTTACCAATGCAATGGTATCACAAACCTTAGGTGCAGGTTTAAAAGGATATCCTGTTTCAACTTTGTATGAAGGGGATAAAGCCATCGATATTTTATTACGTTTTGATGCTAACAATCGTGGAAATTTCACTGATTTAGGAGCCTTAAATATCTCTACAATGTTTGGCACAAAAGTGCCATTAAGAGAAGTAGCAGATATTACACCAGAATGGCACACAGGAGTAATTGCCCATCGTAATGGATTAAGAACATTAACTGTTCTTACAGAAACACAAATGGGTTTAAAAGCAGCAACGATTCAAAGTGATATTATGCCAAAAATTGATGCACTAGAATTGCCTGATGGAATTACAATTAATTACGGAGGAGAATACGAAAGTACCAATGAAACAGCGCCAGCAATGATGCTATCATTAAGTATTAGTTTAATATTAATCTTCTTGGTATTGTTATTTCAATTTAAAGATTTCACCAAAGTATTGGTAGTGTTAGCAACATTCCCATTGAGTTTGTTGGGTGCGTTTTTAGGGTTATTCTTAACAGGAAATCCAATAGGTTTTACAGCCTTTATGGGAATTATAAGTTTAATAGGAATTGTAGTTAGAAACGGAATTATACTTGTTGATTATGCAGATGAGTTGGTTTTAGAACACGGTTATTCGGTTAAAGCAGCAGCAAAAGCATCAGGTAAAAGACGTATGCGACCTATTTTCTTAACATCTATTGCAGCAGCAGTTGGTGTTGTACCTATGATTGTTGGTAAATCACCACTTTGGGCACCTTTAGGAAGTGTGCTGGCAGTAGGCTTAATAGTTTCTATGGTACTTACCTTATTTATTGTGCCTATCCTGTATTACAAGTTTGTAAAACCACATCCAGATGCAGTACATCCGCATCCAAATGCAGAAGAGTTTGAAACTATTTTATACAAGCCTAAAAAAAGTAGAACACAAAGAAAGATAGAAGTACTAAAACATAAATTTAAAAAACGAATTCAATAAGAAAGAATAAACTATAGTGCTACTGTTTCAATGGTTAATAGCAAAATAAAATCCCTACAAACGAAGCAGTAGTTTCTATAGTTAAATATATAATATTAAAATAAGATTATGAAAACATATACATATATTCTGTCTCTAGTTTTTTTGATGGTTTTTATTCCTTTTCAAAAAGCAAATGCACAAGACAATTTGTTGAGTTTAGAAACAGCCAAAACAATGGCATTAACCAATAACAAAAAGATAAAAAAAGCCACTCAAACTATTGAAGCAGCAAAAGCAGCAAAAGCATCTGTTTACGCATCAGACAAACCGTTTGTAGATGCAAGTGTAATGGGATTGCACGTTGGAGATCCATTAAGCACATTATTGCCAGAATTTAATGCCAACGCATCGTTAGGAGTAACACAAGTAATTTATGCTGGTGGAAAAATAAATACAGCAAAAAAATTAAGCAATACTGCAGTCAATTTATATACATCACAAAAAGAATTAACAGACAGCGAAGTATTACTTGATGTAGAAACAACCTATTGGCAATTAGTAAATGTAAAAGGAAAGGTAACCTTGGCAACAAAATACAAAGCACTTTTAACCGAATTGTTAAAAGATTTAACCAATTTATTTGATGCAGGAATCATTTATAAAAATGATGTATTACAGGTACAAGTTCAACTAAATCAAGCCGAATTAGATTTAACCAAAGCAAACGATGGTGTCACTTTATTAAAACTAAAAATGGCACAATTAACAGGAATGACAGATACTAATTTTACGGTTGAAGATTCCATTACAGGTGATGTTAATTTGCTAAGCGAAGTTTCAAAAACCACAGCAATAGAAAACAGACCAGAAATAAAAATGCTTAAAAATGCTGTTGAAATTGAAGAATTACAAACCAAAATTATAAATGCACATAGAAAGCCAACTATAGCATTAAATGTAAGTGGAATTTACGCCAACGGAAAACAAATTAATTTTTCTGATGGAAGTAATGATATGACTTCTTATTACGGATTATTAAGTGTTAATATCCCTGTTTTTGATTGGGGAAGTAGAAAGCAAAAAGTAAAAGAACAAAAATTTAAAGTAGCAGCACAAAAATTAGAATTAGAAGAAACGGAAGAACTATTATCACTTCAAATTCAAAATGCATATTTAGAGTTACAACAGTCTATTAAAAGAGTTGAAATTACTGAAAAATCATTACAGCAAACTGAAGAAAACTTAAGGCTAAACGAAGATCGTTTTGAAGCAGGAACTGTAATAGGAAAAGATGTATTGGAAGCACAAGTATTGTGGCAACAAGCCTATTCCGAGGTCATTGATGCCAAAGCAATGTATAAAATAAGTGAAGTCAATTATAAAAAAGTAGTTGGGGAATTCTAGTGATGCTGTAATGTATTTTTAGATAATGTAAATGACTTTTGTCATAGGATTAAATAGGAAGAAAAATTAAATTTAAAAGAATATTCATATAACAGTTTACTAAAACATAATGATAGAATTTTACAACACCCATAAAGAGGCTTTTATATACGTATGTATAGTGATTGGCGTGGTATTGGTTTTACGGTTTTTAACGAAATTGTTGCACAATAGACTTGAAAAACTAGCACTTAAAAAATATCCTAATGAAGATCCTAAAACAATCCATTTAACCAAACGCATATTAAATGCCCTCTGGATTGTTTTAGGCATTATGGCATTTGCCTTTATTTTTATTGATGAAGAACATCGAAAGGCTGCCACATCCAATTTTTTTCTTGTTTTGTATTTAGGTATTATTGCTGTACTAACTCTAGTGATTGCCTCTTTTGTACAAATATGGTTTACTAGGAATATTCAGAGAAAAAAAGAGCAAGAACAGGATGCCACAAGCTATAAATTTTTAAGATATGTAGTTATTGTAGGTGTTTACTTTATTGGCATACTAATGGCAATACTTGCTTTTCCGTCATTGCGACATATTGGACAAACAGTTTTGAGTGGTGCTGGTGTTGTTGCGGTAATTGCTGGTGTAGCCTCTCAAGAAGCACTAGCTAATCTTATTGGTGGTTTTTTTATTGTTTCGTTTAAACCTTTTAAAATTGGTGATATTATTAAAGTAGATGTTATGGTAGGTACTGTAACTGATATTACACTACGCCATACAATCATTAGAGATTATGAGAATAAAATGATTGTGATTCCTAATGCCATTATCAATAAAGAAAAATTAATTAATTATGATTTAGGGGAACGTAAATGTTGCCAATGGATTGAAATTGGGATTTCTTATGACAGCGACATCAATTTAGCAAAATATATTTTAAGAGAAGAATGTGAAAATCATCCATATTTGATAGACAATAGAAGTGAATTGGATAAATATAACAATGAAAAAAAAGTAAAGGTACGTGTTATTGGTTTAAATGATTCTGCGGTTACTTTAAGAGCATGGGCTTGGGCAAATAATTTTGAAGAAGCATTTGTAATGAAATGTGACCTTTACGAGAGTATCAAAAAACGTTTTAATAAGGAAGGTGTGGAAATTCCGTTTCCACATCGCACACTGGTTTTTAAAGAGAAAGAACCTCAAGTCACTTAAAACCCAAATTAAGTTTTTGAAATAATAACAATATAACCAAAACCCTTTCAATCTAAAAAAACATAATTTAATATATCATTTAAAATCAATAAAAATGGAAACAAAAAACAAAAAACCAATTAGAGTAAGAATTGCTGAAAAACTAATAAAAGATCAGCAAGAACTAGAACATTTAGCAGTACAAGCTTCACTAGGTAAAGTGGAAATGGAAGATGAGTTTAAGGCTGCAAAGGCAGAATTAAAAAAGAGTATTCATGAACTTAAAATAGAACTTAAGCAAGAACTTAAAGAAACAGAAGAGTCTGTATTAAAAAATTTAGAAAAAATTGATGGACAATTAGACGAAGATGTAGCATATACCAAAGAATCGTTTTTAATACAAAAAAAGAATATTGTTAATGCTATTAATGATGCTAAAAAAAGTATTAAGAATAGTCCTCAAACCAAAAGGACAACTCAGCTTTTTAACGCCATTTCTCAAAAATCAAAACTTCAGTTAGAACTTTTAGAAAAAAACGCATCAGATAAAAAAGTAGAACTTACTGAAGATTATGAAAAGAGTATGCTGGCAGCTACTGAAAAATTTGAAGAATTTACTTCTAAAATTAAAGAAGAAAAAGAAGACGCATCAAAGAAAGTAGCTAATTTCAAAAAGGAAGTTGCTCAATCATATAAGCATATAAAAAAAGCATTTAAATCATTATAATAAAAACTCAATCCTTGGCATTCAATGTCGAGGATTGTTTTAAAATTAAAAGATGAATAAATTAGGATTAGCACTTTCTGGAGGAGGAATAAAAGGAATGGCGCACCTTGGCGTATTGCAATATTTAACAGAGTTAGGGATTAAACCTTCTGTTATAGCAGGTACAAGTGCTGGAGCGTTAGCAGGAGCATTTTACGCAGCAGGATTTGAGCCAAAAGAGATTCTTGAAATAGGAAAAACAGAAAAATTCTTTAACTATTCGAATCTGTTAAAGCGACAAGGAGTAGGATTATTTTCATCAGATGTTTTTGGGAATATTATCAAAAAATACATTCCAAAAGACACGTTAGAAGCACTAGAAATCCCATTATTCATTACAGCAACCGATTTAACTAATGCAAGATTAAAGATTTTTAGTGAAGGCTCTTTGGCTACAGCAGTAAAAGCATCATGTTGTGTACCACTAGTTTTTCAACCTGTTTTATTTGAAGACGCATACCTTACTGATGGAGGCATCTTAGATAATTTCCCTGTAAATCTATTAGATAATAAAGTAGATAAAATTATAGGTGTAAACGTAAATTGTTTAAACACAATGGAAGGTAAAATGGGCTATAAAAGTATTATTGAAAGAACCATTCATATAGCCATTGGTAATTCTGCAGAAACACTAAAAAATAAATGTGATGTATATATTGAACCACCAAATATGGGTAATTATGGAACTTTTGATTTCAAAAAAATAGATGAAATATTTGAAATAGGATATAATTACGCACAAAATTTTACTCAAGAATTCTTAGCATTAAAGGATGAAACGCATCATAAATAAATTAAAATGGGAAATAACACCAATAAAATAAATAGAACTATAAAAATGTTTTCAGTACTCTCAAAATATGGGTTTGAAGATATAATAGCACGTAGTCATATTGAAAAAATAATTCCAAAGAAATTTATTAATGCAAATAAAAAAATAGATAAAATAAAATCACTTTCTGTTTATGAACGTATTAGAATGGTTCTTACGGATTTAGGGCCAACTTATATAAAATTTGGACAATTATTTAGCGACAGAGATGATGTATTGCCACAAGAATTAACCTTAGAATTAAAAAAATTACAAAATGATGCAGGAGCAGATAATTTAAATGTAAAAGAAAAATTAACTCAAGAATTCAATATAAATCCAGACGATTATTTTGAGTTTATTGATGAAAAACCTTTTGCAACAGCATCCATATCACAAGTATTTAAAGCACAATTAAAAACAGGAGAAAAAGTAGTATTAAAAATTAAAAGAGAAAACATAAAAGAAATTATTGAGGCCGATCTTTTAATAATGAAAGATTTATCTAAAATAATTGAAAATTATAACGAGGAAAGTAAAAAAATAAATCTATTAAAAATTGTTGAAACTTTTGAAAAATCTATACACAACGAACTTTCTTTCTTGCAAGAATTAGAAAACATTGAACGCTTTCAAAGACAATTTAAAGAAGATGATAGCATTTCTGTTCACAAAACATTTAGGCAATTATCTAATAATAATATTTTATGTTTAGAATTTATTGACGGCATAAAAATAACAGATACAAATACTTTAGAAAAAGAAGGTTTTAACCCAAAAGAAGTAGCAATAGTAGGTTACAATCTTTACATGCAGCAAGTTTTAGACAATGGTTACTTTCATGCAGATCCACATCCAGGAAACATTTTTGTAACCCAAAATGGTCAAATTTCATTTATAGATTTTGGCTTAATGGGACATTTAATGCCTTCAGATAAAGAATGTATTGAAGATTTTATGCAATACCTCATTCAAAAAGATGCAAAAAAAATAATTGCCACCATAAAAAAAATGGCAATAACCTATTCTATAAAAAACGAAAAACAATTAGAACGAGATATTTATGGAATTTTTGAAATAATAGATACATCATCACTTCAAAGTCTTGACTTGGGTTTAATTACAAAAAAATTAAAAAACATATTTAAAGATAACGAAGTAGAATTTCCAGATTATATCTATTTGTTAATGAAAGGGATTGTTTTAATAGAAGGTATAGGCAGAAAACTCGACCCAGAAATTAATGTTTATCAAATTATGGAACCTTATGCTATAGAAATTGTGCAAAAAAAAATGTCTCTAAAATATAATATAACTAAAAGCATAAACACATTTAAAAACGTGTCAGAAAGTTTTGCTTCATTACCAGAAGAAGTACAAAGCCTTATACAAAAAATAAAGAATAACGATTTAGCAATAACACACAATGTAACAGGTGTTTTTGAAGTTAAAAACGCTATTGACAGACTTGTATTTGCTATAATAATTTCTGCTCTATCTGTTGGTTCATCTATTTTGGTTATGGCAGATATGCCACCAAAAATTTATGGAATACCAGTACTTGGCTTTGTAGGTTTTTTAATATCAGCAGTTTTAGGACTAAGCATAGCCATTTCAATATTGAAAAAAAATAGATAAAATTTTAGAGAGTTTATTTTAATCACAGTCGTATAAAATTATAACATTGAATAAAAGAAATAGTATCATAGAACAATCCTTAGCGTTGTTTTTCAATTTTGGAATCCAACATATCACTATGGATGATATTGCCAATAAATGTGGTGTTTCTAAAAAAACAATCTATAAGTATTTTGAGAACAAGAGTGATTTATTACAAGCTGTGATTAAATTACAAGTAGATGAACTTAAAGAATTTCTAAATGAAATGAACATTAATTCTGCAAACTCTTTAGAAGAATTACATGGTTTTTTTAAATATGTAAATAGTATTTCACATACAATTTCCCCCAGTTTCACTAAAGAATTAAAAAAATATCATCCAGATAATTATATTGAAGTATTCAAATATAAGAATGAAATTATTCTGCCTTTTGTAATAAAAAATATAAATAGAGGAAAGCATGAAGGGCTTTACAAAAGCAATTTAAATGCTGAAGAAATTTGCGACTCATTTGATAACGTTTCAAAAATAGTTTTTACAGAAAATTTTTTATTTGATACAAATAAAAAATCTATTGATTTTTTAAACTCACTCTTCCTATATCGTTTGGTATCTATAAAAGGGTTAGAAGTCTTAAATGGCATCAATAAATAAAAATTATTTGAACCCAAGAATAAACAAACTACTTACCAACCTCAACGATCAATTAAGTTTTTTAGACTTAGAAATTGATAATGAATCTACGCGTTGTGAACATGCTATTGAAGTCATTTTAAAAACTCTAGAAACATTAAAAGGCATCATTAATAAAACAAAATTTAAAACAAATTCTGAAGAAATTAGATTCTTTAAAGAGATAAAACCACAGTTCACTTCTAAACTAATTTTTTATAATACACTCTATAAAATTGTAATGAAAAGGCCAAATGGAGGAGCACGAATTGTAAAAAAGTATTATAATAATGAGTTAATAAAACTAAAGGCATTTTTCGATAATGAGTTGGAGTTTTATAAATACTTCCGTTCTGGAAGTATCTATTTAGATCATAAATATTTTTTACGTAGTAAGTTTGATATTAAAATGTCTTTGGATAGTTATTATTTTGAAACGGATAGAAACTTCGCGACCTCACACGATTTTAAAGTAGCCAAAATATTAGCAAATGATTTAATTCAGTTGCATCTAGAAAATCAATTAATTATGATTGATAATAAAGACAGTGGAGAAAAATCACAACACAAACCGAACTTAAAAATGATTTGGACAAGCCCAAAAGTGTCATTAATTGAACTTTTATATGCTTTACATACCGAAGGTGTTTTTAATAATGGTGCTGCAGATTTAAAAGATATTGCTGAATATCTTGAGTATGTTTTTGAAATAAATCTAGGACAATATCGTCGTGCTTTCCTAGAAATACGCACTAGAAAATCAGATAGGGTTAAGTTTCTTACGTCACTAAATAAAAGTCTTTTAAAAAGAATGGAAGACACCGATGAAGGGATTTAAATAAAATTAGTCACAACACAATCCCTGTTGTGAATACGCTTCATTAATTCATTACATATTTGCCAAACGAAAGTCAAATCGATTTAATAGCTGCCATTGAGAACGAAAGTTCGATGTGGTAGCTTTTAACTAAAACTCATTTTACAATGGCAACTACAATTTTAACAACAGACGATCTCTACGATTTCAAAATGCAATTATTCGGAGAGCTCAAAAAACTGCTCACAGAAAACCCACAAAGCACACCAAAGAAATACCTCAAATCTGCTGAAGTAATGGATATGCTACAAATAAGTCCAGGAACATTACAGAATTTAAGAATCAACGGCACATTGCCTTACACAAAAATTGGAGGCATTATACTCTACGAGTATGAAGAAATTCTAAAAGTACTCAAAGAGAATCGTGTAGCTTCATAGAGTATGCTTTGGCAGAAGTTAACTACATCAAGCACCTCAACGCAGTATTTAGTCAGTTCTCAAAAGATAACAGATTAAATCCAACACATATCAGTTTGTATTTAGCGTTTTTTCAAATTTGGAATTATAATCGATTTCGCGATAGTTTCCATGTAAATCGTGACGATGTAATGAAGTTATCTAAGATTGGTTCAAAATCCACATACCATAGATGCACTAAAGAATTACATCATTATAAATACTTGATTTATGAACCATCTCATAATCCATTCAAGGGCTCTATAATTAAGATGCTCAAATTCGAGACAACCTCTGGACAAGCTCTGGACTTAGCTGTCCCAAATCAAGGACAAGCATTGGTACCTTCTAATAAACATATACAAACAATGAAAAACAGTTATAAACTACCTAAGCCTAAAAATGAAAATGAAGTTTTAGATTTTTTCAAAAAAGAAAGCTGGACAAAATTAGAAGCGCAAAAATTCTACAACCATTATCAAGCTATCGGTTGGAAAATTGGAGGCAAAATAAAAATTGAAAACTGGCATGCGTTAGCAAGAAATTGGATACTAAAATCTGAAGAATTAAAAACAGAAAAACAAGTGTTCCAAAACCAAGACAACTTACATACCGTGAGAAATAAAAATTACAATCAGCCTTTATGAAACAACTGGCAACATACTACAATCCTAAAAAGCCGCATATCCTCATTGAAGGAGCTACGCAATTTGAACTAGGAACATTTGATGGTAAGTCTATTTCATACGACTTTCCTAAAATACTTAACTATTTAGATGCTAAAGGAAAGCTGCTTTACGGTAAGAATTTTAAAATTTATGATGACGACCATGAGCTCTTGCTAAAACTAGCAAGCTATTTTATTCAAGATCATGAGTATTGCAAAAAGTTAGATATTGATACAGGAAAAGGTATTTTATTATCTGGTCCTGTAGGATGTGGAAAAACAACTTTGATGAGGTTGTTACCTCATCTAGTGCCACATAAAAAGACCTATAACTTCATTCCTTGTAGGAATATTGTTTTCGGATTTAATGGAGTGGGCTTCAAATTAATTGAAGATTATAGCGATGATAAAACATATTGTTTTGATGATTTGGGTGTCGAACATATAGGCAGACACTATGGTAAAGACTGTAACGTAATGGGAGAAATACTCATATCAAGATATGAAGTATTTAAACAGAGAGACGTTTTAACTCATATCACAACTAATCTCAATGCAGAAGAGCTTCAAGAAAAGTATGGTGAACGTATTAGATCAAGGATGCGTGAAATGTTTAATTTGATTGCTTTTAAAGAAAACTCTATTGACAAACGTAAATAATTGATATATTGTAAATAAATATGCTAATACTTAAATATATTTGCTTATAGGTATAAAAAATCTGTTATGAGTAAGAAAAAATGGAATAGATTAAAACTTGTTTTAGTAGAGAATGACAAATCTAACAAGTGGCTTGCAGAAAAATTAAAAAAAAGTGAGACAACAGTTTCTAATTGGTGCACAAATGCTAGACAGCCTTCGGTTCCTACACTCATTCAGATTGCAAATATTTTAGGAGTAGAAGTTGGAACGTTGTTAATAACTGGCGAATAATGATTAAGAAACCTTTTAAAGTATCAGCTCGAACCGCGAGACTCATTGGGCGTGAAAATGTCGCCAATGCTGATGGTGCTATAATAGAATTAGTGAAGAATTGTTATGATGCTGATTCTAAAATTTGCATTGTTTATTTAGATATTCGTTATGATTCTATTCCAAAAGAATTAGGAGCTTCTAGATATAAACAATTTGAGCGAGAAACTATAAATGAATTAGGCGTATCTTATATAGAATCTGCTTATGAGAAAAAGTCAACTAAAAGTAATACTGTTTACCTTTTAAAAAAGGATATTGATGATAATATATTATCCGAACTTGAATATTTTTTTAAAAGGAAAAATAGTCTTTATATCATAGATGCAGGTGAGGGCATGACAGAAGAAGTTATTGATAATCATTGGATGACTATTGGGACTAATAATAAACTTGACGATTTCATTACTACTTCGGGTAGAATAAAAGCTGGAGCTAAAGGAATTGGTCGTTTCGCCTTAGATAGATTAGGAAGCCTATGTAATATGGTTACACTTCCTATTGTTGAAGAAGAAGTAAGCTTTACGGGGTTTAATTGGAAAGTTGATTGGGAAGATTTTGATGGCGAAGGCGTGAGCATTAATCAAGTAGAAGCTGAGTTTGAAAAAATTGATAATTTAAAATATGACAGGCATATAATAAGTCTAGTACCAGATATAAGAGTTTCATCAATAATCACAAAAAATAATGAAGAATTTTCAAAAGGAACTCTTTTAAAAGTTTCTGAATTAAGGGATTGGTGGACTAAATCTCAAATTGATAAACTATATAGTAACCTAGAAATTCTAACGCCACCAGGTCATACTCAGAAGTTTGATATATTCCTATTTAATAAAAACAGTAAAAACGAATATGGCAAAATTAAAAATGAAGATTTTAAAAATTTTGATTACCGTGTAGATGCTAAAGTTAATAGTGATAAAACAGTAAATATTAAAATTCATAGAGAAGAGTTTCAATTGTCACTAATAGATCAGGATTTATTTAAAAGAAATCAAATGAAATTACCGCCATTTGATTTAAGTACTTTTAGAAATGGTATTTTCCAAATTGATACAACGATATTTGATTTGTTACCTCAATTAGAAGGAAGTAATAAGGAATATGTAGCTGATAAGATAGGTGCATTAGATTTCTCGTTTTATTTTATGAAAATGAATTCATCTAGAAAATTAAAAGAGAAGTTTAATTATAAGGGGTTTTCGCCTAGGCAAAGGGATGAATGGTATAAGAGATTTGGAGGTATAAGAGTTTTTAGAGATAATTTTAGAGTTAGGCCTTATGGTGAATTAGGTAGTTCATCATTTGATTGGCTATTGTTGGGAGAAAGAAAAGCTCAAAGTCCAGCTGGTGTTACTAAAAAAGGAGGAGGATACAAAGTCAGTCCTAATCAAGTTGCAGGTACTGTAAATATTACTCGTGTCGATAATTTAGAATTCAAGGATAAATCAAGTCGAGAAGGTTTCCAGGAAAACGAAACATTTGATGTGCTAAAGGAATTGTTATTAGCAATTATAAGTCGTTTTGAATTAGATCGTCACACAGTGATGCGTGAAATGGATTTGTTTTTTCGTGATAAAAATGAAAATGAGGCAGCTATGTCAGAAGCTGATTCAATGTCTGATGACCAGCAGGAAGATGAGAATAAATCTAAAGAAGATTATAAGGACGAAAGAGAAACATTTAAAAAAGCCTATAATTCAGTTAAACACGATTATGAAGATGTACAAGAAGAAGTGAAACTGTTGAGAGCATTAGCTACAACAGGATTACTTGTTACTAGTTTCGCTCACGAGTTTGAGACAATAAAGAATCAAATGGAGAGACGAACAAACTACCTAAAATCGTCATTAAAGAAATTGTTAAATGAGGAAAAGCTAAACGAAACAACTGAGTCTAGGAATAATCCTTTTAAAAGACTAGAAAACTTCAAGAAATATGACAACAAATTAAAGCATTGGTTAGATTTTTCTTTGGCAGCCGTTAGAAAGGATAAAAGAAATACTAAACCTGTAAATATTAAATCTTTTCTCAGTGAATTTAAAAGTGATTGGGATGAAGTATTACAAACTAGGAAGGTTAAACTTAATATTACCACCACTAATGAGAAACTTCTTGAATTTACTGTTTTTGTTATTGATATAGAGAGTGTTTTTAATAATCTATTAATAAACTCATTTGATGCATTTGATAGAAAAAGTTTTGTAGGTAAGAGAGTTGTTGATATCAATGTTGACTTAATTACAGATTTTGAAGATGAACAAGATTACTTGGTTATTGACTATAAAGATAGTGGTCCAGGGTTGAAAAAAAGTATTTTAAACCCATACGCTATATTAAGAGCTGGTTATACAACTAAGCTAAATAAAGATAATGAACCAATAGGTACTGGACTGGGTATGTATATCATCGATTCAGTAGTTGAATATTATAGCGGTATTATTGAATTACATAAACCAGAACAAGGTTTCTCAATAACAATTAAACTTCCATATAAAGTATGAAAAGAAAATATAGAATAGGGTATATCGATGAAGATGAAGGAGAAATAAACGACTTCTTGTCATATTTCGATAACTATACTGAAGAGGTACAAATTATTCCTATCAGACCAAATAAAAAACTTACTGACGAAATAGTTGATGAAGTTTTAGAGGAAAAATGTGATTTAGTCGTAATAGATTTTCATTTAAAATACGCCCAGTCCGAAGTCGAAGTTAATGGAGATGAATTATTACTTAGAATTAATGATAGGCGTTTGAACTTACCTCTACTAATATTTACAAGTAGAATACAAGAAGCTGAATCAAGTTTTCTTTCACCAAGTACTTTAATTTGCCACAAAAGTGAGATTAATAATGATGAAGATTCTTCGTTTAAAGAAAAATTGGTTGAGCATATTGAATTTTCTATTAAACTTAAGCAGAATTATCAAAAGGAATTTAGTGATTTAAGATCTAGACAAGAGAGTGGTAATAAATTGACGGGTAAAGAAAAGAAAAGAGTTATTGAATTAAATCATATTTTAAGTGAAATGTCTGATAGACAAGGTTTGGTTAACCCTATAGAGAATCAAGAAGAAGAATTATCTGCAATTAATAATTTAATTGATAAAACAGAAAAATTAATTAAAAAACTAACACAAGAAGAATAGTGGTATTTAGAAGTAATCACCCACAAAAAACTGGAACTAAAGGACAGTACCCTAAATATTCACAATATAAAAGGGTTTTAATGAATGATTTCTATAATTGTTGTGGTTATTGTAATGATAGTCATTATCATATGGGTGGATGGAAAGGAATGCAAATAGACCATTTTGCACCAAGAACACCGTTTGAAGATTTAGAACATGATTATGATAATTTAGTGTATAGTTGTTTTTATTGTAACAATGCGAAAAGTAATGACTGGGTTACCAATGATTCAGCAAGTCCAATTAGCGATAATGGTAGAAGAGGTTATATTAACCCAAGAGAGGAAGCCTATTCAGACTTATTCTTAAGAGGAGCTACAGGAAGTATAGTGCCTCAAAATGATATTGGTTTGTACATATATACCAATTTGAATTTGGGTCTTTTGAGACATGAACTTATTTATACAATTGATAGAATCATTTTAGCTGTAATTTTAATTGATAATACTACCGCAGGAAATGAACTTAATCAAAATGTTATTGAGGTTTTGACAGATAATAAAAATAAGCTATTAAGTGAGAAGTTTAAATTAGAATTAGAGTTTAGAGATATAATAGATGCAAGATAAAAAAAACATAGGCTCATATTACACACCAATTAGATTAGCAAATTTCATTGCTGATTATTGTCTTGAAAATTTTAATGAAGACAATATCTCTATTTTAGAACCAAGTGTAGGAGACGGTAATTTTGCAGCGGCTATTTCTAATAATAATCAATTAAATAGATTTCAAAATATTAATCTAACCATAGTTGAAAGAGAGATAGATGAATTAAACAAAGCTATAGAAAGATGTAATCCGGTTGTTAATCTTAATTCTATTCATAGTGACTATTTAGATTTTCATAATTCTGATGATAATTTATATTCTCTAATCATAGGAAATCCGCCTTATGTGAAAAGTTCTCTACTTGCAGATGAACAAAAAGACCTTTGTAAATCCATTCATATATATAGTGGTTTAAAAGATAAAAAGATTAATAATATATGGACAGCATTTTTAGTAAGTGCTATTCAAAAAATAGAGAATAATGGTGTTGTTGCTTTTGTTCTTCCTTTAGAATTACTTCAGGTGAAATTTTCAGAAGAAATAAGAGATTTACTAAAATCAAGTTTTGATAGGCTTGAAGTATTCATGTTTGATGAATTACAATTTCAAGAATGCAAAGGGCAAGATACTGTTCTAATAGTGGGATATAATCATCATCAAGAACAAGGCACTTATTACACAACAATAAAAAATATTGATGAGTTAGAAAATAGAAGTTTCACGTTGATGCAAAATATTTCTGTTTCTGAATCAAATACCAAATGGACACATCATTTCTTATCACCAGATGAACATCAATTCTTAGAGAATTTAAAATCTAAATTAAATTTAACAACTAAATATGTAGAGAATAAAGCAGGTATAGTTACAGCTGCTAATGATTATTTCATCGTTAATGATGAGGTAGTAACAAAAAATAGATTAAGGAGTTACTCTAAACCAATTGTTCAGAAAGGATTCTATGTAAATGGTTCTGTAACATTTGAGAATGAAGATTTCGAAAAGCTGGTAGAAGAAGAAAAGCCAACGTATCTCTTAGATTTTAATAAGGCTAATCCAAGTAAATTATCCAAAAGTCTAGTAAGTTATTTAGAAATAGGAACCGATAGGGAATTGGAAACTAGGTTTAAATGTCGCCAAAGAAAACATTGGTATCAAGTTCCAAATATAGCAAAGCAATCAGAAGCTTTCTTTTTCAAAAGAGCTCATGAATATCCGAAATTTTTAAAGAACAATGCAGAGGCTTATGTGACTGATAGTGCTTACATGGTTGAGTCGAAAGATGGTTATCAAATTGAAAATATAATATTCTCATTTTACAACTCGTTAACACTCGCATTTGCAGAGTTAGAAGGGCGCTATTATGGCGGTGGTGTATTAGAAGTAACACCAAATGAATTTAGAGCTTTACCATTACCTTATTCAGTTGTAAATGACTTTGAGGCTTATAAAGAGAATTTTAAGAACAAACAAAATATCTCAGAAATACTCTCAAGGTATAATACTGAAATTTTAAATACTACACTTGGTTTAACTTCAGAAGAGATTAATAGAATTGAAGCAATCAGAACTAAGTTAGTTTCTAGAAGACAGAAAAAGTAGAAGTATTGACAAAGAAAAATGATAACGAAATACCTAAAAGATTAACACCAAAATCTTCTACCCTAAATTTATTATTATCTAGGTCTGGTAATCAATGTGCATACCCAAATTGCGAGGAATTATTGTTTAATGATGAAAATACATTAATTGCTCAATGTTGCCATATTGAAGCAGCATTGCCTGGTGGAGAACGCTTCAATAAAAATCAAACTAATGAAGAAAGAAGAGGTTACTCAAACTTAATTTTCTTTTGTCATAAACATCACGTAGAAACAGATAATACAGATAAATATACTGTAGAGTTATTAAGAGGGATTAAAGAAAACCATCATATAAGATTTTCCGAAAAACCTCTAAAAATAAAAACAAGACTAATTGAATCTGTTATAGAGAAATTTAATGATTTAGTACCAAAACGAAACTATAAATAGAATTGAAGACAAGCAGGATTCAATTATAGACTTACTTAATCGCCCTATAGATTCAGATTCACGGCACAAAATTAATGCATACTACGGTCAACCTGCTACACCAAATTTTATTGGTAGAAAAGAAGAGCTTACAGCTGTAAATAAAAATTTTGATAATTATAATACGATTCTTGTCGAAGGGCTTTCAGGTATTGGTAAATCAAGCTTAATAGCTCATTTAACTGCTGAAATTAAATCTCATAAGATACTATGGATTGATTGCGAAATCATAAATAGTAAAGCTCTTTTTTCTAATCATATCTCTAATTTTCTTAAAGATAATTTCAATGATTCAAGTTTAGAAAAAAAATTATTAAATGGAGATAACCTAATTGATAATTACTTAAGTCATGCTTTGAATACTTATTCAATTTGTATAGTGTTTGATGCGCTCAATTCAGAAAAACATCAATTAATACCTTTAATTAAAATTTTAAATAATAAGATAGCATCTTCTAAAATTCTAATATCTACAACCTATGGATTTAGTATTATGGATTTTGGTAATTCTTTTTTTAAGTTACAATTAAAAGGATTGAAGTTTGACGATTTTAAAAGCTTATGTGAATTCTATAACATAACTCAGATTAATGAAAATGAAATTAGAGATTTACATAAATTATTAGGTGCTCATCCATATCTTTTGAAACTTTCAGCATCAATAATTGTTTACCAACCAATAGCTAATTTTTTATCATTACTAAAAAATAGAAGCATTGGGGAAATAGAAGTGTTTATTAAGAATAAAATAGTATCCAAACTTATTGAAAATGAGATAGAATTAATCTCATATATAATAGTATTAGATATTCCTTTCCGATATGAATTATCTAATTGCTCATCAAGTTTTGCTGCTGCTATTATCTCACTTCAACAAAAGTTTTTAATAGAAAGAACTTTGGATGATTTTTTTATAATTCCAGAATATATAAAGTTATATCTAACAAAAAACATTCACATAAATGAAGATGAAAAAATAAAAGAAAATTTAATTAAATACTTAAAGACTATAAATGAAGACTCAAAATTCTTTGAGATTAATGCTTTAATACTTCTACTTTTAAATACGGATAGAGAACCAGAAGCAAAAACTATCTGTTCTAATTTTATGTCATCCTTAATGGGGCAAGGGTTTTTCTACTTAGTCTTAGAGTATGGAGACACATTATTATCAAAAGATTTTAATGTGAAATGGGATTTTTTATATTACATATTAGGTAGAGTTCATAGAATGCAAGGGGAATATAGAAAGTCATTTAAGATGTATGATCTAGGTATTAAACTATTTTCGGATTCTTCCTTAAAATCACCTTTTTTGTTTGAAAAGGCTAGCATACTAACTTATCTTTCTAAAGAGGAATTAGATGATAGTAAACTAAATGAAGCTGTAAGTATTTATAAAGAGCTTTCGCACTCAGAAAGCCCTACTATATTTGTTAAGAGTAAAATAGCTTTATTTCGCATACTAGTAATCAACAATAAAGAAAAACAGGCGCTTAGTGAACTATTAGAATTTCGAGGTTCTATCTCAAATTTAGAATTACAGATTTACGATTCAGCTCAAATATATCATTCTATTGGCGATGTATATAGAGCAAACTCTATGCACAAAAAAGCTTTTGAAGCTTTTGATACAAGTATTGATTATTATAGAGAAGCGATAGATCTTCATGGTATGAATATGTTTGAAGGTTTATATCATTTATATATAAGCTATGGTCAGACATACTCTGAGGCTAAAGATTATGAATCAGCTGCTGAAATGTTTGGTATTAACGTTCAACTAGCAAAACAGTTCAAGATGGATGTTAAGTTGGAATCTGCAATTCTAGATTTTGGATATCATTTATTATTGAGTGAAAATTTCGAACAATCTATTTTAGTTATTGAAGAGTATTACAATTTGAAGTTAGATAATAAAACTTTAGAAGCAGACGAATTACCATTTATATTTCGATGTCTCTTATTTTCAAATTGGTATTGTAACGATAACAAACTTGAAGCAATAGAACTATTAGGTCATTATATGCATTCATCTTTATCGAACAATAGACCACCAGTTGTATTTGTAGTTGAGTTAACAAGTGAAACAAATGCAATAGATAAGATAGATTATTTTGTTAAAGGTATGGTACTGTTAATTCTTCCTAAAGGAAATAATATGGAAGGTTTTAAAGATTGGACTTCTAAAGTTGCAAATGAAAAACCTGAACTGAGTGAGGTATTAAATAGCTTCATAACCCAGACTAAATAATCCCACACTTCCAGCACATACTCATTCCTTCGTTTCGCGAAAAGCTACACTCACTCAATCGCAAGAGCTTACAGTTCCGCGCAATACTCGTTATGTTCATTCCGCACCTGCCTATCGGACAGACGCTACATTACCACAACCAGTATTTTTAGCCAACGCACAATTCATCTTTTATTTAATATGCAGTATATAGTATCAAAATTTAGGTAGGCAGGTAATAAGGTGTTCGTCAGTCATTCCATTTAGTTTCATAGTTCATAATCAAAAATGCTTCTATCGTCGCATTTGTGCTTACCGTAATATAGTACTACTGCGGCGAGACGTCCTCGCAGTACTATTTACTTGTACTATTGCACACATTACTCTATTCCTCACCCATAGCTACTCTTGTACCTTAAAATCCAAAGCTGTTTTGCGCTATGCGCAAGTTCTACAAATTAAGGTGCAACCGCTATTTAATGTTTTGCGAGCCTGCGTGTCGCTGCGGTCT
>TARA_R110002050_G_scaffold93328_1_pt1 | contig 19982 bp, 12 predicted proteins | sample TARA_R110002050 | Tara Oceans TARA_R110002050 (sample SAMEA4396988) | marine metagenome | biome: Polar Biome; feature: [DCM] deep chlorophyll maximum layer (ENVO:01000326); material: water (ENVO:00002006), including particulate matter (ENVO:01000060) such as... | depth 25 m
TTACTCGCAATACCTAATTCCAATTATTTTTAAGTTTATTTACATGAAGAGAATTCACTGCCTTAAAACCAAGGACTTAATCACTGGGAAATTTTTAACCCTAGGAAGTATCTCCGGCAACTGAGCCAATCATTTCCTGATTTGCCTCCCTGCAAAAGCAATTAATCTACCCATATCAGGAAATGAATTCCTTTATCTGGTTGTATAAAAACAACCCATTAACCGATTAGACGACGCGCATTTTTTACTAAAAATGGCTTACGCTTCCTAAATAACCGACATAACGATAAAACTATTCCCAATACGCCTTGCCATGATCTCCTTTGTTTTCGCAATAGCGTGCAAAAAGGAATCAAGCATTGATCCCGTTGATGAACCAATTAAAGAAGAAGAATACATCGGGATCGAAAATTTCGCGGCCCCAAGTTATTCTGACAACTACACCTCAATTGCAAGTTGGACCACGCGCTCGTCGTGGAACCTGGGCAACATGCATGATCCCATAGATAAAAAGTGTGGTGACTACTATTATTATAGGTATCGAACCGACGCTTCGTATGGGAATTCCCATGAATGGCATGGTCATTTCCCGTACCGCCGGTCAAAAGATCTGGTAAACTGCGACTTTATGGGCATGGCTCTTACTGCCGTTCCCGAATGGGTGAAAGATTCATTGAACATCAAGCCGGCAAGAATGGAGCCTCCGCCGCCCACCTTCTAAAATCGTCTTATGGGGACTGGGATCGATGTATTCGAAAGGTGCACAGTAATCTATTATACTATCGTATTGTCGTTACCAATCCGATTGTGGGTACAAACACCAACAACTCCTGGACGAAACGGGCTTTTATCGGGTTGGCCGAATCGCACGATCTTTCTACCTACAACTGGGAAGACAAAGGCTCGGTGGTATGCTCTGAACCGGATGGCGTGGAAGATTACTAGCGCGGGAATGACAGTGACTGGAGCGGATATTTCAAATTCAACGCGATTGATCCCAGCTTAATCACCACCCCAGAAGGAGAACACTGGCCAATTTATGGCTCCTGGCATTCAGGAATTGCAGCAGTGCAGCTTAATCCGGAAACCGGAAAACCCAAAAAATGGGAAAGCCCTGATGATTACCGGGTGAGAATTGCCGGAAGAGGAAACGTGACCACTAACCTTTGGCAAGCCCTGTAAGTTCCGGATATTATCCATACCCCCGAAACGGATTACTACATTACCATTTTTTAGCCTGCGATGAACTGGCTGTTGCATACAACACATGCGTGGCCCGTTCGAAAAAAATTACTGCTCCCTACCTGGGAATCGACGAACAGGATATTACTGCAGGTGCTGAATGTTGGCCGATTCCCACCCACCCTTATCAATTCCATGGACATCATGGCTGGGTAGCAATTTCACACGGTGCCGTTTTCCAGAATCCGGAAAGCGAACAATGATCGTACAGTTCGCAGGGACGTTTGCCCGAAAATACTACCCGAACTAATGCATCCAACGCCATCATGATGGGGCATGTCCGTAAAATTAACTGGACTGCCGATGGCTGGCCGGTTGTCATGCCCGGGCGTTACACCGGCGTTCCGCAGACGGAGGTCACGGATTAGCGGATTCCCGGAACCTATGAAGTGATCACCATAAACTCCCCGTATCACGCCATGCAAACATCAAAAAAATGATCCTTCAATCGGATAGAATAGCGACGGGGGATTTTTCGGGAAGCTGGAGCCTCGACCAAAACAAGCAAACCCTCCATATTGGCAACCTGGAAGTGATCATTCAAAAAGGATATAACTGGGAAAGCTCGCCACGCCAATCAACCCTCGTGCTGTCTGGCTTCACCTCGTCTAAACAACCAGTTTGGGGCAAGAAAGTCCGGGCACAATGACTTTAAGATATTGCTATTTGGACAGAAGCAGCCATTCGTTTGTGCTCTTTTTTTGTGCTCAACAGTCAGAAAAGAACCGCCAGGTCTGCTGATATCCGGAGAATTTGCGTTCTGGATAAAATTCCTTGCAATTAGTTTTTACGTCAATACTAAAAACCCGGCATCTCCGTTTTGCATTTAGCTTGCTTTTTAGCTATCTTTTGATGGTCAAATCAGAAATCACCCATATATTTGACTTTGATAAAAATATAACAATCAATAACTATGAAGAGAATTTTATCCAGATATGTAATCGTATCCACATTGATGGTATTCACCACATCCCTGTTTGCCCAAAATCAGTCTTTTGAAAACGCCTTCGACACCTTGAGTATTGACGGACAGTTCGAACATTTATACCGCAGATCGAACACCTTCGAGGAATATAAAGTAATCAGCATCAGTGGCTACAACTTACTCAAGAAAAACTCGCAGGACAGCATTCTCCAGTACAAGCAAGATGCCGATAGTCATTTGCAGGAAATTGCAACCTTAAAAAGTAACCTGACAAGCTCCAATACAGAAATTGAAAAACTCCAGGCAGAACTAACAAGCAGCCAACAAGCAAAAGACAGCATGAGCTTTATTGGGATCGAGGTTTCCAAGGGAGCTTATAATGCCATTATGTGGGGGATCATCATCTGTCTTGCCAGTGTTTCGGTCGTTTTATTTTCACTATTCAATCGCGGACACCGTGTCGTTAAGGAAACCAAGAATCGATTGGCAGAAGTGCAGGAAGATTTGGAAACACTTCGGAAAAATGCTCTGGTGCGCGAACAGAAACTGGCGCGTGAGCTGATGGACTTCAAACTGAAAAACAAATCATCTCGCTAATCTATTTCTGCCTCACCCTATTCCATTTGAGTTTTCTCCAAAAAGCAGGGCCCCACTTGAAGAGTGAGGCCCTGCCAACAATATTATCTGGAATACTATTGCATTTCAAATTTATACGATCCTAAATCACTCAAATCAGATGTCCGGATGAACTCGCCGTGTGCTTTAACCTGAGCTTTTGCTAAACGAATAAAGTTTTTAGCCGACTTAGTAAACATGGGCTCGCGGTTCGAATCCAGAACCAGCAGATAGCTCATAATGATGTTTCCAGCCATTTCGACTAAACGCCGAGCATGGAAATCTATGAATTCGTTGTCATCGGGAGCGAGTACTTTGTTCACTGCTTGCTCGTACTCGTCAGTTAAAATGATCAGGGTGCGGCGCAGGTGTTCCAATTCGGGTGATACTTTCTGAGCTTCATAAACCCTGATTTGGTTCAGGTAAGCACCCGTTGTTACCCCACGAATGGCAGCCACCACCTGCAACTGAGTTGTTCCTTCGTAAATGGAAGTAATCCGCGCATCGCGATAGATCCGCTCCACCGGATAATCTTTCATAAAGCCTGACCCCCCGTGAATCTGGATAGCATCGTATGCCAGCTGGTTGCTATATTCGCTCGCCATTCCTTTTACGAGCGGCGTATAAATATCAGCCAAACGTTGGTATTTTTTCATCTCCTCACGCTCTTCTGTCTCCAGCTTACGCTCTTCGGCAATGTGCATGTATGTTTTGTACATATCTACATAACGAGCGGTTTCATATAATAAGGTGCGCGACGCGTCCAGTTTGGCCTTCATATTGGCCAGCATTTCATACACAGCAGGGAAACGCATAATCGCCTTTCCAAACTGAACCCGCTCCTTGGCATAGGCCAACGCTTCGCGGTAAGCCGCTTCGGAAACACCAACCGACTGGGCTGCAATTCCAAGGCGCGCACCGTTCATCAGAGCCATTACGTACTTAATCAATCCCAATTTTCTGTCGCCTACCAACTCGCCCGGAGCATCCTTGAAGACCAGCTCGCAGGTTGGCGAACCAATAATTCCCATTTTGTGCTCTATCCGGCGAACGGTCACTCCTCCGTCATTCTTGTCGTGAATGAACATCGACAAACCGCGTCCGTCTTTGGTTCCCGGTTCTGAACGAGCTAACACCAGCGAAATATGTCCATCACCATTGGTGATAAACCGTTTCACGCCATTCAACAGCCATTTACCGGACTTTTCGTCAAAAGTTGCTTTCAACTGAACGGCCTGCAGGTCGGAGCCAGCATCCGGCTCGGTCAAATCCATCGCCATGGTTTCGCCCTGGCAAACACGGGTCAGGTATTTTTCTTTTTGTTCTTCCGAAGCAAACTCATTGATGGTTTCAGCGCAATCTTGTAATCCCCAGATATTCACAAATCCGGCATCAGCTCGCGACACAATGTCGGCAGCCATGATGTAGGGTACGATTGGGAAGTTCAGTCCGCCGTATTGCCTTGGAAGGGACATACCCATCAATCCAGCTTTATTTAAAGCATCAATATTAACAACTGTTCCTTTGGCATAAATCACCCGGCCATTTTCCACCCGCGGGCCTTCAGCATCAATCGACTCGGCATTTGGGCCAACAATGTCACCGCAGACTTCACCAACAACCTCCAACACTTTATGGAAGTTGTCCATGGCGTCTTCGTGATCCATTGGCGCAAAATCGAACACTTTCTTTTCTGAAAAATTCCTTTCCTTTAAGCGGACAATCTTTTCCATTAATGGATGATTGAGATGGAATTTCAGTTCTTTATTATCGGTATAATAATTAGCCATTTCGTAAAAAGTTTAAGTTTCACAAGATCTACTTGGTGTTTTGTTTATAATACTTGATCATCTTCGGAAGGATGACGCCCACATCACCATTGATCACATAGTCGGCCACCGAATTGATCGGTGCTTCCGGATCGGTATTAATTGCAATGATTTGTGCCGATTCTTCCATTCCCGCCCGGTGCTGAATTTGTCCTGAGATTCCGCAGGCTATATATAACTTGGGACGGACGGTCACACCAGTTTGTCCAACCTGACGTTCGTGCTCGGCATAACCGGCATCAACAGCGGCCCGCGAAGCACCCACTTCGCCGCCTAATACCTCGGCCAGATCGTACAACAGCTGAAAATTCTCTTTCGATCCCATACCATAGCCGCCAGCCACCACAATCGGTGCTGCTTTCATATTAACTTTGCTCTTCTCCATGTGACGTTCGATGATTTCAACAACAAAATCCGAATCGCTCACATATTTGGAGACATCCAGCTTAACCAACTTGCCTTTGTATTCTGCATCTCGAATTTCCTTCTTCATCACACCCTCCCGAACCGTGGCCATTTGAGGACGGCAATCGGGGTTGATAATAGTAGCAATGATGTTTCCGCCAAAAGCCGGACGAATCTGGTACAAAAGGTTCTCGTAGTTCTTATCTTGTTTTTTATCGAAATGGTCGCCAATCACCAAACTGGTGCAGTCGGCCGTCAATCCGCTATGCAAGGCCGATGAAACGCGCGGCCCCAAATCACGGCCAATGGACGAAGCTCCCATCAAGGCAATCTGAGGTTTTTGCTCTTCAAAAAGTCTAGCAATGATGGAGGTATGCGGCATCGTGCTGTACGGATACAACCTTTTGTCATCAGCAACATAAACCGTATCAACTCCATAAGGAAAGATTTGCTTTTCGATTCCGTCCAGCTTGTGCCCAATTACAATGGCTTCCAACTGGCATTTCAGTTCATTGGCCAGCGAACGGCCTTTGGTCATCAACTCCTGACTCACTTCAGCGACCTGACCATCTTCTATCTCGCAGTATACAAATATGCTGTTCATAATTGACTTGTTAGGGTTTAACCAATGGTATGACTTTCAATCAGCTCGCGCATCAAATCGTCGATGTCGCTGTCAGCCGAAGTAATTATTTTTGCCGCCTTGGCCTGAAGAACAACATTCTCCACCGTTTTCACTTTCGTTGGTGAACCGGTCAGTCCAAGCTCCGCATGATCCACTTCAATGTCATTGACGGTCCATTCAGGAATGTTCAGGTAAGGACGATCGCTGTACAAATGCAGGTAATCTTCGTTTGAGTTTTGCAACTCGGTCACAGTCTTGGCGTGCTTGTATTTCATCAATAATTTAGCATTGCGGGCACGGCAAGCAGCCGCCGAACCGTTTACAGTCATGACCATTGGTATCGGGCATGAAACTGTTTCCACCCCGCGTTCCAAACGCCGCTTCATGAACACCTTGCCTTTTTCAATTTTCTGAACTTCCTCCACGTATGTAACCTGGGGCAGCCCCAGTTTTTCAGCCACCTGAGGACCAACTTGCGCTGTGTCGCCATCAATGGCCTGTCGTCCGGCCACAATGATGTCAAAATCCTTCACTTTTTTGAGTGCACACGAAATGGCGTACGAAGTAGCCAGCGTATCCGATCCGGCAAAAGCCCGGTCTGTAAGCAAGATCCCATCATCAGCTCCACGAAACATTCCTTCACGAATGATTTCGGCAGCACGTCCTGGGCCCATCGTTAATATGGTTACGGTCGATCCGGGAAACGAATCCTTGATTCGAAGTGCCTGCTCCAGTGCGTTTAAATCTTCCGGATTGAAAATCGCAGGCAAAGCTGCACGGTTAATTGTACCGTCAGCTTTCATGGCGTCTTTGCCAACATTGCGGGTATCGGGTACCTGCTTGGCAAGAACGATAATCTTATAAGCCTTCATCGTATTTAAATTTGTCAGTTTTATTTTTAGTCTCAGTCCAACGTTTTCAGTTGACCAGCAAAGGGTGGTTACTACCGAATTTTCTTTGCAAGGCAGGCAAATATAGCCAAACAAGCCAAAGATTTCAAGGATTGCAGTCGCTCCGGCGATTTCGACAATCAATTGAAAATCCATTTTTTCAACGCGAATCTCAAAATTGGCAAGAAACGCTTGCTAAAAATGTTATTCCATAAGCGTTTAAAACAATTAAACTATTTTTTCAAAAAATCATTTTATATTGCCGTAGAAAACTTATTTATAATCATTTTAATCTAGCCTGAACCGTTCAATCGATTGACGATTCCTGCCAAAAACAATCCGAATCTGCATCTCGTAAGCGGTTTCAAAAGGAATGTATTACACAACACGTTTCTAATAAAAAGTATTTTTTACTTTTGTCACAAACAGCAGGAGAAAAGGATTGGAAAACAAGCAGCTTGATATGGAGTTTGAACTGGTTAAAAAGTTGAGGAAGGGCAATGTGCCGGCTTTCAATCAGCTTTTTTATACCTACAGTTCCCGCCTGTATTACTTTGCATATGGCTATTTGAAAAGTAAAGAGGATGCCGAAGAACTTGTCCAGGAAATTTTCAGCAAGATATGGGAGAAAAGACAACAGCTTGACGAGAAACTTAATTTTAAATCGTACCTGTTTACAATCGCTTTTAATGCGATAAAGAAGCACTTCCGAAGTCAGGCTTATTTGAATCGCTATTTTGATCACGCCGCAGCCAATGCCACAGAAAGTGCTGTCTATGAAGATGTCGATTTTGATTCACTAAAAGCTTTGGTCGACAAGCTGGTCGATAAGATGCCCGAAAAACGAAAAGCTGTATTTCTAAAAAGCCGATATGAGGGGAAGAACGCTCAGGAGATTTCCAGCGAAATGTCGATCAGTAAAAGTACCGTTGAAAATCATTTAAACCAGGCTTTAAAATACTTACGGCAGCATCTGGACGAGAAATACATCGCCGGGATACTCTATTTTCTTTTGTTTCTCTAAAAAAAAATTGCCTCTCACTAGGTGTGAAAACCTTGTTGTGGATATAACCATTTGCAACACACACAATGATCACATCAATGAAAGATTCAGAAAAAAATCGTTTTGAAGACTATTTCCAATCTCCTGGACAAGATGACCATACATTTGTGGAGAATCTCTTTTTCAACAAAGGAAATGAGGATACCCTGCGGAGCATAGCGAATAAACAGTGGGAGAAGATTCTGCCCAAACCAATCGATCTACAGCACCTCTTAAATAAAATCCACTTTGACATTAATAGTAAGAAACCTGAAAAATCGTTTACCCAAAAATTCTTTCAGGCATACTCCCGTGTTGCAGCCATACTGATTTTGCCACTATTGATAGCCAGCTTGGTTGTCTGGATTAACCCTTTTTCATCTGGAAAAACGTATTCTGAACTCACAGCACCAAAAGGCTCCAGGGTACAGTTTGTCCTCCCCGATGGTTCAACCGGACATTTGAACAGCGGATCAACCATCCGCTACGCTTCAAATTTCAATACAAAGCGCCATATTGAACTGTCAGGTGAAGGTTACTTCGATGTAAAAAAAGACCTGCGTTCGCCATTTATTGTCAAAACAAAACATGCTCATATCAAAGTACATGGGACCAGCTTTGATGTGTGTGCCTATGAAACGGAAAACATAATAATAACCACACTGGAAAGCGGATCGGTTGAAATTATCAATAAAAAAACCTCTGCCTCAACAGTGCTGAAACCCGGACAACAGAACCAGTTTAACAAGTGGACTGGCAAAATGCAAAACCTCGAAGTGGACACCAAACTATACACTTCGTGGAAAGATGATCTGTTACGCTTTGACAACGCCCCTTTTGACGAAGTAGTTAAAAAAATGGAACGATGGTTTGGCGTGAAAATTATTTTGGATGAAAAGCTGCAAGACTCAGAAAATTTTACGATGACCATTAAAACCGAAAGTTTACGGGAAACTTTACAGTTGTTGCAGCTTACAACACCAATGACCTATAAAATTGAAAATGAAATGGTTTACATCAAGCAAAAAAGATAACATCGTCTAAAAAAAGAAGGAAAGTGCTCGCAACACTTCCCTTCTCATAATTAAATCAATCCCCGAAAGGGATATGTTTAACCTAGTAATACAAACTTATGAAAAAAAAAGCATTGTGGAACATTGGCAGGCACAGTTGTGCTCTGTCAAGATTAATTCGAATTATGAAACTAACGACCTTTCTATTACTGATTACGTTCATGGGGGTTCAGGCCACTGTTTATTCCCAGACAACTGAATTAAACCTGAAAGCTCAGAACTCGACCGTAAAGGAAATCTTACGGCAAATTGAAGATCAAAGTGAGTTTTTCTTTATGTACAACGACCGGAAAGTTGATGTAAACCGAAAGGTGAGCATTGATCTTGAGAAGAAAAGTATTGACGAAGTCCTGCAGTCACTTTTCGATGGCACCAATACCAGTTTTCTGATTAAGGATCGTCAAATCGTGTTGTATTTGAACAATGATAACGAATTTCTGAATCATGGAAGTTCGAGGTTTATGCAGAAGATCCCGTCTGTTTCGGGCAAAGTTACCGATGAAACGGGCGAAGGACTCCCGGGCGTTACGATACTCGTCAAAGGAACAACCACAGGCACGATCACCGACTTGGATGGCAATTTTCAATTGGATAACCTCCCGGAAGATGCCGTCCTTGTGTTTTCGTTTGTTGGCATGCAGTCACAGGAAATACCGGTTACCCGATCAACAGTTGACGTCATTTTATCCGCCAGCACCATTGGTCTGGAAGAAGTAGTTGCCATTGGTTATGGTACCATTAAAGCCGGAGACGTGACGAGTTCTGTGGCGAGCGTCAAACCAGAGAATTTCAATAAGGGCGCGGTAAAAGACCTGGGACAATTGGTTGCTGGCAAAGTAGCAGGGCTTATTATTACAAATCCAAGCGGAGACCCAACATCAACAACACAAATTAAACTACGCGGAACCAACACATTTGGAGGAGCGAATACCAATCCTCTTATTCTTATTGATGGTATTCCAGGAAACCTTACAACCGTCCCTCCGGAGGACGTGGAAAGTGTGGAAGTATTAAAGGATGGTTCAGCTGCAGCTATTTACGGGACACGCGGAACAAATGGTGTAATTTTAATTACCACCAAGCAGTTTAAAAAAACAGGTGGCAATGTTAATAAGGTCGAATATAGCGGCTACGTCAGCACCGCTACAATTGCCAGAAGACCGGAAATGTTAAGTGCAGATGAGTTTAGAGCCATGTATCCTAATGAATCGGATAATGGTGCAAATACTGATTGGTTAGACGAAATCACTCGAACACCGCTCAGTCATGTGCACAACGTAACTTTTCAGGGAGGAACATCTTCAACGAATTACATCGCCAATGCTAACTACAATTCGTCAGAAGGAATTATGCTGAAGTCTGCAAATGAAACCTTTAAGGGGCGGTTCCAGGTAAATCACAATATGCTTAATGACAAGCTAAAGTTCAAAATGGGCATCATTGGTATGGTTAATGAACATCCATCGACTACCAGTAACGGCACCTTTAACGGTTATACCTACCGCATGGCAGTCTCTCGTAAACCAACCGATCCTGTTCAGAATGAAGACGGAACTTGGCATGAGAATTTTAGTAAATTCGAGTATGAAAACCCAGTGGCCCGGCTTAAAGAATCTGATGGAAGTGTGAAAAATTCGGAAATACGCTATAACACAAATATCATTTTCAATCCCATTTCCGATTTAACCATTAATGCTGTTCTTTCTTACTTGCGATACAACAGGACTTACGGCTATTCGGAGACATTAAACCATGTATCTACTTTGCGCGATGGCTTGAATGGATGGTCCTCTGTCGGGTCCAATACCTCAATGGAGAAATTGGCGGAAATTACAGCCTTATATGAAAAGGAGATTAAATCTCATCGTTTTAGTGTCTTGGGTGGATATAGCTATAACGAAACCGATTACGAGAGCATGGGATTTTCCAACTATGGATTTCAAGACGACTATTTTGGAGGATGGCACAACATAGGCATTGGCTCCGCTTTGAAAGAAGGGAAAGCCGGTGCTGGTTCAGAGAAGAGGACTACCAATCTAATTGGATTCTTTGGGCGAGGCACGTATGGTTTTAATGACAAATACCTGTTTATGGGAAGCTTGCGATACGAAGGCGCCAGTCAGTTATGGGGTACAGATAATGAATGGGGGCTTTTCCCATCGATTTCCTTAGGATGGCGAATAACGGAGGAATCCTTTATGCAGAATCAGCAGATTTTTGATAATCTTAAATTGCGTGCTGGTTATGGAGTAACTGGTTCACAGCCTAATCAGGCGTTTCTTGGAGTTGGAATGTTAACGTATGGAAAATATGCCTACGTAGATGGAGAGTGGCTCCAGACCATTGTTCCTGCATCCAATACGAACCCGGACCTAAAATGGGAAGAGAAGAAAGAAACAAACATTGGACTTGATTTTACTTCGTTAAACGGACGTTTGTCTGGAACAATTGATGTATACAACCGAAAGGTTGATGGTTTGCTTTATGACTTTACAGTTTCTGTTCCTCCATACGATTATGGAACCATAAAAGCTAATGGTGGAGTAATGGAAAACAAAGGTCTCGAAATAATGCTTTCTGGCATTCCAGTTCAAACCAATGACTTTGAGTGGAATACCAGCGTTACTTACTCAACCAACAACAACAAACTTAAAAGCATTAATGGTCGAGTTTTTAAAACAGACTACGATTACTTTTATACCGGTTGGATACAAGAACCCATTAAAACACAATCACACCGGGTTCAGGTTGGTGAGCGAATTGGTAACTTCTGGGGATTTAAAGTAGTTGATATTGATGAAGAGGGGAAATGGATTTATGAAGACCGTAACGGAGATCTGGTTTCAGCCGATGATTTTACCGATGCTCCCGAAGACAAGAAAGTAATCGGAAATGGTGTTCCTGCGATGTATGCGTCCTGGAACAATAACCTACGCTACAAAAACTTTGATTTAAGTGTTTCGATGCGTGGTGCTTTCGACTATCAGATTATTAATGAAGCCAGAATGTATTACGAGAACCCTAAGAACAGTCGGAATGAAAATCGACTAACATCAGTGAATGATTTAATTTTTGGTAAAGCAACTTTAAACAAGGAGATCGATCCTAATTTTAACAGCTACTATGTTGAAGATGGAGATTACTGGAAGATTGATAATGTGACCTTGGGTTATAGCATAAAGCGTGTTGGAAGATACTTTGAATCAATTAGATTATACGGATCGGTAATAAACGCCTTAACAATTTCAGGTTACAAAGGTGTGGACCCAGAAGTAAATACTTCAGGACTGGCACCAGGATATGACAACAGAAATCAATATCCAAGTGTGAGAACATACACGTTTGGTGTAAATGTTAAGTTTTAATTTGAAAACCTTAATAAAATGAAAAAAAATATATATATCAAAGCGCTTTGTGCGGTTGTATTATTCCTGGGAATATCAACCTCATGTACCGAATTATTAGATGATAGCTACGGCAATGTAATTGGTTCACAATACAGTCCTGAAACTGATGCAGATATCAGTTATCTGATCAATGCAGCTTACGTCCCTTGGCGTGAAACATTGTTACTTTGGAATGGAGTTGTTCGTGGTCAACAAAACTGTGCTGATCAAGAGGTTACTCCAGCTCGTCCAAATGGGTGGGTTGATGGTGGCATTTATAAAAGGTGGCATCAGCACACATGGACAACAGAAGATAATTCCGTATGGGAGCCATGGTCACGTACTTATAATGGAGTTACTACATGTAATCGTCTGCTCTCGCAAATTGAGGATGGTACAATTGGCGTTGAAGGGGAAGCAAAAGAGAAATTGATATCTGAACTGAAAGTTTTGCGCGCGTCTTACTACTATATTTTGGTTGATTTCTTCGGGAATATCCCAATAGTTACTGACTATAAAGACGTTGAATTACCCCAACAATCAACGAGAGTGGAAGTTTTTAATTTTATTGTGAAAGAAATCACCGACAATATTAGTAACCTGTCAGAAACACCTCGTGGTTACTATTACGGACGATTCAATAAATGGGCCGCTTATACTCTTTTGGCCAAGATGTATTTAAATGCCGACGAGTGGACCGGTACGGCTCATTGGCAAGACTGTATCTCCGCTTGTGATGAAGTGATTGAGTTCGCAGAGACTACAGGAAGCTATGCCTTGGAACCCAATCAGAAAAGTGTGTTTGTTACGGATAACGAAAACTCGGTGGAGATTATTTATGGAATTCCGGAAGACGAAATCTATGTCACCGACTGGAATGCATTTGATTATCACTTAAACACTTTAGCTCCTGAAAGTCAAAGAACCTACAACTTCACAAATGTGCCGTGGGGTGGCATTTGCGCTATTCCTCAGTTTATCGAAAGTTTTGATCCGGATGATATCCGACTAAAGGAAAACTATATTCAAGGTCAACAATATACGGCTTCCGGCGAAATTCTTACGCGCAGCGACAACGGCGAACCTCTTGTCTATGTAAATAATGTTCCCAGCATCGACCAATCAACAATGTATGATGGTTACCGCTGGGGTAAATTTGAATATGCTATGGGAAGTACAAACCGTTTAAGTAACGACTTCCCACTACTACGCTACGCCGATGTTTTGTTTATGAAAGCGGAAGCCTTGATGAGAAGTGGACAACCGGGAGCTGGTGCTTTGGTAACCAAAATTCGCGAAAGGAATTTCAAAGATAATCCGGCAAAAGCCGTTGTTACCGATGAAGAGTTGGCAGGTGGTAGTGTTTATGACTACGGTCGTCGCGATTCTTATGAAACGACTCACGAAGGCGGAGCCGATATTCAGTACGGACGATTTCTAGATGAGTTAGGATGGGAATTCTGTCAGGAAGGACGTCGTCGTCAGGATTTGATTCGTTTTGGAGTGTTTACAACCAAATCTTGGTTTTCTCATGATCCCAGTAGCAGCCACCGGAAAATCTATCCGATTCCCAACCAAGCAATATTGACCAATTCCAACCTCTCCCAAAACCCAGGTTATTAATTTATATTATTTAACTCAAAAGAGAAGTTCATTTCTGAAAATGAGCTTCTCTTTTTTGACTATTCAAAAAACTGTCAAATGAACAAAAATTTATTATCACTATTGGCTTTTATTTTTCTTATAGGCTTGCAATCAGAAACTTATGCAGACAGCAATCTTCAAGAAATTTCAGGAATGAAAACAACAATCAATTCCGTTGACATTCAGGTTCAATTTTACAGTCCTGGAATTGTAAGGGTTGTGAAATCTGAGCAGGGAGCTGATTTGCCAAAAGAAAGTCTTTCTGTGGTGAAGGAGCCGGAAGATGTTGCCCTCCAATTTAGGGAGAACGATAAAGAAATGAGTATTATAAGTTCCTCAATAAATGTCTCCTTAAATAAGGAGACTGGCGCACTTATATTCTACAACAGCGAAAATCAGATTCTAATATCAGAAAAGAATGACGGAGCAGTCATTAATCCGAAAAAATACGCTGGTTTTGATGTATACAACGTGAAACAATCCTTTCAATTGGATCCGGATGAATTCATTTACGGCTTGGGACAATTGCAACAAGGTAAAATGTCACAACGTGGGCAGGAAGTATTTCTGAAACAAGGCAATAAGGAAACGGTTATTCCCTTTATCTTATCGAACAAAGGCTATGGCGTATTTTGGGACAACTATTCACCAACAAAGTTTGCCGACAAGCAAGATGAAACATTCTTCGATTCAGAAATTGGACAATGTATTGATTATTACTTGATGATTGGAGATAATGCAGACGGAGTTATTAAGCAAATGCGTGAGTTGACAGGGGATGTTCCAATGTTTCCCTACTGGACCTACGGTTATTGGCAAAGCCGTGAACGATATAAAACGCAGTTCGAAACGATAGAGGTGATCAGAAAATATCGGGAGCTTGGAGTTCCAATAGACGGAATTATCCAGGACTGGCGCTATTGGGGACAGGACAGTGTTTGGAATCGGATGGCTTTTGATGAAACAACATTTCCGGATCCTAAAGGCTTGGTTGATCGGGTACATGAAATGAATGCTCATTTGATGATTGTGGCTTGGCCTGGTTTTGGACCATTAACAAAGCAATTCGCAGAATTTAAAAGTCGCAACATGCAGTTAAATTTCCTTACCTGGCCTCCTAACTCAGGAACGAAGCCTTATGATGTTTACAATCCTACGGCCCGGGATATTTACTGGAAATATCTCAATGAAGGAATTTTTTCAAACATCCACAATGATGCCTGGTGGTTAGATTCCTCAGAGCCGGATCACATCGAAGTAAAAGATGAAGATTTTGAACAACCAACATTCCTTGGCCCGTACCGTTCAGTGGTCAATGCATTTCCCTTGGAACACGTAAAAGGTGTATCAACTCATCAACGAGCAACCAACGATCAAAAGCGGGTGTTTATCCTTACGCGATCTGCCTTTGCCGGTCAGCAGCGTTATGGAGCTAACTCCTGGTCGGGTGACGTAGTGACGGACTGGGATGTACTACGTAAACAGATTTCTGCCGGCTTGAATTTCTCATTATGCGGAATACCCCATTGGAATAGTGACATTGGTGGTTTCTTCGTGTGGAATTTTCCTGGTGGAGTTAACAACAAAGCTTTTCATGAAATCTATGTGAGATGGTTGCAATTTGGCACATTCTGTCCCATGATGCGCTCTCACGGAACCGATACACCCCGCGAAATATACCAGTTTGGCGCGCGGGGTGATTGGACTTACGATTCGATCGAAAAGTTTATTAATCTGCGGTATCGGTTAATACCTTATATTTATTCAACATCGTGGGACGTGTCAGCCAATCGTTCAACCATGATGCGGGCATTAGTTATGGACTTTGCCGAAGATAAAAACGCACTTGACATTGACAACCAGTATATGTTTGGAAAATCATTCTTGGTTTGTCCTGTAACAGAATCGATGTATGTTGAAACAAAAAAAGACGAAAACAAATACATTGATCCGGTTGAGAATTTTAGCATGGTGAAATCTACGTCTGTTTATTTGCCGGCAGGCACACAATGGTTTGACTTCTGGACAGGAAAGATCTTTACAGGAGGTCAGACGATCGAAAAGCAAACTCAGATCAATACGATGCCTTTATATTTGAAAGCTGGATCTATAGTGCCTTGGGGCCCGGAAGTTCAGTATGCATCAGAAAAGAAAGCTGAGAATATGGAGATCCGCATATATCCTGGAGCTGATGGTGAATTCACGCTTTACGAAGATGAAGGCGATAATTATAACTATGAAGAAGGTGTTTATTCAACCATTTCCTTCAAATGGGATGATCAGCAAAAAACGTTCAGCATTTCAGATCGTCAGGGTGAATTCCCGGGAATGCTGTCCGAACGTCAGTTCCGTTTGGTGCTGGTGGATGAAACAGCAGGTATTGGCCTGGACGAAAGCACTCCTGTAAAAACAGTTAGTTATTCGGGAAAAGCAGTAACTGAAAAACTATAGAAATCGAAAGAGATGAATTCAGACCGCAGGAATTTTTTAAAAAAGGCCTGTGCCGCAGGAGGTTGTTTCTGCGGCTTTGCTTCTCTGGCGGGTGGATCCACAAGCCCTTCAGTTAGCGCGGAAGAGCATGATGCCAATCACTTATTGATGCAGGAATGGATTTCAACCTTGATGCTCAGCTTGGATGAACAAACCGACGAGGAAGTATCGCGCCAAATCATGAAAACATGTGCCCGCGCGCACTACAATCAGTTAAAGATGGATGAAGTGCTGCAAGCTTATATCGGCAATTTGAAAAAGTTTATCCAATTTTTGAAAAGCAATTGGAATTGGGTCATTACTTTCGACGAAGAGAAGCAGATCGTCCTTGCCGACGAAAACAAAAACGTTTGTGTTTGCCCGTTGGTAAACCCCGATGAAGGAGTAAAATCTGCTATCTTGTGCTATTGTTCCGAAGGCTTTGCCGAACTGATGTTTTCAAAAGTGGCAGGTAAACCGGCCGAAGCCAGGGTAGTCTCGTCCATCCATCTGGGCAATGATCGATGTAAATATGAAATTAAAATAATCTGATAATTTTGTTATGGAACGAACATGTTGCTTCACGACACCCGAAGGCAGTATAATAATCTTTAGCAACATGGAGTTCCATACTACCATTAAGAAGCAAACTATCATCGTATGAAAATCAAATCGCTTTTATTCTTACTCTGTTTTTATTCCTTTTCCTTAGTTGGTCAGAACACCCAATTACAGTCGTTTCAACTGTCCGACGTCAAGTTGCTGGATAGTCCGTTTAAGCAGGCCATGCAGACCGACTTGCAATACATGCTGGAAATGGATGTGGACAAACTGCTGGGGCCCTACCTGCGCGAAGCCGGACTAACACCCAAAGCCGCAAGTTACACCAACTGGGAGAACACCGGACTGGATGGCCATATTGGCGGCCACTACCTTTCAGCCTTGGCCATGATGTACGCCTCAACCGGCGATGCACGGATGAAAGAACGCATGGATTACATGCTCTCGGAATTGAAGCGCGCGCAGGACCAACATGCCGATGGATACCTGGGAGGTGTTCCGGGAGGGCGTGCCATTTGGGATGAAATTGCCAACGGAAATATTGATGCCGGTTCATTCAGTTTGAATAAAAAGTGGGTTCCGCTTTACAACATCCATAAAATCTATGCCGGCCTCCGCGATGCCTATCTCTTCGGCGAGAGTGAACAAGCCAGGGAAATGCTCATCAAGCTAACGGATTGGGCCATTCATCTGGTGTCCAATTTAAGCGAAGAGCAAATTCAGGATATGCTGCGCAGCGAGCATGGCGGGTTAAATGAAGTTTTTGCTGATGTGGCGGCCATCACCGGCAATGAAAAATACCTGAAGCTGGCCCGTCAATTTTCGCACCAGCATGTGTTGCAACCCCTGCTGCAACACGAAGACAAGCTTACGGGAATGCATGCCAATACGCAAATTCCAAAAGTGATTGGATTCAAGCGAATCGCCGATGTTGACGGCGATGAATCGTGGTCCGATGCCGCGCGTTTCTTCTGGGAGACGGTGGTGAACAACCGCTCGGTTTCCATTGGTGGCAACAGTGTCCGCGAACATTTTCACCCGGTTGACGACTTTTCAGAAATGATCTCCAGCGAACAGGGACCTGAAACCTGCAACACCTACAACATGCTTCGCCTGACCAACCAATTGTTCCTGACCGAGCCGAAGGGGGAATATATGGACTATTACGAGCGGGCGTTGTACAACCATATTCTTTCCACCCAACATCCGGAGCACGGCGGGTTTGTTTATTTCACCCCCATGCGGCCGGGACATTACCGGGTCTACTCGCAGCCACACACCAGCTTTTGGTGCTGTGTGGGTTCCGGGCTCGAAAACCACACCAAATATGGTGAACTGATTTATGCCCATAGCGACGATGAGCTGTACGTCAACTTGTTTATTCCTTCAAGCTTAAACTGGGAAGCTAAAAATGTGGAAGTCATTCAGCGCACCCGTTTTCCCGATGAAGCCAAAACTTCAATTACGATCAATCCAAAAAAGAAACAGGCATTCAAATTGTACCTTCGTTACCCGAGCTGGGTTGAGACAGGCGAATTAAACGTCACAGTAAACGGTAAAGATCACCTTGTGGACGCTTCTCCGGGTGAATTTTTCGTGATTGACCGACGCTGGAAAAAAGGAGATGTGGTTAGCATGGAAATGCCCATGCAAACGCGCCTGGAGCAATTGCCCGACGGCCAGAATTTTTTCACCATTCTGCACGGACCAATTGTTCTGGCAGCCAAAACCGATACCACTGACATGATTGGTTTGTATGCCGATGACAGCCGGGGAGGACACATTGCCCAAGGCGAAAAATATCCTCTGCAGAATATGCCGGTGATTTTAAGCGAGCCGGACCAACTGCTTGAAAAGATCAAACCAGTTGAAGGCGAGCCGCTGACCTTCGCCATTGACCAGATGAAGCCCGAAAAATACAGCAAGCTCAAATTGATTCCCTTTTTCCGCCTGCACGAATCACGCTATGTGCTTTACTGGCAAGTAGAGACAGCCGAAAAATATGAGCAAGCGCAAAAAGAACTGGCTGCCGAGGAAGCCGCCAAACAACAGTTGGCCGCCCAAACCATCGACCTGGTATTTCCGGGCGAACAGCAGCCGGAGTCGGATCATTTTATCGAAAGCGAACAATCGCAAATCGGCGTGCACCAAGGGCGCCACTGGCGCGATGCCCGCGGGTGGTTTAGCTACCAGTTAAGAGATGAAAAAAGGGAAGCCAAAAAACTCCGTGTCATGTATTTTGGGTTGGACAACAACAGGCATTTCAATATTCTGATGAACGATCAATTCGTTGCCGAAGTTAATTTGGATGGAAGTAAAGGGTTTGAATTTTTCACCGAAGACTACGCCATTCCCAACGACATTCTTGAGCAATCGCATGGCCAATTGACTGTAAAGTTTGAAGCAAAAGATGGTTCGATAGCCGGAGGAGTTTTCGAAGTACGCTTGATGAAGTGAGCAGTCGGCAAAAAGAAAATGTTTTCATCTATTCTCTAAAAAGTATTTAATACTTTTATTATTTTTGAAGCAAATCCTAAATATAAAACTTATGAAGAAGAAGATTTTTTACACGTTCGCACTGCTGTCACTTTTCAGTTTGGGCGCCATTGGACAAACCACCCTCCACTTGCACACCGACCAGGCAGAAACAAAAATTAACCGCGAAATTTACGGGCACTTTGCCGAACACCTCGGCCGCTGTATTTACGGCGGTATTTATGTGGGTGAAGACTCCGACATTCCAAATATCCGCGGATTCCGCGAGGACCTTGTTTACGCGTTAAAAGATATGGAAATTCCACTGTTGCGCTGGCCGGGAGGCTGTTTTGGCGACACCTACCACTGGAAAGACGGCATTGGCCCCAAACACGAGCGCCCTTCGATGGTGAATGTTCACTGGGGCGGTGTTACCGAGGACAACAGCTTTGGAACGCACGAATTTCTTGACTTCTGTGAATTGATTGAAGCCGAACCTTACATCAACATCAATGTTGGTTCAGGCACCGTCCAGGAAGCATCGGAATGGGTGGAATATGTGACCTCAAGCAACATCAGCCCCATGACCGACTTGCGGAAAAAGAATGGCCGCGAAGAGCCCTGGGATGTCAAATACTGGGGAATTGGCAACGAAAACTGGGGCTGCGGCGGAAACATGACTCCCGAATATTACGCCGACTTGTACAACCGTTTTGCCGGTTACTGCCGGGGTGATTTGTATCGCATTGCGGGCGGCCCCAACGTTGACGACTACAACTGGATGGAAGTACTGATGCAAAA
>TARA_R110002050_G_scaffold150638_4_pt1 | contig 19977 bp, 18 predicted proteins | sample TARA_R110002050 | Tara Oceans TARA_R110002050 (sample SAMEA4396988) | marine metagenome | biome: Polar Biome; feature: [DCM] deep chlorophyll maximum layer (ENVO:01000326); material: water (ENVO:00002006), including particulate matter (ENVO:01000060) such as... | depth 25 m
GTATTTTATTGATGTAAAGATGATCGTCTTCCCCCACATGATTGGTAGCTTGATTAATAAAATAATTGCCATGACCTAAAGCAAGCGCATTTTTCCAAACTCGTTCAACTATTAGTGGAGCATAATATCTGGAAATTGCTTCTTTTGCAAAACGAGCATCCTTTGCTCCTACCATGTCTAACAAAATTCCAAAATTGGCGCTATAATTAGCTTTGTGAGGGTTGTTGGCAAAATATTGACTGCCCAAACACCAAGTTCCTGCAAGTCTTTTATAGGAAGATTGATTTGGCTGACCATAATCTTCTGCATCAAAAAATATGATATCTACTCCAATATTGGGTTGCTTGATCTGAATTTGCCGAGCAACTTCCAATAAAACTCCAACTCCACTTGCGCCATCGTTTGCTCCATCAATTGGGTGGTCTTGGTTCTCTTCAGCCTGATCTGCAAAAGGCCTAGTGTCCCAATGCGCAAATAACAAGATCCGGTTATTCAGCTCTGCTCGATATTCACCAATGATGTTTATTATATTGAGTTTCTCCCCATTGAACGCTTTAACAACTGCTTTCTGCTCAGTTAATTCGAAGCCAAAGGATTGTAATTTGCTAGCTAGGTAATATCCTGCTGCTTTATGCGCTTCAGTATTTGGAACTCGTGGACCAAAAGCAACCTGCTTTTCAATATAATGATAGGCAGAGTCAGCATTAAAATCTGCTTTTGCAACCTGAGGTCTTTCCTTTTTTATCTTTGTTTTTTCAGCCTCTTTTTTTTCAGCTTCACCAGCACAAGCCGCTAGAAAAATCGAAATTCCTAAAAGTGCTATCTTAATTTTCAAACTGCCATTCAGCACCATCTTTTCCATCTTTTACTGTAATGTTTAGAGCTTTCAACTCATCTCTAATTTTGTCTGCCGTTGCATAATCTTTTTGAACTTTAGCGGCATTTCTAAAATCAATCACTAACTTCATCAAATCGTTAACCACCTCATTGGAAGCAGTTGATTTTTCCTCCAATTGCAAGCCTAAAATATCAAAATAAAATGTCTTGAAGGTGCTTTTGAAATGGTTCAAATCTTGCTCATTGAGTTGTTCTTTTCCATCGGCAATAGCAGCAATCCACTTCAGCGCATCAAATAAGTGAGCAATTGAAACGGGAGAATTAAAATCATCGTTCATTGCAGCGTACAGCTTAGCTTCCCATTCTTTTACATTTAAAGTAGATTTTCCACTCGAATGTAGTTGATCAAGTCGCTGCAATCCTTTCTGCAATCTTTCAAGTCCTTTTGAAGCAGCTTCTAATGCTTCATTCGAAAAATCTAAGGTACTTCGATAATGCGATTGTAAAATAAAAAAACGCACTGTCATCGGCGAATAAGCTCGAGTCAATTGGAAATTTTCTCCTGTAAACAATTCATTGCAAAAAATCCCATTGCCCAAAGATTTTCCCATTTTTTGCCCATTAATGGTCACCATGTTATTGTGCAACCAGTAATTAGCAAAAGCTTTTCCAGTGTGTGCTTCAGCTTGAGCAATTTCACATTCGTGGTGTGGAAAAGAATTTTCTAATCCACCTCCGTGAATATCAAAATTTTCTCCGAGGTATTTTTGACTCATCACGGTGCATTCAATGTGCCAACCGGGATAACCTTTCCCCCAAGGAGAATTCCACTGCATTAAATGAGAATCATTTGCTTTTTTCCACAAGGCAAAATCAAAGCTGTTTTTTTTCTCAGATTGAGCTGCTAAGGTTCTATTGGCAGCACCTTCCATCATTTCTTCAATTGTACGACCTGAAAGTTTCCCATAATTGTGGTTTTGGTTGTATTGAGCTACATCAAAATACACTGAACCATTCACCACATAGGCAAAACCTTTTTCAATTAAATTCTGAATAATCTCGATTTGCTCAGGAATATGTCCGGAAGGACGGGGATAAATATCAGCTCGCAACACATTCAAGGCATCCATGTCGCGAAAGTAATTGAACATGTATTTCTCCACAACTGCCATAGGATCGACTTTTTCTAATCTTGACTGCTTGGCAATTTTATCGTCGCCTTCATCAGCGTCGTCGGTTAAGTGTCCAACATCCGTAATATTTTGCACATATTTCACTTTTGGAAAAATATGACTCAAATAGCGGAAAACCAAATCAAAGGAAACATAGGATTTTGCATGACCCAAATGTGCATCACCATATACTGTAGGTCCACAAACATACATCCCAATCACATTGGGATCTATTGGTTGAAAAACTTCTTTTTTCCTACTTAGGGTGTTGTATAATTTGAGTTGCTGCTTCATGAATGCTTCTATTTTTCATTAGAACTTGAAAGCACAAAGAAACGCATTTTGGGTGTTTGAACTATTTGTTGGTTAGATTTTAAAGAAATTTAATGAGAGCGAATTTATTATTCCTCAATCACACCATCTCCAATATATCTTCCGCTTTTAAAAATCATGATTTGAATTAATAAACCATTGTCATCGTACACATAGTGTTTACCATCCATTAAGCGATAGTCTTTAAAAACACCATCTTTAGCAATTTGCTGGTCGCGGTTAAATAGTTTACGGTATCCATTGCCATCAAAACCACCCATGTTTGGTTTTTCATCCTTTTTAGCTGAGATTTTTACATCTTTCCCTTCAGAAATTTGCTTTTCAAGTGGATCTTTTTGTGGTGTTTTTGGAGCATAGGATTCAAACTTTTCTTTATCCATTTCTCCATTGTTGAAATGTTTAACCGCCATCAAATCTCCATTTTCATAGTACTCTCGCATCTCGCCAGTTTCCATTCCTTCTTGCCAAGTTCCTTTTAAACGTAAATTCCCATTTTCATAATAGTATTTTTGTTCACCAGTTCTCTTTCCGGTTTCAGTGAAACTAAACTCCTGTGCTACCTTCCCATTTTCATGAAATCGCTTGAAATTACCTGTATTTTTAGTGCGCTCCCAACTACCTTGTTCTTCAATTTCCCCATTTTCATAATAAAGCGTGTAAGGTCCAAAAGGCCGACTTCCTTTGTAAGTGATTTCACTTTTTAATTTTCCATTGGGGTAATAAACTTTCCACAAGCCCACTTTTCGATTGTCTTCGAAAGTTCCTTCCTCTAAAGTTGACCCTGCTTTATAGCCTTTGTCTTTTGAAGGATTAGCTTCAATTACCCATTTACCCTGTCGTTTGCCCTCAGCATCTTTTTGATTAATTGAGCCATTATCTTGAGAAAAGGCGCAAATAATACAGAACAGAATACCAAGTAAAATGGAAAATCGCTTCATAAAAAAATTTGAGGCTAAAAGTAATAAAAAGATTCGCTAAATAATAAACGTCTTAAGATAAGTTCTTTATCATATCTGCAACCATCTTTTCTAAATCGTACTCAATTTCCCAACCCCAATCGTTTTGAGCCGCTGTGTCATCAATGCTCTGCGGCCAACTTTCTGCAATTTTTTGACGAAAATCTGGAGCGTAAGTTATTTCAAATTGTGGCAATTGTTTTTTTATTTCTGCCGCAATTTCTTCAGGAGAAAAAGAAATTCCCGCTAAGTTATAACTCGATCTAATTTTAATTTTATCAGCAGACGCTTCCATTAATTCAATGGTAGAACGGATAGCATCTTCCATGTACATCATTGGAAGATAAGTTCCTTGCTCTAAAAAACATTCATAGTTTCCTTTTTCTATAGCTTGATGAAATATATCAACTGCATAATCCGTGGTACCTCCACCCGGCAAACTTTTATAACCAATTAAGCCCGGGTAGCGAATACTTCTCACATCAACTCCATAGTTTTTTGCATAATACTCACACCATCTCTCACCTGCCAGTTTACTAATGCCATAAACTGTTGTTGGATCAGTTACTGTATGCTGAGGGGTATTTTTACGAGGCGTATTAGGCCCGAAAACAGCAATAGAACTCGGCCAAAATACTTTTTTAATCAATCCTTCTTTTGCTAAATCCAATACATGAAACAAACTTTGCATATTCAAATCCCAAGCAAATTTTACCTGCTTTTCTGCTGTTGCTGAAAGCAATGCAGCTAAATGATAAATTTCATCTACTTTGTATTTATTCACCAAGTTTTTAATTTGGGCTGCATCCATTGCACTTAACTCTTCTGTTGGTCCATTTGAGTCATCCAACTTTCGAATGTCAGTTGCCACTACTTGATCTCTGCCCTTCAACAACCTTAGTTTTTCTACTAACTCCTGTCCTACTTGCCCTCCGGCACCAATTACTAATATCATATCACCTATTTTATTTAAAAACCAAAAATAGGAATTCCTTTAACCAAGCACATGCTTCTTTATAAATTTTCCAACTGATATGTATCATTTTTTACTAGCCTTAGCTTTACTTAATTTTGTAGATTAAAATCTTTGTTTACCGTGACACTGTTTAATAAATTCGATAAAAAGGTATTAAAGGAATTGTTGATGGCTGAAAGCTTCAAACGAATTACAATTTCTTTTTACCGCTATGTTATCATTGACTCACCTGAAGAATTAAGAGATGAACTTTATAAAGAATGGGACGCTTTAAATATTTTTGGCAGAACCTATCTCGCCAAAGAGGGTGTAAATGCTCAAATGAGTATTCCAGAGCATCATTGGGATGAATTTCTTTTAAGACTTCAAACAAGAAAAATTTTTGAAAATATGCCCATCAAAAAAGCAGTTGAAGACGATGGGAAATCATTTTACAAGCTAAAAATAAAGGTGCGTTCAAAAATTGTAGCAGATGGCTTAGATGACGGGACATTTGATGTAACCAACGTTGGCAAACACCTTTCTGCAAAAGAGTTTAATGAAGCCATGAATGACCCCGATTCAATTGTAGTTGATATGCGCAATCATTACGAAAGTGAAGTAGGTCATTTTGAAAATGCTGTTTGTCCTGAAGTAGATACTTTTAGAGAAGAATTACCGGAAGTAGAAAAACTATTGGAAGGGAAAAAAGACAAAAAAGTATTGCTCTATTGCACTGGAGGAATTCGCTGTGAAAAAGCTAGTGCCTACTTAAAGCATAAGGGGTTTTCAGATGTCAATCAGTTGCATGGAGGTATTATTGACTATGTTCGACAAATTAAAGCTGAAAACTTAGAAAATCGTTTTCGTGGAAAAAACTTTGTGTTTGATGAGCGCTTGGGCGAAAAGATTTCAAATGAAATAATTAGTGAATGCCATCAGTGTGGAGAAGCGTGTGATACTCATACCAACTGTGCAAATGATGATTGTCATTTACTGTTTATTCAATGCAAAAAATGTGCTGAAAAATATGCCGGCTGTTGCACTCAGGAATGTCAACACATTGCTTCTTTGCCTATTGAGGATCAGAGAAAATTGAGAAAAGGTAAAGAAAAGCCAAATGCACATGCAGTTTTTAAAAGTCGTTTAAGACCCAACCTTAAAAATATTTTAACAGCAAAAAAATAATGACTACCTTCAACCACTAAAGAATAAATACTTATGCCATTTTATAAACAACTAGGGAAAATTCCACATAAAAGACACACTACTTTCAAAAAAGCAGATGGTGGCTTGTATTACGAGCAACTTTTTGGAACGATTGGTTTTGACGGAATGTCAACTTTGATGTACCATACTTATCGTCCAACGATGGTTAAAGAAATCTTAGGTTCAAAAGATTTGCGCCCAAGAATTGAAGTGGAAAAAAACATGAAGTCTAGAAGACTTATCGGCTTCAATGTTAAACCAGAAAATGATTTTTTAGAAAGTAGAAAACCTGTGCTGACAAATAATGATTTAACGATTTCATTGGCTGCACCAAAATCTTCTACAAAAGAATATTTTTATAAAAATACCGATGCAGACGAAGTGATTTTTATCCATAAAGGAAGCGGAAAACTGCGCACCTTTTTAGGCAATATCGACTTTAAGTATGGTGACTATTTGGTTATTCCAAGAGGGATGATTTATCAAATTGAATTTGATACGGAAGAAAACCGCCATTTAATTACGGAATCTTACAGCCCAATTTACACTCCAAATCGCTATCGAAACCATTTTGGTCAGCTATTAGAACATTCTCCTTTCTGTGAAAGAGATTTAAGAGGCCCTTCAGAATTGGAAACGCATGATGAGAAAGGCGATTTTTTGATTAAAATAAAGAAAGAAGGCATTTTGTACGATTACCTTTATGCTTCGCATCCATTTGATATAGTTGGCTGGGATGGCTACAATTATCCTTATGCTTTTTCAATACATGATTTTGAACCCATCACGGGAAGAGTGCATCAACCACCTCCGGTTCATCAAACTTTTCAAGCTCAAGGGTTTGTAATATGTTCTTTTTGCCCAAGGCTTTACGATTACCATCCTGAGGCAATTCCCGCTCCTTACAACCACAGCAACATCGATTCTGACGAAGTTTTGTATTACGTTGACGGAGATTTTATGAGTAGAAACGACATTGATCAAGGACAAATCACCTTGCACCAAGGTGGAATTCCTCATGGTCCACATCCGGGAGCTTATGAAAGAAGTGTTGGTCAAAAAGAAACCCAAGAGTTGGCAGTAATGATAGATACCTTTAAACCACTCAAATTAACTGAAGACGCAATGAAAATTGATGATGGAAAATATTATAAGAGCTGGATTGAGTGAGAATTAGAAGTTAGACATTAGAATTTAGACATTAGAGAATTCAGTAATTAATTTGAGTACTTTATAGGTAAGTTAAATTTTTTAAAGACAATGAAACATCGGTATAAAAACCTGAAAATTTGGGAGATTGGGATTCAAATTGCTGATGAAATTTTTAATGTATTAGAAACTTACCCTAAAGATGAAAAATTTGGTCTAGCCTCTCAAATAAGTAGAAGTTCGATTTCAATTCCAAGCAATATTGCAGAAGGTTCGGCAGGTACCGATAAATCGTTTTCTCATTTTTTAAGTATTGCTTTAGGTTCATCATTTGAATTAGAAACACAATTAATATTAGCAAAAAATAGAAATTATATTACAACAGAAAATTTTAATGCATTAGAAAGTATGATTCATGAGTTTCAGAAAATGACTATTGGTTTTAAAAAAAGCCTGTAAAATCAAACTTTCTAAACTCTAAGGTCTAAATTCTAAATTCTAAAAACTATGGAAAAAAAAGAAATAAAATCAGTCGACTATGGAATGGAAAAAATTTTTGAAGGTGCGCAAGACTTCTTGCCTTTGAATGGAACTGACTACGTAGAATTTTACGTGGGCAATGCCAAGCAAGCAGCACACTTCTATAAAACTGCCTTTGGTTTTCAGTCACATGCATACCGCGGTTTGGAAACTGGTAGTAAAGATTCCGTTTCATACGTGCTTAAGCAAGATAAAATTCGGTTAGTGCTAACTACCCCATTAAGTTCTAAAAATCCAATTAATGAGCACATTGTAAAGCATGGCGATGGGGTAAAAGTAATTGCTCTTTGGGTTGATGATGCCAGAAAATCTTGGGAAGAAACAACCTCAAGAGGAGCTAAATCTTACATGGAACCAACCGTAGAGAAAGATGAAAATGGAGAAGTTGTTCGATCTGGAATCTATACTTATGGTGAAACGGTTCATCTTTTTGTGGAACGAAAAAATTATAAAGGGAGCTTTTTGCCGGGTTTTAGAAAATGGGAATCAGATTACAACCCGGAACCTACTGGCTTAAAGTTCATCGACCACATGGTTGGGAATGTAGGCTGGAATGAAATGAATACTTGGGTTAAATGGTATGAAGATGTAATGGGTTTTGTCAACTTTTTGTCTTTCGACGATAAGCAAATTCACACTGATTATTCAGCATTGATGAGTAAAGTAATGAGCAATGGCAATGGAAGAATTAAGTTCCCAATTAATGAACCTGCTGAGGGAAAAAAGAAATCACAAATTGAAGAATACCTTGATTTTTACGAAGGCTCTGGAGTTCAACACATCGCTGTTGCCACCGATGACATTATCAAAACAGTTAGTGATTTAAGAACTAGAGGAGTAGAGTTTTTATCAATCCCCCCAGACGAATATTACAATGCTGTTCCTGATAGGCTGAAAGAACACAACCACGAATTAAACGAAGACATTGAAAGGCTCAAAAGTTTGGGAATTATGATCGACGCTGATGAAGAGGGTTATTTATTACAAATATTCACTAAACCTGTTGAAGATCGACCAACTTTATTCTTTGAGATTATTCAACGCATGGGTGCAAGAGGATTTGGAGCAGGAAACTTCAAAGCACTTTTTGAATCGATTGAAAGAGAACAAGAATTAAGAGGAACGCTTTAAACTACCGCAGGATTAATTCTTGGAATAGCTTCTATTAGTTGTCTGGTGTATTCAGTCTGTGGATTTTCATAAATTTCTTCAGCTGAACCTATTTCAAGAATTTTCCCTTCTCTCATCACGATCATTCTATCAGACATGTACTTTACAACTGAGAGGTCGTGAGAGATAAAAATATAGGTGAAGTTAAACTGTTGTTTTAAGTCATTTAGAAGATTCAAAACTTGAGCTTGAACCGAAACATCCAAAGCTGAAACAGATTCATCACAGACGATGAATTTTGGAGATAAGGCCAAAGCTCTGGCAATACAAACTCTTTGTCGCTGCCCACCTGAAAATTCATGTGGGTAGCGTTTATAGAAATCAGCTGATAAACCAACCGTTTCTAACAATTCTATCACCTTTTCTTTACGTGCTTGATTATTAGTACCCACATTATGAACTTGCATGGGTTCTATAATGGCTTCACCAATTGGAATTTTTGGATTGAGTGAGGAATAAGGATCTTGAAAAATAATTTGTACTTCCTTTCTAATTTTTCTCAATTGATTAGCATTGAAATCAGAGAAAACGTGACCTTTATAGTTAATCAATCCTTCTGTTGGTTCTATTAATCGCAAAATGGTTCTACCTAATGTAGTTTTCCCACAACCCGATTCTCCAACCAAACCCAAGGTTTCCCCCTCGTGAACATGAAAGCTGACATCATCTACTGCTTTAACATAACCCTGAATTCTTCTAAAAACACCCTTATAAATGGGAAAGTATGTTTTTAAGTTCTTTACGTTCAGTATTTTTGGTGCACTCAACACTTTTTGTAGTTGCTCATTTTGAGCTTCTTTAGAAATTTTAAATTTCTCTACATATTGAGATGGGGATAATTGTACTTCAAGGTTTAAAAAATCTGCTACTGTTGGCAAACGCTGTAGCTTAAAATCCATTGGAGGTCTGCAAGCTAAAAGGCCTTTAGTATAAAGATGTTGAGGATTAAAAAATAAATCACTTGTCTTTCCCGATTCTACTTTTTCTCCTTGCTTCATCACAACCACATCATCAGCAATTTCAGCTACAACGCCTAAATCATGAGTGATAAAAATCACACTCATTTGATGTTTGATTTGTAAGTCTTTTATGAGCGCTAAAATTTTCTTTTGAACAGTAACGTCAAGTGCAGTTGTTGGCTCATCAGCAATTAATAATTTAGGGCTACAACACATTGCCATTGCAATCATGACCCGTTGTTTTTGTCCTCCGGAAATTTCATGAGGATATGCAGTATAAATTTGTTCAGGTCGAGGAAGTTGCACTTCGTTAAACCAGTCTAAAACTTGTTTTTTAGCTTCTTTTTTTGAACTATTTTGGTGCAAACGTATAGCTTCAGCAACTTGTTCACCACAGCAAATAACAGGGTTTAAAGAAGTCATTGGCTCTTGAAAAATCATGGCAATTTCATTGCCTCTGAATTTTCGCATTTGCTGGTGATTTAACTCCAATAAGTTAATTTTTTTATCCCCATTAATATAATTAATAGTGCCGCTTTTAATTCTTGCAGAAGCAGGTAGTAAGCCCATTATTGCTAAAGAAGTAATTGATTTTCCAGAGCCAGACTCTCCAACTATGCCCAAGGTTTTACCTGGACTAATTTTATACGATAAATTATTGACTGCTAAATTTTTATTCTTTCCATCGAGAAAAGAAATTGAAAGATTTTCAATTGCAATGATCGACTCTTCCATTAATTATCAGCGATTTCTATTTGGGTCTTTTCTAAAAGCGGTTTTCCTTGATATGCTAATAGCAATTGAGCGATTGTCAAGGTATCATTTTGGCAATAAGTGACTATTTTTTCAAGATTCTTTTCAATCCAATAGGTTTTACCAACTTCAGAACCATCCATATCATTTTTTGGGGACTCAATTTCAAATAAAGCTGCCAACAATTCTAAGGATGTATAATTTTTAAAATCACCAAATTTCCAAAGTTGTAATGTATCTAAGTGCTGAACTTCCCAAGGTTTCTTTCCAGCAATATCAAGCAAATATGGAAGTGGTAATCGATTAACTAACATTCTTCTTGCTATGTATGGAAAGTCAAACTCCTTTCCATTGTGTGCACATAGCAAATAATCTGAGGATGAAAATTTCTCTTTCAATAATTTTCCAAAATCACTAAGCAACTGCTTTTCATCATCTCCAAAAAAAGATTTGATTTTGAAAAAGGGTTGATTGTCTACCAATCTATAAACTCCGACAGAAATACAAATAATTTTTCCAAATTCGGCATAAATTGCAGCTCTTTCATACAACTCTTCAGCTGTTTCTCCGTCTTTTGCAAGAAAACCAGCTTTTCTTTCCCATAACTTTTTCCAATTACTTGGTACTTTCTTAAAGTTTGGATATTGAGAAACAGTTTCAATATCGATAAATAGAATGTTTTGGAAATTGATAGTGTCCAGCATGACTTAAGAATTTAAAGAATAAAAGTAGTATTTATACTTTAACCCCGATTATAATAATATCGTCTACCTGCTCTTCATTTCCCATCCAATCAATTAGATTAGACCTCAACACTTCTTTTTGATCAGGTAAAGGTTTATTAGAGTTTGTAATAAGAATTTCTCTAAACTTTTTATACATCATTTTTTTGCCCCTTGGTCCTCCAAACTGATCGGCATAACCATCTGAGAAAATATAAACGATGTCGCCTTTTTGGAGCTGAACTTTATTATTTGTAAAACTTGACGTTTTACCTTGAATAAAAGATCCAATAGGAAATTTATTCGCTTTTACTTGATTAATCTCTCCGTCTCTCAACAAATATAGCGGATTAAATGCTCCTGCGTATTCTAACTCAAGTGTTTTATAATCAAGTGAACACAGGGATAAATCCATGCCATCTTTACTCGTTGAATTGGGATCATTCTGATGCAAGGTTTCTGCAACACCGCGATTTAAATCATCAAGAATAGCTGCCGGACTTCCACCATTTGTCGTAATTATTGCTTGCTTTAGTTGGTTGTAGCCAACGATACTCATAAAAGCACCTGGCACTCCGTGTCCTGTGCAATCTACTGCTGCAAAAAACACTTTGTCATTTGCTTCTCCCATCCAGTAAAAATCGCCGCTAACAATGTCTTTAGGTTTGTAGAAAATAAAGGAATCTGGTAGTAATTTTTTAACGTATGACTCTGGCGGTAGAATTGCTTGTTGAATTCTTTGAGCATATTTAATACTATCTGTTACTTGAATAAAGTATTCTTCTATTTGCTCTTTTTGCTTGTCAATTTCTTCTTTTTGTTTCACAACCTCAGCAGTACGTTGACGAACTTTTTCTTCCAAAAAGCGCTCGTTTTCTGCTAAATCATCGCGCATTTTCAACAGTGCCTTGCCTAAACTGTCCTTGCTACTAAGTGGAGTATAATCTTTATCGAAGTTTCCTGCCCCTACTTCCTGAGCAAAGTCTTTAGTTCGTTTTAACCCCTCAACTACATTGTTCATAGCTATAGTCATTTCCCCAATCTCGTCATTCCCTGCTTTCATTGCCTTAGCAGGAAATACCCCACGCCCTAACTTAATGGCAACTACTTTTAAACTCTGAACCGGTCTGACAATGCTTCGGGTGGTATAAAAAGCTATTAAAATTCCAAATAAAATGAGTGCTATGCCAAGGTATTGAACAATGAAATTTAAGTTCACAAAAGATTGAAACATCTCATCGTTAGACTTAGAAGTAATTGCTTTATGGGTTTCGATCATCCCACCTAAAATAAACATGGTTTCTTTGGTGAGTCTGTAAATTTCACCCCCTTCTTCCAAACTAGAAACTGCATTTAAATGCTCAAAAGGATAATCGATAGAATTATATTTATCAAACTCATCAAAAACTTCAACAATGTCCATATCTTGTTGGAGGAAAAGATCATCTATTTTAGTCCAAATTAATTCTAGTGAATCTCTTTGATTTTGATTCCAATAAATAGAAAGTTCATTGAGACTATTCTTAATTTTAGGAAATTCTTTGTTTCTAAAAAGCATTAAGCGCTCTTTGTCTTCGTGCTCTTTAGGTGTCTTAAGCCATGTTTCTAGAAATAGTTTCGACTCTAAAATTGAAAACTTTAATTCTTGAAGTTCTTTAATAGTAGGATTGTTAATTCTACTATTTTCATCGTTTATCTCGTTGCTTTCTTGAAGGGTAAAAAATGTAGATACAAAAACAATTAGGGTAAGAAAAATTAACGTCCCGAAACCGAAACCGATTTTTCTTCCTATTGTAAATCTAAACTTCATGATAGCCGACTTTCTATTTCGAGCGCTTAGGACCATTATCATCGACTGCAGATCCACCACCACCAGCTTCTGCAGGTTGATCTTCATCTATGGCTTCTAATTGTCTTTTATAATCTTCAGACTTTTCTATATCGTTCAAACTAAAGTAAATCCCTTGAAGACCTATTAAAGTTTCCTTTCTTTTTGGATTTAGCTCATATGCTTTTAGCATATAAGGCAATGATTCTCTAAAAAGCTCAATGATTTTATCTTGAACAGCATTTAATTCAAATAAGTCAAGGCTGTAATCCATGTTATTTACTATCTCAACTCCTTCATTGTAGTAAATGATTCCCAGATTGTAATTTGCACTGATGTTATTGGGTTCCATTTTTAGAACTCCTTCGTAAAGCTTTTTAGCTTTTTGAAGGTACTCATCTCTTTTAGTTGTATCTTCTTCAGATATTCTTCCATAAGTAGTAGCCAAAGCTAAATTGAACATAATGTCCTTTTCTTTGAAATCAGTTTCAGGTTCAACAAAAGAAATTATGTCTTTATACTGGTTATAATAGTCAATCGCAAAGTTATAATTTTGAGGGTCGAATGAAGTTGCTGAATGGTTGTATATAGTTTGAGCAAGAAACACAAGACTTTTCTGACAGTAATCTGCGTAGGTGCCTTCTTTTTCTAATTTTAATGCTGTTTTAAATGATTCAACAGAAATTTGTCGGGAAGGAGATTTCTTATTTTCTGCTTCTCTAGATTTAAATAGTTCTTTATAAATTGTCCCGCGATAATACCACGTACTCGACTTATCAGAGAAAAGGGTGTCGTCAACGGCGGCATCTATTAATTCCTTTGCTTTATCCAGCTCATTCTGCTTGAAATGATAAATAGCATTGGTTAACTTGTTCTGGGCAACAAGTGAATTGCCTAGAAAGTAGAACAGGAGTATGTAAATTGTCTTTTTCATATTAATTCACCAAAACGGCTAGATTTTCAAGCGCAGATGCAACTTTTAGGTTATGACTCTCAGTAGTTGATTTGTTCAATTCAAATTTTTGTCGGTTGCCTTCAACAATAAAATTTATTGATGAACCTTTTCTTGCCAAACCGGGTGCCTCTGTTACGATTAAAGTGCTTTTGGTTTTAAGCTTTGACACTGCTTGGCTTAAATCTGTTGAACTATCATTTGGAATATATAAAATATGTGGATTTTTCACTTCAGAAATAGATTTATATTTTTGAATTGAAAAACTTTGGTTGGCAACCTTCTTAACTTTTGACATTTTATCAAGCTCATCATAAAGTGCATCGTTATCTCCAAGAATCCCGATTGTAAACTCTCCTTTTTGGTAATCAGATGGCCATTCAATGTATTTTGTAAAATTATAAATGAATACTGCTTTAATTTTTGCATTCGTATCTACCTTTTGTATATCATAATCTGCTGTGAACGAACAAATTGCCAAAAAGGTTACACTAAAAAAGAAAAAGAATACTTTTCTCAAAACAGTCTTATTATCAGATGATAAAAATAACAAACTTTTAGAACTATCTATTTTATTCAATATAAAAGAATTTTTTTTGATTTTTCCATTGTCAATATTTATACCAAGATTAAACTAATCTTTATTTTTTTCTTGTTTTAAACAAGTTTTTATTTTTTCTACTCTTACCACCTGCAGATTTAGTTCTATTTCCTGAACTATTTAATCTTTTTCTTGAAGTTTTTCTTTTTTTACTAAACTTATTTCCTGGTTTTTTCCCTTTTCGATAGGTCCCCTCTTTTTTGCGCTTCTTTTTAAATAGTTTAATTTTTTTTCTTTTACTCTTACTTAACTTAGCTTTAGCCCTTCCTTGAAAAGGATTTACACTATTAAAAAATCTAGGATTTCTATACTTCCCTGTTGGGCTAGACTTTCTAGCAGTATACTTTGTTCTACTCAAAACACTTTTCGAGTTCTCACAAGAAGATAGTGTAAAAAGTATAAAAAAAGTATAAATGATAAACTTTTTCAAAGTCTAAAATAATTTAGGGGGCAAAAATAAGAAAGCAGATATGAATTATTCCTGCATTACCAATAATGGTATTTCAGATCTGAATGAGAGTTTATTGGTGATCGATTTTGTAAAAATTCGTTCGAATAGACTGTGTTTACGAGAGAGCATACCCAACATTCCGGGCGATCTTTCGGAGATGTATTCGCTCAACCCATCGATAATGTCTGAATTGCTTATAAAATGAAATGAAACAGTGAGTTCAGCTGCTAAGTCCATCAGATTAATTACTTCCTTAACTTTATTTTCCAAATTACCTTCTTCTTGAGGTTGAAGAATATGCACAAACTCAATTGTTGATTTACAAATCATTGCCATTTCAAATAGAGGTCTGAGTTTATCGGGATTTTTTAACTCTTTTAAATCAATTGCCATAGCAATTTGATTAACCTCATCATTTCCAGCCTTCTCAGGAACAGCTAAAACCGGACAATTTGCTAGATGAATCACTTCAAGTGTATTGCTCCCTATGAACATCTCTTTAAGTCCAGATGCTCCTTTGGTTCCCATCACAATATAATCTACTGAGTATTCAGAAGCAACTTTGGTAATTAAACTTACAAAGTCTCCATGTCGAATTTCAACTTGAATAGTTAGGTCAGCATATTTTCTTTGAGATAATGCAGAGGATTGTAGTTCATTTAAACTTTTAATCGCATCTTCTCTTAGCTTATCTTCAATAGAAACTAGAACGTTTGATTTTGAATAAGGCATGGAAAAACTATTAAACAAAATCAAACGTGCTTGAAATAGATAAGCTACATCAAGAGCATATGGAAATGCTTGAAGAGAGTTTTCAGAAAAGTCTGTTGGAAACAGAATGTTTTTCATTCAGCAGTTATAATATGCAAACAAAAATAGTTTAAGCTTATTAATTAATCAACTAAAAGTTTAAAGCCCTTTCCATGACTATTAATTATTTGAATGCTTTCGTCATCTTTAAAGATTTTTCGAAGTTTAGTAATGTATACATCCATGCTACGAGAGTTAAAGTAATTATCATCGCCCCAAACCATGTTTAGCGCGTCGTTTCTGTCAACAACGGTTCCCATATACATGCAAAGTAAACGAAGTAATTCATTTTCTTTAGACGTTAATTTCTGCTTTTCGCCATTTTTTTCAATGATTCTTTTTTCAGGAAAGAAGAGGTAATCGTTTATTTTAAATTCTTTTTTAGATAATAAATCGTCTTGAACTTGATCAACTCTTCTCATAATCGCTTCAATTTTCATCAATAACACTTCCATGCTGAAAGGTTTTGTAATGTAATCATCTGCTCCAGATCTAAATCCTTGTTTGATATCATCTTCCATTGACTTTGCACTCACAAAAAGAATCGGAACTGTTGACCTCAACCCTCTGATTTCTTTAGCTAAACTAAATCCATCTTTTTTAGGCATCATAACATCTAACAAGCAAAGGTCTATTTCATTTTCTATAAACCCTTTCAATCCTTGTTCTCCATCTCTTTTAAGAATTACTTTATACTGTTTAGCTTGAAGATAATCAGCAAGCATTTTTCCTAAATTTTCATCGTCTTCAACTATTAATATAGTTACTTCATTTTTTTCCATGGTTTTCTAATTTAATTATAATGTTAGTTCCTTTTCCTTTTTGACTTTCCAGCTCTATATTACCAGAATGCAAATCTATTATTCTTTTCACATAATTTAAGCCTAGACCAAAGCCCTTTACATCGTGAATATTTCCTGTTGATACTCTATAAAATCGATCAAATATCTTCTTTTGTTCTTGCTTCGAAATGCCTATTCCTTCATCTTTTATTGATAAAAGTATGTCCTCTTTATTATTTATTGTTGCAACCTCAATTTTAGGAGGCTCAGGACTATATTTATTTGCATTGTCGAGTAAGTTAAAAATTACATTCGACATGTGAACCTCATCAACTAAAACTGAGTCGTTGGTGGCATTCAAATTTAAATTAAGACTCCCTCCTCTATTGTTAATCTGAATTTCAAAATTTTTAATCACTTCACTTATAATATTATGTAAGTTTTTCTTTTTGATATCTAATTTTAATGATGAGGAATCCCAAGCTGCACTTTTCAATACATTGTCAACAAGAATAGCCAAACGTTTATTCTCATCTTTTATCATACTCAAATAGCTATCTTTAAGTGACTTTTCGAGTTCAATGCTGTTATCTCCTAGTGCTTCACAAGCTAAAGATATAGTCGAAATAGGTGTTTTAAACTCGTGCGTCATATTACTGATGAAGTCATTTTTTACTTGTGAAAGTTTTTTCTGTTTGTAAATGGTGGCTATAGAACTATAAAATAGGTAAATAAGTATACATATTAGCAATAAAGATACCAACAATACTTTCCAGCTATTGCGAATCAAATAATTATCCTGATTGGGAAAATAAATCAGCAATGCATCACTCTCCATAAAGCCATTTGGGAATAATTGAAAACTGTATGGTGTATTTTTTAAAGCTCCATCAAAGTCTTTGTCTTCAGAAAAGGAAAGCGAATGAGTTTCCGAATCTAAAATATCAACTACATAATCTGTTTTTATCCCTTTGGCTCTTAACTCTTTATAAAATAACGAATCAATCAAATCGTAACCAATACGTTCTTCAAAATTTCTATTTACACTAAAAAGTGCCCATTCATTAACCACATTGCTTATTAAGCTCGCTTTCTTTTTTATTTCACTTTGCAGAAAACTATCATTATCAGGATAAACAGTATTTACACTTGAACTTAGAACATTTTTCTTAGTTTCCCTGATAAAATAAAAAGTAGAATCATTGAATTCAGGTTTAGTAAATTTTAAACTCAGTTCATCAGTTTTGGTCTTAACCTGATTTTGACTTTCAATAAATTGATTGGCTTTTATTAATCCATCCTTTAAATTCAGTACAGTATCATTAAAAGAAATTTGACTAAATTGATTTTCGTCTAAAATAACGCTAGAAACCCGAGTAATGGCTTCCTCTTTTTCTATTTTTCTAACCACATTTTCCATTACATCCATCACTGTCTGGTCAAACTTCTGCCTTTGAGTTTCAACAGATATATTGATCCAATAGAGTTGTAGCGCAATTAAAAAGAAAATGCTGAATACAGAAAGTACTACTATGAATGAGAGTCGTCTTTTATCCATCAAATGTTAAAATAACGGCTTTTTATGCCCTAAACATCACCCTTAACACTATTTAACAGGCACTTTCCCGCAATTGCTACTAAATGAAAAAATTGGTTTGTCAAAAGTTGAATTAATAATACCTTTAGCATCTAAATTAAATTATGGAACGAATAAAAAACTACATCAACGGAGAGCTTGTTGATGCACTCACTTCTAACACCATAGATAATGTCGCTCCAGCAACTGGAGAGGTGTATTCAAGTATTCCTCGTTCAGATCAGAAAGATGCTGACAAAGCAATGAAAGCTGCAAGAGCTGCTTTCCCAAAATGGGCTTCTACTTCTAAGGATGAGCGCTCAAGAATTCTTTATAAAATTTCTAGTTTAATTGAAGAGCAACTTGACAGTTTAGCTCAAGCGGAATCCAAAGACAATGGCAAACCACTCTCGCTGGCTAAATCGGTTGATATCCCTCGTGCGGCGCATAACTTCAGTTTTTTTGCATCAGCTATTCTGCATTTTTCTTCTGAATCGCATCAAATGGAGAAGCTAGCAATTAATTATACCCTTCGTCAACCTGTTGGTGTTGCAGTATGTATTTCTCCTTGGAACCTACCACTCTATTTATTTAGTTGGAAGATTGCCCCGGCTTTAGCAGCTGGAAATTGTGTGGTTGCAAAACCTTCAGAAATCACCCCAATGAGCGCTTTTTTGTTATCAAAAATTTGCATTGAAGCGGGTTTGCCACCAGGAGTATTAAATATCGTTCACGGCTATGGACATGAAATTGGTGCTGCAATGGTAGATCATTCTGAAGTAGATTTAATCTCATTTACAGGTGGAACAAAAACAGGTGAGCAAATCGCAAAAATTGCTGCCCCAAAATTTAAAAAATTGTCGCTTGAACTCGGTGGTAAAAACCCCACTCTAATTTTTGAGGATTGTGATTATGAAAAAACCCTGAATCAAACCGTTCGTTCTTCTTTTCTAAATCAAGGACAAATTTGTCTTTGTGGCTCTAGGATATTTATTCAAAAAGGAATTTATGAGCGTTTCAAAAAAGATTTTGTAGAGAAAGTAAAAGCATTAAAAATTGGCGACCCAAACGCAGCTGACACCGATCAAGGAGCTTTGGTTTCTAAACCCCACCTCGAAAAGGTTTTAGCTTATGTTGAATTGGCTAAAAAAGAAGGAGGAAACCTACTTTGTGGTGGCGAGCAAGTCGATTTATCTTCTCAAGGCCTATCGGGATATTTTATGCAACCAACCGTTTTCGAAAACTTGCCCGTCGATTGCAGAACCAATCAAGAAGAGATTTTTGGACCCATGGTTACACTTACCCCTTTTGAAACAGAAGAAGAGGTCTTGAAATACGCCAACTCTACAAGTTATGGCTTAGCAGCTTCAGTATGGACAAAAGATCTTGATCGTGTGAATAGAATAGCAGAAAAACTTCAGGTTGGGATTGTTTGGGTTAATTGCTGGCTTATTCGAGATTTGAGAACGCCCTTTGGAGGTATGAAAAATAGTGGTGTTGGAAGAGAAGGCGGACTGGAGGCTTTGCGATTTTTTACTGAACCAAAAAATATTTGTATTAAATACTCTTAGGCATCTTTTCCATTTTCCTTGAGAAAATCTCTGTAATCAACTACGTTTTTTACTGCTCTTAAATATTCGTAGTTTTCGTGAAACTTATCTTCGGAACCTGCTTTTTTGAGTAATCGTTGCAATCGAATTTTTCTAAAAATAGTGAGGGCCTTTTCTTCTTCTTGACTTAGCATTTGCCCATTATATTCCTTTTCCTCCAAATCATTTAGACTAACTACCTGACTGACATCAGTTCGAGAGCAATAATCAATTATTTTTTTCTCTTTTTTCACCTTCAATTTATGAATTTCAAAAGTAAGTCCTATGCTACGAAATTGGAATGTTTGATACGTTAAATTCACAAAAAAAATAACTTAACCAATAGTTATTTTAGAAAGATACAATTCTTCTAAAATAGGTAACAGTTTAAAACGATAAATAATAAGAAAGGTTTGTGCTTTTTCTATGAATAGATTATCAATTTCATAAATAATTGATTTTAAATCATTTTTGTCCGACAAAAGCAATATATTAATCTAATATTACAAAATTTTGTCGATTTAACTACTTGATTTTAAATTATTTTTTTAAATCAAACTATTTCAATTGAGCTATTTAAATCAATGAGGGTTCTTTTTAAAAATGTATATTTTTCATTTTTTTCGCCGTGAA
>TARA_R110002050_G_scaffold254172_2_pt1 | contig 19970 bp, 12 predicted proteins | sample TARA_R110002050 | Tara Oceans TARA_R110002050 (sample SAMEA4396988) | marine metagenome | biome: Polar Biome; feature: [DCM] deep chlorophyll maximum layer (ENVO:01000326); material: water (ENVO:00002006), including particulate matter (ENVO:01000060) such as... | depth 25 m
CGTCAGGTGGTAGCACATCAGGGCGACGCGGAAATACAGCCAAAGCTTTCGCTTCACCTGGCTTCCGGGGGCCACCGGGACACACCCAAACGGTTTACAATTGTTGGGCTATGGGGCGGCTACATATTGAAACCTCCAAGCCCCAACTATCCACAATTGCCGGAAGTGGAAGACCTGACTATGCACCTGGCAAGCCTGGCTAAAATCAATGTAGTCCCACACAGCCTGATACGTATGCAGTCAGGGAACCTGGCTTATATTACCAAACGGATCGACCGGGTGAAAAAAAGCAAGCTTCACATGGAAGATATGTGCCAGTTGACCGAGCGACTGACTGAAGAAAAATACAACGGGAGCTATGAACAAATCGGTAAAGCGATCATGAAATACTCGTCCAATCCTGGTCTCGATGTCGTTAACTTTTGTGAGCTGGTCCTATTCTCTTTCTTAACCGGAAACGCCGATATGCACCTAAAGAACTTTTCACTGATCCATCAGCCGGGAGCAGGCTCTGTACTTGCTCCTGCTTATGACCTTTTGGCAACGGCATTGGTCAATCCCGCAGATAATGAGGATCTGGCCTTAACCCTGAACGGCAAAAAGAGAAAAATAAAGCGGAACGACTTTCAAGCTGCCTTCACAACTCTTCACCTTGATGCAAAACAGCAGGAAAATATCTTCAAGAAGATGGGGAAAAGTAAATCCAAATGGATGGATCTGATCGATGATAGTTTTCTGACCGGTGATTTCAAGCATAGCTATAAAGAGCTGGTTGAAGCAAGGTTTGAAAGGGTATTGTAGCAACAGGTCATGGGATAGATTTGCGCTCACAAAACCAAAACGTTCATGCAGGCATGAACAGACAATGACCGTGAACAAAGAATTGGGTCCAGAATATTCTAACCAAAGCATTCAATTTGAACCGTTTCCAGATTCTTTCAAGTGGAATATGAAAAATTTTATTTATTCCTATCGTCATATTTTCAGTGTCCACGAAACGAAGACGGATTTATGGAGCAAAGACAAATATTTTTGATTTGGCTTGAAAAGTAAACAAATATGTTTACTTTTGCATAGAAAGGGGTAAGAATAATGAATACAAATATCTCTATTATCAAAGGAATACATCCTGGAATAATTCTGGACCGGGAACTAAAAAAAAGGAGGCTATCGGCCGTGGAAAGGCAGCTCGTTTTATCGGGCTGAATGGCAAGATTTCTTTTAGGATTTCTTATCATATTTATTCACACCTGAGTTTGTATTTCGGTCGAGATGTCTCAGGGATATAGCATTAACAGTTTTTGGCCCCTGTCCTCAAATAAGCCTGAATTACCGTTCGATGGGGGGAGGAGTCGGGAATGGATAGTTCAATTTCCTCTTAAATATCACTTGATCACATTTTTTGTTAACAGGACATTGCTGCTTTGTAAATGTTTTATACATTTAACGTATCGATAACCCCCACGAGTCAGTCTCCATGGGGAGAACTTGAGAACCCGATATGCTTAATAAAATTGACTATCCTGACACTCTTGAATATAGTTCAGATGGGCAACACCCACCTATCGAATTTTATTTACAGACCATTTCATGCTGTAAAAAAATAGATTTGAAGTTGGGATATTTTAGTTCCAACGCAATTCGAGTATTGGCCTATGGATTTGCCCAGTTCATCTATAATGGTGGTACCCTAAGGATTGTCACCAATCACTATCTGTCATACAGAGATAAGCAATTACTATCGGAGGATAATGCTGCCAATATGGTTAATGAATCCGGTATCAAGCATTTTGTTGATGATGATTTGGAAGGACTTGCCGAAATTTTGAAAAATGGAGACCAGCATTTCTTTGATTGTTTAAAATACCTCCTTAAAATTAATCGGCTTCAAATAATTCCGGTAAAACTAAAACCAAATCGCCTGGCTCATTTTAAGCAGGGAATCCTAGATGATGGCCTCAATCAGGTTTATTTTAATGGGAGCTGTAACTTTACTGCCAAAGGATTAATTGATAATGGTGAAAGCCTGACTATTTCACGTTCATGGGGAGAACGTACTGAAAAACTAAAGATTAAAGAAAATATCGAGAGTATTGACCGAATCTGTAAAAAGGAGGATTCAGGTTTTGAATACTTGAAGAGTGATCAAATAATTGAAGTTATCAAGTCCACTGGTAAAGATAAGACCCTAGATGAATTAGTCGAAGAGGAAGTTAGCATTATTGAAAAGCTATCCAAATACACAGTTTTTACCAACATTCTTAAAAGTTACAAGATCAACTTTGAGGAGAAAATAAAGGAAGAGAGACAAAAGTTGCGCTTCCCATACTCAAGTGGCCCAAGGGATTATCAAAAGGATGCCTACAGCAAGTGGGTGTCTAATAATTTTAAAGGGATCTTTGCGATGGCGACCGGTACAGGAAAAACCATTACTGCCCTGAACTGCGTGTTAAATGAATTCAATAAAACAAATTTTTATCAGACCTTGATACTCGTTCCTACTAATGATTTGCAAAAGCAATGGGTCAAGGAAGTTGCGAAGTTTAATATCAAAGATCCAATTGTGGTGGGAATAGATTCCGATTGGAAAAACCGGCTCAGCCGCTTAACCACAAATTTGCAATTTGGAAGGCAGAAGTCTTTCGCGGTCATTTCTACATATGTTTCATTCGCACGATATACGCTGCAGAACTTTCTCAAGTATTTTCCGGAGGAAACAATATTGATTGCTGATGAGGCACACAATATCGCATCACCTAAAGTATTGGAAGTTTTGCCGTCGACTCTTTTTGCCAAGCGCATTGGATTATCTGCGACGCCCAAACGAATCTACGATGTAGAAGGAACAGAAGAGATGAATAATTTCTTCATGGATCAGCCTCCTTATATCTATTCATTTCCTATGGAGGAAGCCATAGCGCAAGGAATACTTTGCCAATATGATTACTACCCACATTTAGTTGAATTGACCGAAGACGAGTTGGCCGAATACAAGGAAATTACAAAGAAACTAATCAAATTTTTTGATCCGCAAACAGCTTCCTATAAAGACAATGATGTTGCGACTCAGTTGTTAATGAAGAGAAAGCGGATTATTCATAAAGCGGTTAACAAAATAGCTATATTTAAGGCAATATTGAGGGATGAATTTAACAAACGACGAAACCTTAAATACACATTTGTATATGTGCCTGAAGGATCCGATGATGCCAGCGTAGAAAACGAAAAGATGATTCAGCAATACAATCAGGCTATTATGCAAACAAATAATCAGATCCGTTTGGCGAGTTTTACCGGTGAAAGTGACGATCGGTCGTTTACATTAAACTCTTTTGAATCCGGGAAAATAGATGTGCTAACTGCTATGAAATGTTTGGATGAAGGGGTTGATGTTCCTCGGACGGAATTAGCAATTTTCTGTTCGAGCACTGGTAATCCTCGACAATTCATACAGCGACGAGGCAGAATACTCCGACAGCACATCGACAAAGAGCACGCGGTAATTCATGACCTTGTAGTTATTCCTAAAATGGATTTCAATGAACAGCATAGTGATTCCTATTCCATGGAAAAATCACAGGTCGAGAATGAACTTCGTAGAGTGGCCGACTTTGCATTTATGGCACGCAACCAATACGAAGCAATTGAAAGAGTTAATAAAATTTGTTCATTTTATGATTTGAACCTTTTTTCCATAAACGAAAATTTGAAATAAAACGAGCTGTCATGAATAAAAACGAAATCTTCAGAAAATTCTTGCAAAACCCAATGATCAAAGAAAAAGTTCAAATGAACGATCATCAGTTAAAATCGCTCGACCTTCATTCAAGTTCTCCGAGCAGACTTCTTGATGTAATAAAAACCACCATACTCCATCTAGACGGAGACCAATCAGTTGATACTGTTGCAAGAAAGATCAATCAATCCTTTAAACGAGATATTCTATGATTATCAAATCGATTGCTGTTGAAAATTTCCAATGTTATTCCGGTAAACTGAAACAAAATAAATTTGAATTCCGAAAAGGTCTGAACGTTATTATAGGTGATAACGGATCTGGAAAATCAAAGCTTTACGACGCTTTCTTTTGGATTCTATATGATAAAATATTTGATTCTTCCACCAGACAATTGGTTTCAACAGCAGACGTTGGAGTAAATCTTGTTTCTGATATGGCTAAAGCATCCTGTCCAGTGGGGGAAAGAATTACAGCCAGGGTTCAACTGACGTTACAGGATTTTAAAAGCAATAGCTCATACCCTGATGAATACATTCTTGGTCGAAATTTTACTATCCAGAAAATATTGGAATCAGCTGATTATAATGATCCTGAAAATTGGAAAGTTTCCGCCAATAGTATTACTTCGGTTGAAAAGAAAGACATACTGAATTTTAAACCGATGCCAGGGACCGATGCTTTCGAAAGGATTGTTCAAAAACTCATCCCATCGGATATGAGTCAATATTTGTGGTTTCAAGGGGAACAAGTTGATAGTCTGATTGACTTTAAAAATGAAAGCTCCTTAACTCAGGCAATCAATATACTCAGCGATATCAATCATTATGATTCCATCATCGAAATTGCTGATAAGGTATACAGGCAAGCTGAAACAGCTTTCCGCACTGAACTAAGAGAAAAATCAAAGAATGAGGTAGAAGCTCAGGCCTTAAGTAGCCGCCAGGAGGAATTAGAAAAATTAATAGTTCGTGATGAAAGCGATTTGGTGAAAGTCGAAGAAAATTTGTCTTATGCAGACAACTACAAAGATGAACTATTAGCGAAAGTCAAGGATGCTCAGGAATTAGAGCAATTGAAGTTAGGAATAAAGAATGGTAAAGAACGAATTAATCGGATCAATGAGAAATTAGATATTTCAAGAAAAGGATTCAATAATAATCTATTTAGTAAACATTGGGTTCTTCGTAACGCTGCATCCTATTTCAAGAAATTTGAGTTTCGAATGAAAGACTACGACGAAGAAAGGGAGAATTTAAAGGTCGAGCATAAAATGAAAATACAACAGGAAACCGCCAGAAAGAATAGGCTTCCTGAGAATGTCCCCAATGCGACTTATTTGAGTGAGATGCTTGAAGAAAGGCATTGTTTTTTATGTGATCGTAATTTTGAAGAGAATGATCATGCCCATGAGTATCTTTCCGAATTGTATGAGCGTACCAAAAAGAATCGCGTTACGATTAACGAACTGGTGAAAAATGATTTCAAAACTTTCTTTCAGCAATTATACAACAACGGATACAATTTAAAAGCTAATGTCATATCATCAATAGATTCGTCCATTGCAACAGAATTGGAAAGGATTGAGAAACTAGAAGATCAACGTAAGGAAGCAATTCAAAGCTACGAGATGGTAGATCAAAAGTTAAAACACCTTTTAGGAACAAGCTCCATCGGAGAAGATGAATCCAGAGATATTGTCAGGAACTTCAACCAGTACGATAGAGACAAGGAAAAATTTCAAAGACAGAAATTTGAAATAGAGCAACGCCTAAGCCAAAACCGAAAGGAACTTCAGGAGGTTCTCGATAAAATGAAACACAATGTTGGTGATGCCATCAGTGCTGAAACTGTTGAGAAAAAAGAGGTTTTGGAAGCATTCGCAGAGCTTGCTAAATCAACTCGTGCCATGGTGTATGAAGAACAAATTCGAATTATTGAAGAAGAGGCGAATAAGCACTTTAAAAGAATGACAACTGATAACCGTTCTGTTCAAGGGAAAATCATTCTGAAAAAGCATGGTACTAATTATATGCCTAAAAATGTTGATGAAGACGGTATCGAATTGACATCAATTAATGATTCAAATATTATACTTATTAAGCTTAGCACAATAATGGCAATTGTAACAGCAAAGGGTAAATCGGAGTTTTATCCATTGATTTCAGATGCACCGACGTCAAAGTTCAGCGATAACTATACAATCGGTTTTTGCAATACGGTCGACGACGTTTTTGTTCAAAGTATTATTTTCAGCTATGATTTCTACCATAATATCGTTTTACGAGACCGGCTTTTAGCTGAAGTAGGCAATTTAGGAGCAGTTTTCCTTATAGAGCCGTCAATAAAAGAAGAAAATCGCACCAATCGAAAAGAATTATCAACGAGTATCACTTTACTAAATTAGCGACCATGATTGATTTAATGGATGAACTTGGGAAAAAGACTCCACGTTATTCGATGAAATATCGCCGACTGATTGAAGGTTTCGCAAGAAAAGCAGCCATCGATTATCATGAGAAGGCGGAAAAAAGTTATGACCTGGGTAAATTCTTTACAAACTTTTATGAATTCTATATATATGCCGCCTTCCTCGGACTATATATTGAGAATCCGCTACCTATTTCGGAAGGTGAAGAAACCAATAAATTTGGAGTCCCCATGCGGGATTGGAATTCAAACAATTCGGCACAAACCGTTCAATATCTTTGGATGGCCATGTTCGTAAAATCGGAATTGGACTTTAATTCATTGGAAAACATGGAACAAAAAGATGTGGAACGAGAAATGCGGAACATAAGCAGGCTGATTGAGTCTTATGCCAATGGAGGCTTTGATTTTATTAATTCAAAAGTCACTGAAAATCCGGCATTTTTTGATGATGATGATTGTTTTGTGAAACTATTGAAAGAAGTTGAATAATTTAATGACCCAATTATGATACCCGGTGGAAAGGATTTTAAAATCAATGAAATTAAAATACCAGTTTTATCGGCTTAGAGCAAGGAAGAAAGAGAAAGAAGAAATATAACCTCAATGCAATTAATTTGGAACAGAATTAATCAAATGGGAAAAATACTTAATGAAAACGAAGCAGCTTTTAAACTTGGAATAACTAAAGAACTTTTATTTGCTTACGTAAGATATGCACCAAAAAAATGCTTGGGACACAACAGAAAATTAATATCTGAAATTAAAGATGGTCAAAACTTCTTTGATGAAGAGGAACTTGAAAGGTTTGACACCTACCTAAAAGAACCATGGTCAATTCCAGATGCACCAAGACCAGAAATCCCCAAATATATTCAAGACTATTTAAAAGTTGAGGTTGGTGGTAAATGTCCCATTTCAGGGAAAGGATATCCTCTTGAGAATGCACATATAACACCATACACAGAATGCCGAAATCATTACCATCATAATCTTATTAGAATTTCCAAAGAGGAACATACAAAAATTGATACAGGTGTAATTGATCGAGACATTCTACAGAAAATAAAGCAAGCACTTATAAATAAAATACGTCAAAAGTTATTCGAAAAGGAAAAACAAGACGCATTTACAAAGGATATTCCACTTCCACATCCTTTATATGTCGGGAAGTTTCATAAACTACTTGAGTTAACTTCTACAATGGAGACAGAAAAATTTATTGTAATTGAAGGCTTGGGAGGAATTGGAAAAACTCAGTTAGTTCTAAATGCAATCGACAATGTTAAGTATCATAATCCTGTTATTTGGATCGAAATAGAGAGTAAACATTCGTTGGATGAATTATGTATTGAGTTAACCAATAAAATCACACCATTTGTAAATTCAAATGTAGAAAATATTATTTCATCCCTTCGTAACCTACAAATTACGATAATACTTGATAGCATAGAAAACCTTCTTATTTATGAAAAAGAAAGTACTGAGGAATTTTTAGAAACATTATTAACTCAAACTCAAAATGTTCAGTTAATTATTACAAGTCAAATTGACCTTTCTTCAATCGATTACCCTAAAACCATTATTTTTCCAGAGCCGCTCGATAGAAATTGGGGAATAGAGTTATTTAAGTCGTTATTGGAGGAGCAAATAGATGTGTCTGACAGTGACTTTGATTGGCTTATAAAATTTTGCAGTGGTCATCCGTTAGCTATTAAGCTAGTTGTTTCACTTCTGAAATTTTACAAATCATCAAAACAAACAATAAAAAGGATAAAAGAAGTAGGCAACATTGAACTTCCTCAGAAGAAAGTCCATAATAAAAAAACATCCTTCGATATTTGTTTGGCAACTGTGTATGAAAGTTTAACTGATAATCAGGTTAAAATTCTACAATACTGCAAATATTTCCCAGCTGGCGTGAATCAGGATTTGCTTAAGGACACGGTAAGGGTGGATAATTACGATGAAGATGTCGCATCCCTAAAAAATCTCTTTATGATAGAATCACAGGAGGACATTTTTTTTGAGTTTGAGAGGCTTATAATCCCAAGCTCTATCCGTCCCTTTTTAAGAACTAAGTCTTCGAATATGTCCCCTCAAAAAGAATTGATCATACAAAAAGATATTATTACTTATTTAATGATGGAAGCAGTCATAATCGACACAAAATATATTGAACGCCAAGAATATGGTTCCGCCACTGCGGGTATTGCGAGAATGGAGTCAGAGTTGCCGAATTTAATGGAAGCGATGAGGTTAGCTAAAAAAAACCTTATTTACTTTAAAACAGAAAATAATAAAAAAGAACTATTAGATTATTTATTTTTTATAGCAGCGATATCTGCTTCACTAGGAAAATACTGCTTTACTAGAGGACACTATGACTATGGTATCTTCTTTTCAAAAATTGGGCTTGATGCGAATCGCGAATTAGGGAAAGAGCAGGAGATTTCAATGCAGTATATGTATCTCACTCAGATTCAAAGCCGTCAATTTGATATAGAAGGATTTTCTCAAACCATAAAAGAATTTTTAGAATTTGCGGAGACGACAGATAACCTTATCGTTAAAGCAAATGCATCGTGGGCAAAAGCAAGATTTGAGTTTGATAAAAGCCTTTATGTAGAATCACTCGCCTCATATGATAAGACTTTAGAGATAATGAGCCATATATATCAAGAGCAAGAAGCAGAACAAGATTCAGATGAATTCGACTCTGAACAACATGAAGGAAATATAGCAATCATTAAGTTTGAAAGAGCTAAAGTATTTGAATTTACAGGAAAATATGAAGAAGCAATTGCCCAATATATGGATGCAATAAAAATATTTGAGAAGTTAAATGATGAAATAAATCTAACAAGTTATTATCACCATATTGCCCATTGCCTATGCAAAATCGATAATTTTGAGGAGGGAATAAATTATTACTCAAAGGCCATTCAAGGATTTATCGATTTCGGGCAGATGGATTATTTAATAAATTCTGTAACTGACATAGGACGGTTTATTGAAAAAAGACCAGAAATTGTCAATCTCGAAATACTTGATGAACAATTACTCTCCTCAACTATAGATAGAATTATATATCAATTAAAAAATGTAATAACCAGGGAATTGAAATTGAATAAATCTTTGGATTTCATCTTGAAAGAAATTCCGTTTAACCTTATAGGCAATATGGTTCTATTAATTCAGGTTATAGGATTAAGTTTTCATAGGTTCCTTCTAACAGAGAGCCTAGATGATTTTGCTCACGAAATTGGCATTAAAAAAATGAAATTCGAACTTTTCCCAGCCATAGTTAATCTGGGGCATGCCATTGGCGGAGTAGATGAATGGAAAACAAACAAGGAAATAAAACAAGCCGTAATTAATTCGATTTTACAAAGTTGTTTGATTATTAATGGAGGGCCAGATTTACAAAGTAAATCGAGAATCTTTTATTGGTTGGCAATATGGGTGCAGGTTACAGGTCTTGAAAAAGAAGCAACCGCAGAAAACTTGTTTAAACAGGCTTGGGATAGTTTACCTGAACTATAATTAGTCTCCGCAAGAAAACGCACTAAATTTTAAAGCCAGTATGTCAATCTATTTTTTTTGCATATAATTTTATGGATTAGTGGTTCCTTATTTTCTACTGTGCATCGATTTTTTTAATGAAAATGGCTTTTTACAGTTAAAAATTGCATTTTTCCCTTTATGCAGGGCGTACCTTTCCCAGTAAAGATTTGTAAAATGCCCTTTACCAATAATAGATTACGCTGCCAGCTTTTGCTGTTCAGCCATTTTTTTGCTTATTTTCTGTGCGATGATTTCTGCCCCTATCCGGCGGAGGTTGTATGCACAGACTGCCAGGCCGATGTACCTTTTAAAGTTTTCGAACCCTTTGTCAGGGCACCTGTCCAGGCCCCGGCATTCCAGTTCGTTGATGTTTGATTCTACTGCACTGTGCTTGTTCCTCAACTTCTTAAAAACAGGCAGTTTTTCTTCTACTGCTTCTTCTTTGTTCAACTTGCCCTTTTTTGGCATCACAACTTTTTCGACCCATGCCTGCAGTAGTTTTTTATTGTCTTTGTGCCAGAACCCTTTGTCAAAACTCCAGCTTTTGATGTTGAACATGTCGATGAGCCTGTATACAAGTTCCGGGACAATCTCAGAATCGGACTGGTATTCCATTACCCGGTAGTCAACTATTAAATGGTAATGGTCAGTGGTAATGGCAACTTTTTTACCAAGTTCTACATTGGGGCGCATTTTCCCTTTTGTTATCCACTCGGTGTATTGTTCAAAAATCGAGAACATTTTCTCCGCATGCGGTATTTCTTCCCCTTTCAAAATACGCCTGTCCAGCAGCCCGATATGTTTTTGCAACAAACCCATGAAGCGTTCCAGTTCCATGACAATGACCATGTCGACTACATCTTCCTGAGGAAAAGTATTTTTTGATTTTTCCAGTTTTTGGAGCAACGCATTGGCTTTTGCCAAATAAACCCTGGTTGCCCGTTCTATCCTTTGTTGTTTCCCTTTTCCCCCGGAAGCGCTTGCCCTGCCCAAATCGCGCATCATGTTTTTTAAACTGCGGCGCCAGTTTTGTATTTTTCGCCAACCTTCAAGGTTATGTTTTTCCTGTATTTTTTCCACCATGTCAAGGCTCTTTCGGGCACAGTCCCACAGCAGGTTGTAATCGGTCGGAAAATGTACATCGGACTCGACAACAAAACTATCGGTTTTTAAGCGTAAGGCTGCCGTATCTTTTTTTTTAAACACCCCGTGACCAAATTCAACAATTATTTTGTTCAGCTCCCTTACTGTTTCATCGTCCAGGAGTGATACATTGTCGATAATATTTTGGTAACTAAATTGATATTTTTCGTAACCAAATCCACTTTCAACGCCCATAATCTGGCGGATAAGCCCGTGATAGTTTGCTAAATCATGGAGCTCATCGTAGCTGATGTTCTGGCACAGGCGGACTTGCGACAAAACAAATATCTGCCATAAATCCATGCCCGGCCTGCCAGTCTTTTTCTTGCCCGAAACTATTTTGGCCTCGAGTACTCTAAATATTTTTTCGTTCCATTGCGGAACTGTAAATATCTCTTTTAGGGCAGCACACAGCGCAGGGAGTGCACCGCTCCGTTTTTCGGTCGGTATTTCTGTTTCTTCAATGGGGAGTCTGCCCAAAACAAATTGTTGCTCGAATCTTTTTCTCATATTTCAAACTTTCTGGGTTGTTGACTTGAAACAAACGAATCTCAAATCATTAATGACTTGAATATCTGTATTTTAAATAATTTTTACAAATAAATACAGTATAAGATTCAAACAAGTTATCAACACCAATTGGTTGATTTATAAGATATTGGGGGTTTTCTTGCAGGGACTAATTACCAGTATTAAACCTTAAACGTATAATGCTTTACCGATATGATTTATAAAATCGTCAATATCATCCAAGCGAAGCCTTCCATCTTTTGAATAACTTAGCATAGATGATACTAGATCGAAATACAAATCACTTTCTGGGAATTCAACTGGAAAATCGCACCGTTTGATTTGGCCAATTGGAACGTTATTCATAAAAACAAACCAAAACAACTCACCCAACATATAAATGTCAGAGCATTCGTCGATTCTGCAATCTAATCCAATATCAGCTTTTTCTGTAAGTACTTTATTCATGGCTTCGGGCGAAATCCAACCGAAAGGACCAATTCTATCTCCAATATCATCAAAATCATTTTCTCTATATTTTATTAATCCCAAATCTCCAATTTTCCAAGAAAACTTATCTTCAGTTATAAAAAGAAGAATATTGTCTGGTTTAATGTCGCGATGATAGATGTCAATGCTGTGAAGTTGGTTTATAGCCTTGAAAACATCTTTGCAAAGCAAAAATCGCTGTTGATTATCAACCATCGGATTTTCGAGAAGGTATTCTTTTAGATCAGTATCAGCCTTTTCCATCACATAGAAGGGGAATTCTTTCCCTTCTATTTCAATTGCATCTTCAAACACAATCTTAATTACATTTTGAAATTCATGTTCTTTAGCATCTTCTAATGCTCTAATTTCATTTAAAAATCTAGAGTAACCTTTTGATTTTCCATACTCACCTCTTCTGCGCGGCCGAAAATAATTCGAGAACTTAACGGCATACTCTTCATTGCCCTCCGTTACTAACCTAAACACACTTGAATTTCCTCCTTTCGAGCTTCCGAAATTGTCACAAAGAGGCAATATTTGGTACTCTTTGCCACCAAAGCTAATAACATTTCTTCCTTCTACAGGACTACCATCATTATTAACAGATAATCTGATTCTTCTATTATCGTAAAACATAGCCCGGTTACAGTTTATCAGCTGGTAAAAAATACCATTGATCCTCGTTAATTAGATCTTCATTTTTTAAGCCGTAGTATATCATTATTTCATGAAAATCATTTTCAGGGTCAAGCTCTGGATCATCAAGATTATAATTGTTTTGCGTATTTAGCAATACCTCGTCAAAGAAGCGAAGTCTCTCATCTCGTGCCTTTTTCGAATTCGATTGAGTCACACAATTGAAAGCATAATTTTGAAATGCGAAACAATCTTCGTTTGAGGGAGATATTTTTGGATCAATTTTTATTAAAATTCGGTATAAGTAGAGTAAAATCTTATCGTTTATTTCTTTATGTCTTATTATGAAAGAAAACAGAGTATAAAAATCGTTTCTCTGTTTATACCTTGTTTCCTTCAGTGGAAAGAAATCGTTTAGATTTTTTATTTTCAACAAATAAAAAACGAATCTGTCTTTTAAGCTTTCAACACCATCTTCGTCTGTCTTAAATTCTTCAAACAAAGAATCCGCATGTTTCTTCTTGTCAGTAATTCCATACTGTGTCAAAGCAAGTAGTTCTCCAATGTAGTCTTGATCCATTAGTCTATCCTGACTAGATAAACTAAAAAGTTCCAACTCTTTGAATTCTACCATGTCACTTATTTCTTCAATAAGCTCTTGGATTGGATTTTCAAAATGTTCTGACCTTAGAATCTCTGGCCGATTTAGCTTGGTTCCAAATTTATTGACTTTATGATAAAACTCTACGATTAATTTGGGTTCATCAACTTCGGATATGATGACAATGAGTAGCTGGTAGTTATTCAAAAAGTCTGTTTTGTCACTTTTCTCAAACCAAATTTTGGCTGAGTCACAAAACATGCCGGACTCATAACCTAGAAATGTTCTAGTCCTCTGTTGCCCATCCACCATCTCATAAATGCCTGAGTTGTTTAAATAGAGGAAAAAATTAGGCAAGGGAAATCCTTGCTTTATTGTATCAATTAATCGTCTTTTCGCTGGCAGAGACCAAATGTCATTTCTCTGATAGGGAGGATTTAGGTCAAGTTTATCTTTTTGATATAGTTCCAAAAGCTTTCCAATAGACCAACTTTCAAAAGTGTACTTCATATAAAACAGTTTGCACAGACTTCATTATCATCTGCTAAAATATCCACTAATTTATTGGATTTATTTTTACTATTCATCTTTTTTTGGAGAGTGGCGATATAATCCAACTTAATTTGGGCCATTCGTTCTGGTTGGATGATTTCTTCAAGTGTTTCATTATCCATCCAACTATAACCATCTTTTTCATACTCCTGGGCTTTTTCAAAAAGCTTTGGATGGCGTTCATAAAGCCATATCCACTCAATTTTACGCTGGTAGAAACAGAAGAAACAACCGGAACGGCTACGATTATAAACACCTTTTTGTCCATCTACTTCGAATTCAATTTCATCATAATAGCCTGGGACTTTTACTCCATTGTCTTTGAATAACTGGTAGACCTTTTTTAGGTCTACACTATCTTCATTTTCCAGCAAGGAGTATGCAGGCAAATGGGATATAGGGTAGATATCTTCTTTTAAAAAGTCAAATACAACATGGTTGAACGTGGCAATACTTAATTGCAGCAAATCTTTTAGCTTTTGAGAAAACAAATATTTAGAGGATTGTGGTTCCAATACAATTTCGTGGTACCGGTCCAGCATTTCCTTGTTCCCGTATTTTGAGTAAAGTTTCGCGATTTGATCACGATTGGAGTTATGAAGCACTTTATGAAGGATTTCGATGCTCCAAATGTGTTTTCGAAATGGAAAAACAGACTGGATATTGGATTTCGTTGAGACGTAACCTTCACGGTCTTCGTCATCTCGAATACCAACATAAGAAATAGCCAAATCATCACCGATCCATTTTTCAAATGGCTCCAATTTGAGCTTCTGGGTACACCAACGCGCCATCGAAGAAGGAAGAAACCCATTGTAGATATCCAAATAATGATCGAAAGGATTTTTATGGCTATGGTTGGCTTCTAATGGTTCGATCTTTTTTCCAAGAAAGGCCTCTAACTCAGCAATCAGTTCATAGGTTTCGGGTAACTCTTTTCCGGTGTCTGAAAAATAGTACTCCATTTCAATTTCGGGGTGATGTGTTTTCATGTACATGGCTAATGCTGCACTGTCTTTACCTCCTGATATTCCCAATACGTGTCGTACTTTTTTAGTCATTTTCTATCTCCTCTTGCAGTAATTTGATCAACAAGGCTATATTTGCCTGCCTATCGTTCGCATCTAATAATTTTTGAATGCTTTGTTTTCTTTCTTCTATTTGTTTGGACTTTGCTTTAGGTAACCGAATTAAGTTGCGTTGTACACCTTTAACAAAAGAGGTTAGTTCAAGCTTTAATACTTCTTCTTTGTTTTCGTCAATGTCCTTTTTGCTAATATCGGTTAAATTATCCAGTTCATGGATACGCCTCGGGAAAATTGTTTGGAATTCTACTTCATCGGTATCGGTAAATTGGTCAAGTTGTTTTCCCATTAAGGCTGTAGCAATTGAGCTAATCCATGATTGGCGGTCATCCAAAGGGGTATTAATCCGCTGTATCAAAACACGCAGCTTAGGATCAACTCGTTCTTTACGCAAGTTTTTGAAACGTTTTTGAAGCATCAACTTATTTTCAGGAAAATCAATTTTTTCGTCCCGAATGGTTTTTCCAATAATCTCTTCCACCCGATTGACTATGTTGGGGAAAGCAGCACTTATTTCTCTTGTAGCATTTTGGAGCCTAATTGAAAACTCTTCCAGTTTTTCATCATGTTCCAAATCATTAATGGTGAAACCTAAAGCTCGAGGAATTTCTTCGAAAAACACTTTTTCCGGATCAGTTGCCAATGAAATAGCTTCCTTTAATCGTAATGCATCTCGGCCTAATCTTTTTGTTTGTTGTGCGTAGGGGACTAACCTACGATAAAAAATTAGGAAGGGTGTTACAGTTTCAATGAATGAATCAGAATTGGGCGCATTTTCTTCTATTAAGTTTAAAAAGTAACGATACCGATTAAAGATATTTAACCGGTTTCTGTCTAAATTAAAAGTACTTACAAAATATTTTTGTGGCTGCTTCATTGCCACCTCTAACGTATCGGTAGTTAACGAAGGTATAAATGTATCAAGTTCGTAAAATGCAAATTGCTTTTGTTTGACAATCAAAAATATGGGAACCCAAAAATCAATGACTCCTTGTTTTAGTTTAAAGGGACGTTGTTTTAAAACTTCAATAAATTCTGAAAGCTTGCGTGGAGCAGTAACGCAATTTTTCAAAAATTTTTCAGATTCATCCCACAGCGGGATAAACGATCCTTCCGTTGGCCTCCCTAATTGCCAGTTTCCATTTAAATCCTTTTGATGTATTCCCGTTTCCTTCAAAAGTACCTGGTAAATCGTTTTTTCCGGAGGAAACCGGGTTTCGTCGAATCCCAAATTTTCTTCGTGTTCAGAATTAATTAGCTGACCAATTAAATTCTTTTTTGCAGACGCAATAGCTCCACTAATCTTTTCGCGATTCATGAGCTCATTGCGCAATACTGGTGTTCTATTGTATATATCTTCAGCTATTTCGGATAATTTAGCATTGAGCTCCCGGGGACTTTTAAAACAGAATACCTTCCCGCTATAAAACCATTGTACAGTGGCATCCTCACCAAAATAGGAAGCTTGGAATAAGTCGTTTAATCCATCATTGATTTCTTTTAGATAAGCATTTAGTTCAGCCAATGCAATTGAATCGTCCAAACAGTTGGCTTTAACGATCCTAATTTTTTCGATTTCAACCAATAAGTTCCTTATTTCATCTACATTTTGAAACCAACCATATAAAATAGCCTTATCAGGATTTGTGGACCGTGCTAAACATTTATTAATGTCCAGAACATCATTAAAGACTAAATTTATGTAGCCATCAATTGGCCCTTCTGGAACTTTTTGTATCGGAGTTTCACTTAATTCATAGACAAAATATCTCGGAGTACCTTTATCGAAGTAGGTTCGTTTTGCCGATACGATTGAAAAATTAAAGTGCCGTTGCAACTGGTGGATAATTGAAAAGTCTTTGGTTACTTTTCCTTCGGCTAATTCCAATTCGAGATTGATATCAAAATCAGTTCCTTTAAATAAAACATATCGTTGGCTGTATTGACGAAAACGAATTAGTTGTTTCGATTCGAGTACTTCAATAATTTTCTTAGCTTCAGGAACATTGAGGGAGAAGTTGGCATAATTGGTTATGAATGAATTGGTAATTTTTTGTCCCTGTCTTCCCAAAGCAGAAATCAAACCAATCGTCTTGATAATTTGAGCCGCTTCCTGAAAGTCTTCTTCAAAAATCGTTTCAGCTCGTTGCAATGTTTCATCAATCGATTTCCAATGTGCAGAATCCGGGTTGTACTTAGAATTCAGCAAACTATGAAAATTGTATTTGAGATAATCATAAATACAGGCAACATTGTAGTACTCATTTCCATTTGTAAAATCATTGAGACCTAAATAATCTTCTGATTCCAAGAGAGAAAAAAGTGAACGTTCATTCTGTCCATAGCGCTGAAACGCAACCGTAGCAACAGAAGCCGATAAGATATCGAAAGGGAAAAGCTTTTGTGCAAACTCAAAAGTAAAATAGTCGCGCATTGGAAATACATCAGCCTTTGCAATAGCTTCAAATAATTGCTTTTGTTTTTTAAAGGCAATTTTGCAAGGATATGATTTTTGGCTAATCCTTTCTGACGCTAAAAAGAGCAACTGTTCGACAGGTTCATTGAAAGAAACTTCTGTCAATCGGCCTTTTACTTTATCCCATTCATTTTTCTGTGTTTTGTTTAAAGTGAGGGCATAGTCTTCAAAAGGTTGATGAAGAGTAGTGACAAACAAAATGGGAAACTCTGGTGTATTCGCAAATTCAGCCAATTGCTGTATGAAATATAATTCCTCTTCCGGGCTTTCTTTGGCAGCATATTCCAAAAATTTACCAAACTCATCTACAACGATCAATTGCCCTATGCTTATTTCCGCTTTTTTTTCTGTAATCCCTCTCAACTCCTTAAAAATATCTCCCTTTGGATTTAGATTTAACGTATCGCAAAAAACATTTTTAAAAGAAGAATAATTCCCAACGATAAAAATGGGTTCAAATGAATCGATGGAACCATTTAAAGGGTTAATAAAATAATCTGCCTTCTTATTTAGAACTTTTTCTAATGCTAAAATAAAGGCTGATTTGCCAGAACCATATGCCCCAATGAGATTGAATGACTTGTTCCCTTTTTCAAAAAAAGCAGAGGTTATCTTATTAAATGCTTTTTCTCCATTTCTAGTGGCGATATAATCAAGATGGCTGTTAGCATCCCGTAAAATATTTACTGATGGAGAATAATATTTAGTTTGCATAATAGTCACTTAAAATTTCCCATTTGTTCAGCCCTTCAGGCAATACCAAAACCAAATTTCCTGCGGTTTCGGAAACGATAATTCCAGGAAATTCCTTTTCAATTTCTTTCAACTTTTTGTACAACCCATCTTTACTAAGAAGAAAAACCAATCCCGGACCGTTTATTTCAATTTCCAATCGCTTAACAGCAATATTCTTCGATTCTGGAAAGTTGTCCAAAATGGCAAAAAGCAAAACGGCTGGTGGTAGAGAATTTCTGTTCTCACCATGCAAATGAAACCATTCAATTTTTTCTCGTTTATTAGTGCCTTCCTTTATTTCATCTTCGATAGTAGTAGAAATCAACTCCAGTTCTAACATTAAATTGTTTATTTCCTCTTCAAAATCTTTTAATACATTTTGATAATCTATCTTCCTGTAAAGTCGAGTAAAAACAGAGATATCCTTATCGATGGTATTTAAGTTTAACGAATTGTCATCAAATTCAGAGTATTTACGTTTTATAAATGCTTTTAACTGACTTTTATTGAAAACCGATCGATCTTTTCGAAGCTCATTGAAAATTAAACTGTAAATAGAAGCGTAGTTAGTTTTTACTAATTGATAATGAAGGAGCCATATAGTACCAATGTCTTCTAAAAATGGATCAAATCCGTCATCAGGAAAAATTCGATTTGCAAAATCTGTTAGTGTCTTATTCTGATCATCATAAAGCCCCAAAGCTTTCATCCAATAACTTATCGATGCAACCATGTTCTTACCAACACCCAAATCAACAACAGCATTTTCATTGCTGAAATTTCCACCATTATTAATAAAATCATATCCTTTTTTTGGCCAGAAACACCTGACGATAAAGGTATCGTGTCCGGAGAATTTAAGCTTTTCCATAAGAGACCAAAAATAAGGAAAGTCGCGACAATTAATAAATTTTAATGGCTCTATTTATTAAAATATTGCAAACCAGACTAGTGTCTGATTTTCAGCACGCAACCTGAATACGGATTTTCTTTCGAACTCGAAATAAATCTATGATTCAAATACGTTTACCTCGTTTGCCTTTCTTAACACTACGGTTCAATCCATATTTTCTGTTTTTGCTCACAATTCCATCGTTTAACTGTTGCTGCATTTGCCAAATCAGCTCCTTAATAATCAATGATTTTAATGTACTCTTAGCCACTCCATTTATATTTTGTTTCGACACCGTCTCTGAGGAATTCTTTTGGACCTGATCCTGAGACAACAGTTTCTGTTTTGGAAGGTAAAATCTCGGCCTCTCCTCGAAATCGCTCATCCTCACCGGATGCCTTACCGGATTCCCGTTTTCATCCGTCACAAAAACCAAATGTCCCCTCCCTGCTTTTCTGATCTCCACCTGAAACAGTCCCAGTGCCTGGTCATACGTTTCCTTGGAGGTGACAAACTCCATCCGGTTGAGCTGACCAAATAAGCTTTCCAGGTTTTCTTTCAGGTTCTTGCTGGAACCGGAAAACCGATAGTTTAGTTTTTCCTGAGAATCATCCTTGGAAAGCTGGTATTTCTGCTCCAGGGTTTTGATAAACCGCTGCGTCTTTTCCCTCTCATAGCTGTCTTTGATTTTTTTGCCTGTTTCCTGGTCAATCCGGGTTGAAACAATATGAAAATGCACCCGTTCCAAATCAGCATGTTTGTACACAAAGTATGGTTGGTTTCCGTATCCCAGGTGATTCATCAGGTTATTGATCTCCGTCCGCATTCCGGTATCACCCAGCCGAACCAAGTCCCCAACCGTCGGATTCACGGATAGGTGCAATCCGGGCTTTCGAACCCGGGTATTCCGGTCTTCAATCTCCTTGAAAATCCGGTAGCGATCGTTCTTGTCTCCCAGAAATGGATTGACAACCGGCATGTTTTGACTGTGATAGAAGCTTACTTTGTGCCGCTCAACTTTGCGCTCATTATAAAACAAAGCGTTTTTTGTGCTGCAAGCTTGGTGGATCTTAATAACCATGATCTTCCGATTTTTAGGGTGTGGAAGGAATCAA
>TARA_R110002050_G_scaffold71774_10_pt1 | contig 19961 bp, 17 predicted proteins | sample TARA_R110002050 | Tara Oceans TARA_R110002050 (sample SAMEA4396988) | marine metagenome | biome: Polar Biome; feature: [DCM] deep chlorophyll maximum layer (ENVO:01000326); material: water (ENVO:00002006), including particulate matter (ENVO:01000060) such as... | depth 25 m
CCGCAACAATTCGCTGTTGTTCTTCGAGCGGTGGGAGAGGAATGGGAATTGTTTTGAGCTTCGCCTTGTTCAGCGTCTTTCCCTTAACTTTCTGATCACCCTCAGCGGCCTTATCCCAATCAAAAGCAATCAGGGCCCAATAGAGGAACTCCTTTGAGATTTGCCGTTCGTCTATATCAAGAAGCGAAGCGATAGCCTCGTTTGAGAAAAGGTCGCGGCCTGCGTATGCAAGCCTTCCCAAAGTCAGCTTGAAACTGACTAAAAGTGTTCCCTTCGGAATTAGTCTCATGCGCTTGGCGGCCAAGTCCGATACATATTCTTTGCTATCTACCGCGACGGCGTGGAGGCTTTGCGGAAGATCGGCTATGGATAGCCATACGTTTTCCGTTCTCCGCTCTGGGTCCCACATGACCGCGCTCTTTCGTGCGGGCGTGCTGCCTAATTCAATCCGACACAGGTCGCCGAGTGGCTTGATCGGCCAGGGTGCACATGTCGTGTCCGTCACAGCATTCCCCGAATGTCTTCGAGAATTAGTGCCGTCTCGGCATCCCGCGTCAGCATATCGGCGATGATCTCTTCGGGGCTGCGGAGCGCCTCGGCTTCGGGTGCGTTGGGATTCTTGACCGACAGATCAAACGTATCCTCGTCCAGATCGGCGCGGTTTATGATCCAGCTCTTCGGCCCATTTGGCCGCGCGCGTTGTAACTCAACAAACTCCGCCAGATCATCGTCGTTCAGCGGGTTCGTCTTGCCCATGTTGCGCCCCGGATCGAGTTGGTAAAACCAGATGTCCCGCGTCGGTGCACCTTTTTCAAAAAACAGCACCACGGTCTTGACCCCGGCGCCCTGAAACGTACCACTCGGGCAATCAAGGATGGTGTGCAGTTCCGCCGCCTCCAGCAATTCCTTGCGCAAGGCAACAGAAGCATTGTCGGCATTGCTGAGGAATGTGTTCTTGATCACGACAGCCGCCCGACCCCCGGCCCGCAGTTTGCGGATGAAGTGTTGCAAGAACAGATAGGCCGTCTCGCCCGTGCGGATCGGAAAGTTCTGCTGCACCTCGCGCCGCTCGCCCCCGCCAAAGGGAGGATTGGCGAGGATGATGTCGTGACGGTCTTTCTCCTGAATATCCATCACGTTTTCATTGAGCGTGTTGGAGTGGACAAGGTTCGGAGCCTCAATCCCGTGCAGGACCATGTTCATGATCCCGATGATGTAGGCGAGACCCTTTTTCTCCTGCCCGTAAAAGGTTTTGGTTTGCAGGGTCTCGAAGTCGGAAGCCGACATATCATCGGTGCGCATGTAGTCATAGGCTTCGCAAAGGAAGCCCGCGGAGCCGACCGCGCCGTCATAGATTGTCTCGCCAATTTTTGGATCGGTGACGTTAATCATGGCGCGGATGAGCGGTCGCGGCGTGTAGTATTCACCGCCGTTGCGGCCCGCGTTGCCCATACGACGGATGCGTGTTTCATAAAGCTGCGAGAGTTCGTGACGTTCGGCCTGAGTGTTAAACGATAGCCCGTCGATGGCTTCCAGAACATCGCGCAGGATGTAGCCGGAGCGGAACTTGTTGCGAAGTTCGGTAAAAACTTCACCGATCTTGTAGTTGATCGTCTGGGGGCCGGTGGCGGATTGCCGGAAAGCGGCAAGATAGGGGAACAAGTCCTGATCGACAAACTTGATCAGATCATCGCCAATGCGGGCGGCATTGTGGTCGAAAGCGCCATCCTTCTTCGGTGCGGCCCATTTATCCCATCGGAACTCCCCTTCAATGATCGGGGTATAGTCATCACCATCAAGCTCTGCACGGTCGCGGCGCTCGGTCTCCAGGTCATGCAGGTATTTCAGGAACAGGACCCAGGACGTCTGTTCGACATAGTCCAACTCGTTGGCGATGCCTTCCTCGTTCCGGAGTTCCCTCTCGATTTTATTGAATGCGTTTTCGTACACAGTTGTCTCTTTCTCTAATCAGACATTTGCAATCAAATGGCAGCAAATTTGACATTGTGAATTGTATTTTCTATCGCTTATCTAGCTAAGAGAACCCTAGTTTACTTGTTTGTTATAAGCAAAAGATTCGGCGGTTACGGTTAAGCTGGGAGTCCCAATCGGTCTCCCAATGCGACAAACCCGTCAAGCGCTCGTAATTTGGCAACGCCAATGGGTCGCTGCCCATTTTTTTGCATACGAGTAGCCTGAGACCAAGGCAAGGAACCGGGTCCGTTGTATACCACCTCAGCATACTGCGGATCGACGATCTTCATCACGAGCAGATAATCTGGTTCTTCGCGAAGACTGATAGATTTTCCACCGGTAAGCTTAATCTGTACATCGCGACCATCAGATGTGCGACCGTCGTGGACTGCGTGTGATGCCGGATACAACTCAATGCCGAATGACCGTTCGGCGATCACCTCTCCGATACTTCCAACCAAGTGTCCATCGAGGGTGAATTTGCGACCGGGATGTTGCGCTTCAAGGTCTTGGACAATGCTATAGAGTGCAGCGACCTCTTTGGGCAACTTGATCCAGTTCATTATCACTCCACCTTGTTTTGATTAATGAAAAAGTCTTTGAAGGCGGGCATGATCACATAAATGGGTGGATCAATTGGCATAGTAGCATCGGTTTTGTATTAAGGTTACATTTGCACACCGATAGTTTGCGGAGTTTATGTGCTTCCTTATAAATTGATATCTAGCCTAGCAACTGCTGCAGCCCCCCCGATTGACAAAGTGCTCACGTCGGGTGGCGTCAGATCCGCTGCGCCACGTGGCGAGGTTAGTGCCGTCCGCGCCTTGACACTCGATGGCTTCGACGAAATAGCCCAGGCTTGGTCGCCGATACTCAAGGCACATGGCTACCGCATCGATCTTAGGGCTGTATTTTGTCACTCCCATCCGCTTGTTTCGTTTGCGCGGATTCCGTCACCTTACGCACCGGCGCGGCCTACGTCCACAGGATGCTGCGAGCTCGCAGATCTACTCTTGGTGATTGACTTTGTGGATCCACGCTCGCGACAGCGCGATCGGCGTGCTGTGCTGATTCAGGCCAAAAGACTCAAGGGGAACAATCTGCGACCCTCTGGAAAGGAGTGGATTCAACATGAACTATTGGCATGGCTCCCTAGCTTCACTTTCAATGACGCTGTTTACGATCCAAGAGCGCGTGATCTTTCGGGAAACCCAACGATTGGAAATCCTGCCTTTACGGCGGAGTATGGTGGTATTGAACTCAATCCTACACAAATAGGATGGTCGCACTGGCTGCCGGTTAGAAATACCAATAAGTTTGAAGCCGTTATTGATCTCGCCTCTTTTCTTGCTGGGATGGCGGTCGGTGAGGGCGAGTGCGCTCGTCAGGCGGTCGCTGGTGGCGCGGACGATTGGTCATTTACTGTCGATGAGCTTTTGAAAGTGACAGCAGCCAAACCAATCGTGAAAGCGAATCCGACGGTCCTCCGCGGGAATGATAATATGGTCGGGTTCCTGATGGACACAGCTCCCTACCTTGCTATAGCCAGTGGAGGAGGACGAGACGACTTCCTGGAAGGCGACATCCCTGAATGGCCCGAGGGGCCGATTAGCACCGTCAAAATAACTCTTCGATCGATGGACGACCCAAAGATGGACTAATCAACTCGATACACAGAAAATTGCTTAATGCGTTGCCATAAATCACACCTTGTGAAGAGATACTTTTTTTCTCACCATTTCATGTTTTATTTTGGTAGATTTCATTGTCATTATGCAACTTTTGCACCACTGGCATCAGCCGGGCGAGTAGTATTCACTGATCACTTACATGAGTAAGATACTTATGCTTTGGGATGGATAATTGAAAAAACTTACGCCGGAAGAAATAATCCGCATAGAGACTTTGCGCTTAAAGAGGGAGCGGAAACGTCTCGAAAGAGGGCTCAGCACTCTCGAAAGAGTGCGGTCTCAACGGAAAAAAATTCGCGCATCACATAAATCATTATCAGACAATATTTTTGCGTTCCCAGGCCAATTGTCGATAGAACTTCCCTCAGTGGTGTCATTCAAAGACAACTACGAACAAACAATCAATTTTATAAATGCGCTCAGGGATGCTGTTCTAACTGATCGGATGCCGGTTTTTCTCCATTTTGATAATGTTATCTCGGTCTCCCCGGCTGCCGCTCTGGTAATGACGGCAGAGATTTATCGGTGCCGCAACCTTCGTCCAGGGCGCGGAAAAAAATACTTAGTTAATGGCAACTGGCCATCTAATGACTCTGCTCGACAATTGTTGAGCAGAATGGGTTTTTATCGACTGATGGGTTTACCTGATAACTTAGAGAGTGCAGGCGAGAGTAAGGCGGATAAATCTATTCACTTGGGATTTACATCATTAAAGAATGTCGACGCTGGTAAGATTGCTGAGTTTCATCAAGAGTTGCTTTCGAAAATTAATATAAATTTAGGCAGCCAAGAAGCGAAACGTCTACAGGGGGCTATTATTGAGGCAATCGGCAATGCAAATGAGCATGCTTATAAAGGTGAAACGCGTTATCAGATCCTAAAAAATAGAGCGTGGATGTCGGGTTACATTGATACTGATAAAAGCGAGCTTATGTTCATGGTTATGGACCAGGGAACAGGGATCCCAAACACCTTGGATCCAACTTTTATAGAACGAGCCTTGGCCGTTGGTTCATTGTCAGGAACAACTCCGTCTGATGCAGAATTGATACGTCTTGCGACAACCTTAAATAGGACATCCACTCATAAAAGTGGAAGAGGTAAGGGGTTTGAAACGATGAAGCGGTTTGTTCAAACCGTTGACGATGCAGAACTTAGGATTTTGAGCAATCGGGGCGAATATCTGTTTAAGTCTGATAGTGACGAGTCGAATATCGATCGAATTGGATCTTTGGGTGGGACTTTAGTACAATGGTCAGTAAGTGCTTGGTGAGTGAAGAAGAGCACGCATGGAGATCGAGTTCGATGGGAGAAAACATACATCTGATAAAGATTGCTTCGGAGTTCTCTAAAACTCCGGGTCCGAGGTATATAAAACAGGGGCCGTATAGCGGAGAAAAGTTCAGAAATTCGTCGCTCGTTCCAGCGCTTCAGGCGCATCAGAAAGTTTTGGTAGACCTTGATGGCACAGCTGGATTTGGTTCGTCTTTTATCGATGAAGCCTTCGGTGGAATAGTGAGGTCAGGCGCGTTTGCGGCTGATGAGTTACTCAAACGGATAGAGATTAAATCTGACGAAGAAATTGAACTAAAGGAAGATGTAAGACGTGCGATAACAGATGCGAAGATTGAAAATGCTGACGCATGAATGATGCTATTAAACACGATAAAAGTAGAGCCAACGATGTATTTGCATCTCTGTCGTCCGATGGCTCGCGCCTCAAAAGCTTAGAAAGCCGTGTCGATAATATTGAGAGCCGCCAGAGTAGCATTTTAGCGCCACTCTTAGCATCCTCAATTCCGAGTTCAGTGGCTATTCTAGGCTTTGGAATCTTCCATTTTTTAGCATTACGTCGGCAAAAGAGGTCCGAAATTTTCGAATTGTTCGGAGACATCAAGTCTATTGCGGATGACATTCAAGTTGTTGCTTCGAGCGCTTGGCGGGATGCAGGGCAAACTGCCATTCAATCAGGGAAAGTCTCTGAAGTGCGACATAAAACCACCAGGTGCCGAGAGGAAATACGTCTTTTGGTCGCCATGGAGCCAAAATTTGATATCGTAAATCAAAGATTCAGGGACTTTAGAAGGGCACTTGATGAAGAAGTGGATTTTCAAGGCAATCCACTTCATACCATTGATGATAACAGTCGCGGTCCCAGAGAACATTGGGTTGATGAAGGCTTAAAGCCTGCGGCAACCGCATTTAGATCGTCATTGAATGAGGCCTTTAACAAGCTGACTTAGTATATTAGCTGCACTGCAAATCGTAAATGTATGTTAACGTGTATGTTTAAATGAAAATATTTTGTAAATCTATTATATTTCAATGTGTTGATAGTATTATTTGGCGGACTTCCCCTCCGCCATTTACCCCAAAAAACCCCAATCAAACATAGAATATTTTGTATCATATCGTGCTCAAATATGGGGCACTTTTACATATTCGAGAATGACGTTGCCGAGCTATTAAACCGGAAGCGTAAAAGTTACTTTTGTGCCTTTTTTCAATTTGCTCTCAATAAGCAATTCGCCGCCATGCAGTTCAATGAGCGATTTGGAAATAGCGAGCCCCAACCCCCAGCCTTCTTCTGTATGGAATGGGTCACGGTGTCCGCGTGAGAAAAGTTGTGTCACCTCCGATATCGCCGCCTTTGGAATGCCCTCGCCCGTGTCTAGAACGGAAATCTGCGAGGTGTCGTTTTCCTGATTAAGGCTGATGATAATTCTGCCCTTATCCGGGGTGAACTTCTGAGCGTTGCCGATAATGTTCAAGAGCACCTGCTTTATGGCCCGAGGGTCGACGGTGACCGTTCGGCACGCGTCAGAAAATTCTGTTTCAATTGAAAGCTGCTTTTCTTGAGATTTTGGCCCTGCAATCTTGATGGTCTCGTGAATAAGGTCGCGCAGATCCGAAGCCTTTTTCGTCAATACCGCCTTGCCTGCATCAATTTTGGCGATGTCGAGGAGATCATTGACGAGTGCCAGAAGGTAAGTCCCGCTTTGGTGAATGTCGTGGGCATATTCTTTATACTTTGGCTGAATATCTCCAAAGTATTCTTGGTTGATAATATCGGAGAACCCGATAATCGCGTTGAGCGGCGTGCGAAGCTCATGGCTTAAAGCTGCAAGAAATTTTGATTTGGCAGCACTTGCATTGAAAGCTTCCTCAACAGCGAGTCGTTTCTGTTCCTCTGCACGTTTTCGTTCCGTGACATCGCGACCAACGGCCTGATATTCGGCCACCTTTAGATTGTCATCAAATATCGCCCGTTTGGTCCATCGCTGCCATCGCATGTCGCCATCGGACCCGAGGAAAGAAGCTTCAAACTCACCACACGGATATTCAGGCGTCAGCGTTTGATATAAATCATGTAATCTTTTTAATTCATCTGGCGCCATATCCTCGTAAGCAGAGAGACCAAGTAATTGCTCTTTGGGCTTATTGTGAAATCGGCAATAGGCTTCGTTGACAAAAGTTCTTTTGCCATCGGGCGTATGGCGACTAATCATTTCTGTTTGGTCTTCAACGATTGCACGGTAATTCCGTTCACTTTCGCGCAATATTTCTTCTTTTCGTCGCAGTTCTTCGGTCCGTTTCTCGACGCGTTCCTCTAAAGTTTCGCTCATAACCTCCAGGGAAATCACAGCTTCTTTGAGCTCGGTTATGTCGTTTTCGACCGCAATCATGATGGATGACCCCGTCAGCGGGTCACGCGCTAATCGCAACTTTAATTTGTGCCAACGATTTCCGTTTGCAGTTTTGATCCGGCAATCAAGCGATGGCTCTTCTCCGTTCCGACACGCTTCAATGAGCCCGATCGCGTGCGATGGGTCGACAAAACGTGCTAATAAGCCGGCAGCGCTTCGCGTCGTATCATCTCCATCATTTGAAAAAATGACACCGCCATAGGCTTCTGCTGCAGACGCGTTGAGTGCAATGAGGTTACCTTCCATGTCGAAATGGCTGATCATGATATCGGTGTATCGTAAAGCTTCCGTCATTCGAATATCTGATAACGCCGCATTTTCCGTATCAAATTTTGTGGCTTCAATGAGAAGAGCATCGCGCCCGTCATCCGCAATTCGGACCGGCGTCATCTCCACGACCGTTGTTACGGGTGAGTCCTTGGGGTACAGCGTCCAAGTTTCTTGAACGGAACCGTTCCGGGGTGCGAATTCCACGATCTGTTGCAGGCGCTTTCTTACGGTCGGCGTATCGGAAGAAAAATCACGTGCAATTAAATCTTGAAGGTTTGGTGCGCACCAAAACTTGACGGCTTGATCATTCCCCCACCAAATTTGATGATTTCGGAGATCAAAAATCCAAATGATAGCGTGGGTGTAGTTTAATACGGCTGCATCTTCATGGCTTGAAAGGATTCGTCGGTCTGTGCGTGCCGTCGCCATGACTACCCATTTTTGTCAAAAAAATAGGGCCACGGATGGCCCAACTGCCTACTAGCGTGACTGATTATAATTATAAATTTAGAAAAAATTCGAAATTTTAGGACAAGGATTAAACTTATTTTAGTATGGTAAATGACCGTCGCCCGGTTAAGTTAAAAAATGTCCGGTTATGGGGGGAGGCGTATTGCAGACATGCGCTTTTCATAAATCTGCCAATTGGCAGAAGGTATGATGATTGCACACAATGGTGCATGGATGAACCTGCCGACGCCATCGGCACGCGGGCGGTCTAATCTGAAGCGCAGATTACTCTGACGCAGAAATAATCGTCCGAAGTGCCGCCAGCGCATCTTCGAGGGCGCCTGAATTATCGATCGTGCGCACGTCAGCATCTGTGGGCAACGACTGCGCGGCGCGTTCAATCCTTTTGGCGATCTCGGTGGCTGTTTCGCGGCCGCGCTGTTGCAGGCGGGCTGCGATGATCTCTGGCTGGGCGGTAATCGCGATCACGGTCACATGCGAAAAGCTCTCGCGGGCCGCATTGATGACGGTCCGCGATACATTGATCACCACGTGCCGACCGGCATCAATGTCGGCGCAGATGTCTTTTGCAATGCCGTAATAAAAGCCGTGCGCTTGCCAACTCAGCGCGAAATCGCCGGCAGCGGCACGGGCCTGGAATGTGGCCTCGTCTTCCGTGATATGGGCTTCACCACCGGCATTTGCTGCGCGCGTAATGATGCGTTTTGGAAACAAAACGTTGGGGGCGCCTTCGAAATGCGCACGGGCCATGTCCAAGACGGAATCTTTGCCGACACCTGACGGGCCGACGATCAAAAAAAGTCTGCCCGTTTTAGGCGGCATGGTGTTGATACACGTCCTCGACGTAGCCCATGAAGTGGTCCAGTGACGGCGTGGCAAGATCAGGCACCTTGGCGAGATCATCCCATTTTCTGAGGTTGATCGCATCGGCAGCAAAGGGCGCCGCGACGAAGGCTACTGCGTCGGTCGGCGAATATATGCCGCCTTGGAGTTCGAGACTCCGGACCGAGGCCGCAGATAGGGTGTCGAAATAACCTTTCTCGGCAAAGCATAAGTAGCGCTTGGCATCCACATGCAGGCGGATCGGCTTGGTGACGCTGGGCGAGAATATCTTGGCAAGGTAGGCCGTGCCGATGATTTCGTGGCGGCGGTCCACGTCGCGATCTTGGCCCTGCTGGAAGCGCTTGTCGACCACATGACCGATATCGTGCAGCAACGCGGCGGTAATCAGTGCGCCATCCGCATCGTTTTGCTCCGCCAGCAGCGCGCATTGGCAGGCGTGGGCCAGTTGAGAGACGCATTCATTCCCGTATTGCGCCGCCCCCGCGTCTTCGAGCAAGCTGCGTATATCGTCGAGAGTAGGTGTCATCTCGAGGCCCTTATCTTTGCTTAGGCGACTCGTCCGCCTTCGCGCCAAACGCCGCGTACGACTGGATGATGCGGCGATCTGTGCACGCGCACAAGGTCGGCACGTCGGCCCGGGGTGATTTTACGCGGGCCATCAGTTCGGCCCATGCGTCGGGGTTCTGTTGGTAGCGTGCAGATGATGGCGTATTTGACGACGGTCCAGAGCATGCGGTGGGCCTTGGTTATGTGCGGTGCTGCTCAGACATCAAAAAAAGGCTCGAGTACATACGCCATAGTTTTCCGCGCACCGGTTTTAGTGCGTTGTCTCGCGCGTCAAACTTGCCGCCGGATACTTTTTATCGTTTCCGCCAGCGCGGAGGAAAACATATCAAGCATCGTGTCCACATTTGCGGTTTCGCGGTTGCGGAACGCTTTTTCGATGGTGGCTGCAAGCTCGCTGACGTCGGTTGCGCCAAGCGTTGCCGAGACTCCTTTGATATCATGCGCTAAGTCTGCGGCAGCTTCGGGGTCATCCCCTTCGCTGAGCGCGTGCAGTCTTGTGCCGGCATCGGCGTAATCCGTGCAGAATTTTAACAGCAGCGAGGACAGCACGTCTTTGGGCAGCATCAAGCGCTTGGTAATGGCATTCAGGTCATACGCGGCCGTTGAAGGGGGCGCTTTTGATGTTATGTCTCGGTCGTCACGCATGTTGACGGTTTCGCCGATGGCTTTATTGATGGCCGTGGCCAATTCTACGCGGTCAATCGGTTTGCCGACGCAATCGTTCATCCCGGCGTCAAAGTATGATTGCCGATTGTCTGCCATCACGTCGGCTGTCAGTGCGATGATGGGAATTGTGCCTTTTGAGCCTGGGAGTTTGCGAATTTCGATGGTTGCCTCAGGCCCGGATAGGATGGGCATTCTGACATCCATCAAGATGAGGTCGAAGTCGGTGGCCATGACGCAGTCGACCGCTTCTTGGCCGTTGTTTGCGAAGGTTACATTGTGGCCCATGCCGGAAACAATCGACTTAATGATGGTTTGATTGATCTCGTTGTCTTCGGCAACAAGAACCGAGAGGGCTCTGGAACTGCCATAATGGGCGGTCTGTCCATCAAAGCGCTGTTCGTGCACGGCAAAGCCAATGGCGTCTTGGTACGGGATGCGAAACCAAAATGTGCTGCCCTGCGACGGCGCGCTTTCGATGCCGATTTCACCGCCCATCAACTCGACCAAACGTTTGCAGATCGACAGCCCAAGCCCTGAGCCTTGATACTTGCGGCTTATTGACGAATCGGCCTGTGTGAAATCAGCAAACAACCCACCCAACGAGTTTTGGTCGATGCCGATTCCGGTATCCGTGATTTGGAATGTCAGAGTCTTGCCGAGTTTGTCATGCGCGGCATGCACGCGGATGGAGCCGTCGTCGGTAAATTTGATCGCATTGCCGATCAAGTTGATAAGCACTTGGCGAAGTCGCGTCGGGTCGGTGCGCACCACGTCAGGAAAACCATCATCGGTATTGAACGAGACCGTGATTCGGTCGCGCTTATCCTGGCTGAGCGTTTGGCGAAACATGCCGATAATTTCTTCAACGATTTTCATCGGCGCGACGTCGATGGATTCCAGTTTCATCTTGCCGGCGTCGAGTTTGGAGATATCCAAGATGTCGTTGATGATCGTCAGCAGTGATTGCGAGACCGCTTTGATTTTTTGCACCTTGTCGGCGCTTTCGGGCTGTAGGCCATCTTCGAGCAGCATGTCGGCAAAGCCCAGCACGCCAGTCATGGGCGTGCGTATTTCGTGGCTCATGGAGGCCAGAAAGTCTGATTTCGCTTTTTCAGCAGATTCCGCTTTGATGCGCAGGCCGGACTCCGTTTTAGCTAAGTCCGCCAATTTTGCTGCCTGTTCTTCGATCCGGTGCTGTGCGTCCTGAGTTTTATGAAGTTGTTCTCGCAACTCGGCCGTCATCTTGGCGGCACGTGCTTCGGCCCAACTCTTTTGCTTGGAGATCGATAAGATCACGATGAACAGTAAAATATTGATGATGATCCCACCGATCGCGACAAAGGTCGGCTGAATATCTTCGGACGTGCTGAGGTAATCGGGCAGGGTGTAGACGAAAACACTCCACGTCCGCCCAGACAGATTGATCGCACGGTGCTCGGAAAACGCGTCGTCCGCGCCGACTTTCGTTTCGGCTGTTATTATATTGCCATCATTGTGTACGTGTGGCTCAGAATCGTAGAGCAAGGCGTCGGCGTGAATTTTCTCGCCGTCAAAAATTTCAAAGCTGAGCCTGGATTCCCCCGCCCCAAGAATTCCCTGCATCAGGTCCTTCATGCGAAACGGGCTGTACACCCAACCCAATAGCTTGTCGCGACGTTCCGCTGTGGATGTCAGTGGCGTGTCTTTTTCATACAAAGGCAAATACATCAAGAACCCGGCTTGGACGTCTTCATTGGTTTCTTGAACAAGTGTCACTTTGCCGGAGATCACAGCCTGCCCCGTATCACGGGCCTTTTCCATGGCTTCACGGCGCACCGCGTTTGAATACATATCGTAGCCGAACGCGCGCTGATTCCGCCAGTCGAACGGCTCTAGAAATTGAATAGATGAATACGCGTCCCGCGCTCCATCGGGTTTGATTTTAAAGTCGGTAAAACCTTCCTGACGGATACTTTCTTCGAACGCGGCTTTGTCGGCGGGCTGAATCCATCTGCTGAAGCCAAAGCCACCGATGCCCGGAAAATATTCTTCGATATCCAGGTTTTCGACGTAGGCCGCCCATTCCGTGCGATCAACATGATTGGATGAGTGAAACAAACCAATACCGCCGCGTAACAAGGACTCATACGCAATCATCCGCTGTTTGATTGCCGATTCCAGGTCATCGACTTGAAAGATGAATCGGTCGTGCGCGCGCTCGTTCACGAAGTTGTTGGCGACGAACCAGGCGGCAGCCGTCAATACTAAGGAGACGGATAAGACAATCCAAGCCGTCACCGAGTTGTGGAAGATCGCTTCAATTTTACCGAATGCAGGTGTTCGCTGTTTTTCCATATTCTACGCAATCTCCGGTATCGTCATCTTTGACTATGACGTGCGGCATTTATATCGCAAGCTTTTAGCGTAAATTGGTCGGGCCTTAGACCCGATTGTTGCATTGCGTAGGTGATATCTGCGAATGTCTATTTAGACCAAGCATACGTAAATTTGGATACGAGGTGATACCGCGCATGGCGACGGTAAAAGTTCTGATTGCCGACGACGACGCATTGATGGTGCGGCTGTTGAGCCACAAATTGTCGCAAAAGGGTTTGCAGGTGATCTCTGCGGAAGATGGCGAGCAGGCGCTGGCCATGATCGGTGTGGAAATGCCTGATATTGTCATTTTGGACGGCATGATGCCGGGAATGGATGGCGTCGAAGTCTTGAAACGGTTAAAACAAGATGCCGCCACGCGCGATATTCCCGTATTGTTATTGTCGGCGCGCAAAATGGAAGCCGATGTGGTCGCCGGACTTGAACACGGTGCCGAGGACTACATGGTCAAACCCTTCATGCCAGAGGAATTATGGGCGCGCATTCGAAAAATTCTTTCGCTCTAGTCGCCCTCGTCCTGTGGCTCGCGTGCGCGCTGCCGGGTGCAGTTCAGGCGAGCGATTTTATCAGTATCGAAGAGTCCATGAATGCCGGGATCGCCGCCCGTGAAGGCGGCCAGTTTGCCGATGCTGAGGGTCACTTTCGCCAAGTCTTAGTAAATGATCCCAGCAATACCGATGCGGTGCTTTTGCTGGCGCTGGTGGTCGCTTATCAAGAACGCCACGGTGAAGCGCTGGAAATCTTAGCACCGGCCTTGGCACGCGAGCCGATGCGAAGTGACCTTTTGATTGCCCAGGCACGTCTGCTGGCTTGGTCGGGCGAGCGAGACCAAGCCCGAGATATCGTCGTTTCCGTCATTGAGCATGAGCCCGATAACGCGGATGCGCTGGCATTTGATGAATGGTTGGATTCTGCGTTACCGGACCAAGCGCGTCCGTTCACCCTCTATTTCGCCGGGGCACGCAGTGATTTTGAGCGCAGCACCCTCGACCCGTGGTACGAAGGCTTGGCCGGTATTTCGTATCGCATGGACGAACATTGGATACTGGGCGGTGAATTCCTTAAAAGTCGGCGTTATGGTCTTGATGACGAGAACATCTCTGTGAATGCCGGCTATCGCTTCGATAAATCAAAAGGCGTCAACATGCGCGCCGAAGTGACGCCCGGTGCGGATTTCCTACCGAAGTGGGGGCTGGCGGCCGGGGGTGATGTGCGTGTATTGCCGGGCACAAAAAACGGCTGGATCGGTCCCAGCGTGCTGACCTTGAATGCGCGTCATCGCCGTTATCAAACGGTGAAGGTCAACAACCTGGACCCCGGCCTCGTGCAATATTTCGCGAATGGTCAAGCCTGGCTGACGGCACAAAAAATCTACGTCTGGGATAGTGCCGTTGACGCCGTTGATCACGGGTGGTCGATCAAACTGGATGTGGATTTCGCGGCACTCGCACCTATCAGGGTTTATGTGCTCCGTGCCGACAGCCCAGAAAATGATTTGGGCGTGCCGGTGAAAACGCAAACCTTGGCGGCGGGCGCCATCGTCGATGTGACAGACCAATTCGGGGTGCGGCTCGACTACACCCACGATGATCGCAGCGGATCGTTTCGGCGTGAAGAAGTGTCACTGGGCACCTTCTTTAAGTTTTAACAGATGACGGATATTTCCCTGCTCGCATGGATTTGGATTATATCATGCGGGCTCGCGGCGGCAGCGGTGGCGTTGATGCTATTGCTGATTTTGAAACGCGTCGTCTCCAGTTTTTATGCCGCACGTGATCTGCGTCGACGGGCTGTGCTGGAAGGTCTGCTGATTGATGCGTTAGATGACCCAGCCGCGTTAGACAAACTGCCGCTCAGCACGCACGACCGACTGATACTTGGCGATATTGCGATTGATTTTGCCAATTCGATCCGCGGCGATACCCAGCAAATGCTGGTCGATGTTATGGACCGTTTGCAGATTGAACAAATATATACCGACTCCGTGACTTCTGCTGACGCCGAAATTCGTGAAAAGGCGGTGCGCGGGCTCAGCTTGTTTGATAGTGACCTCAGCTTTGACGCACTTTGGCGTGCCCTAAAAGACCCGTCGCCGGCGATCCGCTTGAGCGCGGCCAGAAAGATTGTTGATTCGGAACGCGCCTTTGAGGCGCAAGCCTTTATCGAGATGTTAGAAATCGGCACCGTGGTTCGGAGCCGAGAGCTCCGTCCCATTGTCGCGAAATTGGCCAAACGTGATCCTGATGGGGTGTTCAAAGCCTTGTCGGCGACATCAAATGCAGATCGGCGATTATTTTTGATATATGCGCTGGGGCGCAGCGGGCGCTTTGATTTTGCCGACGATCTGATGCCGATGACCATGTCTGATAATCCGAACGAGCGCGCCGAGACGATCCGTGCCTTGGGCTCGCTGGGCAATCCAGACGCGAAGGTCGCCGTGATGATGGCTTTGGAAGACCGCGCCTGGGAGGTGCGTGCGCAGGCGGCGCAAGCAGCGGGTGATATCGGTTTGAAAATGGCGATTCCGCACCTTGCTGGCTTGCTGAGTGAAAAAGAATGGTGGGTTCGATACCGCGCGGCATGGGCGCTTTGGAATTTGGGAGACGAGGGGCGGGCGAGGTTGACGCCTGGAAACTTGGCATCCAAGCGTGCGGCCAACATTGCTAAATTGGTGCTCGCTGAAGCGACAGAGAAAGTCACATGACTTTTGAGGGACTCCTCAGCGATGGGTTCGACGGTGTTCTATGGGTCGCCGGGTTCATTATCTTTTTTGGCTTGCTCCAGAATATGATTTATCTGGCGCAGTTGATCATGGCGTGGTGGGTGCTGCGGCAGCGTCGAATTATTCCGAACAAAGCGACGGCGTGGGGGCAACTGTCGGAAGCCACCATGCCGATTTCGATTTTGGCGCCGGCGTATAACGAGCAGATCAGTATCGTCGAAAGCGTGCGCTCGCTGCTATCGATGTATTACCCGAATTTCCAAGTCATCGTGATCAACGACGGGTCGCGTGACGACACACTGCAACGCTTGATGACTCATTTCGAGCTCACGCCGGTTGAATGGGATCTCCGCGACGATGTACGGCATAAGCCGGTGCGCGGTATTTACGGCTCCACACTGTATGCCAATCTATTGGTTATCGATAAGGAGAACGGTGGCAAGGCGGATGCGTTGAATGCCGGTATTAATGCGGCCCACACGCCGCTGTTTTGCGCGGTGGATGCGGATTCCGTGCTGGAAAGCGATGCCTTGCTGCGCGCCGTTGATCCGTTCGTGCAAGAGCCGGAGCGCGTGGTCGCGGTCGGGGGCACAATACGACTGGCGAACGGGTGCATGATTAAGTCCGGTCAGATTCAAAGTATCGGTCTGCCGAAAAATATTTGGGCACTTTTTCAGGTGATGGAATATCTGCGCGCGTTTTTGATGGGAAGATTGTCGCTGAGCAGTATCGACAGCTTGGTGATCGTGTCCGGCGCATTCGGTATTTTTCGCCGAACCGCAGCGGTTGCTGTGGGTGGCTATTCACATGGGACGGTCGGTGAAGACATGGAGATCATCGTCAAAATCCATCGCTACATGAGTGAACAAAAGCGTGACTATGAAATCGTCTTTGTTCCCGAGCCCGTCTGCTGGACTGAGGCCCCTGAAAACCTGGCGACACTGGCGCGTCAACGCCGACGCTGGCAGCGCGGTACACTCGAGACGTTTTTTAAGCACATTGTTATGTTGCTCAACCCGCGCTATGGGCGCTCCGGCATGATTGGATTTTTGAACGTGCTGATCTCTGACGTGGTCGCGCCGGTGGTTGAACTGTGCGGGTATATCTTAATGCCGTATTTCTATTTCTCGGGTGCCTTGGACATCGATTTTCTATATGCCTACATGGCGCTGACGTTTGTTTTCGGTATCTTTCTGAGCGTCGGCGCTTTGGCGCTGGAGGAAATGGAGTTGAAGCGGTTTCCCCGCGCGTTGGATCTGTTCATTCTTACGTTGGCCGCCGTGTTCGAGAACTTCGGCTACCGCCAAATCAACAACATCTGGCGTATCCAGGGCTGGTGGGAATTCCTGCGCAAAGAACAAGGCTGGGGCAAAATGACCCGCAAGGGTCTCAATCGTTAGGGAACATTTCGTTGTTTGGTGGTTGCTGAGATCTGATGCTATGACAGCTAGACGGAGATCGTCTTCTAAAAGCAGACACCCAGGTGCGGTCTGCGTGGCCATAAAAAAGGAGGTCTCATGCTCAGCGAGCATATGATTGCGACCTTGGAAAAGCAGCGACTCGGCTTTGTTGCCACGCTCAACAAAGATCACGGGCCGTCGGTGTCGCCGAAGGGCACGTTCGTTGCGATTGATGAAAACACCATCGCTTACGGCGATATCCGCTCCCCCGGCTCGACGGAAAACCTTCGCGCGGACCCGAGAGTCGAGGTGAGTTTTGTCGACCCGATCATGCGACGCGGATTTCGTGCGCGCGGCATTGCAGAGATAATTGAAAAGGGATCGGACGCCTTCGACGCCCTGCGATCGCACTTTGACCGTTGGGGCGACTTGTCGAACCGTATTCAGCGGATTGTCGTGATCACCGTCACCAAAGCGTTGCCGCTTGAAACCCCGGCCTATGACGACGGCGCAACCGAAGAAGAGCTCCGCGCCGCCTGGATCGCGACCCTGACCGCGCCTTAAGCGCCGCCGGAAGGTTTCTTCTTTTGCGGCGTCACCGTGATGCCGAGTTCCTTGAGCTGCAGCGGCGTGACCGCGGCAGGCGCCTGCATCATCAGGTCTTGCGCCTGCTGGTTCATCGGGAACGGAATCACTTCGCGGATGTTGTCTTCTTCAGCCAACAGCATGACGATGCGGTCGATGCCGGGCGCGCAGCCACCGTGTGGCGGGGCACCGAATTTGAACGCCGTGATCATGCCCGAGAAACGTTCGTCGACAACCGACGGCGGATAGCCGGCAATCTCAAACGCTTTGTACATAATTTCCGGTTTGTGGTTCCGGATCGCGCCGCTGGAAAGCTCAACCCCATTGCACACGATGTCGTATTGGAACGCCTTGATGTCGAGCGGGTCCATGGTTTCCAGCGCTTCCATACCACCTTGCGGCATCGAAAACGGATTGTGCGAAAATTCGATCTTCTGGGTTTTTTCGTCGAACTCGAACATCGGGAAGTCGACCACCCAGCAGAATCGGAAGGTGTCGGTCTCGCGCAGCTCAAGTGAGTCACAGATTTTGTTGCGGACGATGCCAACGTACTTGGAAATCACATCCGGCTGGCCGGCGACGAAGAAAAGCGAATCGCCCGGTACGGCTTCGCACTGGGTGAACAGCGCTTCGCATTCGCCCGGCTCAAGGTTCTTGGCAATCGGCCCACGGAATTCGCCGTCTTCGTTGCGAATGATGTAGCCGAGTCCGCCATAGCCTTCGTTGCGTGCCCACTCGTTCAGATCATCATAATACTTGCGCGGCTTGGTGCAGGCACCCGGCGCTTTGACGGCGCGCACGACCGCACCCTTATCGGCGATCATGCCGGCAAATAGTTTGAAGCCCGAGCCTGCGAAAATATCTGAGACATTGTGCAAAATCAGCGGGTTGCGCAGATCTGGCTTGTCCGAGCCATATTTCTCCATCGCTTCCAGGAACGGAATGCGCGGGCACGGCATCGGCGCCACGGTCTTACCTTTTGAATATTTCTCGAACACCGCGTGCAGCGTGCTTTCGACAACCTCGAACACGTCGTCTTGGGTGCAGAACGACATCTCCATATCGAACTGATAAAACTCGCCCGGCGAGCGGTCGGCGCGGGCGTCTTCGTCGCGGAAGCTCGGCGCAATTTGGAAATAGCGCTCAAAGCCGGAAACCATCAACAGCTGTTTGAACTGCTGCGGCGCTTGCGGCAGCGCATAAAACTTGCCTGGGAAGCGGCGGCTCGGCACCAAAAAGTCACGTGCACCTTCCGGCGAGCTCGCGGTCAGGATCGGCGTTTGAATTTCCAAGAAGTCCCGCGCCACCATTTGCGCGCGGATTTCGTTGATGATGTTGGAGCGCAGCTTGATGTTGTTGTGCAGCCGCTCGCGCCGCAGGTCGAGATAGCGATACGTGAGGCGCAGCTCTTCGGAGACATCTTCTTTGGATCCAACCTGGAACGGCAGCACGTCTGCAGTCGACTGCACGGTCAGCGTCGACATCTGCACTTCAATCTCGCCGGTATCCATGTTCGGGTTGATGGTTTCCGGTGTGCGCGCGATGACTTTGCCTTCGACCGTGATCACGCTTTCGATGCGGGTGTTGTCGATCAGCTCGAACAGCGCGCTTTGACTGTCGATCACGCACTGGGTCAGGCCCTTGCGGTCGCGCAGGTCGATAAAGATCAGGCCGCCGTGATCGCGTTTGTTGTGAATCCAGCCGCTCAACCGGACGACTTCACCCACATGTGAGGCGCGGAGTTCGTTACACGTATGGGTGCGGTAGGGGTTGTCTGACATGTCGTGCTTTCCGATCGGTCGAAGTGCTATGAAAACGCCCGTTTACGTGCTGCTTTTGGCCCCGAAGGTCAAGGCTGTATTTGTTTTTTCGCCAAGGGCACCGGCGAAATTAACGAAAAATGCGACTTCCCGGGTCGCGCTGCGCTTGCCCGGGATGACGACATTTCAAACATCGTCATCCCGGACGCGCAACGCGCGATCCGGGACCTCCCTGCGGACGACTTACACCGCGCCGGTGTATTCACCTCGCGCCGGGTAATTCTTTTCAATTGCGAAATCGAGGGCGGAAACCAGTTCCGAAAAGTGCGGGCGCACGAACGGCATGGTTTGCACCGATGCGTAATATAGTTTGCCGTCGGGCTGCACCATGAACAGGCCGGGCTCTGCGAACAAGTCGGGCTCCTCAATGCCGATGGACGTCTTGCCGCGCCCAGTCGAGATGAACAGGCCCCACTCGCGGGCTTTGTCGAGGGGCAGATCGTAGGCAAAGCGCAGGTCTTTCGCACCGATTTTGTCGGCCATGTCGCGGGTGCGCTGCTCGCCGTCAGAACTGATGGCGATGGTTTTTACACCGCGCTCGGCAAAATCAGCGGTGCGCTTCTCAAGCTCGGTCAGGTAATTCGCGCAGATCGGGCAGTGCAGACCGCGATAGAAGCAAATCACCGTGCCGCGCTCGCTTGCGTCGTTCAGCACATCGAACGTGCCTTGATCCAGGGTTGGCAGGGTCAAAGCGGGGACTATTTCGCGGGGCATTAACATGTAAAACGTCCTTTCCAGGTTTCGTGTGTCATATGGGCGACCTAAGCCGGGCGCCAGGGGGTTTATTGACGTTGACCCTACTCGGTGTTTTAATCTGAAAAATACGAAAGAAGTGACTAAAACCTCGAAATTGATCGCAGAGGATCGTT
>TARA_R110002050_G_scaffold112521_2_pt1 | contig 19951 bp, 20 predicted proteins | sample TARA_R110002050 | Tara Oceans TARA_R110002050 (sample SAMEA4396988) | marine metagenome | biome: Polar Biome; feature: [DCM] deep chlorophyll maximum layer (ENVO:01000326); material: water (ENVO:00002006), including particulate matter (ENVO:01000060) such as... | depth 25 m
CGGTCCGCCTGGGTGTCCAGAGTTCGCCTTTTCCACCATGGCTACTGCTAATGCCCTTATATTATCAGCTGCTAATTGATCTAGTTCCTTATTCATGTATTGTAATATTGTTTTTAAGGTTTGTGTTTGCTTTAAAACTACTGAAATCTCCTCAAAGATACTTTATATCAAGCGCTAATTAAAATTATTGGAGCAACATAATTCTATAGCGTTCAAGTCATAAGTCCAAGTACTCCCATCAATTATAATATAGAAACTTTCGAAAGGGCTTTCGAAGACTTCGTTTAAACCCTAACCCATCTATTATTTCATTAATTACTAGATTTTAAGGACTTACAGAGTACATTTGCCTGATTTTAGCATTAGTCGTTATAATATCAGTTTATATGTGACACCTAAATCAATCAAATAAGATTTTCATTGATAAATCGATTTATAACGTTTTAATATTATTCTGTTTACTTTGAATGTACCTAGCAACAGCTCAATCACCCCATATGAATTTGAAAATCTTTGAATTTTATAAATACCTTCTTTTAGTTGGTATCTTTCTAATTATGAATCCTATCATTGGGCAATCTACCGATTCTAAGAAAGGGAACGTTAAAATGAAAACTTATAATTACGCAGATACGCTGTTACTTGACTTTTATTCAGTGCAAACAGATACTTTTATGATGAAACCAACTATAATTTTGGTTCATGGTGGTGGTTTTACAGCAGGGCAACGTAACGGTGGTGATGAAAAAGGTATTAGTACCTACTTGGCGAAATTAGGGTTCAATGTTGCTTCTATAGACTATAGACTATCACGAAAAAAAAAATCTTTTGGTTGTGATTGTGCTGCGTCTATAAAAATGAACACCTATACAGAAGCTGTTGCAGACCTTTCTAAAGCGATTAATTATATTACTAAAGAGGCAAAACCTTTTCAAGTAGACTCTTCAAAAATTTTCTTGATTGGAAGCAGCGCCGGAGCAGAAACGGTATTGAACTTTCTTTTTATGCGCTATGATTATCGTTTTAAAGACCTACCCTACCCAGACGCAAACATACTAGGGGCCATAAGTATATCAGGCGCAGTAGTTGATGAAAATAATATTTATGCTGGCAACAAAGTGCCATTACTTTTTTTTCATGGTGTGAAAGACTCGGTTGTACCTTACGGCACCAATGCTCACCGTAACTGTGCCACAACCGATGTTGGATATTTGAATTTAAACGGTCCTAAATCGATTGCTGAACGCTTATCTGATATAGATGGGAATTACAAAGTATATTATAGTGAGGAAGGCGGGCATGAATGGGCTTCACTAGGATTTGATTTCCCAGAATTGATAAGCCGGTTTATTGATCAAGTTTTAAATGGTGAAGCTACAATGAGAGATTTTGAAACCATTATTTCGACAGTAGAAAGCAAGTAATAAAATTACACTAAGCAACATTCACCTCAAACAAATGACCTATTAAGGCTGTAATTGCCATGGCCACAGTACCCCAAAAACTTATTCTTAGAATAGCTTTCCAAATATTAGAGCCACCAGCTTTAGCTGCTATTGCACCTAATAACGCCAAAAACACGACAGCGAAAATATATTGAACATATTCCATGTATTGAAGCGAACCGAAATAAGCAACCAATACAGGTAATAACCCTCCAAAAACAAAAGATGCACCTGAAGATAATGCAGCTACCAATGGTTTTGCCTGTGTAATGTCATTGATACCTAATTCATCTCTAGCATGAGCTTCCAGGGCATTATGTGCTGTTAATTGCTTGGCGACCTGTAATGCTAAATTAGAATCTAATCCTCGTTCTTTATAAATCTGCGCAAGTTCCAAAAGTTCTTCTTCGGGCATCTCCTCAAGCTCTATTCTCTCTCTATCCAAATCTGCGGTTTCTAAATCAGCTTGTGAACTCACCGAAACATATTCACCTGCGGCCATTGACAATGCACCGGCTACCAGACCTGCTACCCCAGCCAATATTATAGGTTCTCTTGTGGTACTTGCCGCAGCAACACCTATAACTAAACTGGCCGTAGACAAAATACCATCATTTGCTCCAAGAACAGCTGCCCTTAGCCAACCACTTCTAATACCATAATGTTTTTCATCTTGCATAGTTTATAATATTTAATTCCTTAGTAGCTTAACAATACAACTTGCAAAGACTCTCAATATTTTATCTCTTCTCAATTACAACTTCATCTCCTTTACCGATAATCACCAAATTGGTAGACGTTAAAAATAATCCTGTCTCTACAATGCCCGGTATGTTTTTAAGCTGATGTTCTAAGTCGGTCAATTTTATATCTGTATTCCAAATATCAACATCTACTATATCATTATTTTCATCCGTTTTGTAATCATCTGTACCTCGCATTCGCTGAACCGGATGAAGATTCATTTCTTCAAGTTCTTTTATAATAAGTTGCGTAGCGAACGGTATTGTTTCTATTGGTAATTTAAATTTCCCAAGTCTTGAAACTTGTTTTGAAGAATCGGCAATTATAATATTGAAATCAGAGTTATGGGCCACAATCTTTTCACGAAGCAAAGCTCCGCCCCCACCTTTGATCAATTGAAATTGGCCGTCGACCTCATCTGCCCCGTCAATAGTAACATCTAACCTTTTGGCTTCTGCTAGGGTAATCACATTTATACCTAACTTCCTCGCCAATTTTTCTGTTTCATCAGAGGTAGCGACCGCTTTAATTTCTAAACCATTACGAACCATTTCACCAATGGCCTCTATCATAAAAAAGGCGGTAGACCCTGTTCCTAAACCTACCGTCATTCCGTCTTTAATATACTTTACAGCTTCTAATGCCGCTACTTTTTTTTCGTTTACCGCGCTCACGTTATAAATGATCTATATTAATATTTATGCTTCTAAAGCGCTAAAGATATTTATAATTAACTGATGTAAATATCATAAGGCGGAAGTAAAATCAAAAACATCGAAGTGATTGCAGTAGAAATTGGCAAATAAAAGTGAATATTGATGTTTTTAAATCTCTAAGCTAATGACCTACAGTAACACTATTCTCTGCACCTTGAATTAGTACAATCGGCACCTTTAAAGAAAATTCTGAACGCTCCACCACAAAATTGCTACATAGATTCTTCATGTAACTATTGGCACTGTTCGACATGACCAACAATTGACATTTAGCCGTATCAATAAAATGGCTTAATAATAACGATAAACTGGCATCTATGGTTATTTGATGAAAAGTGTGTGGTACAGTTTCTAACTTTCTCTCAAACAATTCATGATTTAGTTTCTGTAATTCAGGTAATTGACCTTTTTCATGCTGAAGAGTAACAATACATACCGAACTATTAAAAATTTTAGCCATAGTTAAAATCGGGTCTAATTCATCACTATTAAAAAAATGATTGGAATCTGATACAAAAGCAATATTTAACGGCTTCGTAAATTCGAAATTATAAGGTATTGCAAATACAGGGCAGTTTTTTACGGCATTTAATATTCTAACCGTATTTCTACCCAAGTAAATAGTTTCATTATTAGAAGAACCAATGGCTCCCATAATTACAAAATCAATATCATGCTCAACAATCGTTTCTTTGACCTCATCTTTTAATAGCGAAAAAGAGGAAATTGTTTTATAACTATGACGTGGATTTTTAAATTCTTTCTTTACTCTTCTTACAATATCTTTTAACCCTTTTTCTGAAGTTTCCGCTGCAATTGAGTTTTGTGAAAAACCTGAAACACTACCAGCCATTAAGCGATTACTATGTAATTCTGGCGTGTAAGTATTTAAAAAGTAAAAAACGCATGGGCTACCCTCAAAGAGAAGCAAAGCAAATTTGACCGCATTATACGCAGATGCTGAAAAATCGGTAGGTACAAGTATATTTTTCATATAAATGTTACAGGTCGTTTGATGATAAAATTAGGTGGACTACTAGTTTGAAACAATGACATTTATCAGAATAGATTTTTTTTTAAAAACCGTCGGCCAATTCTTGTAAAGTTTGCTCTTCTACTACTCCAATTTTCTTACCCGATGTTTTAATAAGTCCCTTCTTCTTAAATTCAGATATCATACGAATTAAAGATTCTGTAGCGGCACCCACAATATTTGCATAATCGTCACGACTTAAAGTCAACAACAAAAAGCCATATTCATCTTCACCATAGTTTTTTTTTAAATATACAAATGCCTCTGCCAAACGCTGTTTAACCGTTTTTTGAGACATATTTACAATTACATCATCGGCCTCTTTTAAATCATGCGCCATGTGGCGTAATACTTCAAGAGAAAAATTGGGATTTGTATTTAATGTATTGGAAATTATTTCTTTAGGTATAAAACAAACTTCCATATCATTTATGGCCGTTGCGCTTAAATTGGTAAAATCTTCAGCCACAACCGAACGTTGCCCCATGACTTCTCCCTTATTGGTCAACTTTACTATTTGTTCTTTTCCGTTACTACTTAACTTAGATAATTTTGAAACACCTTCCCTTACACAATATACGCCATCAAGTTTCTGTCCTTCTACAAATAAAGAATCACCCTTCTTGATTTTTTTAGATATCTTAGAATCAGAAACTTTTTTCAACTCTTCTTTGCTTAATGCGCGGAGCGAATTAAACTGCCGAACAATACAATTCTCACACTTACTTTCCATGGCCATTTACTTTATACCTAACACTGCAAAATTACTTAAGCTAAGAATTGTAAAAACTGATAATTATCATGTTTTTTTATATTATTGGTACTCACCTTTGCTAAAGGTCCAAGCTTAAAAATATGCACGATTCTAAATGCTTTCATTGTGGAGACTCTTGTAATAGGCAATCTATAAGCTTTGATGAAAAGCTATTCTGTTGTTCAGGATGTAAAACGGTATATGAAATTTTCGCCAGCAACGATTTATCTCATTATTACGATATACAGGCAGCAGCAGGCTCCACTCCTAAATCAATAAAAGGAAAATATGATTTTCTTGATAATGCTGAAATAATAGAAAAATTAACTGAATTCAACGATGGTTCTATTCAAATCATCAATCTATTTATACCTAATATTCATTGCAGTTCGTGTATATGGATTTTAGAGAACCTAAATAAACTAAACCCTTATATAAGTAACTCTCAAGTCGATTTTCCTAAAAAGACGATTCGAATTACCTATCGCCACGACCAGTTCAGTTTAAAGAATTTGGTTTTATTATTGGCCAATATTGGGTATGAACCTTATATTTCTTTAGATGATTTTGAAGGCAAAAAAAAGGGAATAGATAGAAGTTTAATTTACAAGTTAGGTGTTGCAGGCTTTGCTTTTGGGAATGTTATGTTTCTTTCATTTCCAGATTATTTTGATTTAGGCTCGAGTGCAGCTACCGGAGGTGAATTTTGGCTCAACAAATACCAACATATTTTTCGTTGGTTAATGTTCATATTCTCGTTACCCGTAGTATTCTATGCAGGATGGGATTATTTTGTATCGGCATACAAAGGGCTAAGGGCAAAACTTTTAAATATTGATGTACCTATTGCATTAGGCATATTGGTCTTGTTCTTACGAAGTACATTTGAAATAGCTTTTCATTTAGGAAGCGGTTTTTTTGATTCTCTTACAGGATTGGTGTTTTTTCTTTTACTAGGTAAATTTTTTCAACAAAGAACCTATAGCTTTCTTTCTTTCGAACGAGATTACAAATCATACTTTCCAATAGCAATTACAAAACTAAACGCTGATGGACAAGAAGAAACGGTTCCTGTTCAAAAAATTAAAAAAGGCGATAGAATACTGATTCGTAATGAAGAAATGATACCTGTTGATGGAACTTTGGTTTATGGTAATGCGCAAATAGATTATAGTTTTGTATCCGGTGAATCTGAGCCTGTGAATAAGGAATCTGGCGAACTCATATTCGCAGGGGGAAAACAATTAAATGGTGTCATTGAAATGGTTGCCCTTAAATCGGTTTCTCAAAGTTACCTAACCCAGTTATGGGGCAACTCAATTTTTAAAACGGATAAGGCAACTTCTTTTCAAAACTTAACCGATAGTATTGGTAAACGATTTACCATTTCGGTACTTTCAATTGCTTTTATTGCTACTATATTTTGGTTATTTTATGACCCATCTAAGGCTATGAATGTTTTCACAGCTGTTCTTATAATCGCATGCCCATGTGCTATTGCGCTAGCCTCACCATTTACCTTAGGTAATATGTTGCGCATTTTTGGCAAGAAAAAATTCTATATCAAGAACACTCAGACTGTTGAACAATTGGCAAAAATCGATACTGCTATTTTTGATAAAACAGGAACGATAACAACGACACAAAAAAGTACGGCCCATTATGAAGGTATGCCCTTAACTGCCGAAGAAGAATCACTTTTAAAAAATACCATTAGAGCTTCTAACCATCCATTAAGTCGAACATTGTACGAGTTACTAAAGCAGCAAAATATCATAACCCTCGATGAATATGAAGAGCATATAGGTAAAGGTCTAGAAAGTGCTAAAGATGATATAAATATGAAAATTGGGTCAGCCGATTTTGTCGGAAAAGCCAAAACCGAAAACCAGCTAGATACTTCCATCTATATTAGCTCAAATAATGCATACAAAGGTAGATATGTGTTTCAAAATCAATATCGCGAAGGAGTATCTTCTGTTTTTCGCAAAATGTCCGAAACCCTGAGTCTAGCAATTTTATCTGGGGACAACGAAGGGGAAAAAGAACGATTAGAAGACCTTTTACCCAAATTGACCCCCCTATACTTTAACCAGAAACCTGAGACCAAATTAGAGTTCATTAAATCATTACAAGAACAAGGTAAAAAAGTATTGATGGTCGGTGACGGGTTAAACGATGCGGGCGCTCTTGCTCAAAGTGAAGTTGGTATTGCCATTTCAGAGAATATTAATGTGTTTTCCCCTGCTTGTGATGCCATTCTTGATGCCTCTAAGTTTCAGCAGCTTTACTCCTATATTATTGCTTCAAAAAAAGCGGTGCGAATAATCAAAATGAGTTTCGTACTATCATTACTTTATAATTGTGTTGGATTATATTTTGCAATTACCGGACAATTAGAGCCTGTTATTGCTGCTATTTTAATGCCATTAAGTTCAATAAGTATTGTCATTTTCACCACAATTATGACCAACCTTATTGGCAAAAAACTTCAATAAAAATATGAGTTTTAAAAAATTTAAAATAACCAATCGTTTTGAAAACACCCTACTTTCTATTGCAATAGGTATAATTTATCTATGGTTTGGAGCTTTGAAATTTTTCCCAGAACTAAGTCCAGCTGAAGATTTAGCTAAACGTACCATACAACTATTAACCTTCGACATTATACCCTCTTCCATATCAATTTTAATTTTAGCTTTTGTAGAAGTTATTATAGGGCTATGCCTTATTTTTAGTTTTTGTCATAAGCAAATAGTGAAAATTGCCATGGTGCATATCATATTTACCTTTTCTCCATTATTCTTTTTCACAGAAGAATCTTTCACGACAACGATTTTAACTCCCACATTATTAGGGCAATATATAGGTAAGAATTTGATAATCATTGCCGCTCTTTTTACAATATTAAAAGAAAAAGTTAAAGTATGACATTTGTCATTTTTTAGGGTACACAACCCTCTTAAATTTACAGCTTAATTCAATTTAGCATGAGTGTAATTTATGTGTTATTGGCCATCAGTATTTTTGTTGCGGTCATATTTTTCATTGCTTTTATCGTTTCTGTGAAGAGCGGCCAATACGATGATTCTTACACTCCGTCTGTACGTATGCTATTTGAAGATGAACTGGTTACAACGAAAAAGAGTAGCACTAAAGAGTTCAAAGCAGAAAAAATCCAACTAAATAAACAAGTATAATTATGGAAGTACAGCAGTTTTATTACGATAACAAAATCGTGAAAAATTTCCTTTACGCGACCATGTTCTGGGGCATAGTAGGTATGTCTGTGGGCTTATTATTGGCCTTTATGTTCATGTTTCCCAACTTAACTGACGGTATTTCGTGGTTAAGCTTTGGTCGTTTGCGCCCGTTACATACCAACGCGGTAATTTTTGCATTCGTAGGAAATGCTATTTACGCAGGGGTCTACTACTCTACGCAACGTTTGTTGAAGGCGCGTATGTACAGTGACTTTCTAAGTAAATTTAATTTCTGGGGCTGGCAGGCGATTATAGTTGCTGCGGCAATCACCTTACCATTAGGGTACACAAGTTCTAAAGAATATGCTGAACTTGAATGGCCCATAGATTTAGCCATTGCAGTAGTTTGGGTGGCCTTTGGTGTCAACCTTATTGGTACCATGATAAAAAGAAGACAACGACACCTTTATGTGGCTATCTGGTTTTATCTAGCGACTTTCGTAACTGTAGCGGTGCTTCATATATTCAATAGTTTAGAATTACCCGTTAGCGCATTAAAAAGTTACTCGGTTTACGCAGGCGTTCAAGATGCTTTAGTACAATGGTGGTACGGGCATAATGCGGTGGCATTTTTCTTAACTACTCCTTTCTTAGGTCTTATGTATTATTTTGTACCTAAAGCGGCAAACAGACCGATCTATTCCTATAGACTTTCTATTGTGCATTTCTGGTCTTTGATTTTCATTTATATATGGGCAGGACCTCACCACTTGTTATATTCCGCTTTACCTGATTGGGCTCAAAACTTAGGTGTAGCCTTTTCTATTATGCTGTTAGCTCCTTCTTGGGGTGGTATGATAAATGGACTTTTAACATTGCGAGGTGCTTGGGATAAAGTACGTACCGACCCGGTTTTAAAATTTATGGTCGTTGCTATTACCGGTTATGGTATGGCCACCTTTGAAGGTCCTCTACTTTCACTAAAAAACGTAAACGCAATTGCCCACTTTAGTGATTGGATTATTGCTCACGTACACGTTGGCGCATTGGCCTGGAATGGTTTCTTGACCTTTGGTATGATTTACTGGTTGGTACCTAAAATGACCAAGAACAAATTGTTCTCGACAAGCCTGGCTAACTTCCACTTTTGGATAGGTACTTTAGGTATCATTCTATATACTTTACCAATGTACGTTGCTGGGTTTACCCAAGCTTTAATGTGGAAAGATTTTAATCCAGATGGTACTTTAGTATATGGTAACTTCTTAGAAACCGTACATGAAATTATGCCGATGTATTGGATGCGTGCCATTGGTGGTAGCCTTTATATCGTAGGAGCTTGTGTTATGATTTATAACGTGGTACGTACTATTAAATCTGGTAGCACTATTGAAGATGAGTTAGCAGAAGCTGCTGCACTTACCCGTGTTTCAAAACACAGAACAGCAGGTGAAACTTTCCATACTTGGTTAGAGCGTAAGCCTATTCAATTGACAATTTTAGCTACTGTAGCTATTTTGATTGGTGGTATCATCCAAATTGTACCAACGATTTTAGTGAAATCGAACATTCCGACAATTACTAGTGTAAAACCATATACTCCATTAGAATTAGAAGGTCGTGACCTATATATTCGTGAGGGTTGTGTAAGCTGTCACTCACAAATGATACGACCATTTAGAAGTGAGGTAGAACGTTATGGTGAGTATGCCAAAGCTGGTGAATTCGTATACGACCACCCATTCCTTTGGGGCAGTAAGCGTACCGGGCCAGATTTACTAAGAATCGGTGGCAAATATTCTGATAACTGGCACCTGAACCATATGTATGATCCACAGAGTACATCATCTGGATCTATCATGCCTTCATATTCTTGGATGGTACGTGACAAACATGATCGTAGCGATATACAAGCCAAAATGGAAGCTATGGTAACATTAGGTGTCCCCTATACCGATGAGGATATTACAAATGCCGAAGCCTCAATGAATGCTCAGGCTGAAAAAATCGAGAAAAACTTATATACAGATCCCGATTTTGCTAAAAATTATGAGGCCGATAAAACCTATGCTGCTGAAAACGGCGAGGAGTTTATAGAAATGAGAGACCGGGAAATTGTTTCCTTAATTGCATATCTGCAACGATTAGGAACAGACATAAAGGTAAAGGAAACAGGCGAATTATTATCTGAAAAATAAAAATCATGTTCAAATTTGTAAAAGGTTACATGGAAACTATTGATGGGGTAGCAACCTACCCCATGATATCATTACTTATCTTCTTTGTGTTTTTCACATTGTTATTTTGGTGGGTTTTAACAGCCTCTAAATCATACATTAAAGAAGTGAGCGAATTACCCTTAGAAGAAGACGATAACCAACAATACTATTAATTATGAAAAACAACACAGCTTGGTGGTTTAGAATACCAGTGGCTTTCTTTCTGGTCATTATAATCATGGAAATTTCTGTTGATGGTGGCGATAAACCCGCTTTTCTAGCCTACCCATTAATAATGTTTGCCTTTATGGCACTTGTTCTGCTACTATTAATAGCTATAGCATTTATAGTTCAGGCAATTGAAAACGTGTTATTCCATACACTTGATGATGAAGCAAAAGCTCGTTATTTAGCTACTAAAGAAGAAAAATGGGAATGGACGTGGGGTAAAAATATTTACAATAAAATGCTTGGCTCCAAGCCTATGGAAGAAGAGGTTGAGATTATTCTTGACCACAATTATGATGGTATACGTGAACTAGATAATAAGTTACCACCATGGTGGGTATATCTGTTCTATGCCTCAATAGTATTTGCTGTAGTTTATTTAGCGCGTTTTCACATTTTTAACGACTACACACAAGATGAGGAATACGCACAAGAAGTTGCAACTGCACAATTAGAAATCGAGGAATACAAAAAGACCGCTAAGGGGCTTGTTGATGCGAACACAGTAGAACTTTTAACAGATGCTTCTGATTTAAATGCGGGTAAAGCCATTTTTGAAGGAAATTGCGTTGCTTGTCATATGATAGATGGCGGTGGCGGTATCGGACCTAATTTAACCGACCAAAACTGGATTTTAGGTGGTGGCATTAAAAATGTTTTCCAAACGATTTCAGAAGGTGGTCGTGATGGTAAAGGTATGATTGCTTGGAAACAGAATCTAAAACCTGCAGAAATTGCACAGGTGGCCAGTTATGTATTGAGCTTTCAAGGTACAACTGCTGCGAACCCTAAAGCTGCTGAAGGTGATATTTGGGTAGATCCGAATGCTGCTGAACAAGTTACTCCTGAGCAAGAAACTAATACCGAACAGGTAATAGACTCAACGTCGGTTACAATGAACTGAATAAAACGAGGTCTTAACGCTTCGCAAGCCAACAAAGAAATATAAAATGGCACAAGATCAAGATAATTTCAGGGATTCAATCGGCACCATTAAAGAAGATGGAAAACGGGCATGGGTCTTCCCTAAAAAGCCAAGTGGCAAACTTTATGAGTATCGTAAATACGTAAGTTACGTTCTTCTTACATTCTTGATCGCGTCTCCTTTTGTAAAGATTAACGGCAACCAGTTTTTAATGTTCAATGTCCTAGAAAGACGTTTCAATATCTTTGGTTTTCCGTTTTATCCGCAAGACTTTCACCTATTCGTTATTTCAATGATTATCGGGGTGGTTTTCATTGCACTTTTTACTGTTGCTTTTGGACGTATTTTCTGTGGATGGATGTGCCCACAGACCATTTTCATGGAAATGGTATTCCGCAGAATTGAATATTGGATAGATGGTGATCGTGGTGCCCAAATACGACTAGACAGACAAGAGTGGGATGCCGAAAAGATTCGTAAACGAGTACTAAAATGGATTATCTTTTTTATTATATCATATATCATAGCCAATGTTTTTCTAGCTTATTTAATCGGTAGTGACCGATTGATTCAATATGTTACAGATGGTCCGGGGCAACATGTGAGTACAATGGTATCTCTTTTGATATTCACAGCTGTATTTTATTTTATTTTCGCTTGGTTTAGAGAGCAAGTATGCATCATTGCCTGCCCTTATGGTCGTATGCAAGGTGTACTTCTTGATAACAAATCTATAGTAGTTGCTTATGACTATAAAAGAGGTGAAGGTGAAAATGGAAGAAAAAAATGGCGCAAAAATGAAGACCGAGAGGCTTTAGGCCATGGCGATTGTATTGACTGTTTTCAATGTGTGAATGTTTGCCCTACAGGTATAGATATTAGAAACGGAACTCAATTAGAATGTATAAACTGTACTGCCTGTATTGATGAGTGTGATTCCATCATGGAAAAAGTAGATCTCCCAAAAGGGTTGATTCGTTATGCCAGTGAAGATGAAATCACAAAAAAAGAAAAGTTCAAATTTACTCCTCGTTTAAAAGGATATACCGCAGTTTTGGTTATTTTAACTGGTGTTCTTGTTGGTATGATGTTTTTAAGAAATGATCTTGAAGCAAATATTTTAAGGCTACCTGGTCAACTCTACGAACATAAAGAAGGTAACATTATTAGTAATGTATTTACTTACAAACTCTTGAATAAAACCACCAAATCTGTAGATAATGTTCATTTTGAATTGATATCACCTAAAGGTGAGATTAAACTAGTACGAACAGATAATTTTGATGTTCAGCCAGAAGCCTTGGCAGAAGGCACATTGTTTATTGAAATCAATGCTTCAGCTTTAAGCGGTGATAAGAACGACTTAAAAATTGGTGTCTATAGTAATGACAAATTAATAGAGACCACAACGGCACGCTTCTTGGCACCACGTAGTTATAAATAGTATTTAAGTAAAAGATTATGAAAATAAATTGGGGTACAGGTATCATAATTGCTTTTGTCGCTTTCATTAGTTTCATTCTGTTTTTCGTGATACGAATGACTACAAGCCATAATGCCAATCATGATTTAGTTACTGAAGGGTATTACAAGGCCGAACTCGGTTTTCAAAAAGAAATAGACGCTGAGCAAAATGCTATAAACGCATTGGAACAAATACAGATTAAAAAAAAACCTAACGGGTTGATGGTAATCTTTCCTGAAAGCTATGATAATACTGAAGTTTCAGGTATAGTGTCGCTATATAGACCATCAAATAAGCGTCTAGATTTTAACTTACCTATCAACTTATCCGATTCACATTTACTGATACCCAATGATAAATTATTAGAAGGTCGTTGGGATATTAAGGTTACTTGGAATCATCTAGGAAAAGAATTTCTACATAAAGAAAGTATAACCTTCTAAACGAAATATGATTCTATCTGCCATCATATTGGGTCTAATGGGTAGTTTGCACTGCGTGGGCATGTGTGGCCCTATAGCCTTTATGCTTCCGGTAGACCAATCTAATAACTATAAAAAGTTCGGTCAGATATTCATTTATCATTTTGGTCGATTGGTGGCATATGGTATCATCGGACTTGTATTTGGCTTTCTCGGAAAAGGATTGTCCATTTTTGGTGCACAGCAAAAACTATCAATCTCTATCGGTGTTTTAATGATTCTCATGGTTTTGATTCCGTATAAAACTTTCAATAAATACAATTTATCGAAACCTATCTATAAAGTCATTTCGAAAGTGAAGAACCAACTCGGTAAAGAACTGAAAAAAAAATCACCCGACACATTTTTAACGATTGGCTTCCTAAACGGTTTTTTACCATGTGGCTTGGTCTATATGGCACTTTTTGGGGCAATTGCTATGGGCAATGCTTTACAGGGCAGCCTTTATATGATGCTTTTCGGTTTAGGTACGATTCCATTAATGACTACTGCCATTTATTTTAGTGGATTATTAAAAGGTGGTATACGTCAAAAAGTACAAAAGGCGATACCTATTTTTGTAGTTGTCATAGGCTTACTTTTCATACTAAGAGGTCTTGGTTTGGGTATACCTTATGTATCTCCTGGTCCAATTACAGAATTAGCTTCAAGTGCTTTAGAATGTCATAATTAACGGCCACGGCCATCAAACTAGTTTTCTATGAAACCGTTACCAAACGAAATTATTCTTCGCCCAAGGTTTCAGTTAGATATGGTCGAAACTAAAGAAAATTTGCTTAAAAAATTTGAGACTGCCGGGTATGATCCTTTTCTTGTCAATCGTTTAGATGAGCATGTCTTTATAAAATTTAACGCTAAAAACAATCATTTTTGGTCGCCTCAACTTCATTTAGAAATTGATGAAATAGATTCTAACAAATGCCGTGTTTATGGTATATTTGGACCAAACCCTACCCTATGGACTTTCTTTATGTTCGTGCATTTTGTTATCGCAACATTGTTCATCATCCTAGGAATATGGGCCTACTCTAGTGCGAGTTTACAAAAACCTTACAGTTTACAATTGGCTTTAATGTCCATAATAGTAATCATGTGGTTTGTTCTATATTTTTTCGGCCGCAGCGGTAAACGAAAAGGGAAACCTCAAATGCACGAACAATATAGCTTTATGATGAAGGTTCTTAATTCATAAACAAATATAGCTTTATGATGAAGGTTCTTAATTCATAAACACAAGAGTATAATTTTCTTAAAAAATAGTGCAGTTATTAGTTAAAATAAATAGCGATATGGTGCTCTTCACCATCCCTTTAAAAAGCTACTATTTATGCATATCATAAAAACTAATGAACCCAAGGCAATAACCTTGGGTTCATTCTTAAAATATGATGATATTTTTTTGAAAGTGATTAAATCTTAAACGTAATAACAGGAATTCTAGCATGGTTCACAACGTCTTCTCCTATACTGCCATTAAACAAATGCGAAAGGCCTTTTCGACCATGTGTTGGCATGGCAATGGCATCAGCAAGAATTGTATTACCGTAATTGAGTATACCTTGTTCTACACTATAATCATTATAAATTTCTACTTGTTGACCAGCATTAGCTTTCGTTAAAAATTTATTGATTTTCTGATACGCATCTCTATTACTTAAAAATTCATCGTTTGGCGTATTAATAAAGACCAGCTCCATTTTGGCGTTGACCAATTCTGAAAATTCCCTTGCTTTTTGAAAAGCTGGTAAATTTTCATCATTGAAATCGCATGCAAACACAAATCGATCTATTTTAAATTCGTCAACTTTACCTTTAATAACCAGAACAGGAGTTTTTGAATTTCTAACAACTTTCTCGGCATTAGAACCAATTAAAACTTCCTCAAGGCCTTTAGCGCCATTAGAACCCATTACAATTAAATCTGCATTATGTTCTTCTGCAATAGCATCAAGCTCGCTAAAAACTTTATAATGTTTAATAACGGGAGTAACAGTTAATCCCTCTAAAAATGGTTTGTCTAAGAATTCTTTTAAGTTCTTCTCGGCCAATTTCACTAAAAATACCGTCTGTTCTATGTAAATTCCTTCAGGCGAAGAAATCATCGCTTGATTGAGTTCTAACATGTGAACTACAAGAAGCTCTACTTTATATTTTTTAGCTAAATCTGCAGCAGCTTTTAAAGCAAAACCAGATTGCTCTGAAAAGTCTGTAAGTACAATAATTTTTTTCATGGTAATTTTATTTAGAATTTAATAAAATAAAGAACTTCAATATTTCTAATAATTAGACAGTCATAGAAAATAGCTTGGTATCAGGTGATTTTTTCTGTAAAGGCAAATCAAAAGCCATACATACATTTCGTACAAAAGGTCTTCCCTTTTCAGTTATGAGCAAATTACCTTCCGTAATCTTAACTATACCATCTTTCTGCATCTCCCCTAGCCTATTTAATATACTTTCCATCTCAGGTATATATAACTTAAAGTCGCTCCAAGAAGTTTGAAATCTACACATTAAATTTAAGATATGTCTTCTTATTATTTGATCTTCGTCTGTTAAAATATGTCCCCTGTAAAGAGGTATAATATCATTTTCCACTAAATTTTGATATTCTTCAACATTCTTTACATTCTGTGCAAAACCATACCAACTATCACTTATACTAGAAGCACCTAACCCAATCATTAGATGTGTATTAGAGCTCGTGTAGCCCATGAAATTCCTATGTAAACCTCCACTTTCCATAGCCTTATGAAGACTATCGGTCTCTAATGCAAAGTGATCCATGCCTATTTCGTGATAACCGTAATTAAGCAATAGATCTTTACCAATTTCATATTGTGCTCTTTTATCATCTGCAGTTGGCAAATCGGCGTCTTTATAACCTCTTTGCCCGTTACCCGCAAGCCATGGCACGTGTGCATAACTGTAAAAAGCAATACGGTCTGGCTTTAACTCTTTGGTTTTTGCTATAGTATTTTTTACATGTTCCAATTTTTGATGCGGCAGACCGAAGATAATATCGTGGCTCACTGAGTCATACCCTATTTCTCGGGCCCATTCGGTAACGTTCTTTACATTTTCAAATGGTTGAATTCTATTAATTGCCTTCTGTACCGTTTCATTGTAATCTTGTACACCATAGCTTACCCTTCTGAAACCAACGTCATGTAAAGCTTGTAAATGTTCTTTTGTGGTATTATTCGGGTGTCCTTCAAAACTAAATTCTGCATCATTGGCTTTGTTCGCAATTCTTAATATACCATCAATTAGAAATTTTAAATTTTCTGGCGTAAAAAAGGTTGGTGTACCACCACCTAAGTGCAATTCTTTAATTATTGGCTTTTCAGAAAAAAGAGCCCTATACAATCTCCATTCTTTTAAAATAGATTTTATATAAGGTAATTCTAAATCATGTCGTTTTGTTATTCGCTTATGACATCCGCAGAAAGTACACATACTCTCGCAAAAAGGTAGATGTATGTATAGACTTATTCCTGTAGTTGAATTACTAACATGAAAACTTTTCTTTACAGAATCTTCCCACTTCTTTCCTGAGAAAGTATTGATATCCCAAAAAGGTACGGTTGGATAACTCGTATATCGAGGACCAGGTACATTATATTTTTGCACAAGCGAACACATAAGCCTTTAATTTAATCACAAACTTACACGTCAAATACAGTAAATAATATGACTAATGTCAGTTTATGGTTTTATGATTAGTTTTAAATTTCCTTTATATATTGATATATACTGCTGGCGTTATGTAACTAATGTTACCTTTGAAAAAGGTGTTATATAATAAATTTGTTTTTAAATTTATTAGTCATGTTAGCAAAAGGTTCCAAATTGTACAGTATCATTTTTTTGAAATGCCCAAGGTGCCATAAAGGAGAATTCCTAGAAGCAAATCCTTATAAATTAAGTAATTTCAACAAGGTAAAAGAACGTTGCCCTCAGTGCGATCTGAAATACAGTATAGAACCCAGTTTTTACACAGGATCTATGTATGTTTCGTATGGTGTAGGTATAGCTGTTGCGGTAGCTGTATATGTATTGACGTTGATATTCGGGTTACAACTTAAGATTTCAACTTTGTTTGCCGTAATCGTAGTTAGTTTAATACTTGCCATGCCATGGATAGCTGCCGTATCTAAATCTATTTGGGCAAATATATTTTTTAAATTTGATAAAAAAATAGCACAAGAAGTTAATTGAAAAAAGAATGATCCAAGACTTAAAAGAGCAATACGGAAATATTTTTGAAGAGGAACTAATTAATGAAATTGTTCAAGTAGGTACATTTAAAGAAGTGCCTGAAGGATATAAATTGATAGAAATAGGCGATTACTTAAGAGGAATGCCTTTATTAATATCTGGTGTTATTAAAATTCTTAGAGAAGATGAGGATGGTGACGAACTACTACTGTACTACTTAGAAAAAGGTGATACGTGCTCAATGACCATGGCGTGTTGCATAGGCGATACAAAAAGCGAAATCAGAGCCATTGCAGAAACAGATGCAAAACTTATTATGATTCCCATTCAGAAAATGGAAGAATGGACCACTGAATATAAATCATGGCGAAATTTTGTCTTCAACAGTTACCATGTTAGATTAAATGAGCTTTTAACCACATTGGACAATATCGCTTTCCAAAAAATGGACGAACGTTTAATTGGCTACTTAAAAGAAAAAGCTAGGGTAACAAACGATCATATTATTCATAGTACCCACCAGGATATTGCTTATGACCTTCATAGTTCTAGAGTAGTAATCTCCAGATTATTAAAAAAACTAGAAGAGATGGGTAAAATAAAACTTCATCGTAATTACATTAAAATTTTAGATTTATAGTACTTCTGTAACTATTGTTACTGCGCACGTTTTCATACAACTTTACTTTTGAGGTATAAAATACCCTTATGGAAATGTTGCATATTTTTGGATATTTAAGCGCCTTAGTAATAGGTATTTCATTAGGCCTTATTGGTGGTGGAGGTTCAATTTTGGCAGTACCCGTTTTAGCATATCTTTTTACAATAAACGAAAAAGCGGCAACTGCATATTCTTTATTTATCGTAGGCGCAAGTGCCTTAGTAGGTGGCTGGAAACAGCATCTTAAAGGATTTGTAGATTGGCGAACGGCATTCGTTTTTGGCGTTCCTGCTATAGTAGGTGTTACCTTGGTAAGACATTATGTAGTACCTGCATTGCCAGATATTTTGTTTCAAGTAGAAGATTTTCAATTTACCCGAAGAATGGCCATGTTTGGCCTGTTCGCTGTATTAATGATTCCGGCAGCGTATTCTATGCTAAAAAAAGAAAAGAATCTTATTAAAACAGGTGATGTTGCTTATAATTATCCCCTGATTTTATTAGAAGGATTGATTGTTGGTGGTATAACGGGTATGATCGGTGCTGGTGGCGGATTCTTAATTATTCCCGCTTTAGTCATATTGGCAAATGTAGAAATGAAGGTTGCTATAGGTACATCATTAATTATTATTGCTATTAAATCTTTAATGGGATTTTTTCTGGGAGATGCAATGACCATGGAAATAGATTGGGATTTTTTAGTTCTATTTACATGCCTTTCGTTCATCGGTATTTTTATTGGTAGCTACTTGAGCAACTTTATAGACGGCAAAAAATTAAAGAAGGGTTTCGGCTATTTCATTCTAGTTATGTCCGCCTTTATTTTCTACATGGAATTTTTTTAATAAAATTTTCCTTATGTGACAAAAGTCACTATACAGCTCATATACAAAAAGTAATTTTAAGGTATTAATCAAAATTTATAATCATGAAAGTTGAACAAATATATACAGGATGTCTGGCTCATGCCGCTTACTATATTGAAAGTAAAGGAGTAGCTGCGGTATTTGACCCATTACGCGAGGTACAGCCTTATTTAGACCGTGCAAAAAAAGACAACGCTAAAATTAAATATGTTTTTGAAACACATTTTCATGCCGACTTTGTGAGTGGTCATTTAGATTTACAAAAAAAGGCTGGTGCAGAAATAGTTTTCGGTCCTGGTGCAAAACCTGCCTACAAGGCAACCACAGCTAAGGATAACCAAATCTTTGAAGTAGGCGATTACAAGGTAAAAGTAATCCATACTCCAGGCCATACTATGGAAAGTACGACCTATCTTTTAATAGACGAAAAAGGTAATGAACATGGTATCATTACCGGTGACACTTTGTTTATAGGTGATGTAGGCAGACCAGATTTGGCACAACATGTTGTAGCTGATTTGACCGAAGAAAAATTGGCAGGTTATTTATTCGATTCACTTCGAAATAGAATAATGCCTTTAAGTGATGATTTAATTGTTTATCCTAATCATGGTGCTGGTTCTGCTTGTGGTAAAATGATGAGTAAAGAAACTACGGATACCTTAGGGCATCAAAAAAAGGTGAATTATGCCTTGCGCCCAGACATGACCAAAGAAGAATTTATCAAAGAATTGTTGACAGGACTTACAACACCACCGGGGTATTTTCCTAAAAATGTTCTTATGAACATTCAAGGATATGAGAGTTTAGACAAAATTATGGATAGGGCTACCACACCATATTCCCCAGAAGCTTTTGAAGCTGTTGCCAATGAAACAGGTGCATTAGTTTTGGATACTAGGGATGCAGATGACTTTGCAAAAGGGTTTATTCCTAATAGTATTAATATTGGTCTTGATGGTAGTTTTGCCCAATGGGTAGGTGAAATG
>TARA_R110002050_G_scaffold47513_4_pt1 | contig 19841 bp, 15 predicted proteins | sample TARA_R110002050 | Tara Oceans TARA_R110002050 (sample SAMEA4396988) | marine metagenome | biome: Polar Biome; feature: [DCM] deep chlorophyll maximum layer (ENVO:01000326); material: water (ENVO:00002006), including particulate matter (ENVO:01000060) such as... | depth 25 m
AACGCCCGCATGATGGGGTTGCTGGACTTCATCAAGGCAAATCCGTCGTCGGCAATATGCTCAAATCCCGTGGAGATCAGGTCCACTCCGACCTCTCCCGCAAAGTTTCGGAGGCCCTTGTCACCGAGTATCTCTGCGCCGGTCATGCCAAGCGCGAAAAAGGCGAGACTGTGTAACGTGCGGAAATACAGGAAGTCCGTTTCGGACAGGCCAAACTGTGCAGTGGCCCTGTCGCGGGCCTCGTGGGCAGCCTTTCGGGTGAAGGCGAAGTAGCCTATCTCATTTGGAGAGACGCCTTCAGCCAGTAGCTTGTCTACCTGCTTCAGAAGCGTGGTCGTCTTTCCCGTTCCGGGCGGACCAAAATACCTGAACATTAAAATCTCCTCAAAACGGCACGTCTTCTTCGTCATCGAACCTGGACTCGAATTCGTCTGATACCTTGTCGTAAGCCGGGATAGACCAACAACGGATCGTGCGGCCTTTTATCCGGAACTGCTCGGCGGCCCCGTTTATGTCTCGAAGCCGCTGGGCAACCTTGTTGGATTTATATTCGAAAAACTTATTGCGCTTCAGGAAAGCCTCGAAGTCTTTCAGGCGGAAATAGGTTCGGCCCACTTCCTCGTTCGTCCAGGGGCGGCGCAGCAGTATCTCCTCCTTCTCCAGGGCGCTCTGCATGTGGGTGGAGAAATCCTCCAGGAGATCATAGAACTGACCGCGCAGGCTGATGTCGTCGGACGTGGAGATCACGGCACCTTCCGTTGCTACCATCTGGCTCAAGAGGCCGTTCATCAAGGCTTCCCAGGCGGCCCGCGTGATCGTCCGGGGCATGAAATTAATTTGCTCCATGCACAGGATCTGGAACCGGGGCTGCTTCTGGAGTCCTTCTGTGTCCAACTCGACGGGGCTTCCGTTAACGTCCAGGAACCAAAGCGGAGGTTCGCTGCCGTATTTTCTCAGGTTTGCTACCGTGGGCGTATTGGCCCCGCCCCCGACGCCGTGCTTTCGGCTTCGGCACAGGTCTTTGTTGCAAAAGTTGCAGATGGGCTGGTCGGCGCACTTGTACTGGTAGTCTTTTTTCTTGATCTGGTCGGCCACGATGTTGACCTCTTTCAGGTCAAGCGGCGGGCTCAGTATTGTCTGGTTGTAGTCCAGGATTTTCGTTTCCCAATCGTCGGGGTACGCCTTGCGGAGGTACACGCCAAGGTTGAAAAGGCCGTTGTTGCGGGTTCCCTCCGGAAAGCCCTGCCGCATAAGAGCCTGCAAGCAGGGCGGGCCGTCCTTTAGTTTCGCGTCTACGGCGGGAGCGGCCTGGGTAAGGAGGTTGCCCAGATCGTGATGGTCAATTGCCGACGCCTCTGCGTAGTCCAGGAACTCGTCCAGTGTAGCCGCGCTGCCGTCACTCTTGATCGCGTATCTAAGGCCGTCCTCGTGGTTGAAATAAGGAAGGTTCAGGAAATTGCCGTTGTCGCCGCGCTCCAGAACAAGTTGGATCTGCTTCGGAAATATCTCGCAGCCGCCAACGCCTAACTCCGCCGCGACCTCCTTCAGTTTTATCTGGAGGGTCTCGGCCTCTACCAGTTCTAACATGAACAGGAAGACGTGGGCCCCGCCAGACTTACTGCGGCAGACTACCATCGGAAGCTCCAGCTTCTCGACCTTCTGTACTATCGCAAGGTGGTCGAGCGGGTACTGGTCGATGTCCAGGGCACCCCAGCCACAGAGGTTGTCCTCGTTGATTGGGACGATGCCTATGCTCTGCGAACCTTCCAGGTGTTCCGAGAAAGTGGCCCTGGTGCGCGGCTCGTGGACGAAGCTGTACTTCCCTTTTTGCTTCCCACGGGCATCCTTCCCCGCGATGTTCACGACGCCGTAGGCCCGGTCCAGGCCCTTGAAGAGGTGCGCGAACCGATCTATTTGAGATTTTTTCATGTCTAAAAAAGTGGTGAAGCCCCGGCGATGACTGCCGGGGCCTCACCCCTTATGCTAGAACGGTACGTCGTCGTCGGATGACGTTGACCCGGCATCCTCGCGGACGTGCTGGACCTTCACCAGACCCGCCTGTATGGACTCCGCGAACAGCTTCGCTTCGGCGTAGACCGAAGTGTCAAGGACTACGCTGTCCTTGGATATCTGCCAGCCGTGCCAGGAGCCGTTTTTGTTCTCCTCCGACACTGTCTCCAGTTTCCACAGGTGGCTGAACCGTGGCGGCGTAAACAAGTTGCCGTTGCGGTCCTTCATCTTGATTGCTCGCATGGCCGAGTTCCACTGTTTTGATTTTTTGAACTGCGTCGATTTCATGGGAAGCAGCGCCTGCTGGGTGATCCCGTCCTTGTCCACCACCAGCACGTAATGCTGGGCAGTGCGTTCGAGGTATCGACCGTTCCCGTCAACGACGTAGTCCTTGTTGTCGTCGCCGCGCTCGGTCTGGGGCAGTTCGTCGCCCGGACCGTAGATGCGGTGGGGAGCGCCCGTGCCGGTGCCGCGGGGCTCCCATTCGATGTGCTGGAGAATGTAGGCGCAATTAATTACGACTACGCCGTCCTTCCCCTTCGCCACCTCCTTGGTGACCGTGTTGTAGATGTCCCCGGCTTTCGCGCCGTCCAGGTCATCCAGTTCGTCGGACATCTTCTGAAGGACCTTGATGAAGGGTATCGCAAGATCGTCGGTTCCGAGGTCGTTGACGCCGATACCAGCATCCGCCGCGAACATATCCTCGTCCATGACGGCGACTTCGGAATTCTTCTTTTTCGCTAATGCTCTAGCCATAACTATTTATTCCTCTTGATGGTTGCTCGTTGAGAGATGAAGGCCCCAAATAAATCAAGCGGGATGGGATCGCCCGCTTCTACTCGTTCCCGAAGCCAAGCTTTAAGGGTCATCGGTTCGACCTTCTCAATTTGGCTGGGAACGAAACCTTGTGCGCCGCAAAGGCCCACGAAATCTTTTGCAGTCTCGTCTTCGCCGCGGCCAAAGGTGACCGTGACGTTGTTCTTTACGAGGTCTCCAAACTCATGGTCACGCAACCACTGGAACGCCTCTTCTCTGCGGGCTACGGGGATGGACGCGGCGTAGATTGGCTTGACCGCAATCTCGGCTCCGTCGGTCAACGTAAATTTCTGGAGTCCCATCTGTTCGAGGGCCTCGGGCAACCGCTCGTCCGTGATGCTATAAAGCAGCTTCTTTTTCTCTTTCAATAATTTCTCAGCTTCCGCAATCTCGGCTTCGAGGCCCGCGGCTTCTTGCGCCAGACGGGAGACGGCGGCTAGCATGCCGTCGTCAAGAGTGTCTATACTGTCGGAGGGGTCTCCAGCGTCGGAGGCCATTTCGGAAAGTAAGTCGTTCATACTTTTCTCCTGTTCGGGTTTCATTCATCGGCGGTTGACTTGACCGTCGAGAACCCTTATATGGGTAGATGACGGGCGATGCAAGAGAAATCTTTATGACCGAATTTATTTTTAAGACCGAGCCGTATGACCACCAGCGCGAGGCGTTCGAGGCCAGCGTGGGGATTAGCTCGTATGCGCTGTTGATGGACATGGGGACCGGCAAAACAAAAGTCGACCTGGACACCATGTCGTCCTGCTTCGAGGACGGGCGCATTGACTTCTGCCTGATCGTAGCACCGAAGGGCGTCATCGCAAACTGGATATCCGAAATCGCGGCCCACCTCCCCGACCGCGTCGAGCGCGAGGTCGTCCTGTGGAAGCCTGCCCTGACCAAGGGCCACCGGGAAGAGTTGAACGATTTGTACGTTGAAACCGGAAAACTCAAGTTCCTTCTTATGAACATTGAGGCGTTCTCCTCCAAGAAGGGTGTCTCCGTCGCGGAGATATTCGTCAACAAGTTCAAGGTCTTTATGACCGTGGACGAGTCTACAACCATAAAGAACCGGCAGGCCAAGAGAACGAAGGCCGTTTGCCGCGTGGGCCGTGGCGCGGTGATGCGCCGCATTCTGACGGGGTCGCCCGTCACGAAGAGCCCCATGGACCTCTACAGTCAAATGGATTTCCTGGATCCTGCCATCCTCGGCTTTAAAAGTTACTACGCCTTCCAGGGCCGATACGCCGAGGTCCAGCGGCGCAGCATGGGCTCGCACTCATTCAATCAAATCATGGGCTATCGACACCTGGACGAGCTTACCGACAAGCTGGACCGGAACTCTTTCCGGGTCCGCAAGGAAGACTGTCTGGATCTGCCCGACAAGGTTTACATGCGTAGGCATGTCGAGCTTACGGTCGAGCAGTCCGACGCCTACGCGCAAATGGGCAGCCTCGCACTGGCGCGGCTGGACAGCGGAGAACTGGCGACGACGCAGAACGTACTGACGCAGATCATGCGCCTGCAACAGATTTGCCTGGGCAGCCTGACGGACGACGACGGGACCGTTCACGACCTGAAGTCGAACAGGCTGTCGGCACTACTGGACATCTGCGACGAGATACAGGGCAAGGCAATAATTTGGGCGACCTGGACGCGGGATATTCGCTCTATTGCCGAGGCCCTGCGCGACCGCTGCGGCGTACAGGCGGTCGCAACGCTCCACGGTGAGACCCCTGACTCGGATCGCCAACAGATCGTGGAATCCTTCCAGGATCGGCCATCGGAGTTACGTTTCATCGTGGGGCACCCCAAAACGGGTGGATACGGTCTGACCCTGACGGCTGCGACCACGGTGGTCTACTACAGCAACAGCTACGATCTGGAGCTTCGGCTTCAGTCGGAGGACCGGGCCCACCGCATCGGGCAGACGAGCAAGGTGACCTACATAGACCTGATCTCGCCCAAGACAATTGACGAGAAGATTGTGGACGCCTTGCGAAACAAGATTAAGATTGCGGACCTTGTATTGGGCGAGGCCGCGAGGGAGTGGCTGAAATGACGAAACATTGCTCCATATTACAGTCTTATCGACTGCTGATGCCGTATTGCTTTGAGCCGGACGAAGACGTTAAGTTTCTACTGGAGGCATACAACGGGTACTACAAGAAAATCCCCCAGGCACGGATGCTGTTCAAGAAAAACCCGGCTGGTTTTGAGGGGGTCTGGTTTGAGGACGACAGTACTTACGGTGCCCCCTTCTTGTACATGTACAACGACAACCCATTATCCAGGAAGGACTACTGGGAAAGGCTCGGGAGACTGTATTCTCACAAACCCGCAGCCGTTGGCGAGAGCGTAGTTTCGTGGAGGCGGGGGATGGATTGGTTTGAGGATGAAGTTGATGGGGCGTAGATCGGCCAATGGAATGGGCGGGGCCCAGCGTATATTCAACGTAGGCCACATACCGTTTGGAACTAATTCGGGGCGGCGTGTCTCGGAACCGGTCCGTCTCCGAGCGGTCCGGGCTTACGTTGCAGAACACGGCCTCGCCCTGAAGGTGGGACCACTACGCTACGGGATCACGGAGAAAAAAGCATTCTTCTCTGCCCTGGAAACCGCCCTCGGTAGGAACGATCAGGTCGCCAAGAACATTCTTCGTAGGATGTACAGAACCACCCGGTACTACCGTGGCGCAGGCCTCTACGTTACCGTGAAGGAAAAAAAGGCCATTGAGCGCCGAAACGCCGCCGTTCTCAGTGCCTGATGTCCCGCCAGTTTTTTCCGTCGAACATGCGGGCCGTGCTGCGGCAGGGCGCTCCTTCGGCAGGAGTGCTGCAATGCACCCAACCGCTTGTAGGCTCGCCCTCCTTGTAGAATTCGAGGATTAGCTGGTCAAAGGTGCAGTTCTCCATGACCCAGATTGCAACGTCCTTGTTGTCCATGCCCGGAACTTCAAAGTCCACGGCGTTGCCCGTGACGTGCTGCGAATTGTCTGACGACCCTATCTCGCGATTTAACTCCAGGCACCGGAAGCCGCTGTTGGGAACGAACGGGACACCGTAGTGAACGCGCACCGGCTCAAGGATCTCGTTGCAAAGCATGATGAGGCTCTCTATCTCGGCCTCGCTGGGGGTGTTGTCGATCCCCTTGCGCGTTGCCGTCGAGGACTTCGTAAGCTCGCTCAGGGAAAAGTGCTCCGATAACTTCATCCGACCATCTGCCTTGGCTTGCACGGGACCGACATGATCCCGGACTCTTTCTCCCCTATGTAACCGCCACGGTTAGCAAATAACGGCAGCCCCATCTGGCTGAGTCCCGCCAGCGTTTGCTGAGAGTCCGGGGCGGGTCCGCCGGGTGCTGGCCCTGCTGCTGCGGGTGGTGGTCCAACGGGGTTGACCTGACTCATCATTGACGCGGGGGTAACGTCCCTTCGAGGAACGCTGGCTGCCATGCGGCGCGGCGGAGGCCCTGCGGGCTGCACCGCCGACAAGTCGCCAACGCCACCCGGCAGGTCGGGCTCCCGCATATCCAAGGTTTCCGCGCCAATCTCGAACAGAGTGCCGGGGGTCTTCCCGAGACGTTCGATACGCCTTGCGTTATCCGTTATGAACTTCTGATGCCCCCAGAGCTTTATTCTCCTCCAGACTGACGCATTTTGATTTGGATTTACCGAAGGGTATTTCGTGATTGCCGCAAGAGCCAGTTCCGGGTCCATTAGAAAATCAATTATAAGCTTGTCAATTGCACTGCCCCGGACTTTCCCCAAGGCCTCGATACCTGCCCTGCGGCCCGCTCCCGTCAAAACAAGGGAACTTACGGGCGTAAATTGTGCGACCCACCCGCCGATTATTCGGCCAATGTTTCCAGCGGCCTCGTCCGAAACCTTGTCCTGCCGAGCTACCCCAGGAGTAGCCGCGTCACTAATAGCCGATTGTAGTCGCGCCCCTTCCGCGATTTTTCGGAATAACTCCGGTGCGTCTTTGCCGTACAGTTCGTTCAGAAGCTTGCTGGTTCTGCTGTCCTGCGCCAACCCTATTAAAGCATCCGGATCCCAAAGTTTTACTGTGCGGTTAAGGCTCGCGCTAAGTGTGTCCGCTTCCACCGACGCACTGCTTCCACCGCCCTTCGTAGTAAGAGACCTTTCGATAAGTGCTTCTGCAACCGATCTTTTAAAACCTTCTAAAGCGGGATTGCTGCCGTCCGGCAGAGCACCGTTGTCAAGTAGTTTGAGTGTCTCGCCTAAAACGTTTGGATTGTCAAAAAACTTGGTAAGGAAGTTCCGGCCCATGACCGTTGGGTCTGGACTATCCAAAAAGCTAGCCGCGGATTTAAGGTTAGACTGCCTTTTCTGTTGCTCTCTTAATATGAGGCGGAAGCCCTCTTCGGTGAACTCCTCGTTGAAAGCGCCATTTTTTCGTAGAGTTTCGACGGTTCTGTTTATGTCGCCTTGGGCAGAACTTTCGATTGTTTTTACAATGCGCTCGGCATTTACGAGGTTTTCAAAACCCGTGTCTTGCTTGGTAGCACGCTCAAGCCACCGGATGGCGGCACCGTTGTTTTCAAGCCACCGTGCGGCACCCGCCGTATCAAACTTTTCCCCGGAGTCAAACCCACGAAACCTGTCCCACAGGGTGTTACGAATAATTTCAATGTTTGCTTCCGTAGGCTGAGTGCCTTCGGCAACTCGTAGACCCAGAGAGCGGCTTCCGCCAACATCAATTGATTCAAACGGAGGAGGCGGACCTTCCGCGTACTTTTGTAACCCAAAGTTTGGATCTAGTTCAGGACCAACGGTGCCGTCTTCTCGGGTAATTATTTGGAAGGGCGTACCTTCCCCTCTAGCGACGCCAGTCAAAGCCGCTTCAAGTTGCCGTAAACTAACTTCTTGCTGCGTGGGAGACGCGATCTTGTCGATAGTACTTTCTAATTGTGTGTCCGCTTCTCGTCGGGTGTTGAAACCCCGGATGCGACCAACCTCGCCGCGCTCAAAAAGTTCTTTTTTGGTTGCCGTCATGCGGCGAGCCGCGTCTAACTGTACGGTGTTAACATCAAAGTTATCGGAGTCTCCGAGAGCCCTTTGAAGGTCGTCTATGATCTCTCCGATAGCCGCAATTTTAGCGGGCCTACGGTTTTTTCTCCCTCCTTCTGCGGCCATCTCGGCTTTGAGGTGGGAAATAATGTTTTGCACTTCTTGGGGTTCCCGACCCACTTGGGTACCGTCTATCAACCGGACTCCCAAAGCACTGGTATCCACAATTTCGTCTTCCAGCTTTACAGGATTTCCGTTTTCGTCTGTGACGCCTTTCCCCAGGGAGATCTCAAGATTACCTTTTGACGTGTCGAGAGCTATCCTCGCTTTCTCTAAATTGTCTTGGGCTTTTAAGAAAGCGTCGTTTGCTTTGGTTAGGGCTGAGTCCGTGTAAGGCTCCGCCTCTAGTCTTTTTACCGTTCCACGGAGACCCGCGAGTTTTTGCATTACCACGTTGGCTCGGCGGAGTACCGTCGGGTCTTCTATAGTTCTTCCGTCGGGAATAGCTGCTAGCTCATCCTCCAGTTTCTGCACTTCCAGACGAGCTTTTCTCAGTTCGGGGTTTACCGAAGGAGTTTCTTGCAGGCCCCTTAGCTTATCTGAAGCGGCGCTCAATTGATTATCCAACCGGGCTACATTAGCTTCGTTCTGTTTTACAATAACGTTTTGTTTCGCAACTCGTTCGGCGTCGGGACCACCGCCCTTGCCAGCTTGCTCTACCAGGGCATCACGACCCGCAAGTTTCCATAACCACTTGGTCTGGTTTTCTCTTTCGCCAGCCTTGAGAGCGGTGGCTTTTGCTGCAAAATGTTCGCCTATTGGGACCCCGTCTATAAGTACCTGCGGACCCATGTCCGTGCCGTCCGGCCCGAAATAAGACTCCGTCTTGGGCCGGTTCATGCCTCCGATACTATTCCACAGGACATCTTCGAAGCCGTCTATTTCCTGGTAGGCCGTTTCCAGTTCGCGACGGATCCACGTATTGAAATCCAAACGATCTTGGTCGTTCATGTCTTTAGGCATACCCTTGCGGATAGCCTCTACACGTTCTTGAGCATCCCGGAGAGCCTGCTGGGCACCGTCGTCCATTTTTGCCAGGGCGTTGTCGTAGGCCTGAGAAATAGCCTGGGTCTGTTCCGGCGTTACGTTGTCTCCTAGACGCCCCTCCTGCATGGCGCGGATGCGGTTTACGTTATAGACATAATTCCCATCGACAGCTTGGTCATAATCCTGACGTATGACGGAAGGATCGACACCCGCGTCGGATTGGCCGCCGAGATCTAACTTTAGAATCGCGTCGTCCAAGGCGGCAAAAATGGAGTCTCGCCGGTCCATCATGCGCTCGGAATATTTGGCGTAGGCTGCTGCACCTACACCTTTGCTAGTGGACAACGTCTTCAACTGGCCTTCCTGAAAATTCGCAAATTGGCGCAGGTCTTGTATTAGCTTTTGCGCTGATAAAACCTCGACGTCGGACATATTTGCTCTTGCTGCTTGGAACTGCGCTTCAAGAACGTTGGCTTCGTTTCTCGCCAGTTGTGGAGTTGTAAAGGCAATGCGAGTTGCCTCGTCCATGTTGCGGCCTTCTTTCAGAGCAAGTCTTAGTTGCCCTGTGACACCTAAAATCTCGTGTCTTCTCTTCCAATCACCGCCCATTGTCTCGATTGCGCGAGCCGAAGCTTTTTCCGCGCCGGAAGTGGTCAGGCTTTCTCCCATGCCCCGGAGAATCTGCAAGGGCCACTTAACGATAGGCGTCACCAAGCCCACGTCCCACAAAGTAGAACCAGCGGTCATGGCTCCAATGGGGAAAGCGAGGCCACCGCCCGCCATGACTATGCTCTTCATCCACTCCGGGGCGTTCGGGTATGCGGCCTCAAGCGCCTCCACAGAGGTCACCATTCCAGCCCCCGCAGCCGCGCCCATCGCGGTTTCCGTTGCGGCGGCCCTTATAGGGTTGTTTAACTGCATCTCGCTCATGGCTTCGTAAACACGCTCCGCCGTAGGGCTTCTTGTAGTTTTAGCCAGTCGGGCAGCAAGATTGGCAATCATGGCACCCTCAACCGGGGCCGCGCCTATGATTTGCGTGATTAACGAGACATACTCACGGGTCTTGGTGCTCTCGTCGGGGGTTGTGTCGAAAGCAAAGAGATCCAAGGGTGTTCGAGCACCCACCGGGGTTCCAACCCATGGAATAGTTACGTTCAACCCTGCTTCTTCGGTAGCGCGGATACCTTCACGGGCTAGGTCACCGATGTTCTGCATGCCCCGTGCGATTTGGGCGCTGCCGCCGATAACGTCCTTGGGATCAGAAGATAGAATCCGGTCGTCCGGGAACTCGTCAAAGCCGCCCGCCGCCCAGCGGGCGGTGTTGATTCCAACGTCCACCGCTCCCCGAACTACGTTGGCTAGGTCTGCCGGGGCACCCAACCAGTTGGCGGGTGTCCTCGTCAACGCGGGAAATATGGTCCCTTCTATAATCCCACGGTCCGTGCCCGCCGACACCTGCTGCTGGCGGGACGCCTTCAGTGCTGCCGCGAGAGATATGTAAGCGTCGCTGGTGTCGTCGCCGAGGTCGCGCTCCAGGGCCTCTGGCGAAACCGTAATGCCTTCAAGCTCAAACGGTCTGCCCTCCAGTGTCGCCGTGTAATTCCAAATCGGCACGTCCGGGTTCGACTGCGTTGCCGTACCCGTATCGACCGTAATGCCCTGGTGCAAAGGGTGTTGTATAATCGCCATGCTAGTCCCTTATCATGGAAGATTGTATGTTTTACGAAGCCAGTTCCTGTTGAAGTCTACGGTGTCTTTAAAGGCCGCGTTGTTCAGGTCTGCTTTTGTTGCGGTAAACGTAGCGAAGCTGCCGTCCGTCTTTATCACAGGTTGAAACACGTCATTTGAATCTTTGGCAACCCGGATTAGTCGATACGTCGGGACCCGCCCCCTGTCCGAGACGTACTCAAACAGGCCCTGAGTTCTAAGAGCATCCTGGTACTGTTTGGAAAACTCCGGTACTTGATCCTTACTGACGGCGTATTTCCCGTTGTTTAAATAAGGGCTGTAGTAGCCGTTCTGGCCAGTGACCGCCTTTAAATCAATGCCCAGTTTAGCAGCCTGCTCCAGCGTTGCGTCGGGCACCGTGAAGTTCCCGAGTTGGCTGGCCGAGAACTTAATGCTGTTCACCAAGTAGCGGCGAAGTTCCTGCATCTTAGCCGCCGAGTAGTCTTTGTTTTCGTTCAAAGTAGCCAGGGTTTTCTGGGCTCCTTTTAGATCCTGGTTCGAAATGCGGGCCCCTTTCCCTTCCGCTGCTTTGACAAGCTCGCGGGCAAAAAGTTCCCGCAAAACGGGAAGCCCGGCCACAAAATCCCTCGTGGCTTCGTCCTCTTGTGCGGTTTGGAACCAAGACAGGAAATTCTTCCCGGTGAACTGTAGGCCAAGCCCGACCGCAGGACCCTTAATAAAACCCTGCGCCCCGGATATCTTAGCCGAAGCATCCATCCTGTCCAGCCTTGCGACGGCGTCCAAGGCCGCGGTGAACACTTGCGCCGCCTGTAAGCTCGCAGGGTCCGCCTGCGCCTTTGCCAAGTCGTTGGTTTTGTCGGAAAGAGCCTTGCCGACAACACTTAGCTGATCGTCACGTCTCGGGGTGGCCGATTGCGAAAGCTTGCCCGCCAGAGACGTACCCTTGGCTATGCGCTCTGCCAATATCCTCTGCTGTATATTCCCGCGGTCCAACGCACGTACTTGGTCTGCGCCTTCCATGACACCTGCGGCGGGCGGCGGAGCCTTCGTCCCCGGACCAAAAGGAACGCCTGCCATCTCAAACAGTTTCAGTTTCCCTACGCCCGAACTGAAGTTTTTACCCCTCACGGGCCAAGGCATTTCCTGTAAAACGTTTGCGGCATCGTTCTGTTGTGCAAACAGGCTCGGAGCGCGTTTGTAGAACGCCGTCGCACCTGCTTCGGTTCGGACTGCTTCCGGATTGACCGGCAGCCCTGCCGGAGCCTTGGTCAGGCCAAGCTGCTGCGCGGTTTGTTTGAAGAACTGTTCTGTGAACGCTTTGTTCAGGTCAACCCGAGATTCCCCCGCTCTGATCGACTTGAACGTGTTGAAATAAGCGGTTGTGAGCCGGTCAGAGAACTTTTTCTTGTCCGCCTGAGTAAATGCCGCACCATCTGCACGGACAAACGGGAACTTCGGGTCGGCGGGATCCAGACCTTTATCCGGGTCATAATTATCGGGAACGAACCTGACTCCTACCTTACCTATGCCCAGCCGGTCCTGTCGCCCTCCCATGCCCGCTAGGTAACCAGCAAGAGTCGCTTTGAAGTCCGGGTCGTCGAGTCCCCACGGCTTCGTAGTCGCTTTGTCTGTGGATATTTTCCGGGGACTGAGGCCCTGTTCTTTAAGGTCCGCCGGAGAAATAATCCTCCCACTGCCCAAGTTCAAAAATTTCCCTATGTCCGGGCCCTTGCTTATGCCGCGGAAAACGGGCGTTTGGTCCCCAACTTTGAAAATGTTGCCGTCTTTGTCAACTAGGTTGTAGTCCCCCGCCGAAAGTCCGGCAGCAACCGCCGTAGGCTTTTTCCCCAGCAAATCCAATGCAAGGGCCCGCCGATCTTTGGCGCTGGCCCCTTCCGCCGTGTACGCAGCCAGCTTCCGCTGGCGGTCTTCCTGCTGCTCCGCAAGCCTCGTGGCGGCCCGCTGCTTCATCAGGGGCCCTGCAATTGCAGAAATGTCTGACACGACAGGCGCGACCAGGGCGCGTCCGAGGGTCCCGAGCGCACCTTCCCCCGGCTGCGGGGTCGCGCCCATGGCGCTGAAGCCTCGTCCCATCAAGGACAGCGCGAATTGCAGCTTGGCAAAATCGGTCGCTTCCTTGTTCTGCGCGGCGTAGTCCGTCGTACCAAGGTAAGCCTTTAGCTCGGCGTCCTTGGCGCGAACGGCGTCCATGTCGGTTTTAAACCCATACGCTCCAGAGGTCTGGTCGTATATGTTACCGAACGCTTTCGCCCTGGGATTTACTGGTACATCTGCCATGAGTGACTCCTGTTAGACCATGCCTTGGCCCGTGGGCCCGGCACCTTGCATCATAGCTTGCATCATCATGGGGTCCATGGCCATGCCCTCTTGCCCCACGGGCCCGGCACCCTGCGACAGGTTCCCGACGGCGTTTACCAAGGCTCCCGTTTCGGCGGCCATGCTGTCGGCTATTGCACCCTTCGTGGCGAGACCCGCAATGCCGCCCATGCCACCGACTTCGGCCAACTCTTCCTGCATCAGGGACCCGACGCCCTGGTCAATCTCGGCCAGTTGCAGCGTCGGCTGGATCAGAGCCAGAACGGAGTCCGGTGTCCTGCTGGCGTCTTCCTGGCCCACGACCGAAGCCAACCGAGCCCGGTAGGCTTCAATGTCCGCGTCTTCGTCCCAGACGGCGTTCATAATCTGGCGAAAGTCACCGGCGGCGTCCACGTTCTGGATGCTGCGCCTGGACTCGTCCTGGGCGGCGGCGGTTGCCCCCTCCATGGCGAGTTCCTGCGTCATCTCGTCCAGGCCTCTTTCGGCTTCCTGCAAAACTTCGGGCGGTAGGTTCTGAGCCTCCTGGTAAATTTCAGCCTCCTGCTCCGGGGAGACAAGCTCCATCCCAGCACCTTCGTCAAACTCCTGCTCCATGACCGGAGGCATCATACCCCCAGCAGCCATACGAAACATGCGTCGATTGTATACGTCGGTCATGGTGACCCCTTTTCTAGAATATGCCGGACGAGCCGAGCGCCTTCGCCCCGGCGGCGGCACCAAGGAGACCCGTTCCAAGGCCGCCAATTTGCTGGAAGACGGAAGGTGCCAGAGGTGCCGGTGCCACCTGATTTCCGATAGAAGACTGGCTGGACGGCGCACCCTTGTAGATGTCGGAGAGATACGACAGACGGGTGTACGGTTCGAATAGCTGACGCTGTTCATTACCCTGGGCCGCGTCTAGTGCTGCCTGCTGCTGTTGCCTTTGCATGCCGCCCACTGTCGTGAGGGCCTGTATCCCGGCGAGTCCTTGTTGCTGGGCCTGCCGGGCAGCCGTAAGTTGCTGTGCGCCCAGGTTTCCTTGGGCCTGTGCAATGTTGCCGTACTGGCCTGCGAGGTTTCCTTCCGTGGTGGCAAGGTTCCCGTAGAGAGAGGCGAGGCCCTGCTGCTGTTGCGCTGCCGCCTGCTGCCGTCGTTGCTGGTCCTCGAAGGCCTGCTGCCCGAATTGGGTCCCGAACTGGGCCTGGGCCTGGGCCCGACGCTGCTGGTCCTCGAAGGCCTGCCGGTCGATCTGGGTGCCAAACTGCGACTCTGCCTGCTGCCGCCGCTGCTGGTCCTCGAAAGCCTGCTGACCGACCTGGGTTCCGAATTGTGATTCTGCCTGCTGCCGCCGCTGCTGTTCTTCGAAGGACTGCTGACCGACCTGGGTCCCGAACTGTGATTCTGCCTGGGCCCGACGCTGCTGGTCCGCGAAGTCCATCATGGCTCGTTGCTGTGCGCTCTCGTAACCGGCCTGCCGCATGCCCGCCGCTGTTCTGCCCTGCTGCTCCAGAATGTTGCGTTCAAGTTCTCCGCGCTGAATCCCTTCGCGGGATCCCCCAAAAGCGCCAGCCTGGACGGCGCTTGCCGACAACTGATTGGACGCAATATCGCCTTGCCTGCGAATGTCGCTTAAAGCCTGCTGAACAGCGACATCCTCGTAGGGGTTGAAAAAAGCCGACGTTGTGGCGGGGTCGAAGCCCTGCGCCGTGTAGGCGGATCCCGGCCCGAACCGCTGTGCGTCGTAGGCGGATCCCGGCCCGAACCGCTGTGCGTCGTAGGCGGGCCCTGGCCCGAACTGTTGGGCCGTGTAGCCGGGACCGCCGCCGTATGCTCCGAAAGAGCCCTGAAGGGTCTGGCCTGCCTGACCTATCGCACCCCTGCTGTCTCCCAGGTAGCCCTGTGCAGTGCCTATCGCACCCCTGGCCTGATCCAGCGTACCGACCCCGGATCCGAGAGTGCCCCGTCCGAGCCCGGCCAGAGCTTGGTAGCCGCCAATGCCGCCAACCTCCCCGGCCCGGCCAAAGGCCTCTTGCTCCGCGCCACTAAAACCTGCAATCTGCTGCTCCGGAAGCTTCAGCGGCGTATCGGCCAGCGTCTTGCCGGACTGCAACAGGCCTAACTTGTAGGCCTCAATCTCCGGCGCTTCCCGAACAATGCTCTCTGATAAATCGACCATGTCTAAGCTCTCATTTCGAAGTCACGCATCATGCGGTACAGGTTCTGGGCCCCCCGGTGCCGGTTGCCCTGGCCCGTCGGGTCTGCTCCCCGCACCGAGCGGGCATTTAAAACAAACTCGCCGTCCGAGAGCATTGCCGGAATGTCGTCGGAACGCTCTGTTCCTGGGCCCTCCACGAGCATCTCGCGGCGCGGAAACTGGGCCAATCCGCCCTGGTTACTGAACATTACCGGGCGGCGACGGGGCGCGGGCCGGAACGGGTAAGTCGTCGGAACGACAAGATCACGAGCCCCCCTGGTGGGGGTCGGGCTAGTGTTGACGGGTACGATGTAGTCTTCTGGGTTCTCTTCGAGCAACGGGTTCATCTGGTTCCTCTGCTTTTCGAGGGACGCAAGCCTCTGCTTTTTCTCTTCTGGCTTGAGGGCTAGGTACGCCAGAGTCCCGAGCCCAAGGGTCGGGCCGTACTTGGCCAAAGCGCCGGGGTCCATGGCCGCCGCTCTGGCGGCTTCCGCTGTTTTCATCGTCTCGGAAGTGATCGGAACGTTCTGTGCTCTCGCATTTGAAAACACCTTGTTGTAGGCCTCCTGCCCCCGCCCTTCCAAAGTGGCCTTCGATTCCCCGCCCTGAAATGCATAATTTGTAAAGGTATCGTACCAGCTTTCCTTCCCACTACCGCCGGAGGGAGTGGCGGTGTCCTTCAGTGGGGAGTTGCTGAAGCTTCTGTTAAAAAGCTCCGCGTTGGTCTCGACTCCATCCGTGTTGTAGGCGCGGAGGTTATCGGCGGTTAGCGGTAAGTCCCCTCTCGGCGGGGGCCGGTCCGGCGTTGCCGCACTCCGGTTCGAGGCGTCGGTCACGAAGCGAGGGGCGCGGCTCGTCCCGCTTGCGGGGTCGCCCGAGGGCAAAAAGCCGGGGACATCTCTCGTTCCAGATGCGGGGTCGAAAGCCGACCCACTTGTAGTGCCTCCAAAAACGTCCAATGTCCTGAACTTACCCAACTGCGCGTCAGAGGCGGCCTGTGCCGCCCCAAGCTCCTGTGGGCTGTAGTTTCCAAGATTAAGCGCGTAGTCGCTCCCCGCACCCGGCGAAGCGGCTATTCGAGTACCAATTTGTGCCCCCTCCGTATTGAAGACGGGCATCTTGCCGGTGAGGCTGCCTTTTACGCCCCCCATAAAAGTTCCGCCGGTGCCAGCTTGACTCAGGCCCGAAAAGGCTGCCGAAGTCGCACCCGCCATCAGGCCAGACTTAATGGAGTCCTTTACACTCGCGCCACCTGCAAGGCTGCCTATACCGCTTCCCAAGAAGGCGGCACCGAACGTCCCTGCGCCGAACGCAGGACCCAGAAAGGGGACGCCAAACACCGAAGCCGCTATCGGAAGGACAAGCGGGGCCCACTCCTTGGCAACATTGGCAACCTTCTTGACAGCCTTCTTGACGCTTCTGAAAATACTGCGGAAGAAGAACTCGGGCATTCCCGTCACGGGGTTCCGGCTATTAAGCTCGTTGCCTACAACGTATTCCTGGGGATCAAGCCCCATGCCCCGCATCTGCTCAAACAGCAACTCCCGGACCTTCGGATTGGCGTCCAGCACCTCTGTCGGTATGACCGTCTCGCCCTCGGCAGCATGGACGACGTAAATGTCGCCGTTTCGGCCAAACTCAGCAAGCCTGCCAGCTTGCTCCCGAAAAGACCCAATGCCCACGTCCGCAAACTCATACTCCGGAGAGGCGTCCGCGAAGGATTGTAGGCCGTTGGAGAGGGGGGTGTAATATTGGCTAGCCATTATGAAAGCTCCAGAACACTGGCAAAAGCGTATATTTTCGAGGCAACAGCGCAGTTTAATACGAGCGTGTCACCAGTCTCTAAAACGAAGGGACCGGTCAGGGACGTGTCTGCGGACTCAGCGGTCGAGGCCAACGTAGCCAAAGTAATCTTCTGTAGAGTGACCGTAACTGATGCAGAAGTATCGGTGATCTTCGGGTATATTACAATAGACCCGGTGTGGCTGTTGTACAGTTGGAGGTTCTTGATAATGCTCTGGGTCGCCGCCGGGACGGTGTAGACTATTACGTCCCCGGTCGAGCCGACCAACTTCGCTATATTTATGTACGCGGAGGCCATTAGTCCATGAACCAACTGATGCCGTTGGTGTCGTCCAGGCCGCTAATGACCGCGGGTATTTCGGTCTTGGTAAGAGCGTTCTCTAGAGTGCCCAAAAGGAGGACCATCATGTCAACGTCATACTCTTGCGGGACTAGCGGAAGCGCCGTGTCAAGTAACTTGGCCATTAGCGCCTCCCGTCCGGTCTGACATCCAGGCGCACGTCCCCCAGTGTCCACGCAATGTCGGAGGCGCTGCTTTCGATCCGGATAACCGTAGAACGGGAACGAGACCGGACAAAAGACTGGTCCGTGGTGCTCGTGACCGCGCTCGTGGATACCGTGGTCAGGGCATCCCCCGGATAATTGCGAGCCTTTATGATGTAGTCCACGGAGGTGTCGGCGTCCGAACTTGCTATGTCCAGGTCAGGGATGATCCGAGAGATGAAGGTAAACTGCTCCCCGTCACCGAGAGAAAACACCGAAGACTCAATGAAGGGGGCCATGGCCGTGCCGTCTGCCGTGGTTCCGGTCTCGTGGTCGTAAATGATGGTGGTGCTGTCAGCAGTCTCCGCGGCCCTGGGCTGGCTGTGAATGCCGAAGTCAACCCACGCCGTTCGAGACAAAGAACCAATGTCCCAGGTGTTGTCTGCGTAGTTGTACTTCGCGTAGCGGTCTACAGTGCCGCTGTCGGACGAGCAATAAAACCAAAAAACCTCGTCAAACATCCTGTTGGACCCGGCGAAGAACTGGTTTTTTTGGCCAAGGTTTATGTCGTCGAAGACGTACCGAAGTACGGTGCAAGGAATGGCCTGTATCTGGCCTCCGTACATAAAGAAGTTTTCCGTGTCCATCCAGTAGACGCGGTCTCCGACAGCGACCACGGCGTTGGGAGCTATGATTGAGGAGTTGCTGGCCAGAAGGTTTATGGAGAAGGTAAAGGGCGGCCCTACATACCTCATGCTGTAGAGAGACACGTCCGTCCAAACAAGGATCTGCTGCCGGGTCTCCACCGCCGCGACAATCTCGGAGCCGGACGAAAGCCGCAGCGAACCGGATGTATTTGTTGCCGTGGGCGTCCAATCGACGGCGCTTTCCTGGTCGGACCAGCGGACCAGCAGCAGATCCTGAAGGGAGGACCCAAGAGGGTTGCAGCCAAGAGCAATTACGTGTCGGTCGGTGTCAGACACGACCACCTGACGGGATATTGTGGGCGCGTCAGAGGCACCGGACCGGCTGCTCAAGGCTATTGCCCTGCTGGTCAGACCCAGGCTTGCCTGCCAGTAATAGAGGTTAGCGTCTCGCACGTTGATGATAAGGTCTTCGCCGAAATTGTCCTGCGACCAGAGCCTCGCGACATTGTCTGTGACAAAATCTGCGACCGTGTCTCCGAAGCCATAAAAGCTGTTGGCTTCGCTCACGGCGTCGGTGTCGCTGTGGGCAGCAGCGGTGGTCCCTCTCGCGCCCCGGACGACCCCCGCATTAAGGGTTTGGCTTGTCTTCCCCGTGTACTGGATAAGCTCGTCGTTAATCTGAATTAAACCCACAAAGGTTACCGCATCGCCACTGCCGTGAATCGCAGCGGTAGTGCCGTCCGCAGCCCGCGATATGTCCCCAAGAACTGTCCCGGAATTCGTTCTGTATATTATATTCTCACTGTTTATCTTGACCGTCCCTTTTGACGGGAATCCAGAGGAATTCGCAACGGTAATAGTGGCGTCCACCACGGCCACGGCAGCGCCCGTGGTGGACGCCGCCGTCTCGAAGTCCGAAGCAGAGGTGAGAATTATGGAGGTGGCGCTGTCGCTTATTGCGCCATTCAGGGTTGTCATGGAGTAGGTAAGAGTAGAGCCGCCAAAAAACCCTGCCCCGAAGCCGGGGCCGTTGGCAACTTGAGCGGTAGCGCCGGCGCTGATCTGGTAATTCGCGATTACCGCAGAGCCACCCCCCGCGGTGGCACCGGAGGAGGCGCTGCCGCCCGTGTCGAGAGTGTAGCTGTTGGCCGACAAGACCTGAGTTATAACCTGCTCTTTGTTGAGGTCGGCGGTCGTAAGACCATCCACGGTTGTCGCCCCACTAAAGGTGACGTAGTCCCCCTCAAAGGCTCCGTGACCGACCGCAACTACGGTGATCTCTCCCGATCCGGCGCTCCCCGTCGTGAAGGGGTTAGCGCCCAGGGTGGCCGTGCTGCGAATGGGAGTAATGTCGTTGAATGTCGTGCCCTGCTCTATATAAAACTTGGAGTTAGTCCCCACCCCCATGAGCTTCAAGGCGGCGAGGGTAACCCAGGTCTTGAGAGACCTTACCGTTCCAAGGACCGAGCCGCTGCTGATCCTTGACCAGCCGCCTATTTTTTCGGGGCGTCCTTTTCGAAAACGGATTAAATCCGAATCAAACCAACTTTGATCGCTCGCGAAAGACGTGCTTTCTCGGTCGATGCCGGGGCGAAACTGGATTCTAGCAAGAGGCATCCGGACTGCTCCGTAACCCTACCCAAGCTCGCTTGGAACATAAGCAGCGATGTCATCTGTGTTACCCAACCCTGCGAGATGGCTCTCCGCAGCGGGCGGCAGATCGCGCAATGCCGCTTTCTTCGCAGCTACCTGGACCTTGCTTGAACCATCTGGATGTACACCCTCATCAGCTAACTGATACTCCAGATCAAGC
>TARA_R110002050_G_scaffold80106_3_pt1 | contig 19835 bp, 14 predicted proteins | sample TARA_R110002050 | Tara Oceans TARA_R110002050 (sample SAMEA4396988) | marine metagenome | biome: Polar Biome; feature: [DCM] deep chlorophyll maximum layer (ENVO:01000326); material: water (ENVO:00002006), including particulate matter (ENVO:01000060) such as... | depth 25 m
TAAATTTAAGCATGAGCCGATTTAACAAAAAAGGAAGATCAGATTCTAGAGGTAAAAGTAGCAGCCCTCGTGGTAAAGCACCACGTAAAACGACTACTAAACGTGAAGACTCTGCTGAAGGCCCCAAGCCCGAAGCACGCATGGGTGGAAAAGGCCCCAAGCGCCCCACGGGTCCACGTAAAAAATTCGAGACTTTGAAAAAACAAGGTCTGGTAAAACCCAAAACTGACGAAACCCGTCTCAATAAATACCTAGCCACGGCGGGTATCGCATCTCGGCGCGAAGCAGACCAATTAATTTCTGCTGGATTAGTAGAGGTTAATGGACAAGTGGTGCAAGAAATGGGCTTCAAGGTAAAACCGGGCGACCAGGTTAAGTTCAACGGTTCTACCATAAAAGGGGAGAAAAAAGTATACTATGTACTAAATAAACCCAAAGGTTACATTACTACCACCAACGATCCTAAGATGCGTAAAACGGTAATGGATTTGATGAATACAACTGGTCCCGAGCGCATTTATCCCGTGGGTCGTCTCGATCGCCAAACCACCGGAGTTTTACTTTTTACCAACGACGGTGATTTCGCCAAAAAACTTACCCACCCTAGCCACGGCGCCCGTAAAATTTACGACGTTAGTCTGGATAAAAATCTAAAGTTAGCCGATTTCCACGCTATTGCAGAAGGCATTCAATTGGAAGATGGTCCTATTAAAGTTGACGAAATTGCCTTCGCAAGTGAAAAAGATCGCAAGCATATTGGTGTAATTATTCACTCGGGTAAAAACCGCATCGTGCGCCGTATTTTCGAAAACTTTGGTTATGAAGTTACCAAACTCGATCGTACCGTTTTTGCTGGTGTTACTAAAAAGAACCTCAATCGCGGACAGTGGCGACGACTAAGCGAGAAAGAAGTGGACATGCTTCACATGCTATAATGGGGCAAATCTGAGGCGATAATTTAGAGTCGAACTCACGTTATAAAAATACCGAAGCAGCATTTCTTTCGTTTAGCCAAGGAACATAGGTGATGATTAAAAAGTTGACTAAGTTTTTTCTTAAAGTTACAGCAGTGCTAACCCTTGTGTTGGCATTGCTTGTAGCCTTATTGTATTATCGCCAAGACGCCATCAAAGCCCTAGCGATTGAAAGTATAAATCAAAACCTTAACTCCCCCATTAGCGTGGGAGCCATCGAATTAAGTCTGGCCAAATTTCCTCAAGCCGCTATTAAACTAGACAATGTTTTTAGTGCTGGCGCGCAAGGGTTTAAAGACACCCTTTTTAGCGTAGAGTCGCTTTACCTGCAGTTTGACCTTTGGCAAATCTTAACCAGTTCCATTGAAATCGAGAATATCAGCCTCGAAAACGGACGACTTTCCCTTGAGAAATACGGTACCAAACAAAACTGGGATATCTTTTCCAGCAGCGATAGCAGCGCTAATTCTCCTTTAAGCCTCGATGGGATTTTCTTGAAAAACATCGCCTTCGATTACCGCGATCGCTACGAAGCTATTGATCTTCGCGCCTATATAAATTCTGCTTTTTTCAAGGGCGCCCTTGGCAGTGAACAGCTTAATTTAAACGGAAAGTTAAACGCTTTTTTAAATCATATCGAATACCAAAAGGAAATTTACATTTCTAAACCAATGGCGATTAAAAGCGCGTGGACCTGGCAAGACTTTGACGAAAAACAAACACTTAATTTACAAGATACCTATCTCGCCGAAGAGCTTAATTTAAATCTCGTTTTAGAACTTGCACCGAAGAGCTTAATTCTTTCCGCTCAGGCAGATGCGCTCGAACTTTCACAGGCCTTAAAATTATACCAGAGGCAAGGATTTAAAATTCCGGAAGAATTTCTAGTCTCCGGACCAGTAAGCCTCAATTATCAATTAGAAAATTTCGAAGACAAGCCCATCAACCAATCGCTCACCTTTACAGGCGAGGGATTAAATTTTAGCCAAGGCCAATACATTTTTGAAGATTTCCAAGTAAAAGGTTCTTATCGCTCCATTGGCGAAAGTGATGTTCTGGAAATCAATGAACTAAAACAAGGAGATGATGTAATTGCTCTATCAGGCTCCGTTAAAAACTTGATTCATCCAGAAATCAACTTCCACCTTAAGGCCGATTTAAGTGCCCAAGAATGGCTCAAGCTCTTACCGCTCGATTCTTTAAACATTTCTAGCGGCAACGCTCAGGTAGATTTGCAGATTGCTGGCAAGTTCCAGGAATGGGGGAAATGGTCAAAAGCCGAACTCAATGCCGCCAAAGTTGAAGGTCTAATCCAACTGGATGACATTAACCTTTCTTCCAAAAATTTAGTTCGTCCCATCGAAGACCTTGCGGGTAAGCTAAGCGCCAAAGGCAATGAAATTCGCATTGAAGGTTTAAGCTTTAAAACGGGCGCGAGCGATATTTTGTTAAATGGCAACATCACCAACCTTTGGTCATACCTACTTTTAGACGATGCCATTTTAGGCCTAAAAGCCGACTTGCAAAGTGAGAAAATTGCCCTCGAAGATTTCGTTCGACAAAATGACGAGCCTTCTGCAAATACCAGCAATATCGAATTCGCCCGCAGACTACAGGCCGACCTAAGTCTAAAACTGAAAGCCTTCAGCTACCAAAGCTTCGCCGCTAAAATGCTGAAAGGACGACTAATAGTAAGCGAGAACCTTATTAAAGGAGAGGGGATTTCGCTCTTGGCAGATGAGGGAAGTTACGAAGGTGCTTTCAGCCTGGATCTTAGTGATCGAGTGAAATACCAACTCGATGCCCAACTGCAAACCGCTGACTTGGAAATTGAGTCCATCTTTAAAAGTTTCGCAAACTTTGGACAAGAGACCATAACCGCCGAAGAATTATCAGGCCGCTTAACCAGCATATCTAGCTTTAGTGCCTCACTAAGCCCCACTTTAAGTATCGATGTAAACAGCCTGAAGTTAAGCTCTAGTATGTCGATAGACCAAGGTCGCTTAAAGGACTACGAACCCATGCTCGCCCTATCGCGTTTTGCCGAAGTTGACGAATTAAAAGACGTTCGCTTCAATACCCTTACCAACACCATTAGCATAAACCAAGGGTTAATAAGCTTTCCCGAAATGACCATTAGCAGTAATGTACTGAATATGGAGCTAAGTGGCAGCCATAGTTTTGAGAATGAAATTGACTATTTAATCCGTTTACGACTGAGCGACGTGCTGTTTAGTAAGCGTAAAGCCAAGGCTAAGAACAGTGAATTTGATGCGTTTTTAAAGGTTGAGGAACGGGATGATGATCACCGCGTACCCATTAGCATTTTAGGCACAGTTGATAATCCCTTGCTAAAAGTAGAGGCTCAAGAACTCGGGAAAGCCTTACAAACCGACCTACAGAGACAAAAAGAAGAACTTAAGAAAATCCTAAAAAAAGAAGAGCCAAAGAAGAAAGGAACAGGCCTTCAATTTGAGTGGGATGAAGACGACGATAATTAAGATTAAGCTAACATTAGAAGTGGTGGCTTTTGTATCTTCGCGGCCCAAATGAAGGCTATGATTAAAAGTGTTCTATCGTTCTTGTTTGTAGCCCTTTCGCTGCAAGGTTTTGCTCAAGTTGAAAGCATTAAGGTAATGTCCTACAATTTGATGTGGTATAAGACCAGTTCCGCTCCTTGCACCCATTCTGTAGGAAGTTTACAAAGAGATAATGATCTAAAAAACATTGTAGCCTACGCCGCACCCGACCTTTTAGTGGTAAATGAATTTGGTGCGATTGGCTCCAATCCCCTGGTTGTACTGCGCGACGTTTTAAACGTGGACGGAATCAGTCATTTTAGCCGTGCGGGCAGCAACTTCGGCGGCAGCTCGAGCATTGCCAATATGATGTTCTTCAATAACAACAAATTGGTGCTTGACTTTCAGGATGCCGTTACTTTCGATTTAAACAACATCCCCTTAATTAGACCAGTTGACTATTACCGCCTATATGTTAAAGATGCCGCTTTAGGTCAACCTGGCGTCGATACCACATTTATTGGCATTTTCGTAGCGCATCTAAAAGCGGGCAATGGCAGGGCAGAAAAAGCAGAAAGAGCCAAGGCTACCGCGGCTGTAATGAGCTACATAGACAGTAATGTTACTATCGATAATTTACTTTTTGCCGGCGATCTTAATGTCTACACATCTAGCGAAAGCGCCTTCCAAAATTTGGTGAACCACAGCAGCAACCCTAATCGTAGTTTTAATGACCCCGAAAACCAATTGGGCAGCTGGAATAACAACAGCAACTTTGCCAACGTGCATACCCAAAGTACTCATTCTTCCTCTTCGGGTTGCTTTAGCGGTGGTGGTATGGACGATCGTTTCGACTTTATTTTAAGCTCGGATGCGATTGTAAATAATACCCACAAACTAAGCTTCACCAATTATTATGGTCTGGGCCAAGATGGAACTTTCTTTAATGGTTCGATTAGTTCTAACAACATTTCGGTTCCAAGCTATATTTCGTCAGCATTATACAACTTCAGCGATCACTTGCCCGTAATAATTGAATTAGAAGCCTCCGTTTCTGGAATAGGAACAAACAGTTACGAATCAATGCGTAATTCTTGGTCTTTTGTAAATCCCGCCCGCGATAACATTGAATTAAGTCTGAAGGGCCGCTTAAGCGAAGAAGCCTTAGACATTAGCATTTTAGATTTAAGTGGCAAAGTGGTACGCCAATTAAAATGCAGAGCACGACATAATTTAAGCATCGACTGTTCCAATTGGCCCCAAGGCGTTTATTTAATAAGCCTTAGCAACGGTAAAGATTTTAGAGAATCTAGAAAAGTTTTTGTACCATGAAGTCACTAAGATTCGCATCTCTCAGTCTCAGTTTTCTGGCCTTAAATTTAGGCCTAAGTGGTCAAGTTAGCTTTCAAGAAAAAACCACGAATGCCAGTAATGTGCGCTTAAACGTAACCAATATTGGCACCTTTGGCAATGCCTTTCGCGGTTACCGTGATGGCACCGGCGACCCTAGCGGCGAATACCCTGCCGGCTCTGGTATAGAGCACGTATTTGAAGGCGGCATTTGGATTGGTGGCAAAGAGAATGGCGGCCAAGTAGTGGTTTCCACTTCAGCTTACGACGCTCCCCAAGGTTACGCACCCGGACGCGGCGGTTTTGAGTTCTCCATTGACACTTCAATTACTGGCGCAGACCGCGGCTTACAGGAAAAAAGCTCCTTATTCGATAGCCGTTATTTCTCACCTTCTGCGGTATCGCATCAAGATTATATTGCCACTTTCAGCGATAAAAGCATTGTAGTTCCAGGAACACAAATACCTATTAGCAGCCATACACGCCCTATGAATGTGAAAGTGGAAATGGAAACCTATAACTGGAACTACACTTTTACTGATTTCATGGTAATTGTAAACCTACGCTTCATCAACGAGGGCAATAATACCTACCAAGATGTTTATACTGCTTTATGGAATAATACCGTAGTGCGAAATATAAATATAACGGCCGCTGGTGCTGGAGGCGCAGCCTTCTATACGCGCGGTGGAAACGGTTTTATGGACTCATTAAACCTAGCCTATTGTTATGACGCTGCTGGTGATTTAGGTTTTACCGAGAGTTATGTAGGACAAAAATTTTTGGGCGCCATGGATAAAAGTGGCTTTCATCACCCCGACTTAGACTCAAACTTCAACCCCATCAGCGGAAGCTGGGAATTAGATAATTTCCTACTAAATTACAATGCTTGGGTTTTTAACGATTTCAATGCCGACTATGCTTTTCCTGTTTCGGAGAACGATCGCTACCAAAAAATGGAGCAAGGCTTAAATCAAAATCCTTGTTGGTCCAATCCCCTTGCGCCCAACTGTAATGGCCGCGATTTTCAAGCAGAATTAAATGCCGCAGGTAATCGGTCTGACCTCATCTCGGCTGGACCATTTGAAGAATTTGCCCCCGGCGATGTAATTGAAGTCTCCTTCGCTTATGTATTTGCGAAGAAAAACGAAGACGGCAATCCCAACCAAGACAACAACGAAGTTCAACGTAAAAATTTGATCGCCAACGCAGGCTGGGCCCAACAAGCCTATAATGGTGAAGACCGCAATTTTAATGGGCTTTTAGATGCAGGCGAAGACAATGATGGCGACGGCGAAATTACCCGTTTCATCTTACCCAGCCCCCCCAATATTCCTCGTACCCGCGTAGAGCCAAGCGATTCTAAAATTGAAATTTATTGGTCTGACAATGCCGAAAAATCCATTGACCCCATCTCCAACCGAGAAGACTTTGAAGGCTACCGTGTTTACCTTTCTAAATTAGGCTTTGATGTAACGGGAGTACCCGATTTAGCCCGCGATTTCAGTTTGGCCGCCCAATACGATAAGGCCGACAACAACCTCTTTTACGAAACTGGTTTTAGCAGTATCAAATTAGCAGAGCCTCTTTATTTTGAAGGTGATACGAATGCCTATCATTATAAATATACCCTTGAAAACATTCCAAATGGCTGGCAATATGCCGTGGCGGTAACAGCTTTCGACGAAGGTAACCCCGAAAGTAATTTAGAGTCTTTAGAGTCTAGCTTTCTAGCCAATAACTACCGTGCTTTCGCAGGAACAGCTGCGAACAATAATATGGACGAAGACGCACCCTTCGTGTATCCTAACCCTTATTATTACGGCTCTGCCTGGGAAGGCCAATCGAACTTCCAGGAAGAAAGTCGCAAGTTGATTTTCGCCAATTTACCCGCGCGTTGCATTATTAGAGTGTACACCGTCGGTGGCGATTTTATCGATGAAATTCGTCACGATGAGGCTTACGATGGTTCCGACACCCGCTGGTTTAGAACTTTCGGCGCCGAAGATGCGGGCGAAAACCGTTTCTCCGGAGGCGAGCATGCCTGGGACTTATTATCAAGCGAAAGCCAGATAATTAGCCGTGGCTTATATATGTATTCAGTTGAAGATTTAAATAGTGGTGAAAGTTTCACCGGAAAATTTGTGATAATTAAATAAACCCAAAATCAATGAAGAGAATTTTTACGCTCTTAGCAACCGTATTCACAGCGGTTTCCCTTTACGGGCAATCTTACCCCTTAGTAAGTATCAAGCAAATTAACACGCCTATTGACTTGGCGGCTTGTAATGATACTTCCTCCTACCTAGGAGACACCGTTCGCTTTCGTGCACACGTTGTTACCGATGGCGGTCTTTCTGAGGTAGCTTCTGGTTCCGTACAAGGCGGCAACCGTCCTTTCATTTACATGGTTGATAGTGCTTCTAACGGAGTAATTGATTCATTAAGTGGAATCGAAGTAATGGGTGTTTACTCTGATGCCGCTGGAAACTTACAGCCAATTCCCGGTTTCACCGCTCTTTTCCAAGGAGACTTAGTAGAAGTTACTGGTATCGTAGAGCAGTTTGACGGCAATACCCAGTTTACCACTTTAGATGTAAACTCAGTAACCCTTTTGACTTCTGGTGACTTAGCTCCTTCGGCTTTTGTACCTAAGCAATTAACCGTAGGCGATCTTAATGACAATAGCCGTGTAAATATCATTACTTCTGGTGAGTACTGGCAAAACAGCTTTGTAGAATTACAAAACGTTACTGTGGTTCAAGTTACTCCATTTAGCGGTGGAACTCGCGTTAGCTTTGATGTTCAGGATGCTAATGGAAACGTATTAAACGTAAGTGACCGCTTTCTAGCCCAGCGTACACCTTCACACACCGTGGTAAACCCAAACACGCCTTCTACCAGTGGAACGGGATCATTTGTTGCTCCTTCTGTAGGAACTTTTTACTCTTCATTAAAGGGTATTGTTCGTCATAGTGCTAACGGTTGTACCGGAGGAACGGGTCGTGGTTACGAAATCAATCCTTTCGACGACAGTCACTACCAAGTGGGCGCATCTGCCCCGAGCATTACCAATGTATTTACTTTCCCTCCTCAGGTAAGTAGCGCCGACTCTGTTTTAGTAAGCGCGGATGTTGTGGATGCAGACGGAACGATTGATACCTTAGAAATTTACTGGAGTGCCAATAGCAGCATGATGTCGGGTTCTTTCAGCTCTGCTAACATGAACCTTGTTTCTGGTAACACTTATGAGTACTATATTCCTGCGCAAGCAAACGGAACTTTAGTACGCTATTGGATTCGCGCCGTTGATAACGACGGATCAGCAGTAACTTTCCCAGTTAGCCCATCTACCGCAGTAAACCCGTTTTTTAACCATTACAGCGTGCGCGACAATGGCTTGAAAATCTTCGATCTTCAGTATACGGGCAACGGAACGGGTGAAAGCGTTTTTGCTGGGCAAACTGTAACCGTTACTGGTTATGTTACTTCAGCCCGCAGAGATTGCGATTTAGAGTATGTTTACTTACAAGATCCAAGCGATAGTATTTTCTCAGGTATTGCTTTAATTCCTAACCAGGATTTGGACAATGTTTACCGCGATCAAATGCTTTCTGTTACGGGTCAAGTGCAAGAAACTTTTGGAGTAACTTACTTAAACGTAGATAGCTATGTTGGTTTAGCAGGTAGCATGACTGTTCAACCAACTCCTATCGATCCTAGTGATCCCAATTTAGATATGGAAATGTACGAGGGTATGTTGGTATCTTACCAAAATCCTAACGGTGGCAAGGTTTACATTACCGACGAAGATGCTGGTTTCGCAGAATACCGCATTGGTACCGATCCAAGTTTTGGCCCAAGCCAATCTTCTCGCGTATTAGCGGGTCGTCAGTCCGGTGGCTCTGCTACTTCTAGTCTTCACGTAAGTTTAATTACCGATAGTAGCTATGTTACAAACGATGGTACACTGCAAGTTCCTGCTCTTATTACCAATACTTCTATGAACATGGATGCCATGCACGGAATTTTATGGTTTAGCTTCGGTAACTATAAATTATTACCCCGTAATAACTTCGATATCGTAGGTCTTAATGTTGCTATCGATACTACCGGTTGTAATGTTCCTACCAACGTTAGCTTAAACGAAGTAGCTGCTGCAGATTTAGCGATTTTCCCGAATCCTGCCCAAAACCTACTGAATATTATTTCTGCTACTGGTGAAAATGTTCAAGCCGCTTTATACGATATGAACGGTCGTTTGGTAAGTAACTCTGCCACTTCTAACCGCATAGAAATGGACCTTACTGCTATTGCAGCGGGTGTTTATGTTCTTCAAGTTAAAGATGCAAATGCTAGCTTACTTAGCACCGAAAGAATTGTAATTAGTAAATAATTTTTTTTCCAAGGAGGAGGCTTCGGCTTCCTCCTTTTTTTCATTTTTATAGATGAAGTTTATGCGCCACATTCACACTATTCTAGGCATCGTCATTCTTAGCATTTTGCTATTTGGTGCTTGCCGTAAAGGGGAAATTACGGGACAAAGTGCCCCAGAAACCCAGCTTAGTTTTGAAGCCATAAACCTTAGCGGCCCCAACCGCTTAAACTCCTCCGTAAAGCTTAGCTGGTTTGGCACCGACCAAGACGGTTTTGTGGAAGCCTATGAGTTTTCGCTCGATGAAGTGAATTGGGTATATACCACTGAACTAGATTCTACTTTTGTTTTTGATATTCCACCTGGGCAAGATTCGGTAGACATCGACTTTTATGTGCGTGCCATCGACAACGACGGATTAACCGATCAAACGCCCGCTTATTTGCGCGTGCCTCTTATTAACACTCCTCCCTCGGCTGCCTTTTTAGATGACCGTGGTCCCGGAGATACCGCTTTTATTGCTGCAACTTTTTTCTGGAATGCCACCGACCCCGATGGTAATGAAAGTTTAAAAGAAGTGCAGATTAAAGTGAACAATGGCGATTGGCAGAAAATCGATCGAAATCAAAACTTAATCACCTTATTACCCGACACGGCCATCACTACTGGCGAAGCCCTTTCCCAAATTTATTACGGCACCTCTACTGCTGCCGCTCCCATTACTTTAAACGGTTTGCGCGTAAACGACAGCAACCGACTTTACATCCGCTCTATCGATATTGCCGATGCCATTAGCCTAGTAGATACCAGCGAAGCTTTTTACTTTCGCGGTAAAACTCCCGGCGTTAAAACCCTTTGGCTTTCTGGCCATGGTGAAAGCACCACCGCTGAATACAAGGGCTATTTAAACGCCAATACCATTTCTTACGACCTTTTCAATCTTGGCGCCCAACAAGGAGCCAATATGCCTAAATATTTCGACCCTACCGTACAGCTTATTTTCTTGCAGTATAAGAATGCCTTTTTAAACCTATCCGCTACCAATTTTCGCAATCCCGTTACTGGTGATGAATTACCGCTGATTGATTATCTCGCGCCGGTCATTCAGCGTTTCACCGATGCAGGCGGTAACTATTTCTTAACTACCGTATTTACCACCACCCAAGATATCAGCGACATTCGTTCGGTATACCCTATCGATGCAACGGTATTAAGTACCATTCCTAGCAGTCAGGCTAGAATTGTTAGCGACAGCGCTTTAGTGCCTTTGGTTGACCCAAGCTTACCTTCTTTAAATCCCAGCAGCGTAGAGTTTGGCGTGGTGCCAATGATTGCTTCCGCAGATGCGCAAAACTTCTATCGGGCACAAATAACCCGCTTTCGCGGATGGAATGGCAGCTCCGATGTAGTAGCCGCTGTACGCCGTCGCAACTCAAAAATTTCTCAGGTATTCTTTTGTTTAGAACTACACCGTTTCGATAAAAACGCAGGCGAGGTAGAAGCATTAATCGGTGATATTTTCAACAATGAATTTCAATAAACTACTCCTCTTTTTTGCGGCTTTTCAGTTTATGGCCTTTTCGGCTTTAAGCCAAGATGAAGAACTTTCTTCATTAAGCGGAAGCATTATCGATGCCGTATCTGGGGAACCACTGATAGGCGCCAACATTGTTTTAGTAGGAACCTACAAAGGAGCCGCCGCTGATTTTAATGGCAACTATGTAATTAATGGAATTAAAGCCAAAGACTACAGTGTTAAGGTGGGTTTTATTGGTTACGAAACAAAAATTTATACGGGTATCAGCTTTAACAAAGGAGAAAACAAAGTCTTAAACATCACCCTTAAGGAACAAAGCCAGTCTTTAAATGAAGTAACGGTTGTCGGTAAAAAAGGACAAGTAAACCTCGAAGCTGCCGCCAGTGAGGTGAGCATTGGCCAAGAGGAAATTTCAAAAATGAATGTACGCGATGTACAGGAGGTTTTAGGAATGCAAGCTGGGGTTGTAAAAACTCAGGATGGCCTGCAAATCCGCGGAGCGCGTGTATACGAAACTGAATATATTGTAGACGGAATTTCCGCACAAGATCCCTTGGCAGGAACGGGCTTTGGAGTAGATGTTAGTTCTTCCTCCGTTTCAAGCATCGACCTAATTACTGGTGGCGTAGGCGCTGAATTTGGCGGCGGTAGCTCTGGGGTAGTAAATACGAAGATTAGAGAAGGAGGCGAAAAATTCCAGATCAGCGGAAGCTACCAACGCGACAATCTCGGTAATACCAATGTTGCGAGTAGCTTTAATACTGATCGCGTAGAAATGACCATTGGCACGCCCATTCCTGGCACCCATAAAAAGCTAACCCTTTTTGCTAGTGGTAGTGCTATTTTCAGCGATGGTTATTTCGGTCCCACGGCCAATCAATTAAACAGTTCCCTATTCAGTGCCAATCCCGAATTTTGGGGGCCGCGCTTCTCGAACTCGTATACCAACACTTTTAAGTTAGCCTATAAACTTGCCTCGGGCACCAAGCTAACCTTAACCAATCAGCACTCTTTAAACATTAATCAGAATACGCGAACCCTACAAATTGTAGGCTTCGACGCTATTCTTACCCCTGGTTTCCAGTACAACCGCTCCAATAATTTAGATAATGCCACTACTTACACGCATCATTCTAATTTAACCGCCTTAAACCTTAACCACCTGATTAATAAAAACTGGGGCCTAAATTTCTCGGTCGGTCGCTTATTTACTAATCTCCGCGCCGACGCCAATGGTCGCCCTTTTCGATCCGAAACTGTCGATCAGATTTTAGATGAAGATCACATTGTATCCTATCCCATCGATATTTTCAACCCCAACGATCCTCGTGGTATTTACTACGTATCGGTAGGTAACGGTTTAGTTAATAATGGTGGTATCAGTTCTACTTGGCACGACCATTACGTGGAAGAGTACACCTTTAACGCTAAGGCTACTTATATCCCTAATCAAAGCAATGAGCTCAGTTTCGGGATTCAAAATACCTTTACCGAATACCAATGGGTGGATGTCACTCGGCCTTGGGTAGGTGCTCCTATTCGCATTAACGATAGTACCACTACACAATCGGTAAGTATTGGCTCCAGTAACGACATTTGGAAGGTAAACCCCATTGAAAGTGCCGTTTTTGTACAGAACCGCATCTCCTATAAAGGGATTATTGCCACCTTAGGTTTACGAATGAATTTCTGGGCCCCAGGGAAATTTGCCGACGATGCCGTTGCCGATGCTACTGCTCCAGTAATTGATCAAGTGCGAAGCGACTACAACGACAAAACCACAGAAATTTTTGGCCTCCGCTGGAAAGCGCGTATACTACCAAAAATAAATGTAAGCTTCCCCGTTACCGAGAACAATGTCTTGTATTTCAACTACGGACACAGCATGCGTTTACCGCATCCTCGTTTTGTTTACGCAGGTTTAGATCCTACCTATCAAGATCGCTCCTTTTTGTCGAGCCTTGGAAACCCCGATCTCGACCCTGAAGTAAATGTTAGTTATGAGATTGGTTTAAAATCTAAAATAACCAGCGATATCGGTTTAACCGTGACTGCCTTTAACAACAACCGCTTCGATTATATCGTATCCCGTCGTGTGATTGTGACTGATCAAACCGGCCGTCCTACCACAAAAAACTTTTACATTAATCAGGATTACGCCAATATTTACGGGGTAGAATTAGGTCTTAACATGCGTATCGCGCGCTATTTAACTACCTTCTCTAATGTGGCCTATCAGGTAGCCCGTGGTAAATCTAACTCGGCGCGTGAATCGGCTTTGCAGATTGAACAAAACGGTCAGGTGAGTCTTACCAGCGAGCAGTTTTTAGCCTTCGATCGTCCTTGGAATATTAACCTGGGAATAATTTTCGCGCCCGATTCTACCCTGCCCATTTTCGGCGTAGACTTCACGGGCTTTAGCGCTTTCTTATCCTATCAATTCACCTCTGGCTTCCGCTATACCCCGCAGCGATTAACCTCAACCAACGAGTTAGGACGCCCGATTTACGAAGAGATTGTTGATCAATATTTACAAAGTAAAGCCAGTCCTTGGAACAATTTCGACTTAAAACTTAGCTACAATATACCAATGGGGCTTAAGCAAGGTAAAGGCGTTTCCATTAGTATGGAAATCCGAAACCTAACTAATGCTAAAAACTCTCAAATTATTAATCCCGTTACGGGCCGTGCTTACGAATTCGGCGATGATGTTCCCATCACTTGGCGTGACCCGCGTTATAATGGTCCCCAAGAAACAGGGGTAGACCCTCGAAACCCTGCGCGTTACTTAGCGCCTCGTCAAATATTATACGGACTAGAATTTCGCTTTTAGAGATGAAAAAAATACTATACCTCATCAGTTTTCTCATAGCAGTTCAAGCTAGTCTTAGCGCACAAGTACTTCCCAATTACGGGGGCGAACGTGCTGGACTATCAGCCTTGAGCTTTCTAAAAAACGACCTGAGTCCGCGCTCTTCTGCCTTAGGCGGAACCAGCATCGCCCTTTCGGGGGATGCCTATAGCGTAATAAATAATCCTGCCGCCTTAACCGACTTGGAAAACACAAGTTACGCGGTAAGTCATCTCTTTTTGGGCGGCGGTGTAAACCAATCATTTCTTAGCGCGAATTACCCACTAAAAGATAAGAGCAGCGTTTTAAGCTTCAGCATTAATAGTCTTAATAGCGGAGAAATGGAAGAACGCACCGAGTTTATGCCTATGGGTACGGGCCGGCAAATTACCGTTTCCAATATTGCTGTGGGAGCAACTTATGCCCGCCAGCTTTCGAGTATGTTTACCGCCGCAGTAACGGTAAAGTACATCTACGAAGGCATTGCAGGATTTCACAATAGTAATGCAACCGTTGATCTCGCTTTTTTATACAAAACCGATTTTCGCGATTTAAAATTCGCCGTAATGGTGCAAAACTTTGGCGGAAACTCGGCTTTGGGGAGCGATAGTGATATTCCTACCACCTTTAATCGCAATACCGGTATTGGTCTCGAGTCTAATTCCGTACCTACCATCTTTAAATTGGGCCTTAGCATTAAAGCATGGGAAGTAAAAAATCACAGCATTTTAGCCGCTGCACAACTTAATCACCCGAACGACAACGCCGAAAACTATAGCCTTGGCTTTGAGTACAAATATTTAGAGCATCTATTTGTGAGAGCTGGTTACCGTTTAAGCGTGCGCGATCGAGACTTTCCCACCTTCGGTTTTGGCGTGAAAACGCGTTTAGGCAATCATCCCCTTTATATCGATTATGCCGCTAATCCCACCAACTTTATTGGCTTGCAGCATTCGATCGGTTTACGCGTACAAATTTTAAATACCACTGAACGTTAAGATGAAAAATTTACTTCCCCTTAGCGCCCTATTGATAGCTTTGCTTAGCCTCAGCGCCTGCGAAGATTACTTCGGTAACAAAACCGATTTAGATTTTATCGATATTCCGCCCGATAATAGTATTCGCGATATCGCTTACGTTCCCATTTTACCAGTGCTTAATAACTTTGTAAAACCAGTAGACATTTGTACTGGTTTCGATCAGTTAATGTATGTGGTAGATGAAGGCAGCCAAGAAGTTATTGCCATGGATGAAGCCGGAAATATTGTTGGGCGCAAATTCGTTCCAGGTGCCACTTCAGTGGCCCAAGATCGTCGTTTTGACTTACTAGTTGTAGGCACCTACGACTCCCTTTACAGTTCCGCCAACGGCGATACAAACCTCACCTTTTCTACGATTTATCGCTTACGTATGGTTGGCGGAGCGGGTGGTTACGATTTAAGTAACGCACGTATTGTGAAGCGCATCATTCATCCTTTTTACTTCACCCAAAGTAACCCCTTACGTAGAACGGTTGATTTCGTGAAATTCAATAAAATAGCAGTAATTGGCAGCAATTCCAATCCCGACCAAAACAACCGCTATTACGTTACGCGACAATACATTCGCAACCCCGATCCCGACCCCAGTAGTCCCGAAATATCCTCTGGCCCCTTGGGTCCAAACGACGCTGTTTTATACTTTAGTAACCAAGACGTATTGATTTCCCCCATCTCGGTGCAAACCTCTTCGGGCTTTTTCAACGACTTTTTCTCTCACCCGGTGGGAGTTACCTCCCTAACCCAACCGCCGCAGTTTGGCGCCCAAGCCAGTAGCGACTTTTTATACACTTCCATCGATGAAAATAATGCGCTAAAAGTGCAATACATCGAATTCTTAGAAGGTGAATTTGGGGCAGAATATCGTCCCAAAATTTTAGCTTCAAGCGACACCTCACAGGCGGATGGCTTTATCAATTCACCCTTTAAATTTCGTCAGCCCGTCGATATCACCCTTGCGGGAGATGGGACCCAATTTTTATTTGTGGTAGACAGCGAAACCGACTCTTTGTACCAATTTTCCTTCACCGGGTTTGAAGGTATTAAGCCACCTGCTGCCGCCGGAATTGACCGTTACATTAAAGCCAGCTTTGGTGGTACCGGCAGTGGAGTAAGCAATTTTAAAGAGCCGATGGCGGTCGCTTACAATAACCAAGTTGTATATGTGGCTGATGCTGGAAACGGAAGAATTCTCCGCTTTAAGTTAACCCTCGATTTCGATTAATCATAAATCGCATCCTTAAAACATTTAAGACCTTTAGGCACTCAAGATTGAAGCGAGTTTGAAAAGAAAAAAGTACATTTGGATTAAATCCATGAAGAACAGAATACTTTATATCGCCATTTTTATGCTTGCCGCCTTTTTTCAAGGCCAAGCACAAGCGCCCAATGGTGCCAGAAATGCCGGTATCTGTCCTTTGTATATTCCCAATGCTTTTACTCCTAATGGAGATAATATCAACGATCGTTTCGTTTTAAGTGTAAGCGAAGATTGTGAAGTAATTAAATTCGAAATTCAAATTTTCGACCGTTGGGGACAAATGGTTTATGAAAGTAAAGAGCTCGACCCCAGCAAAGCTTGGGATGGTCAATACGACGCGAACTACCTACAGCAGGGTCTTTATCTCTATAAAATCTCGGCCGAGTTATATAGCTATACCAACCGCAGCAATAACAGCCGTTCTGAAAAAATAAACAAGCAGGGAAGCGTAGTTTTGATTCGATAAAATTTTGTCTGTGCTTAAAAAAAGCCTCATTCTTAGTCTCCTATTTTACTTTCTTAGCTCTTCTCTCACGGCCCAAAGTGAAATCAGCCCATTGTCTATTAGTTTTAGCGGCATGAGTTCTAAGCAAGGTAAAATCATGATACGCATACAAAACAGTGAAGGCGAAATCATCCGGCAATTAAGCCTTGCGGCCGATGCGCAACCCCTAAAAATTGAAGTAAAACTGAAGCCCGGTGCTTATGCCGTTGCCGCCTTTCACGACGAAAATAGCAATGATAAAATAGACAAAGCCTTTACCGGTATTCCCACCGAAAAATATGGCTTTAGCAATAATGTCCGCGGCATGATTGGTCCTCCTGACTTGGAAGACCAGCTAGTAGATCTTTCAAAAAACAATTCCATTACTATCCGCCTCGAATGAAAAAGCTTGTGCTTATATCCGTCTTGGCTTTTTTTTGTGCTAATCTCCCAGCCCAAAGTCTTTTTGAGGGCGAGTTTATTCTTTTTGGCCTCGGCGGGCAGATGGAAAACTTCAAAGATGATCTTGTTTCGCCCTTAAAGTATCAGGGCTATTCTGGGGCCGCGGCTATTGGTTGGCACAGTCAACAGGGTCCTTGGCAAAATAATTTCGATGGCCATATTGCCATTGGCCTGCAAAGCCCTGCTGCTCTTAATGATGTTAGTAACGAAACTACCACCATCAGCGGTTCCCTTAATTATAGCCTGCGTTACCGCCTTATTAATCGCGACAAGCAAGCCTTATTTTTAGGCATCTGTTCGGCCAATCTTTTAGGCTATCGTCAGCACAATCGCTACAGCAACAGTTCTTTAAGTTTTAGCAATTTCATCAGCTATGGCCTTAGTGCTTCTTGGCAATACCAGCCCCAGCTTGAGCTTTGGAATGTTAAACTCCCTTTTGCCTGGCAAACCGAGCTAAACCTGCCCTTAGCATCGTATCTAATTATGCCGGGCTATAACCGTCAGTTTTTCAATGATAAAGCCGGCTTAAGAAAACACAGTTTCATAGGCGACTTTTGGCATTTAGAGTTTCGTCATAGTTTGGTTTACCCTTTAAAAAACGGCAACCAAGCGCGTCTCTCCTATCACTGGAACTACGCCGAGTACAATGGGCTTAATTATCTTGCGCAAGCCCAACACTACCTCATGTTTCACTTACTCTTTAAGTTATGAGGAAGCTATTATCCCTACTGATTATTGCCCTCCTTTTGGCTTCTTGCGAAAAGGCACTTATGCGTGATGAACCCAGTAATGATCCCTTAACAAACTACGACGAGCTTTGGCAAAGACTGAATGATCGATACGCCTACTTTCAGGAGAAAAATATCAACTGGGATTCTCTCGGCACCCTATACCGTGCGCCCTTAAGTTTAGAAAGCAGCGACGAAGAATTATTTAGCGCCCTAGATAGTTTGCTCTATGCTTTGCGCGATGGCCATGTTAATTTATTTGCCCCCTTTAATATTACCCGAAACTGGGAATGGTATTTAGGCTCCCCTCAAAATTTTAATTGGGAAGTTCTCGAAAGAAACTATCTCGGCCGCGACCATAAAATAGCGGGAGGTATCCGCTACACTTACCTTCAGGACAGCATTGCCTATCTCTATTACGGCAGCTTTAGCAGCAATTTCAGCAGCGAGCAACTTGATTATATTTTTAATTATTTTAAAGAAGCCAAAGGCCTAATTGTCGATGTGCGGGATAATGGAGGCGGAAGTTTAAATAATACCTTTAGTCTCGCAAAGCGTCTCGTAAAAACCGAAGGAGTAGTGCTGCTAACCGACGAAAAAACAGGCCCTAATCCTCAGGATTTTGGCAATAGCCTGCAATACAGCCTATCCCCTAGCAGTCGACCGAACTTCACGAAGAAAACCATTTTACTTACCAATCGCAGTTGCTATTCGGCGACCAATACTTTTGCCGCCCTACTTAAATCGCAGGCCCACATTATTCAACTAGGCGATACCACTGGCGGCGGTGGCGGCCTACCAGTGGATTATGAATTGCCCAACGGTTGGAATTATCGTTTCTCAAGCACCCGTTCTTTTTTAGCCACCGGAGAAGATATTGAAATGGGCGTTATACCCGAAATTCCCCTGAACCTCGATACGAGCGAATATAATTTGGGCCGAGACGGATTAATCGAAGCTGCTTTAGCAGAACTCAACTAAGCAGGATCTTCAATCCAAGTGCTATACATCAAATAATTATTCGCAATGCGATCAATTTCCCCAGAAATAAGTTCGGGCGTTACATCCTTTACTTTTTTGGCGGGCACACCAGCATAAATACTGCCTGATTTAATGTGCGTTCCTGCTAAAACTACTGCACCGGCCGCTACAATACTATTGCTCTCTACTATTACCGCATCCATAACGATGGCTCCCATGCCAATTAAAACATTATCGTTAATGGTGCATCCGTGTACAATGGCATTATGGCCAATGGATACATTATTGCCGATTTCCAAAGGATGTTTTTGATAGGTACAATGTAGGGTGGCATTATCTTGCACATTTACCTTATTCCCCATTTTTATATAGTGTACATCGCCCCGTAAAACCGCACCAAACCAGATGCTACAATTATCGCCTGTATTAATATCTCCAACTAGGGTAGCGTTATCTGCTACAAAGCAATTTTCACCCATTTGAGGCACCTTGCCTTTCACCATTTTAATTAAAGCCATATCATTTCTATTTATGGGGATAAAGTAAAAACAAATGATTTGCTAATCCATTTTAATAGCGTCTATCTTTGCAAAAAATAAGAATAATGGAACAACAAAAAGTACCAGTTAGCATATACGCCGAAATGACCCCAAACCCAGCGGTACTAAAGTTCGTTGCGAATAAACGTCTCTTAGAAGCCGACTCAATTGAGTTCAAAAATATTGAAGAAGCTAAGCCCTCTCCTTTGGCTTCGCGACTTTTTCACTTCCCCTTCGTTAAAGACATCTTCATTAGCAGCAATTACATCGCTATTAGCAAATACGATATTATTGAGTGGGATGAAGTTACCATGGAAATCCGTGAATTAATCCGCGATTACCTAGCCGAAGGAAACCAAGTAGTAAACGAATCCTATTTAAAGGCTGCTGAAGGCGAAGATCTTGATGTTGATGCGGTAGAAGTTACTGGCAGCATTCATCCTGAAGAAAAGGCACAAGCCGACTGGGATGCTATTGATGAGAAGATCGTTTCTCTCTTAGACGAATACGTTAAACCTGCCGTGGAATCTGACGGGGGAAATATTAAGTTCCTCAATCACCAAGACGGTATTGTTAGTGTATTACTGCAAGGAGCCTGTTCCGGCTGTCCTTCTAGTACCGCTACCCTTAAAAATGGTATCGAAAATATGCTTCAGCAAATGCTACCTGGCCAAATTAAAGCCGTGCAAGCAGTGAATGGCTAAACCTAAGCGAAGTCAGGTTTACCATACATCTTC
>TARA_R110002050_G_scaffold296359_1_pt1 | contig 19816 bp, 17 predicted proteins | sample TARA_R110002050 | Tara Oceans TARA_R110002050 (sample SAMEA4396988) | marine metagenome | biome: Polar Biome; feature: [DCM] deep chlorophyll maximum layer (ENVO:01000326); material: water (ENVO:00002006), including particulate matter (ENVO:01000060) such as... | depth 25 m
CAATGCGCAGATCAGCATCAAGAGCCTGGATGCCCGTCAAAGCCGGATCAACAGCGACCTGAATAACCTGCCAGGACAGGAACAACAGATGATCAATATCCAACGCAAGTACCAGCTAACCAGCGAAATTTACACCTTCCTGCTTCAGAAACGGGCTGAGATTGAAATCGCCCTGGCCGCAGCTGTCGTCGATATCCAGATCATCGATCCGGCCCGCATGGAACGTATCGTTAAAACCGGACGCGGCAACCTGATCCTACTGCTGTTTGGCGCCTTTCTGGGGCTGCTTGTTCCGGTGATCTACATTCTGCTGGCCGACCAGCTCAACAGCAAGATCCACCTGCAGGAAGATGTAGAGCGGCTCACCAAGCTCACCATCATCGGTAACGTGCTGCACAGCCGCGCCAAGTCTGAGCTGGTGGTTGTTGAACACCCCACTGCGCCCATCTCTGAATCGTACCGGACCATCCGCACCAATCTGCAATACAAGTTTACCGAGCCGGGACAAAAAGTGATCGGCATTCACTCCATCAGTCCGGGCGAAGGAAAAACATTTACTGCCACCAACCTGGCTTCCATCCTGGCCATGAACGATAAAAAGACGCTGCTGATAGGCGCCGACATGCGTAAGCCCCGCTTGCACCAAATGTTCGGCTTGGACAACAGCCAGGGATTGAGCAATTACCTGGTTGGCCAGTTTGGTGAGACCGACATCACCAAGCAAACGCTGATCGATAACCTGTGGGTGATTCCCTCGGGCCCCATTCCTCCCAACCCTGCCGAACTGCTCGAGCGTCCCCGCATGACAGCGTTGATGGAATGGGCGAAGAAGGAATTCGACTACATCATCTTCGACAACGCGCCGGTATCGATGGTCACTGATGGACTGATCACCTGCCGCCATGCCGATCTGAACCTGTTTATCCTGCGCTACGGTGTGAGCAACAAGGACCAGCTGAAGTTCATCAACGAAATTACCGGCAAAGGCAACATGCCCAACGCGGCCCTGGTCATTAACGACATCAAGCTCGACGGTTATGGCTACAGCTACTCCTATAAATATGCCTACGGAAAAGGTTACTATGCGGAGAAGTAAACAGTTGAGAGTTTCGGGTTTCGGGTTGTCCAACCGCCAGCGGAGGAGGGTGGAGCCAAGTTTTAAGATTTAAACGCGCAGACACGAAGAAGTTTAAACTAAAAACTGCGACCAAAGGTTGTCCCGATCCCTCGGGAAAACCGACAACCAACAACTCAAAACTGTAATCCGACAAACAGTCGCAACACACATCCAGTCATGAAACCATTTTTTTCCTTACTATTTATCTTGATTATTGGGTCAGACATCAACCTGGCTGCTACAACGGACAGTAAAAACAAAAGGGCCGGAGCCAGCAGTGCCGATGCGGCCGATGTGAACCTCTGGGGACCAGCCAAAGACCGAAAATTCATCCTCTCGGCAGGCTATTCGGCCGACTTTAAATACGAAGGTTACCTGGGACTAAAAGCCACGCTCGACTATGGGTTCAGCCGCGATTTCTCCGCAGGAATCGAGGCTGGAATCCATAGCGGGAACCTGTCCTTCGACTGGATGCGTACCATGTTCACCGGCGTCCGCGGCAGCTATCATCTGGTGAGCTTTGGCCGTACCCGTAGGGCAAACCCCTGGAGTGTGTATGGCGGACTCAGCTTTGGAGCTCTCTTTGGCGCCGGAGGAAAAGTCATTGATGAAGTAGACCCCTACATCGATATCCATGCCGGAGCACGCTACCTGATCACCAACCGTTGGATGATCATGAGCGAGTTAAGCTCCCGCAGCGCCACCATCGGACTAAGCTTCCGGTTTTGACAAAGAGAGGAAGAGGACAGTCGCAGTGGGCAGGAAACCAGTAGCGTCATTGCGAGGACGATCCGCCAGCTGACGGACAAAATCGTTCCAAGAACACCCTCCGTCATAGCGAGGGGTCGTAATGAAATGAAGGCGACTTCATGTCCCGACAACGTTGGGAATGCACTCCTTCAGCGAACTTGCAGATTGCTTCTCCCGATTGCTCGGGATCGCAATGACGGCCTCAAACAACAGCCGACAACTCAAAACTGATAACTTTAAACTGGCAACTCATTAAAAAACCTTAAATTCGCCGGACAATAAAAAAAACGGGCCGGAAGGTTGTACGCCAAAATCAACATTAAACTGCTCTCATCTGCGTTGTATTTCTTTAACCAAAGAGGACACGGTGGATTTCACAGAATTGCACGAAAAAAGGGGTATATGCTAAAATCAAATTTCGAAATCATCAAATGAATAATCAGAAAATTGTGATGGTTGATCTTCGCAACCAGTACCAAAAATTAAAACCTGAGATTAACCAAGCCATGCAGGAGGTCATGGACGCAACTTCCTTTATTAAGGGACGGCAGGTCTTTGAATTTGAACAAAATTTGGCTCAGTTCACCGGAACAAAACACGTCACCTCCTGTGGCAATGGAACCGATGCTATTCAAATTGCCCTCATGGCTCTTGATTTAAAGCCTAATGACGAAATTATCGTCCCTGCATTTACCTATGTCGCCACAATTGAGGTGATTGCGCTGCTGGGACTCAAGCCTGTCATGGTCGATGTCAACCCTGAAACCTTTAACATTGATATTTCTGCTCTGGAGAATGCCATCACCCCAACAACCAAGGCGGTGATACCGGTTCATTTGTTTGGACAGTGTTCCGATATGGAGCCCATCTTAATTCTTGCTGAAAAGCACGGCCTGTATGTTATTGAAGACAATGCCCAGGCACTTGGCGCTGATTATACGTTTTCGAACGGCCTAACAAAACAAACCGGCACCATTGGACACATCGGTTGCAACTCTTTTTTCCCTACAAAGAATTTGGGATGTTTTGGAGATGGCGGAGCCATTTTTACCGATGATGCGCAACTTGCTGAAAAAATCAGGATGGTTGCCAATCATGGACAAAAGCAGAAATACCATCATGATTTAGTCGGATGTAACTCACGACTTGATACCCTGCAAGCCGCCATCCTGAATATCAAATTAAAGTATCTCAACGAACACCTGGAGGCCCGCCAAAAGGCTGCATCATTCTACGACGAGGCACTAAAAGACTTGGCGTTTGCGGAGCTACCCTTACGAATGCCGAATGCAACACATACATTCAACCAATACACATTAAAAGTTAAGAACGGCCGGCGAGACGAACTACAAAACTATTTGGCCGGGCATGGAATCCCGAGTATGATATACTACCCGCTGCCTTTATACAAACAAGTCGCATTTAGCAAATATGTTTCTCCCGGCTTTAAACTCCCTGTAACGGAGTACTTGTGTCAATCCGTACTCTCCATCCCCATTCATACCGAGATTGACGAGACTATCCTTACTACGATCACCAATATATTGAAATCATTTAAATAGTATGTTAGAAATGAACAAACCAAACTTCTACGCCCACGAGACAGCCGTCATCGATGAAGGGTGTACCATTGGGAAAGGAACAAAAATTTGGCATTTTTCCCATATTATGAAGGATTGTGTGATTGGAGAGGCTTGTAATATCGGCCAAAACGTAGTCGTATCACCACAGGTAACTTTGGGCACCAATGTGAAAGTACAAAACAATGTTTCAATTTACACCGGGGTTATTTGCGAGGATGATGTATTTCTCGGCCCTTCGATGGTTTTTACAAACGTGACGACCCCCCGGTCGGCCATTAACCGCAAGACAGAATACAAACAAACATTGGTAAAAAAGGGCGCGACAATTGGCGCCAACGCCACTATCGTTTGCGGTAACCCGATTGGAGCGTACGCCTTAATAGGCGCCGGAGCCGTTGTTACCAAAGAAGTACCTGCTTATGCGCTGGTGGTTGGCAATCCGGCAAAGCAAATTGGCTGGGTGAGCGAATATGGGCACCGGTTAACGTTTAACGAACAAGGTTTTGCTGAATGCCCGGAAAGTAAAAAAACGTATCAACTCAAGAATAATACTGTACAACTTATTAAATAAACCAAAACGATGACTTTATCACAAAAAATTCGCTTTGCCGTTATTGGGCAAGGCCATATTGGAAAGCGACATGCTGAGATGGTCAGGAGAAATCCGGATTGCCAATTGGTAGCTGTTTGCGATATCAAAGACCCAAAGGAGTTAGGGATTGAGAATATCACCGAAAATTTCTACTCTTCCTTCGATGAACTGCTTTCCAATGAGAGTGACAACTTGGATGTGATCAACATTTGTGCGCCCAACGGCTTACATTATTCGTTTAGCATGAAGGCTTTGGAATACCGGAAACACATCGTGGTTGAAAAGCCCATGGCCCTGTCAAAGAATGATGCAGAAGCCATTATTTTCAAATCGCTGGAAGTGTCAAAGTTTGTTTTTTGCGTGATGCAAAATCGCTATTCACCTCCGTCTGTTTGGTTGAAGGATTTGGTAATTTCCAATACCTTAGGTAAGATCCACATGGTTCAACTCAACTGTTTCTGGAATCGCGACGATCGGTACTACGTGGATGAAAACTGGCATGGAACCGTCGATATGGATGGTGGCACCCTGTTTACACAATTCTCGCATTTTATCGACATCATGTACTGGCTGTTTGGCGATATCAAAAACATCACGGCCAAGTTCAACGACTTCACGCACCAGAAATTAACAGGCTTTGAAGATTCCGGCTTTGTGTCGTTCGATTTCATCAATGGCGGAATGGGTTCCTTGAATTACTCTACGGCCGTTTACAATCAGAACCTCGAATCGAGTATCACCATTATTGGAGAGCGGGGAACCGTAAAAGTAGCGGGGCAATATATGAATGAGGTTGTTTATTGCGATGTGAAAGATTACGAAATGCCTGAACTCGCTCCTTCCAACCCCCCTAACGACTATGGTCTTTACAAGGGATCAGCACAGAACCATCATTATGTGATTGAAAATGTGGTCGACACCTTACACCACGGCGGTACCATTTCAACCAACGCACTGGAGGGTTTAAAAGTGGTTGAAATGATTGAGCGCATCTACGCACTGCGTCCGCAAGAGGTCATTAAACCCGGCCCAATCCACATGAAAAACAAGCATGTCTAACCCTGAATACTGAGATTGATCATGAATAGCGCGACAACGATATTAGCAAAAATAAAAAACAACGAATTTACGGTGGGCATTGTGGGACTCGGATATGTAGGCCTTCCGTTAGCCGTCAGTTTTGCCGCCAATCAAGTGAAAACAATCGGCTTCGAAAAATCGGAAGAAAAGACGAGCCAGGTTAATCAGAAGATCAACTATATCGGCGATGTGAAAGATAAAGAATTGGCCGAGGTTGTGGAAAAAGGGCTGTTAACTGCGACAACCGATTTCAAGCGGCTCACAACATGCGACGCCATTCTCATTTGTGTTCCTACGCCACTGGACCGGTTTAAAAAGCCAAACATGGATTACATTGAATCGGCCTGTATTGAAATTGGGCAGAACATGAAAGCAGGAGCCTTTATTTGCCTGGAGAGCACTACCTACCCGACCACTACCGAAGATTTCATGCTCCCGATTATCGAAAGAGAATCCGGATTGAAAGCAGGTACTGATTTCTGGCTGGCCTTTTCACCGGAGCGGGTGGATCCGGGCAACAAGCAATTCGTGACCCGGAATACCCCCAAAGTATTGGGAGCCATGTCGGACGAAGGATTGAAAATTGGAAAGGCGATTTACAGCTATGCCATTGATGTCATTCACCCGGTTAGCTCTCCCAAGGTGGCCGAAATGGTTAAAATTTTAGAAAACACCTACCGACTGGTCAACATCAGCCTGATTAATGAAATGGCGCTATTATGCGGCAAAATGGACATTGATATTTGGGAGGTGATCGATGCCGCCAAAACCAAGCCGTACGGCTTTCAGGCCTTTTATCCGGGGCCGGGTATTGGGGGGCACTGCATCCCACTTGACCCGTTCTACCTTGAGCACATTGCCAAAAAATTTAACTTCGATTTGTCCATGATTCACACAGCCGGACACATTGATATGATGATGCCCCACCGCATGACCATTAAAATAGGAACGGCACTCAACCGCCACAAAAAATCAATTAATGGAAGCCATATTCTGTTTTTGGGAGTTGCCTATAAGCCAAACATTGCCGACGAACGCGAGTCGCCCGCTCTGAAAATCATGGATGAAGTGGTGAAAAAAGGAGGGCTGGTCGGCTATCATGACCCCTATATTCCAACCGTTAAAACAGAGGATGGTCATATGTTCCATTCTGCAGCGTTAACTGCTGAAACATTGGGCGAGGCGGATTGTATAGTACTGACAACCAAACATGATTCATTTGATGTGAATTTTATTGAACAGGAAGGCCAACTGATTGTCGACTTAAGGAACTTTATAAAAAAAGGAAGTGAAAAGGTGTATAAATTATAGTAATATTTATCGCTTTTTTTGTTTGAATCATCGAATAGAAGGTTTAGAATGACGTGTTGTTCATAATCATGCATAGAAAAAATGCCTAGATTTCCCATCAAAGGAGAATTTTCAAGAAATGCTTTGACGCTAACGATCGGAACAAGCATTGCGCAGGCTTTTCCTATTCTCTTTTACCCAATATTGGGCCGGATATTTACTCCAGCTGAATTTGGATTATTGGCAACATTGACCTCAATAACCAGTATTCTTGCAGTAATCGCTACGGGAAAATATGAAAGTAGTATTTTAATAGCTGAGACAAAAGTTGAAGCAGCAAATATTATAGGCCTAGTGCTTTCCGTCAGCTTCTTAATCTTATCTCTTTCATTTTTTATCTTGCAAGAATCATCGAAGCAATTCGCCCTATGGTTTAATGAACCCGCCTTAGAAAAGTGGCTATTCATCTCACCTTTAAGTGCTTTTGTTATAATTATTTATAGTTGTTATAATGAATGGTGTGTGCGAAACAAATATTTCTTAGCCCTTTCTTCTAATAAAATAACCAATGCGGCTTTTACAACCTTAGGTAAGTTATTCTTTGGGCTAGTGAAAGTCACGGGAAACGGGTTGGTCATTGGCGATCTTCTAGGGAGGGCCACCACTGCATGCTTTTGCATCTACAGAGCATTAAAAAAAGATAAGATTGTATTTACCGGAGTCCACTATAAGCACTTCGCACATTTAGGAAAAAAGTATATTGAATTTCCCAAATTTACATTACCTGATCAATTATTGATGAGTGTGGGTGTATCTGTTCCTGTTTTAATCATTGGCGCTTATTTTAACAATATAGAAGTTGGATACTATGCGATGACCATGAATATCTTGTCAGTCCCGGTGAGTGTGGTTAGCGTTGCAGTTAGAGACGTTTTCAGGCAACGTGCTAACGAGGATTTCCTGAAATATGGCAAATGCACAGCACTATACATGAAATTGTTAGTTCGTTTGTCAATCGCCGGAGTGCTTGGTTCTGTTGGATTATATTTTATTTTGCCACATTTGTTTACTCTTGTTTTGGGAGAACAATGGAAGGTTGCGGGAGAATATTCACAGATTCTACTCCCAATGGTTACTTTAAACTTCGTTAGTATGTCCCTGAGCGGTGTTCTAATCGTAGCAAGGAAAATGAAAGTTTCTATGTACTGGCAAATATATTTTGCAGGGATCACAATTATTTCATTGTTTGGAGGTTTCTTTGTATTTAAGACGATAGAAATGACATTAGTATGCTTTGCTGCGGCGAGAAGTAGTGCATACCTATTTTATATATTTTTGTCTTACAAGCACTCAAAGGGCTCCTCTCGTTTAAAGGACTCAATTAACTAAACTATGAGTAGTCAACTGAAAGCATCGAAAATTTTTGCTTTAAGAAAGGCAGATGTGAAAAATAAGATTATTGAATTTTTACTTTTTGTCGTTTATAAGCTTTTATTCGGACTTTTCCTTTTACCATATCATCTCGTATACAATATTGAGACTGCCCCAGCAATTTCTAAAGTTGTCTTAGGATGGATTATATATATTGCAATCCTCTTTATCGCAATAAATAAGTTGAAGGACTACTACTATTCTGCTGTTTACAAATTTCTTTTTATACTAGGTGGGGTCAGTACTTTGCTTATATTTGAGATGGAGCGTATTGACAATTTGGATTTCATAAAAGCGATGTCTTATTGGGTGGTATTGTTGTTCGTTTTTATCTACAGTCAAAAAACAGCAATAAGACAATCATCCAGGATCCAGTTGCCAAAAATACCAGACTTACAGTATTTTTTATTAATCTTTGCTGTTTTCTTCACTGTTGCCATGTCTGGAATCTATTCGGGCTTTCGCCTTACCTTATCGTTTGATGAAATTTATACTTATCGCCTCGAGATGAGAGCGGAACAGATGCCTGCGATTGTAAACTATTTATTATACTTTCTAGGAGGAGCGATTCTACCTTATTGTTTTGCCTTTTTTATATCGCGGAAATTGTTGTTTACTGCAGGGATTGCTTTATTTTCCGGCATATTAATTTTCTCCATTAATGGAATGAAGACTTGGCTAGTTATATACCTATTAGTACTTTTTGTGTTTATTTCTTTTAGGTTTGATAAAAATAAATTGATTTCTTATCTCCTTATAGGTATGATTATGTGGATTGTATTGTCACTTTTTTTATTTTACAGGAGTAGCAGTGTAAATTTAATGGCGCTACTGGGTAGAACGACGTATATTCCTTCAAGAATTGGCTATGATTATATAGCTTTCTTCGATGATAATGTGTTTCTATTCCTACGCGAGAGTATTCTGAAATTCTTTTTTGACGCTCCGTATCCCCATCATTCTGCTTTTTATATAGTAGATGGTAATGCAACAGATGTTTTGACGACTTCTCGTGCAAATAATGGATTATGGGGAGATGCATATGCGAATTTTGCTTTCTTTGGGATTCTTGTTTATCCCGTTCTATTTACAGCTATTATAGCGTCATTTAGGAGGTCAATGAAGGGAGAGGATATAAGATTACTCATTTCAGTGTCTTTTATTTTATTGTGGTCTGCGATTAATACTTCCTTTTTCACATGGTTAGTCAGCGGTGGTGTTATTGTGCTATTAATTATTAACAAGGCCTCTCGCCCTTTAATTAAAACAAATAAAGTTCAAATAAATATCAATAAAAAAAGTATATCATGAGTATATTCATAAATTCAATGATTGGACAAGATGTCAGATTACTCCTCTCAATTACTTTTATTTTGGTATGGTCAGACGTTAATATATCATTTTTCACATGGCTTATAACGGGGGCTGTAATCGTATTTTTAATCATAAATAATTGTACTCAATCGAAAATATAAATCAACAATTTATAATTAATGAAAATATTAACTGTTTTAGGAGCACGACCACAATTTATAAAGGCTGCTGCGGTATCTCGTCAACTAAGAAAAATTCATCAGGAAAAAATAATTCATACCGGTCAGCATTATGATTCAAATATGTCAGATATTTTTTTCAAAGAACTTGCAATACCCACTCCTGACTATAATTTGGGAGTTGGTTCAGGAAGTCATGCAGCACAAACTGCTTCAATGCTGGTTGGAATTGAAAAATTAGTGTTAAAAGAAAAACCAGACTATTTAATGGTATATGGTGATACCAATTCAACATTGTCCGGTGCCCTTGCCGCTTCAAAACTTCATTTTCCGGTTATTCATATAGAAGCCGGCCTTCGTTCCTTTAATATGAAAATGCCTGAAGAGCAAAACCGGATACTAACAGACCATATTTCAACTTTATTATTTTGCCCTACAGAAACAGCCGTTGAAAATCTGAAAAATGAAGGAATAACCAAGGGGGTCCATAATGTAGGTGATGTAATGAGCGATGCCGTGTTTTATTATTCGAAACAAATAGAACGACTCGATTATACCCATTTTTATAAAAGACTAATACCGCTTTTTGGTGAAAAACAAAATATTGAAAAGTGGTACCTAGCAACAATTCACCGGGCAGAAAATACTGACTCAAAAGCAAAAATAGAAGAAATTTTGGCGGCATTTGAACAATTGGATGCACCTGTGATATTTCCCGTTCATCCGCGCACAAAAAATATGGTAAAGGAACTTTATGTCAGTCAGGAATACAGAAATATTTTATTTGTTGAACCCATAGGATATTTAGACATGCTTTTTTTTACCAAAAATGCCACAAAGGTAATTACCGATTCAGGTGGTTTGCAAAAGGAAGCATATATTCTTGAAACCCCGACCGTTACTGTAAGAGACCAAACCGAGTGGGTGGAAACACTCAGGGGAAATTTTAATATACTATGTCAACCCACTAGCATAGATATTTTAACTAAAGTTTTTCAAACTGAACTTGCTGATGAGCCTCGCAAAAATTACTATGGTAATGGAGATGCTTCAAAAAAAATCTGTGATATTTTATAATAAAAGATTGAAAAACTGACACTTGATAATATGAAAAAACCAACTATTATATTTATTTTAAGTTCAATCTCTCAACCCCGTTGTTTAAAACGGATACGAAGTTTTATTAGTGCCGGTTATGAAGTTGAAATTTATGGATTTGACAGAGGAGTTTATAACATAAACGCCACTATTGAAGGAAAAGAAATTAAAATATTAGGTTTTGCAACAAGTGGGTCAGGCTATTTTAATAAGTTCCTTCACACGAAAAAGCAGTTAAAAATTATTTTTAAGGAATATGACAATAAAGAAGTTTTATATTATTTATTTGGTTTTGACCAGGCTCTTATTTGTAGTTTTTTCAGTAAGAATAAATATATGTATGAAATTTCAGACTTGGTATATTCATATTTTAAAAACCCACTAGTTAGATTTTTTTTCAAGAATACAGACAAATACATCATTAAAAAATCTGTATTAACCGTGCTAATAACCAAAGGATTTCTGGACTATCTTAAATTAAAAACAAAAAATATTATTATCCAGCCTAATAAATTAGATAGTTATTTTAACAATCAAATCAGAAAGGCAACTTTATTAAAACCCAACCAGTCAATTTCTTTTGGATTTGCAGGGGCAATAAGATATCAAAATACCATTTTTCGTTTTGCAAAAATTGTCGGTGAATTTTTCCCGCAGCATTTCTTTTATTTTTTTGGCGACACAACAAACAGAACTGCTGTTTATGAAATCTCAAACCAGTTTACTAATGTTTTTTATATGGGACCATTTAAAAATCCGGAAGATTTGCCAAAGGTTTACGAAAAAATAGATATTGTAGTAGCCTGCTACAGAACAGACACAATTAATGAAAGAGTAGCAGAGCCAAACAAACTATATGAAGCGCTTTATTTTAATAAACCTATTGTCGTAAGCAAAGGTACTTATTTGGAAAATTTTGTAACAAAACTAAATGATTTTGGATATGCCATAAATGCTACGATGGATTCAGAGATAAAAGAATTAATTGAAAATATTGAAGTTGATGTTTTGAATAAAAAAATTGAGAACATCTCAAAAATTCCACCAACAAATATTATTGACGATAATGGAGGTGAAATTTTATTTTTTTTAAAAAATGAACTCAATAAGAATTAGAATGTACAAATCCATCTTCAAACAACTTAAAACAGCGCGTAATATTTAGAGCTAAATTATTTGATTATTTTAAAATGGAAATAAAAACTTTCAATTTATCAACCCTTATATGTTTGAATTGCCAAAAGCACAAGATAAAAGGGTTATAATTAAATTTGTTTATTTGTTTGTAATGAATAGTAATTCAGAGAGGAGGATCACCACCTTTTGGTACTTGATACCGTCCGGGAGTGTCTCCCTCTTTCAAGTAGATTTCGAGGTATAACTTGGTGCACGACACCGTATTTTTAAGGATGAAAGAAGCTTGAATAAACAAAAACAACAGGATTATGAAAATTGGTTATTTAGGACTCGATGTAAGTAAAGGTTATGCGGACTTTGCTTTATTATCAGCAGGAAAGAAAGTTCTTGAGGACAGTTTTCAGCTTGATGACACCCAAGCTGGTCATGTAAAGCTTTTGAACCTGCTCGAAGGGTTTAAAGGGTAACATGACTTGGTGGGCATATTGGCAGCCCTGGAGAGTACGGGAGGTTATGAGAACAATTGGCTGACTTTATTGAAAAATGAAGGCCCTGGTGTTGGTGTCAGGATCGCCAGATTAAATCCTTTCGGGATAAAGCATGACAGCCATGCTGGTCTGGAGCGGACTGTTACCGATGCGACCAACGCCCGCAGGATTGCCATTTACCTGATCAACCACCCGGAGAAAGCCAACTGGGAAGAACCAGTCTATGATGTGATGGACTCGCTGCGCAGCATGTACAAGTTTATCCGCACCAAGGTGAAGCAGAAGGTACAGTTGCAGAACCAGTTTGAAAAGCTGTTGTACACGGCTTTCCCGGAAATGCTTTCCCATATGAAGGAACAACTTCCCAAGTGGCTTTTAATGGTCTTGGAGCAATATCCTACGGCAGCTGCAATGCGCGAGGCAAGTATGGAGGATTTGATCAAAATAGGTCATATTAATGAAGATAAGGCAATGGCCTTGTCCCATAAAGCTGAGCAGAGCATAGCCTGGGCAGATAATCCGGCATTAAGGAAATTAATATCCACTTACGCCCTGGATTTACTCCGGTTGATTACCCAAGTCGAGGAGCTGAAAAAGGACCTTGAAAAACAAAAAGAAATAACCAGGGAAATCGAAATCCTTGAAAGTTTCCAGGGAATAGACAGGTATTCCGCTATTGGGTTGATGATAGAAATAGAAGATATTCAACGGTTTGCCAGCACCAAAAAAGTCAGTTCTTTTTATGGTGTACACCCCAAATTTAAACAAAGCGGGGATAAGATAATTGGTGTGAGAATGAGCAAGCAAGGTTCTTCTGAGGTCAGGGAGATCCTGTATATGGTTGCAAAATCAGCTCTGGTATACAATCCGCATATCAGACAGATATATGACAGGTTTAAGAGCCAGGGAATGGCTCATAACGAAGCGATGGGCGTGATCATGCACAAGATACTCAGGATCATTTACGGCATGTTAAAATCGGGCTCTGATTATCAACCAGCTTACGATCTGGAAAAACAACAAAAGGCCATTGAATTTATCAATCAGAAAAGACAACAATACAAAAAGGAAGGAAGAAACAGATATCAGCAAATGGACGATGAAGCGCCGATATCAAAAAGGCAGCTAAGAAAAAGAAAAGAGCAATCATCATCCCCAAGTTCATAACAAGAACAAGTGCGGGGTATGATGTTGCCTGAAAGCAAAATTAACAAAAAAAAATAGAGATATCATTTGGTTTTCTACGGTATAACTAAAAGAATCAAAACAATTCAATCATTTGAAGACGCAATTAGTTATAATGAAGCCCACTACAATAAATCAACTTCAGTATAAATTCTTGTTAACCCTGAAGACAGTTTTTTTTTATAATCAGCTATACCTTTCACTATGCGTTAAAAGTATTATCAAGTTTTCCGAGGTCAAGTCACTGGTTGATTCCATTAATAACTTTCAAAAACAATCTATCTCCAAAGGCCAACCTAGCATAGAGCATCGATCTAAAGAGACCCCATAAAGGAGTTTTAAAATAGGTTATAGCAGATTTAGTAAAGAAAATAATGAAAAAGAAAATTCTCATCCTTTCCGCCGTCTTTCCACCCGAACCCGTTGTTTCAGCATCTATCTCGGAAGCCTTGGCCGACGAATTCAGTCGCCAGGGAGAACAGGTGGTGGTTGTTTGTCCGCGGCCAACACGTCCGCTTAATTTTCAGTTTGATGCCGAATTTGAGCCTTCGGCCTATCGGCTGGTGCGTCTGAACAGTTATACCTATCCGGCTTCTGGTTTCCTAGGCCGGATGCGCGAAAGTTATAGCTTTGGGACGCATTGCGTGGCCTATATTGCAAGCCATGCTCACGAGTTGAAGGGCATTTATGCCAACACTTGGCCTTTGCCTGCCCAGTTGCTGAGTGTTCGCGCGGCCCGCAAACACCGGGTTCCCATTGTCCTGCACATTCAGGATGTTTACCCGGAAGCCATCCTGGGCAAGTTGCCGTTTTTTCGCAGTCTCATTCGGGCAGTCCTCCTCCCCTTCGATCGGTACATCCTGAAACAGGCGACCCATGTGGTCACGATTTCGGAGAAAATGAAATCTTATTTGGTTAATACCCGCCAACTGGACGCCTCGAACGTTTCGGTGGTTTGCAACTGGCAGGATGAGACTGTTTTTATGGCTGGGGAACAAACGGAAGCCCAAGCGGAAAGGCCCTTCACCCTAATGTATTTGGGGAATATTGGACCGGTGGCAGGACTTGAAACCGTGATAGAAGCCTTTGCGCTGACAGGGCTAGACGATGCCCGCCTGGTGATTGCCGGTTCGGGTTCGATGAAAGAAGCCTTGAAACAACAGGCTGCAAATACACCCGAGCTTGCGATTGAATTTTGGCCGGTGCCAGATGGACAGGTTGCTCATACGCAAGCCCAGGGCGATGTCATGCTGCTGCCGGTGAAGAAAGGAGCCGCTTTGAGTTCCATTCCTTCCAAACTTCCGGCTTACCTTTTTTCGTCGAAACCAGTCATTGCCAGTGTAGACGAGGACAGCGATACGGCAAGGGCGGTGGAGGAGTCGGGCTGCGGCTGGGTAGTGGCGCCAGAGTCGGCGGTGGCGCTAAGTAGAGTGATCAGGCAGGCTGCTGCCACCATCAAGGTACTGCTAAAAGAAAAAGGCGACCGGGGCTTTCGTTATGCGATGACACATTTCTCGAAGAAAACTAACCTGCCACGATTGGTTCAGATTATTAAAAATACCTTTAACCAATGATTTACCGTACTGCACAAGCCGGGGAGCATTCTTCGCTGGTAGCGATTCACCAGGAAGCTTTCCATGATTTTTTTCTAACCGATTTAGGCCCGCGGTTTCTAGGGGAGTATTACCATGCTGTGTTAAAAAATCCGGGGTCCATAGCCGTATGTGCGGTTAATGACGAAGGGCAGCTCATTGGTTTCGCTACCGGGAGCCAGTCGGCAACCGGTTATAACCGACGTTTGCTGCTGAGTCACTGGCCCGCTTTTATGGTTCAAACCGTTCGCTTGTTGTTTACCCGCCCAAGGGCCATCCTCCGCTTACTCAAAAATATGGAGAAGCAGGCCTTTGCAGGAGACAATGGGCAGTATGCCGAGCTGCTATCCATTGCGGTGCTGCCTTCGGCTAAAGGGCTGGGCGTGGGGAAAGGCCTGTTGCAATGCTTTGAAGAGACTGCTTTGAGGCATGGTTGTCGAAAAGTTTCGCTCACAACCGACTACCACGATAACGAGTCGGTGGTCGCTTTTTACCGGAAGAACGGCTACACCACTTTTTATGAGTTTGTGACCTATCCCAACCGGAGAATGTATAAGCTGATCAAAAAACTCGATAAAAAACTAGCATCTTCTTATGAAACGACTCTTTGATCTGACCGCCGCCTTACTTGGCTTGCTGGTGCTGCTGCCGGTGTTATTGGTACTGGCGCTGTTCATCAAACTCACGACGCCCGGGCCAGTGGTGTTTGTCCAAACGCGGATTGGTCAGGGAGGGCGCGAGTTTCGCCTGCTTAAATTCCGCTCCATGCGGGTGAGGCCCAAAACTTCGGAAGGCAGCTTTGATGCCGGAGATCAATCGCGCATTACCTGGCTGGGGCGCATCCTTCGCAAAACCAAGCTGGATGAACTTCCGCAGTTGGTGAATGTCCTGCGGGGCGAGATGTCCTTGGTGGGCCCCCGCCCGGAGGTGAGGAAGTGGACTGAAGTGTACCCTGAACAGTGGGCCATTGTGCATCGGGTAAAGCCGGGAATCACAGATAACGCCTCCATCGAATTCCGGAATGAAGAAGCGATACTGGCCAGGTCATCCAATCCGGAAGAAACGTATAGGAACGAAATTCTTCCGCGAAAACTGGAATTGTATATCGACTACGTTAAGCGGGCATCGTTTCAAACAGATTTGAAACTGATTTTTCAAACCCTCTTCATTGTTCTGTTTAAATAAAGCGGGCTCATAAACATACATATACCGCTACCGATGGATGTTTCGTCAAATACCTTAGAGAATAAAAACGATCATGACACAAAGAATGAGAATCCCTTTTGCCAAAGTGCCTGTCAATGGCAACGAATTCACTTACATTAAAGAAGTGCTGGACAGTGGCTGGCTGACAACAGCCGGGAAAGCGGCTGAGTTTGAGCAGAAATTTGCAGCCTATGTTGGCGCCAAACATGCCTGCGTGGTTAATTCGTGTACGGCAGCCCTTCACCTGGGCCTGGATGCCCTGGGCGTGCAGCCGGGCGACCGGGTGTTTGTTCCGTCAATGACTTTTACCGCGTCGGCGGAGGTGATTCGTTATCTGCAAGCCGATCCGGTGTTTCTGGATGTTGACTACGCCACGCGGCTCATTACCCCTGCCATCCTGAAAGCAGCTATCGCACAGTACCCGGATGTCAAGTTTCTGGTGCTGGTTCACTTTGGGGGTCAGGCAGCCTCCATGGAATTGCCCGACGCGCCGGGAATCCTGTCAATCTGTAAGTCGCATGGCATTAAAATACTGGAAGACGCGGCACACGCCTTCCCAACCCGGCACAACGGGCGGATGGTGGGTTCGCTGGGCGATATTACTTGCTTTAGTTTTTATGCCAATAAGACCATCACCACCGGCGAAGGAGGCATGTTAACTACGCAGGATGACGCGATTCATGCGCGGGTAAAAACCATGCGTCTGCACGGCATCAACCGCGATATATGGGACCGATTTACCAGCGAAAAGCCTTCGTGGGAATATGATGTGATCGACGCGGGCTACAAGTACAATATGCCGGACCTGAACGCAGCCATCGGACTGGCCCAACTGGAAAAAGCCGAAGAGTTCAGGCTGGAGCGCCAACAAATTGCGGACTATTACTACAAGCAACTGTCGAATATCGAACTGCTGGATTTGCCGGAGTTCGTCGGGCCCATGGAAGATCACTCCTGGCACTTGTTCCCGCTGGTAATTCGGGAGCATTCGCCGGTGAACCGCAACCAGTTTATTGAGCAAATGGCGGAGGCTGGCATCGGCACCTCGGTGCACTACAAGCCGCTTCACCGCATGACCTACTACCAGGAACGGTATCAGCTGTCCCCGGCAGATTATCCAACAACTGAGCGAATCTGGCAGGGCAATGTGTCGCTACCCATCTTCCCCTACATGAGCCCCGAGCAGTTGGCTTATATTTGTGACACCATACGCACGATTCTGTCTGCAAGCCAAGCCAAGCCCGAAGCGTTTTCAAAACCTTTGGGCGTTTGAGGAAGAGGAAGAAGTAGGCAGCCTGTCCGACACCTTGGGGTGGCAGCGGGAAGTTGCAGCAAGTCGCAAGGATCCACCATCCAACATCCAACCGCTGCTTGATGGAGATGGGCTCGTATAACCGCTACGAAAAAAATGAACAAGGAGAATTTTACATAGGACAGATAACGGAAAACTGATACCTTTAAGCCGAAATTCGAAAAACGGACAATATAGGCAGAAAGGCGCGCTTCGGGATGCGGGAGTGAATGAACCGATACAGATGACGTATTAGTAAAAACTGTCAATAGTATTTAGGGAAGGTCACAATCTCACTAATAACTAATGTCTAATAACCATTCATGGACAAATTAATCGAAAAGCAATTTAAGAAGTACAACTTACCCCGTAAGTCAGTCCTATTGATGGACCTGGCCATTACGCTGGCATCGCTGGTGGTGGCCTATCTGCTGCGGTTCAACTTCGATGTTGAACGGATCTCTTTTGCCGATGTCGTGACACAACAGGTTTTTATCTTCTTCCCGGTGTACCTGCTTGCATACCTGTGGAGTGGTTCGTACCGGGGCATCATCCGGCACTCGTCTATCCAGGATGCCTCGCGCATGGCTATGGCAGTGAGCGTCGCTACGGGAACAATCTTGCTTCTGACCCTGGTTTTGCGGCTTATTCCTTTGGCGATTTACAGAGACTTGCCCTATTCCGTGGTACTTATTCATGCTATGGTGACTTCCGTCTTGCTGATGGGCTTCCGGATCGTTATCCGCGAAATGTATGAGACCTTTGTTAACCCACGGAAAAACCTGAAACAGGTGCTCATCTTTGGAGCAGGTGCGATGGGCCAGATTACCAGCCGGGTGCTGGAGAACGACGGAAATTCGCCCATCACAGTGTATGGTTTTATTGATGACAACAACGCCCTGGTGGGTAAGCGGTTGAAGGGGAAAACCATATATTCCGAAGAGGAAGCCTTCAGGAAAATCATTCCTAAACAGGACATCAGCGAGGTAATCTTTGCCATCGCGAAATCAAACATCAAAGAGAGCCGGAAAAAAGCCCTGTTCGATCGCTGCCTGGATGCCGGGCTAAATATTCGCGAAGTCCCGCCAGTGAGCGAGTGGATGGATGGACAGCTCCAGTCAACGCAGATCCGGGACATCCGAATTGAAGATTTGCTGGGGCGTGAGCCTATCTGGCTCGATCAGAAGCAGGTAGCCGACGGACTGCGCGGCGAGGTGGTGCTGGTGAGCGGTGCAGCGGGCTCCATTGGTTCCGAAATCGTACGTCAGTTGATGGGGTTCCAGGTGGGACAACTGATTTTGCTTGACCAGGCGGAGTCGGGCCTGTACGACCTGCACAACGAACTGCTGGCACGCTATCCCGATCGGTCGTGTGAAGTGGTGGTGGCTAGTGTAACGGTCGCTTCACGCATGCGTCACCTGTTTGAAAAATACCGCCCAGCCTATGTTTTCAATGCCGCAGCCTACAAGCATGTTCCCCTGATGGAAGCCCATCCGAGCGAAGCCATTCGGGTGAATATCGGAGGCACGCGCTTGCTGGCCGACCTGTCGGTGGAGTTTCGGGTGAAGAAGTTTGTCATGATCTCAACCGACAAGGCGGTGAACCCGACCAACGTGATGGGCGCCTCGAAGCGGATCTGTGAAATTTACATCCAGTCGCTGGCACAGCTGGGCAACACCGGAACGGAGTTTATCACCACGCGCTTTGGAAATGTGCTGGGATCGAACGGTTCGGTGGTTCCCCTGTTTCGCAAGCAGATTGAAGCGGGGGGGCCGGTAACGGTGACCCACCCCGATATTATCCGATACTTCATGACCATTCCCGAAGCCTGTCAGCTGGTGCTCGAAGCCGGTTTTATGGGCAACGGCGGGGAGATCTTTGTGTTCGACATGGGTGAACCGGTGAAGATCTATGACCTGGCTGTGAAAATGATCACCCTGGCCGGACTGAAACCCGGAGATGACATCCCCATCACCTTTACGGGCTTGCGTCCCGGCGAAAAGCTCTACGAAGAGTTGCTGGCCGACGAGGAAAATACCCTGCCGACCCATCATCCCAAGATTAAGCGGGCTAAGGTGCGCCAACACCAGTTCGAAATCGTGACGCAGGCCGTTGATGCCCTGCAGAAAGCCACGCAGACCGAGTCAAACCTCGAGTTGGTCAACCGTATGAGAGCGCTGGTTCCCGAGTTTGTGCCACAAAACCCCGAGTTTTGCATGTGTGAAGAAGTCCTGAAGCGAGGATAGGACAGACGATGTACTTTCCTTATAGGCTCCGGGGATAGAGAGTGTTGAGTAAAAGCAAAAAGAAATCACTCCTTGTATCAGAGGAATATTGGACATTGTTATCGTGATAGGGGTTTGGTTGAGATGGAATACGTGCTATTATATGGCGCGTAATCCAATTGATCATACCCAGCTCAAAATAGAATACCCTATATACCAGGGAAATCGCTTTTAAACTTTGAGTACTTTTTCTCTGTA
>TARA_R110002050_G_scaffold260813_5_pt1 | contig 19744 bp, 19 predicted proteins | sample TARA_R110002050 | Tara Oceans TARA_R110002050 (sample SAMEA4396988) | marine metagenome | biome: Polar Biome; feature: [DCM] deep chlorophyll maximum layer (ENVO:01000326); material: water (ENVO:00002006), including particulate matter (ENVO:01000060) such as... | depth 25 m
ATAAGATAAAAAAAAGAGAATCAATAATATTATTGGTTCTCTTTTTTATGCACCGTTTTTTATCTAGCCTTTATTAGCTAGCCTTTATTAGCTAATTGCCCGCAAGCAGCATCAATATCTTTTCCTCTACTCCGTCTTACGGTAACGGTAATATTATTGGCTTCAAGAATGTTCACATACATATCTATCGCTTTAGAGCTTGCTTGCTGAAACTCTCCATCATCAATAGGATTATATTCTATAAGATTAACTTTACTTGGCGCAAATTTACAAAATTCAACTAATGCCTCAACGTCCTTACGCTTATCATTTATACCATCCCAAACCACATATTCATAAGTAATTCTGTTTTTTGTAGCGGTATACCAATATTCTAAAGCCTCTCTTAAATCACTTAAAGGAAACGTCTCATTAAAAGGCATTATAGACGTGCGTATTTCATCTATAGCAGAATGTAATGATACAGCTAACTTAAATTTAACGTTATCATCAGCCATCTTCTTAATCATTTTTGGGACTCCAGACGTTGACACTACAATTCGCTTTGGAGACATTCCTAATCCTTCTGGCGACGTAATTTTTTCAATAGCTTTAAGAACATTATTGTAATTCATTAATGGCTCTCCCATACCCATAAAAACAATATTACTCAAAGGCCTATTATGATACAATCTACTTTCGTTATCTATAGCAACTACTTGATCGTAAATCTCATCTGGATTCAGATTTCGCATACGTTTTAATCTTGACGTTGCACAAAATCTACAATCTAAGCTACAACCAACCTGCGAGGAAACACACGCAGTAGTTCTAGATGCTGTAGGGATTAAAACAGATTCTACAATTAAATCATCGTGTAAACGAACAGCATTTTTTATAGTCCCATCAGAGCTACGTTGCATTTGATCCACTTTGATATGATTAATAACAAAGTTATCTTCTAGCATTTGCCTCGTATCTAAGGACACATTTGTCATATCTTCAAAACTATAGGCAGATTTTTGCCATAGCCATTCATAGACCTGATTTCCTCTAAACGCTTTGTCTCCTTGTTTTACAAAGAATTCCCTAAGTTGCTCTTTGGTTAATGCTCGTATGTCTTTCTTTTTTACTTCCATTTGATGCAAAAGTACTTAAATGAATTTGGTTTTCTTCTATAATAAAAAAGCCTCAATTAAGAGGCTTTAAATTATAAGGATATATTCTCAACTTAGATGATTAACATTGCATCACCATAAGAATAGAATTTATATTTTTCTTTTACTGCTTCTTCGTAAGCTTTTTTCATAAAATCATGACCTGCAAATGCAGAAGTCATCATTAACAATGTTGATTTTGGTGTATGGAAATTAGTAATCATACAATTTGCAATACTAAAATCATAAGGAGGAAAAATAAATTTGTTAGTCCAACCTTCAAATTCATTTAATCTTCCGTTTGAAGACACTGAACTCTCTACTGTACGCATCGATGTTGTACCTACAGCACAAACACGTTTTTTATTTTCTATTCCTGTATTAACGATATCCGCAGCTTGCTTAGTGATAATTATTTCTTCACTATCCATTTTGTGCTTAGACAAATCTTCTACCTCAACCGGATTAAAAGTTCCTAAACCAACGTGTAAGGTTACTTCTGCTGTTTTAACACCTTTAATTTCTAATCTTTTTAATAAATGTTTAGAAAAATGCAAACCTGCTGTTGGCGCTGCTACTGCACCTTCATTTTTTGCATAAATGGTTTGGTAACGCTCTTCGTCTTCTGGCTCAACCTCTCTGTTAATATACTTAGGTAATGGAGTTTCTCCTAATTCCGTTAATTTTGTTCTAAAATCATGGTAAGAACCATCATAAAGAAAACGCAACGTTCTACCTCTAGAGGTTGTATTATCAATAACTTCTGCAACTAACGTTTCGTCATCACCAAAATATAATTTATTACCTATTCTTATTTTTCGTGCAGGATCTACTAACACATCCCAAAGGCGTTGCTCTTGGTTTAATTCACGTAATAAAAACACTTCGATACGTGCTCCAGTTTTCTCCTTATTACCATATAATCTAGCAGGAAAAACTTTAGTATCGTTCATTATCATCACATCACCTTCATCAAAATAATCTATAATATCTTTAAAAAGCTTGTGCTCTATAGTCTGCTTTGCTCTGTTAAGTATCATCAATCGCGACTCATCTCTGTGTTCTGCAGGATGCTCAGCAAGTAATTCGTCTGGAAGGTCAAAACTAAAGTGTGATAATTTCATGTATTTCTATTTTTTTTCGAATTGCAAATATACAATCTCAACATAGGCCTTGTCAAGTAAATGAACGTTTATTTTGAATTATAAAGCTTAAAAAGCCTTCTATTTTAATAAGCACACTAATGAAATGAATATTAAGCTAAACTTTTCTATTTTAAATGAAACCCAATGGCTTTAAAATCTTCCCAGAATTGTGGATAAGATTTACTGACAACATCAGCATTTTCAATTTTAATTGGCGTTTTTAAACCCAAAGGCGCAAAAGCCATTGCCATTCTATGATCGTTATAAGTTGCAATTGTTATATCAGTATTTATATTTTTTGATGATTCAAGGTGCAATGTTGCATCTGTAATAATTACGTTCGCTCCCAACTTTTCTAATTCGGTTTTTAAGGCTACCAACCGATCCGTTTCTTTAATTTTTAGGGTATGCAAACCAATCATATCACATTCTAAACCTAAACCAAATGCTGTCACTGCAATAGTTTGGGCAATATCCGGTGCATTCTTTAAATCTAATTCAACCAAAGATTTTGAGTATATAAAATCTGTCTTCTTAAGTGTTATTTTTTGATTTGAAAAGCTAGTCTTTACACCAAAACTTTTATAAATGGTTGCTAAAACAGAATCACCTTGTAAACTTTTTTCTTTATAAGACGAAATAGTAATTTCAGTACCAACTTCACTTAAAGCAATTAAGCTATAGAAATAAGATGCTGAAGACCAATCTGACTCTACAACAAGTATTTGTTTATCAATAGTCTTTGTTGCTGGTTTTACTTTAATAACATTACCTTTAAAATGCGTTTCTATACCAATAGAATCTAATAAACTTAAAGTCATTTTTATATAAGGTACAGACGTAATGTTACCCTCTAAGGTTAATTCTAGTCCATTTTCTAATTTAGAAGCAATAAGTAATAATGCCGAAATATACTGACTACTAACATTGGCTTCTAAAGTAACTTTATTAACTGTGAGTTTTTCACCCACTATTTTTAATGGTGGAAACCCATCATTTTCTAGATACGAAATGTCTGCGCCTAATATTTTTAAAGCATCCACTAAGATTTTAATTGGTCGTTCTTTCATACGAGGAGAACCTGTAATTGTTATTTCTCTTTCATTTTGAATAGAAAAATAAGCAGTAAGAAATCGCATTGCTGTACCTGCATGATGAATATCAATTAACGAATCTTTAGATTGCAATGCTCTTTGCATTAAAACAGAATCATCTGAGTTAGATATATTTTCTATTTCAATTTGCGGAAACAAAGCTTGCAGTAATAGCAAACGATTAGATTCACTTTTTGAACCTGTAATTTGAACGCTTTGATGGTTTTTTAACTTTGATAATTGGATACTAATGTCCATAAAAAGGTGTTTACGTATAAAAGTGTTGCCGAGAAATTCACTTGAATTTTCTAATAAAACGCCAAGATAGTAAAAGTGCGAAGAAATAAGGTTAGGAATTTACGAAGCCATAAAATAAAACTTCTGATAATCAACATTAGAATCTAAAATGTCCACTTTACTTCTATCCTCCATTACTTCCTGGATAGTTCAACGTTCTATTATAATGTAGTTTTTTATTAAAAGCAGCTTCTTTTAATTTTTTCAATTCTGGGAAATCTGAAATTCTAGAATTTACAACGCTAATTATTTCTTCTAACTGTTTAGTAAGAAGAAATTTGTTATAGATTAATTGAGTTCCATAAACATTAATTCCACTTATATAATTTAAAGATTTTACTTTTAAGAATTTTTGCCAATGATTTTTTAAGTTCTCTTGATCTTTTAATTTGTCTTTAAAAAGGAAAAAATAACCAATTAATGCAATAAACAGAATGAAACCTAAAACATAAAATAATATCATTTTGCCTGAGTATTATTTTTTTAATTTCTCATTATTATGATGACGGTTATGATCTCGTTTTGCTTTCTTATCCATTTTTTTATCAAAAGCCTCTTGTAAGTCTATTCCGGTTTGGTTTGCTAAGCATAGCACTACAAACATAACATCAGAAAGTTCTTCTCCTAAGTCTTTATCTTTATCACTTTCTTTTTCGCTTTGCTCGCCATAACGTCTTGCTATTATACGAGCAACTTCACCTACTTCTTCAGTTAACTGAGCCATATTTGTAAGTTCATTAAAATAACGAACGCCATGCTCATTTATCCAATCGTCAACTTCTTTTTGCGCGTTTTTAATATCCATAATTAAACTTTTGTTAATACAATTTGTTCTGCTTGTTTCTCAACAATTTTATTAAAAAACACTTTAAAACTTTTATAATCTGCAGGTTGAACAATTGCATTGTTTATTTCTAAATTTACCTTTAGACTTAAATATTTTCCATTTTCTTTAAGTATATATTCAAATTTAACATCACCATCTCTAAATTCAACAGCTTCACTTTTAGGCAAAAATTCAACTTTATAACCCTCTGGGAGCATTATATTTACAATGGACATATCTCCATGAGGAGACACAAAATCAATAGGGTAAAGACGTTCTTCTAGTTTAAATGGGTTTTCTTCAATCGCTAAAAACAAAAGTGGTGAAAAGTAAAGTTTATCCGCAATTTCGTCAATTCCATCAGATAATTTGTAATCGTATGTCACCTTTACAGGCTGACTTAAATTTTTATCGTTTTCATAAATTAAATCGGTAATCTCTAAATCCCCTTTCTTAGATTCTAAAGATTTTATATGATCATCTATGCTAAGATTAGTGTATCGCTTTCTATATTTTAATGCTAAATTATCAGTGAAATTTTTTCTAACTTTTCCTGTAGCAATAAAATCATTACCAATCTTTACATTTAACATGGTAGATTCTTTAGATTTTTTGTTGCTTGTTAAATCCACCCAACTCGATTTTCCTTTATCTTTAATTACACGTCCTTGCCAATTAAGCACACGTTCGGGTAGCACATTATTAGCACTAAAAGGCTCGGTTGCGTCAATTAAAAGGTAATTATTTTCACTTTGTACCATACAAATCACATAGTTAAAACCTTCTCTAGTTGGAAAAAGTGGAGTTCCATTATTCCTTGTACTCACTAACACTGGATTTGCGTCCAAACCTTGCGATCTCAACATGGCTACAACTAACAAGTTAATTTCTGCTACATTTCCTTCTCCTTCTTTATAAGCTGCTCTAATACCTTTATGTGCATATATACTATAACTGCCATTCCATTTTACTTTAGACTTTACAAAACTCTCAATTAAATAGGCTTTATGAAAATCATCGTCTACTCCATCTAATATGTTGCTTAAATCATCTTTAAAAAAGCTAGATTTATTTAACTGTCCACCAAAATTAGAGCTTTCATAAATAGCTTTTGAAACTTTATCCCAACTAATTGCATAAGACTTTTCTACATAACCTTCTTTGGCTAACTTCGCTTCTAATTCTAAACTTAATTTAGCTTTATAATTATTAATACTCCCTGCAAAGGATTCTGCAGTTAATGATGGTATATTTTCTTCTGAGAAGATTATATTATTATCAAAATAGGATATACTATTTTGAGATATTTTTGAGCCATTTCCAAACTGATTAATCCCAGATGATGGGGAATTATTGGAAACTCTATTAGAAACCGATAATGTCTTATTTATTTTTTTCTCTGTATAAGTAGGAATATAAAAAGCTTTAGGATTTAAGCGCATTTTATACTTATAAAATTGTGGTGTAGAAATACTTACATCTAGTTTTTTTACAGGAATACTAAACTGAAGTTCTATATCGTCTATTTGAATAAATGGTGATCTAATAGTATATTTATATTCTATAATAGAACCTGCTTTAACATTTGGTAGAGCAAAAGAACATATGGAGTATAAATCTGTTGCTTTCTCATTAAAAATACCGTCACTTTTTAATTTATCCTTTTCAATTTTTCCATTTTTCAAATTATAAGTAAAGCCTTTAATACCTTTTATGGTTTCGTCGCTTCCAGAATTTCCTTTGTATAGATATATTTTTTCGTTAGCCCAATCTAGTCCTTCCTTATTATAAATTTTTATTTTCATAATAACTTCCTTTATCTGAGTAAAACCATTATTTTGACTAAACTCAAATCGAACATTCTCATATCTATATAAGATGGCCGCATTAGCAGCTGAATCCATTGGATATTTTTTTTCTTGCAACTCTAATTTTGAGACTTCCCCAAATTTATAATCTTGACTGTTTATTGAATTTAAACATATAAATGATAAAATAATAATACTTAAAAAATGTTTCATTGAATTAATTTGGTTTGATTTGATTTGATTTGGTTTGGTTTGGTTTGGTTTTTAGCTTGTAATATTTATTTAAATGCTAAAAGAATTATAAAATATTTACTAACACAATTTTAGCTTTATCGTGCTTTACTATTTGTTTTCTAAAGGCTCTAAAGGCTTTATAATCTTCTTTCTTATAATTTCCTTTTAACAAAATGTAAGTCCTTGTATATTTCAATTTATTGTCCTCTAAAGCTTCAAGTTTAAATTTATAACTACCAAATTTGGTTTTTACTTCTTTAGAATCTGTCATAGCTTCAACTTTTAAGCCTTCAGGAAGTTGAATTATAAACTCGTCTGTATCTTTAAAAGCGCGATCAATTTTAAACTCTAATTTACGACTTGTGTATCTTGGCGGAATGTTAGTAACTTTATTAAATATATTTGGTTGAAAAATCAATCGTGTTCCACTTTTTGAAGCATAATTAACTGAAGACAATTTAACGTTCTCACTATAAAGAACCTCATCCTTATTATTTTCAATTTTAATATTATCAATTGTTAAATTATTGATATTATCCCAATAATCTTTGTAATATAATTGCTGATCTCTTTCTGTTTTACTTTCAATGCCTTCATGAATACTGTATTGAAATCCTGTAGTTTCAATACTCACATCTGCTGTAAAACTTCCGGTAGCGTCCATTTGTATATTGGCTGTAGTTTTTTGGACACTATCATCCGCACCATAAATCTTTGTGTGCACAATTTCACCGCCTTCAGGCTTTACCAACAAAACCTTTCTGTCATCTGTGAAACCAGCAGTAAATCCAAAAGGATTGGTTTGGCTTGTGCACTCTAAAAAAATATTTCCTCCTTCATTTGGCACACATAAAATAGCATGATTTCCTTGTGTCGAAGAAAACTCACTATCAATATCTCTAAGGCTTCGTCCGCCATAAACCAAAGTGTAATACGAAGGTACATCTACAGCTTCTAACAATGCTTTTGTGTAGTTAGTTAAACCTTTACAATCTGCATACCCTAATTTATCGACATCGTTAGCAAGCATAGGTTTCCAGCCACCAATACCAACCTGAATACTTATATAACGCGTTTTATCTTGCATATACTTGTAAACGATTTTAGCACGTTCTATTTTATCATCTACTCCTGCTGTAAGCTGCTTTACATGGCTTTTTGTTTCTTCGGGAATGAAATCTGTACCTGTCAATAATTCATCATACATCCACTTACCAAAATCATTCCAATCATTATTGATACCTTCTACACCAACCATTTCAAATTTTTTGAGTGCGACTTTATAATGCGGAATCATATTCTGAAAATCTGGTGTATAAGCTTCATATTTTATACCTTCTATATTATACGCTACAAAATGGTATTCAGATATTTCTTTAATATTGTAATTGCCAAAATTTTCTTTTTTGGTTTTTAGTTCAATTCCAGCTGTATTAATAATCTCGTAATCAGAATGCTGAATACCCACATAATACCCATCAATAGGGTACCAATTTGGAAAAAAGGCAGTGCTGTTATATACAATTTCGGAAATATACTCTACAGTATATGGATACTTTAAAGGAATATAATCTAGATATTTAACGCGATCATCTTCATAAATTGAAAAATCACTAACGGCACTTACATCTACAAAATCTCTCTTCTTTACTTTTTTAATTTCCTCTCCAAACTCATCATAAATAAGAGCCTGCATTTCCAGAATATCTCTAGTCCCATCATAATAGGCAACAGCATTAACATGTCGTTTTCCACTTTTATTGTATACCGTCGTAATTCGTTTATTAGTAACTTTAATCTTATCTAGACTTAAAATTTCAACTGTTTGCTTCTGAAATCTAACAACAGCATTGGCCTTTTCTTTTAACTCTATAGGAACCAAAAATGATGAATAAACATCATCTGATTGCGAAAAACTAAAAACTGAAACAAATAAAAAAAAGGAAACAAGCGTAAGCTTTAATTGAGGCATAATGTAGAATGTAATTGGTTAGGTGCTACAATATAAAAAGTAAATTTATTTCTGCAAATGATTTTTATCATAAAATTCCTACGAGTAACATCTTTTCTATAATCTACAGCACTGATTATGAGATATAATCTTTATGAACTTCCTTTTTTCCAAACGGAAAGTACAACCAATACAATTAAACATGGTATGCCAATATATTGAAGTTCGCTAAGGATAACATTAATTCCCCACTCTGAAAAAAATTCTTTAATACCAATTGGAGATACTTTTACAGGTCTAAATGGAAAGAAATATCTTGAGTTATCTATAGGAATAAAAAAACCAACACCTTTCCCTCCAGTAGTCATAGCATCTAAAAGTCCATGAGAAATAGTGGCTAAAAATAAGACTATTGTAAATATCAGTTTTCTCGATTTACCAAAAGCAAAGGCTAATAACAAACTCCAAAGTATAGCGAATATAATAGAATGGGTAAATCCTCTATGACCAAATGGATGCTCGTAAGTTATTCCTAACTTAAAAGCTAACACATCTAAGTCTGGCAACATAGCAGAACCAATAGCTAAAAATAAAAGTAATTTATTAGACTTTGAATCTATAACTTTTGCAACTGTATATGCCACAAAACCATGACCAAAAATTGAAGCCATTAGTCTTTATTTTTAGAATCGATAATGATGGTTACAGGACCATCGTTGAGTAAACTCACTTTCATATCTGCTCCAAAATCACCAGTTTGAATTGGCTTTTGTAATACATTTTGAAGTGTATCTATAAATTTTTCATATAAAGGAATTGCAACATCTGGTTTTGCTGCTTTTATATAACTTGGACGATTTCCTTTTTTTGTACTTGCATGAAGCGTAAATTGACTTACCAAAATTACATCACCACCAGAAGCTTTTAATGAGGTATTCATAACACCATTTTTATCAGGAAAAATACGAAGATTGACTATTTTATTGCATAACCAATCAATATCTTCTTGTGAGTCTTCATTAATAATACCTAGCAGTATAAGAAGACCATTTTTTATAGAAGCAACGTCAGAGTTATTAATCACAACAGAAGCTTCAGACACTCTTTGTATTACAATTTTCATTCGTTATCGTAATTATCAGTCCTATAGTGTTCATCTTCGCCTTCTAAAATCTGAACATAACTCTTATATCTAGAGTAAGAAACCTCATCAGCTTCTAAAGCATCTTTAACTGCACATTTTGGTTCGTTTAAATGAATACAATTATTAAACTTACAGTCTTGTTTTAGTGCGAAAAATTCAGGGAAATAATCACCAACTTCTTCCTTTTCCATATCTACAACACCAAAACCTTTAATACCAGGTGTATCTATAATTTTAGCATCAAAACTTAAATCGAACATCTCAGCAAAGGTTGTAGTATGTTGCCCTTGACTATGTTGTGTGGAAATGGCTTTTGTTTTTAAGTCTAATGAAGGCTCAATGGCATTGACTAAAGTAGATTTTCCAACACCAGAATGACCAGCAAACATACTCACCTTACCAATCATTAAAGCTTTTACTTTATCAATATTTTTACCTGTTGTTGCCGATATACCAATACATTCATAACCAATATCACGATAAATACTTGCGAGATATTTCACCTCAAACATAGTTTCTTCATCGTAAGAATCGACCTTATTAAATAACAAAACAGCTTTAATCCCATAAGCTTCTGAAGTCACCAAAAATCGATCTATAAATGTGGTGAATGTGGGAGGATTATCAATAGTGACCAACAAAAATACCTGATCAATATTTGAAGCGATAATATGTGTTTGCTTCGAGAGATTAACCGATTTACGAACGATATAATTTTTACGCTCTTCAATGCGATGTATTACACCTGTTTCAGTATTATTCTTTGTTTCTAGCTCAAACTCTACTATATCACCAACAGCAATTGGGTTGGTACTCTTAATACCTTGCAACCTAAAACGTCCTTTAATTCTACATTCATAGAATTTACCGTTCAAGGTTTTTACCGTGTACCAACTGCCTGTAGATTTATATACTGTTCCTGTCATTACTACAAAGATGGTCATTATTAGTGTGTAATACAACAAAAAAAGGCTACCAATTGGTAGCCTTTTTTTTGTTGTATAAAAATTATTCGATATTTAATTTTTCTAAATGAATATCTAAAGTTTTTTCTTTTCTATTATATTCTAATAACATTACATGACCCAATTTTGCAGGTAAAACTCTATAACTAATTTTACCTTTTGATCTTTGCAGATAAATTTTATCCTCAGATAATGTGCCTTCATTATACATTATTGATTTAAACGCTAGTTTATTTTTTTCACCTTTCAATCTCTCATAATCAATAAAAGTAGCATAGAAACGATCTCTATCCGTATCAATTTGAGTGAATTCATAATCAAAAGCACCATAAGATTTTAATGCATGCGCATTAAGTTGAGGGCTACCAAAATCTGTTAAACTCGGTGCTCTAGATTTTCCTTTTTTATAATTTGTAATATCTTTTAGTTTAAAGCTACTATCAAATTCAAAAATTACGGCATCTGTAATTGTTAGTTGTGTAACAGAACCTCCTCCTCCAAGTGCTGCAGCTGCTATTCCCATTCCACTTGCTGTTTTTCTAAAACGCTCACCTACACAATAATAAGACCCTGTTTGAGTACGGATAATATCATGAAAATAAACATAACCTCTCTTTTTCTTTCCGTCAGAATCCGCAGGCATCATTTTATCAATCTCATTTTCCCAGCTTACTTTACTATCAGAAATTGTTTTTCCATCTAAGGTAGTTACTTCCGCAAAAATCCCTTAGCTTTTAGCTTTAATAACATTATCTCCTTTTTCAAAATATTCACCTAACAAAACCAATTCCTTATCATCAGTTAAAAAAGCATTTGTAATTAATCTTGGATTATTCTCTCTATCGTACTCCTTTTCAAATAACAATTTCCCTGTTTTAATATCAATAACTAAAACTTTAAATTTAAGTGTTTGGCTCATCAAAGACTTCTTAGAGGTCTCAATAGCAACAACTACTTCTTCATTAACCTCAATTGGGTTAATTGACATAATTTCCTTTATCTCATCTGGAGAATTAAAATCCCACGCTGTACCTCCATCTGTTGGAATATACTTTAAACCATAACCGATTTTTTTGTTGTCGCGCACATAGTTGAATAAAAAACCCTTATTATCTACAGGTAATAACAAGTTAAAACTTCCTGACTTTACCATATAAGACAACCATTTTAACTCTTTCTTATTTACAGGTATCACAATATCTTTACCTTGATTTCCTTGTCGATCAAAAGAAACTAATTTGTACTGTCTCTCTTTAACATTAACCATTGCAAACATCAACTGTTGATTGTTAAATTTACTATTTGCAAGTACTGTATTTTTATCATCGATATAAGATTTTGTTGCAATATCATTTAAGTTATTGTCTAACATCTTAATTGCATACTCTCTTTTTCCTTTTTTAAGTTTATCTACTTGGTAATAAAAATAATAACCATCCACGTCGTTATTTTTATCCATTAAAGGTCCTGAGTTTTTAATTTTAAAAGATGTAATCTCATTTAGCGCTTTCTGCTGAGCAGATATAGCAATACTAAAGAGACATAAAAATGCTAGTCCTAAGATGTTTTTCATATTGTAATTGTTAAAGATTAATAATTATTGATTAATTGATTTAAAAAATTCATGGGTAGTTCGCATTGTTTCATAGTTTTCCATATCATCCTTATGGAATTCACAAAACGCAAGCCCTATCTTTTTGTTTCGTTAAGTTCTAAATTATGGAGAAACAACCTAATTGTATTTAATTGCTTTTCATCAGAAAAATTATTTTTAGGGGGAACATATTTACCCAATTGATGACGTTTCTTAGCCTCATAGATTGACTTTAAAACTTTTGCCATTGTGCTACAATAATAATCTGATGATATTTTGTGGCTTTGATACTTTTCAATTAACTGATAAATTGCCAAGTCTAATAACTTTAAATCAATAGCACTTTTTATACTTTGAGGGTTCGCAACCTTTTTAATTTCATTGATTTCAGTCCTCGAACCGGTAACCATTTCGTCTTTGATGCTAAAATCTTCTCTTAGTTTATTTATTCTAAACTCAATTTCTGGATGCGTTTTTAATGTGTCTGATGAAAGTTTAAATTCATTAATTTTTTCGTCCGAATCAAAAAGTGAAACTGTTTCCTTTAACCAATATTTTTTAAAAGGGTAAGATTCAAAATTAAAAACACTATCAATATTCACATTGCGATGTAATACCATATCATCAACAGCCTTTAACTTACTTAAAGAGCTCATTGCTTTAGACTTATAATATTTAGTTTTAGAAAAAAACACAAATCCTAAAGAATCAGCTTCGGCTTCAACCTCTTTAGAATGGTCTAAAATATCGATGCTTAAATCATCTATAACAGATAATGCAGCTCTTGTTTGTCCGTATTTCTGTCTTTTTATTTTTCTTACTTTCTTTTTTGTCTCTTTAGAGTTGGTTGTTGCAATTACATTTGAAACATTTTTTAAAGAATGGTCTAAATATTTATGCGCTATCTCATGACAAATTACAAATGCTAACTCATCATCTGATTCTAGTGTTGTAAATAATCCCAAATTTATTTGAAACATACCATCTCCATAACAAGCAGCATTAGGCAGCATGGAATTATTAATTAAAAAGCTAAAATCTGAAGTATCTATTTCTGGATTAGCAGTGTAAATATTAGAAAGGATAAGATCTAAATGCGCCTTGATTTCTGGAATAAACACATAACTACTATCCTTTATAGATTTTAAGACTTTTTCATCTCTATCTTTAAATACTTTCTTCACTTTTGAAGAAAAAGGACCACTTATTCGGTTAGTGTAATTTGAATTAATTCTCTTAAGATAACGTTCTATTTCGTCAAGATCCTCAGGTACATACTCATTAACAACTGTTTGAGCCTTTGTAAATTGAAAAACCACTAAAAACAATAATAGCAGAAAATATTTAGATTTCATTAACAAGTAATTTCGTGTTAATTCAAAAATAGCTTATTTATGTTACCAACAAAGAATATTTGAGAACTAATACTGCTTCTAAAATTATCTGCATTAATTTAACTACTTTCTGATTAAACACTAAACAATCAAGGTTTATCAATTTCATTTAACTTCTTACAGCTTTAATAGCTTCCAACGGTTTACCATCTGCAATAATATTCACAATGTAAATCCCTGCAGAATATTCTGATAAATCTATATCTATTTTACTTCCAAATTTTTGAAATTTTGAATCTTGAATAATTCGCCCAGACATATTTGCTATCGCGATTTTTACCTCGTCATAATCTTCAACTAATTTTAATTGAAAAATGCCGTTTAAAGATGGATTTGGGAAGAGTTTGTTATTCTCTAAATTAGTTTCCCAATATCTTTCATAAGTTATACAAATTCCACAACCTGTTGTCCAACAGCGATGACCACTATAAGCTACAACCACAACTTCATTTAAAGTATCTTCTTTAAGCTTAATCTCAATTTTTTCCGTTTTATTTATAACAAACTCTTGAGGTTATAACCTAAATATGAAACCGATAACGTATCACCTTTTTTGGCTTCAAGTTTAAACTCACCTTTGTTGTTGGTTGCTACTCCTTTTAAAGAATTTTTAATAATAACACTTGCAGATTCTAACGGAATGGAATCATTTATTACAACACCAGATACAGAAATTTGAGCCGTTGTAATTAAAGTAAAACAAACGGCAATACTAAATAGAGTCATTTTTTTCATGAGTGATTGGTTTTGGTTAATACACCAAACTTATCATGAAAATTCATTTCTAAAAATCAATAATGAGTAAAGACGGCATTTCGCTTAGTAAACGCTCCAAGTAAAAAAGGCTCGCAAATTGCGAGCCTTTAAATAAAATACTAATTCTACTTAACCATTAATAATCTGTTCTTGACGATTAATAGATTCTTGATGAACAGCTTTAAACATACGTAAAATAAACTCTTCACTTAAACCTCTTTCTTCACCTTCTAATACCATTTTACCTAAAACCTCATTCCAACGTTTGCTTTGTAAAACAGCAACATTCTTTTGCTTCTTAAGTCCTCCTATTCCATCAGCAACTTTCATTCGTTTGCCTAATAAATCTAGAATTTGATTATCTACAACATCAATCTGAGCTCTTAAATTATTCAATTCAGAATTATATGCTGCCTCAGAGTCTGTTTCTTTTCTAATTTTTAAATCGGTCATGATCTGCACTAGAGCACTTGGTGTAACTTGCTGTGCAGCATCACTCCATGCATTCTCTGGGTCAAAATGTGTTTCAATCATTAGACCATCAAAATTAAGATCTAATGCCGTTTGAGATACATCAAAAATCATATCTCTATTACCTGTAATATGCGAAGGGTCGTTAATTAAAGGTAAATCAGGAAACTTATTCTGAAACTCAATAGCTATTTGCCATTCTGGTATATTTCTATATTTAGATTTCTCATATGTAGAGAATCCTCTGTGAATTGCACCTAAATTTTTAATACCTGCAGAATATAATCTTTCAATACCACCTAACCATAAAGATAAATCTGGGTTTACAGGATTTTTAACCAATACAATTTTATCAGTTCCTTGTAAAGCATCTGCAATTTCTTGCATTATAAATGGACTAACAGTAGAACGTGCACCAATCCATAATAAATCTACATCATTTTCTAAAGCTAACTTTACATGCGCAGCATTTGCAACTTCAGTACAAGTTTTCATACCTGTTTCTGCCTTTACTTTCTGCAACCACTTTAAACCTAATGCACCAACACCTTCAAAATTCCCTGGTCTTGTTCTTGGCTTCCAAATACCTGCTCTAAAATAATTAACATCAGTATCCTTTAGCTCGTGTGCTATTTTTAATACTTGCTCTTCCGTTTCCGCGCTACATGGTCCTGCTATTACTAGTGGATGATCTAGATTCATATCATCCAACCATGTTCTCATTTCTTTTTTGTTTTCCATTTTCTATTAATCTATTTACTATTGTATTCCGTTTAATATGTCTTTTATATAATTTGTTGATTCCATTTCCTCATAAACTGCTTCAAAATTATCTTCTTCCATAAGTTTTTTGAAGTGATTTAAATTTGAAATAAACTCATCTAACGTTTCAATTACGTTGGTTTTATTCTGTTGAAAAATTGGTGTCCACATGGCTGGCGAGCTTTTTGCCAAACGCACTGTACTTTCAAATCCACTGCCTGCCATATCAAAAATATCGCGTTCGTTTTTCTCCTTATCTATTACCGTTTTACCAAGCATAAATGCACTGATATGCGATAAATGAGACACGTAAGCAATATGTTTATCGTGTGCTTTTGGGTTCATATATCTTATTCTCATACCTAAATCTGAAAATAATTTCAATGCTTTTTCTTGAAGCTTAAAAGCCGTTTCTTCTACTTCGCAAATAATATTTGTTTTGTTCTTATACAAACCATTAAGTGCTGCTTTTGGACCAGAATGTTCCGTACCTGCAATAGGATGCACAGCTAAATAATTTCTACGATTTGCATGGTTTTTTACTTTATCACAAATATCTTCTTTGGTAGACCCAACATCAAACACAATTGCGTTATCAGAAACATGGTCTAAGACCTTTGGTAAAACATTAATGGCAGCATCTACAGGAATTGATAATATTACCAAATCTGCTTTTTCTAAATCTTCAAATTCTGCCGCTTTATCTATGACATTAAGAGCAATTGCTTCTGTTAAATGCGCTTCATTTTTGTCAATACCATAAATGGTGCTTTCCGGATGTAATTTCTTGATATCCAAAGCAAAGCTTCCGCCAATTAACCCAACTCCTATGATAAAAATATTTTTCATTCTAACTAAACTCTTGCGATTGCTTCTTTAATAATTTCTTCTGATGCACATAATGAAAAACGCACATAACCTTCTCCATTACTACCAAAAACGGTTCCTGGTGTTATAAATATGGAATGTTCTTTTAATACCATATCTGTAAATTCTTCGGACTTAATATGTGGTGGCAACTTTGCCCAAACAAATAATCCTGATGCATCTTTATCATACGTACAATTAAGACGTTCTGCTAATTCCCAAATTAAATCTCGCCTCGTTTGGTAAACACTATTTAAACTTTGAAACCACATATCTGAGCATTTTAAAGCTTCAATAGCTCCTTTTTGAATACCATAAAACATACCGGAATCCATATTGCTTTTTACACGTAAAACAGCACTTACAAAATCGTAATTACCAGCTAACATACCAACGCGCCAACCTGCCATATTAAATGTTTTACTCAATGAATTTAACTCTAAACACACATCTTTCGCATCTTTATATCTAAGAATACTTATAGGTTTATCGTTGAGTATAAAACTGTACGGATTGTCATTTACTATTAAGATATCATGTCTTTTACCAAAGGCAATTATCTTATCGTAAAATTTATTATCTGCGTTACTACCTGTTGGCATGTGCGGATAATTAATCCACATAATTTTTACACGCTTTAAATCTAAACGCTCTAAAGCTTTAAAATCGGGTTGCCAATTATTTTTTTCCTTTAAGTCGTAATAAATTGGTTTTGCTTCCAATAATTTAGTCACCGACGAATACGTTGGATAACCAGGATTGGGTACTAACACTTTATCTCCTTTATTTAAAAAAGCCATAGAGATATGCATAATACCTTCCTTACTTCCCATTAATGGTAAAACTTCAGTTTGAGAACTAAGATTTACTTTGTACTGTCTCTTATAGAAGTTTACAATTTCTTCTCGTAATTCTGGTAAACCTTGGTAGCTTTGGTACTGGTGCGCTTTTTCATCCGCTAAGCTATCTTGAAGCGCCATGGATGCTTTAAAAGGTGGTTCTAAATCTGGACTTCCAATTCCTAAATTAATGATAGGTTTTCCTTGTGCTTTTAAAAGCGCAACTTCCCTCAACTTTTTAGAAAAGTAGTATTCTTCTACATTTTGTAAACGTTTTGCTACCTCTATCATTGTCTTGCATTTTTATATTCGCCCAAAATCTTGAAATTCTCAGCCATTAAATTCAAAATAGCTATTGCTTTTTCGTAATCTTTATAAGCTTCAAAAGTGACATCTACGAAAAAGGCATATTTCCAAGGTGTTTCAATTTTTGGTAATGATTGTATTTTAGTAAGGTTTAATTTGCAATCACTTATTACATTTAAAATGGTTGCTAAACTTCCTCGTTTATGATCTAACTCAAACTTTAAAGACGCTTTGTTAATTGCACTAACATCTTTTTGGTCATTTTCTCGTTTTACAATTACAAAACGTGTTTCGTTATGCTTTATAGTCTGAATACTTTCGGCTAAAAGATTTATACCATATAATTCTGCCGCATTTTTACTTGCTATAGCTGCAATACCTTTAATATTTTGCTCAGAAATTTGCTTAGCAACATCTGCAGTATCTTTAGCTTCCACTAATTTTATGTGAGGATATGCTTTAAAAAACACCTTACATTGTAACAACGCCATTGGGTGAGAATGCACCTCTTTAATATCTTCAATAGTTTGGCCAGTTGAAGCCATTAAACAATGCTCAATACCTAAATAATATTCACCAACGATACTTAAATTATGACTATCGATTAAAGCATAATTAGGAATTATTGAACCTGCAATTGAGTTTTCTAAAGCCATTACAACCTCATCTGTCTCTTTTTCTAAAAGTGAATCTACAACACCATCAAACGACATACATTCTACAACTTCAGAATCTATATTAAAATAATTCTGAACCACTAGATGGTGAAATGATCCTTTAATTCCCTGTATTGCAATTGGTTTCTTCAATTTTTACTGTCTTATAAATTTAAATCTCGAATCAATTTCAAGATTATAATATGCTTCACATTTGCACAAAAAAAAGTCTCGATTAAATCGAGACTTTATAATTTATATTTAAATAATACATATTCAGTCTCGTTCCTTTAGCTAAAAAAGAAATAAAACCAGTTATAATATGCTTTAGATATGTTCATTATTGTAATTATAATGCTAATGTAATTATTATTTTCACAAATCAAAATTGTTGCATTGATTTTTTAGGGAATTCTTCAAAGTTTTAAAGATTTAATAAAATAAGTGGTTCAATATTCTGATTTACCTATTTTTGACTAAAATTATTTTTTATGGCTATTGAAGTTCAAAACATCACCAAGCAATATAAAGATCAAAAGGCACTTAACAATGTCTCTTTTAAAGTTAAAGATGCTGAGATAGTTGGTTTCTTAGGACCAAATGGTGCAGGAAAGTCTACTATGATGAAAATCTTAACCACTTATATTGAAGCCTCTGAAGGTTCTGCAACCGTGAATGGTTTTGATGTAACTTCTGATAAAAAGAATGTACAAAGTAGTGTTGGTTATTTACCAGAACACAACCCACTTTACACAGACTTATATGTTAAAGAGTATTTAAATTTTAATGCTAACGTTTATGGCACACCAAAATCTCGTATTGAGGAAGTCATTGAATTAACCGGTTTAAAACCAGAAGCTCATAAAAAAATAAGTCAACTTTCTAAAGGTTATAGACAACGTGTAGGTTTAGCAAATGCAATGTTGCATAATCCTGATGTTTTAATTTTAGATGAACCAACAACAGGTTTAGACCCAAATCAGTTAGTTGATATTAGAAATCTTATAAAAACCATTGGTAAAGAAAAAACAGTATTTCTTTCTACACATATTATGCAGGAGGTCGAAGCCATGTGCGATCGTGTGATAATTATAAACAAAGGTGAAGTTGTCGCAGACAAATACTTGAAAGATTTAAGAGACGGCCAAGAACAAATTGTTATTGTTGAGTTTGACTTTAGAGTTGAAGATGCTTTTCTTTTAAAACTACCAAAAGTAACTTCTGTAAAAAACACACATAGTTTTGTTTATGAAATTACCTTTTCTACAAAAGAAGATATGCGATCTCATGTGTTTGATTTTGCGCACGATAATGAATTGAAAATTCTACAATTAAATCAGAAAAACGCAAGTTTAGAGAGTTTATTTAGAGAAATGACGAGTTAAAATTGTGGGAGAAGCTATACTTGAAGCTATATTTTCTGGAATCATTGAATCGCTTCCTAAATTTTTAGGAACAACAATTAGATGGTTTTTTTATTTAGGTAAAAAGAGTTTTAG
>TARA_R110002050_G_scaffold7356_1_pt1 | contig 19743 bp, 18 predicted proteins | sample TARA_R110002050 | Tara Oceans TARA_R110002050 (sample SAMEA4396988) | marine metagenome | biome: Polar Biome; feature: [DCM] deep chlorophyll maximum layer (ENVO:01000326); material: water (ENVO:00002006), including particulate matter (ENVO:01000060) such as... | depth 25 m
AGACATAAGTTCTATGGGCAAGACTTTAGGTCAGTGGTCCAAAGCTGTTAGTGACTTAGACTTCCTAGAACAACAATCTAAGAAACCGCCTATATATAAATACTTTAGTGATACTCAAAGTAATGCTTTGGAAATATGGACCCAGAAGCAGAAGATGTCTGAGATGAGGGAGGAGTTAAAGACTCACATATCTTGGACTTATGGACCATCAGCTTGGAGAGAGATAGTAAAGATAGAAGCAGAACAACGTAAGGCTCAACGTGATGCTGTGTACGCTAAGAAAGAGTTTATTGATGGCTGTATAAATTTTGTAGTTATATCTCTTATAACTTTGATTGGCCTTAGTCTTGGTGGTACTGCTATTTATTTTATAGGTTTACAACAAGGTAAATGGTAATAGATAATAATGACCGCAAACTATAACAAAGCAATAACAAATGGATTAACTTTATTTTTAAGCAGTGGACCCCATAAAAAGTACAGTTTACGTGATATAAATACATATTTAGTCTTGCCTGTGTTAAACAACCGTGTTAGAATATTTTATCAACAAGATGATAAACCTGTTGGACTTATAACTTGGTGTTGGCTTACAAAAGATAAGGCAAATAGATTTTTACAATACGAATATGATCCAGTGCAAGAAGACTACGAAGACACTAATATAGAAGATAAACAACTATGGGGTTTAGACTTTATATCTACTACAGGAAAAGCAAGACAGATGATGGCTTCCGTTAGAAAAGAACACAATGAATTATATAATAGATCTAAAGTACACTGGCGTAGATTTTCTAATCCCACTAAAGAACACACAAGAGAGTTTTAAACATGAGCAATAGTCTTTATTCACCCTTCATGCCTACTCGATTCCTGCACCCTAGAGCTTCAGGTCTAATGACCTTTGGTGGTGGAGGAGGTGATGATGAAAGAGGTTATGCACCCGGAGGTGATGTTACAGGTTCTCCTGATGCAGGTAAAGAAGCTGATTTAAAAAATGCACAAAAGATTGGTCAATTTCAAAAGGGTCTAACTGATACACAAGAACAACTTGTTCGACTTGAATCTGGGTTTCAAAACAACCCAGAAACCCGGACTAATTTTGATCCTAATTCTCCTGAAGGTATAGCAGAACGATCTAGGCTTAATCAACTAGCTAAATTTCAAGGAGGTAATTTAAAAAACCTCCAAGAAGAACAGTTTGCCGACATATCACAGCAAAACAAAGCCATAGGTCAACAAGCTATAATGGACCCTACTGGGCAAGTTACAGGCTTTGACTCTTCAGACATTTCTGCAGACACCACTGGTACTTCTTTAACTGTAGGTACAGGAAAGGCGGGTTCTGTTACTGATGCAGTCAATGCAGATGCTGCTACAGATACTGCTGCTGCACCTGACACTGTAACTGCTGACACTTATACTGCTGCAGGAAGTCAAGAGGAAACAGAAAAGAAATTAAGAGATCTTGTACCTGCAGAAGGTGAGTTTAAAGACGAAAACAAAGTAGATAAAGTAACAGGTAGGCTTTCAGATGATGCTCTAGCTGGAGAAGACAGAATAGCAAAAGATAGGGTCTTAAAGGTAGATGAAAACCCTGCAAGAATTGTAACCCCTGAAGAGCTTGCTACTGCTGAAGGTTTAGATGAAGAGGCAGTTAAAGCAAAAATTGCAGACGCTTTAATACCTGATAACATTAAAGCAGCACAGACAAGTGTAGCACCAGAAGAGATCCCAAAGCCAGCCCAGATTAAAGAAGAGGATATGGCTACTGCAAAAGCTATTACAGATGCAGGTTTAAATCCTGATGCTGTTGCAGTTGCAGCTAAACTAGCAAAGTTTACTGTTGATGCTGAGACATTAGCAGAGTTTAAAGAAGGTAAGATTGAAGCACAAGACACTGTACAAGGTCAACTTGCTTCTCTTATGCAAGACTTTGATGATGGAACACCTGCATGGGCTGCTGGTGCTATGAGAGCAGCTAACGCAGCCATGAGAGCTAGAGGTCTTGGCTCAAGTTCTATGGCGGCTGCAGCTATTGTACAGGCATCGATGGAGTCAGCTATACCTATTGCGTCAGCAGATGCTAATGCATTTCGTGAAATGAAGATGGACAATCTTGGGCGGCAACAGCAAGTATCATTAAGTAATGCTGCAGCACAACAAGGTGTAGAAATATCTAACTTTAGTGCAGAGCAACAAGCTGCCTTGCAGAACTCTCAGAATGCTTTCTCTTTACAAACACAGAACCTATCTAATACACAGAGCGTTGTATTAGCTAATGCACAAATTAAAGCGTCTTTACAAGGAAAGAATTTAGACAATCAACAACAAGCTAATCTTGTAGAAGCTGCACGTTATGCAGAAGTAAACAATGTTAATTTAAACAACAGACAGCAAGGTATCCTGCAAGACAATGCAAATGAGCTACAAGTTAACTTAGCTAATATGTCAACTAAACAACAGGCGTACTTAGCTAATGCTCAAATAGAGGCCGCCCTTCAAGGTAAACAAATTGATAACAAACAACAGGTGTCTATTCAAAAGGCATCACGTTTTGCTGAAAGTAATAATCTTACATTTACTGCAGAGCAACAGACACAACTACATAACTCTGAGCTAATGAAAACTATTGGACTAACAGAGCTTAGTGGTAAACAAGCTGCAACACTACAGAATGCAGCTACTGTGGCAGCTATGGATATGTCTAATGCATCTAATGCACAACAGGCTGCTATACAGAATGCTCAAGCCTTCTTGTCTATAGATATGGCTAATATGACTAATGAACAACAGGCCAGCCTCTTTAAAGCTAAAGCTATTCAGGACTCTATCCTGAGTGATACAGCAGCAGATAATGCAGCATTACAATTTAACTCTACTAGTCAAAATCAAACAGATCAATTCATGACTACTATGAAGCAGCAAGTAGAAACGTTCAATGCTACTCAGACAAATACTATTGAGATGTTTAACAAACAGGAAGACGCTGCTCTATCTAAATTTAATGCAGAGCAGAAGAATGCAAGAGATGAATTTAATGCAGACAATGCTTTAATTGTAGCTCAAGCTAATGCAAAGTGGCGTCAAGGAGTTGTGACTACTAATACTGCAGCACAGAACGAAGCTAACATGAATAACGCAAAGGCATCTAATGCGTTTACATCTAAGACGCTAGATGAGGTTTGGCAGAGTGAAAGAGATATTCTTGCCTTTGCATGGAAAAGCGCTGATACAGAAGCGGAGCGCACTGCTTCTATAATGAGATCACAGATTGCAGCAAAAGCTGGTATAGATGTAGCTAACGTTCAAAAGGAATGGGACGCTTGGGCTGGTATAGCTGGTTTAATACTCTAATAAGGATTTTTTAATGTCTTTTTACAATAAAGAAGCACGTGAAAACTTAGATCTAGCAGCAGCTATACTCAAAGAAGTTCGCTCTACTGGCTCTGAAGGGGACGCAATAACAAAGGAAGTAGCTGCTAGTGTAGGTCGTACAGGTTTAATGAGTCCTGTAACAGAAGAAGAGAACCCTCTTGTAGCAAAGCTTCTTGCTGAAGGGGCAAATAAAAGAAGGTATGAAACAGAGGAAGATGATGATGGCGGTATGTTTAATGGCAACGCAGGTGAAAATGTAATTAACTTTTTTGACACCCTTCGTAACAGCTTTGATAAGAAGAAAAGTAAGTCAAAAGAAATACCTAGTACTGCTACAGATGATGTTATTGATATGCCAGAAGTTATCCCAACCTCTTTAGTAGTGAAACCTAAAAAAGAAACGCCTAAGACTACTTCTACTGTTTCATCAGCTTTTAATGCAAGGATTAGAATGCTTGAGTCTTCTGATAATGACAGAAAACAAATTACATTAGATGATGGCAAAACAATGACAGGTGGTCTTCAATTTTCAGATGCTAGATTAATAGATGCTAAGAAGGGTATGAAGATAAAATTTACTACAGAAGAATTTAAAAACGATTCTAAACTACAGAGAAGAGTAGAGGATTGGCACTTTAAAGATATAGATAGAGCTATTGATAGCATGGGTGATAAGGTTAAAGAGTTTAACAGGGATGGTCTTAGGTTAGTTGCACACCTTGGAGGCATTACAGGTATGAAGAACTTCGTAAAGAAAAAGTTAGAGGGAAAAGAATATAATCCTAAAGACAAATTTGGAACAAGCCTACAAGATTATTACGATGAGTATAAAACAATAGAAGACTACAGTGCAACTGTTTAACACAATTAGGAACAATTTAAAATGGCAGCAGAGTCAATACTAAATGGCCCCATACCGGGACAGTCTTTAACTACAGAACCGGGTAATTTTGCTTGGGAGCAACCTCCTGAGACAGAGCAACCTGAAGAGGCGCTGTTGTATCATGTAAGTAAGATGGCAGACGGAAAGTTTATTGAGCCTGTGACTATGCTTATGCAATTGGATATACCTATTGAGGCTATAACTAATACCCTTCTTACAAAAGCTGTAGGTGAGGGTATTCACTCTATTGATGTAGGACTTATTATTGCACCCTCTGTACATAAAGAACTTGTATCGTTAGCTGAAGAGACTGACACACCTTACAAAGAGTTCTTCTCTGATGATGCTGAAAAAGAACAACGTCAAAAAGAAAACCTTAAGACTTTGGTTATGCATAATATAAAAAAGATGAGCAGAGAAGATACACCTCCTCTAATCTCTCAAACAGCAGCAGCACTAAGTAGTCCTGCAGTAGAAGACTTTGAAGACCAGAGAGATGCACAAGAAGGTGAGCCATTAGAAGATGATGCAATGGCACAGGATGTAGATGCTATGCCAGAAGGCGAGATGCCACTAGAAGAAGAACAAGAAGTAGCAGCGCCTGAAACAGAACAAGGCATGGGCCTAATGAGCAGGGGAGCATAGAATATGGCTTTAAGTGTAGGACAAATATTTTTAGCTATTGGCGGTGGCCTTGGCGATAGAAGGACTAAAGTAAAAGACCTTTACACTAAAGAGCGTCAACGCCAACGCGACTATTGGGATGTAAATGGTTCAAAGATTTCAAATCAAATGGATGCCAATAAAACCCTTGCACTAGACGCAGCAAATGGGTTAATCAATGCTGGTATGTCAGAAGAAAATCTTACTCAGTTATTTAACACTCATGGTGTTGCTAATGCAATTACTTTAAATGGTAAACTTCAAGAGTTAAGAGAAAAAGATCCTACAAAGTATGATGATCTTATAAATGATGGTATAGATGCGGAGGGTTTAAATACTTTTACAGGAGGTTTAAATAGCCTTACTAAACTACAAGATACATCTGAAGAAGATGAAAATGCTTGGGCATCATATATAGATGAGCAATTTAAAGTAAAAGAGTTTTCTCCTAGAGAAAAAGAGGGTGGCAAAAACATCTTTAATTTTATTACAGATAGATTAACAGGTAGAGATCTTGAGGATGAACACGACAGGTTCATGGATGAAGAATTAATAGGTGACAAAACTATTCGCCAACTAAAAGAACTTAGAGACAGAGGTCCAGAACAAGGCAAAACTAGCCTTGATTTTGATGATATACAACGTATTACACCTTCTGACTTTAGTCCAATGGCAGTTAGAAGGGCAAACATAAAAAGAGATAACATTTTAGCAGACTCTTTAAAGGGCCTTCAAGGTGGTGATGGGCAATTACTACAATTTATAACAGAAGGCGAAGGGTCAAATGCTCTGAGTATTGCTTCACAAATTGACACCTTAAGAAAGGGCAATACAATAGTTGGGCCGCAGGGATCAACCTACTTAAATCCTGAATACTTCTTTGATATTTTACGAGAACAGAAAGATTCATTTACAGATGCTGATGCGGCTGTTTTAGGTTTTAGTACTCTTTCGGAATTAGAAAGGGCTATTAGACCTAGAAAAGAAAAAGCGTTAGAGGAAAATCTTGCTACTGGAGATCTGACAGAAGAAGAAGTGTCAGAAATAGATATTAGTACTATGAAAGAGTTTAATACTTTAGAAGAGGCAACAAAGTTTAAAAACGAAAATAGACAATTTAAAGGTATAGTATACATTAAGAATATACATGATATTTTAGTTATAACAGCTGATCCTATTGTAATACCGGGCGTTCCCATAGAAGGAGGAGAAGACCCTGTTGAAGTAAGTATGGTTCCAGATGTTACCCTCATAGAGGCTCAACCTTTTCCATCTGGAGATAGGGAAGCAATGCAAGAGTGGAATAAAAAATATGGAAGTAAAGGAGGGTCTAACAGAAGAGGCTTTTTATATGACAGGGATACAGGAATTGCTATAGTTGTTCCTAAACGTCCTACAACAGAAGCTGAGAAAGATTTATTAGTTTCTGATTTTGGGTTTGAGAGATCTAAATTTAATAATGTTAACAACCCAGATTACACTTTGAAGCAAATTCAAGATAATTGGGATAAAAAGTATGGAAATTCTCATGACCCTTCAGGCTATCCTTTAGGCTACACTCTTAAAACTTCTTAGTAGGAACAGTAAACATGGTAATCCGAATGACTTCAGAAGAGCTTTTAAATTATAAAGAGCCTGAAACTAATCCTGACTTTATGAACTACTCAGGGGATGAAAAAGATTCATTTACTTTAAATGATCTTGATCAAGACCATAACTTTAATATCATTAACACTCAGATGAACGAAAGGTTTGGCTACAATGAGGGAACTCACGGTAGACAGAAAGTAATTGATAAGTGGATTAATTATAATCGTAACCTTACTGTAGGTAATACTGTTAGTGTACTTACAGAGGCAGCATATCTTAATTCAGGTTTTAATTCAGGTGATGATGCTAGAGATCAGAAAAATCAGGAGAGCCGACAGGTAAACACTTTAAACTCGTACAAGCTCTGGGATAACATGAAGAGTGGCTTCTCAAGCGGTACTACAGGACAGAAGATAGATTACTTAGTGGACTACGGTAGAGCAATTATAGCTGACCCTATGAACTTAATTGGTTTTGGTGCAGGTAAACTATTAGCTGGTAGTGCTTCAAAGATTACTAGTAAAGCTTCCAGAGAATTGTTGAAGATGTCTGTAGAGAAGATACTAGCTAAGAATAAAATAAAAGTAGGTACAAATAGGGCTGATCTTCCTCCTAAAGTATTAAGAGAAATAAATGCAGCAGAGGCTAGGCTAACTGCTCATGTTCTTAGAGGAGATAAGGCAGCTAAGTTTTCTGATGATGTAGGCGCACAAGCTAAGTTTTCTGATGAGCTAGAGGTTGCAGCTGAACAAGCTTCTACAGAATTAGGAAAGCAAACCAAGCGTAGCCTTAAGTATGGCTTTGGTGTAGAGTCTGCAGGAGGTATAACTATAGATGCCATCCAGCAAAATACATTAATGCAAGTAGATTTTCAAGATGAATATAGTTATATAAACGCCCCTCTTATTGCAGGAATGGGTGTCATTGGATATGGAGTTGCAAACTTACTCCCTAATATAAAAGGAAATGTTCTACCTCAGTCTATGGCCTATGAGATGTATGACCAAAAAGAAATGGCGTTTGCGGCCTTTAAAAAGAGGCAGAAGAGTGAAGGAAACAAGACAAATAAAAAAGTTATAGATGCACTACTAGCAGATTCAAATAAACTTAATGCTTTAGAGCAGGACTTGAAACTAAACAATGCAGCAGCTAAGCGTTGGGCTAAAGCTGTAAAATCAGGTAAAGCTAAAATTAAAGGTCAAGAGGCTGACACAAACGATGCGGAAGGTATAAAAGGTTTTTTATTAGGAAATCAAAAAGATATTGAATTACCTTTCTTTATTAGCCGTGAAGCAAACTTTGATGGGTTAGTTCAAATATTTGATAGGTATGATATAAAACTACAGTATGAAGAAGAGTCTTTTAAACACCTTGCGGATTTCATAACCTCTACTGTAAAACAATTACCTGCAAAATCAAAGATAAGAAAAGAAATTGAAGAGCTATATAATAATACTTTAAAAGCCTTAGACACAGAACACGCAGGTTCTAAGGGTCTAACAGCAGGTATGGATATACTTGCTAAACAAACTAGTGACGCAGGAAGAACGCTTGGTATATTAGGTCACGTTGCTAAAACAGCTAAAGAAATAAAAGGACGCAAAGCTCTTTTAGGGGACACCTCTAAATTAACATCTGCTGAATTATTGGCTGATGAATTACCTCCAATTGTACCTGAACTCACAACTGTTGAGCAAGGTAAATCATTGATTGCAAAAGCTCAAAATAACTTTATTAAAGTATTAGTTACTCACCCCGGTACTTCAGCGTTAAACTTAATGGGTTGGGTAAACGCTAGTTTAATGCAGTCAGGAGCAGATGTAGCTAAAGGTGTTCTTTATGGTGGCAGAGGAGTATTAGACAAACTAGCAGGTAAAGATATGACTGCTGAAGGCGCTGTAGACTTCATTAAATTATCTGGTCATATGTTTAAATTACAACAACAGAAGATGAAAAACCTAATGAACCCTTATGCTACACAGCAAGAGGCTTTATCATTTTTATCTGAAAACCCTGCATTGCAGAAAGATTTGTTTCGTTACATAGCAGGGGCAATAGACAATAAGGATGTATCTAAGTACTTAGGCGTAGGGATGGAAGACTTAGAGAAGACAGGTGTAACAGATAAGTACATTGATTTCTTTCAAAGTGTGTATGGTGTTAAAGCTATTGACATTATGTCAAAGACACAAGAGTTTATGTATAACATAGACAAACAGATTAGAACAAAGTACGGTGTAACCTATCAACAGTTCATGACAGAAACAGTAGATAAGACAGATGCTGCTGGACGAAGGATTAAAATAAAAGGAAAGCCTGACGAGGGTCCAAGGTTTGAGCAGGAACCCAAGCACTGGAAACTAATGGGTGGCAATGATTACTTTGACATACAGAGACTTGCAATAGATGATACCTTACGTACTGTTTTCTCTAAGTCATATGGTGGAGGGGACTTTAAGCAAAACAGGACTATGGTAGAATCTGCTGCTAAAATAGTAGAAGACTTTCGTGGGATACCGGGTTTAGGTGCTATGATTCCTTTTGGTCAGTTCTTTAACAACACTATAGCTTTCATGGCAGATCACAGTGGTATGAGTATAGTTTATAGAAACTTCATGAAGCCAGAAGATAAAACAAGATCCCTCATGGAGATGTACACAAAGGCTGCTGTAGGTTTAACTTTTGTAGGTTATAATATGCAAGCTGAGAGAGTTAATATGGAAGAAGGTCTGGCTTGGCATCAAGAGCGAGATGATGATGGTCAAATTAGATCACGACTGTATGACTTCCCCTTTAGTTTTTACAAAGGTGCTGGCAGGTTGGCAGCAGAAGCTTACTATGGTCAAGGTGTACCTCCTGAAATGTATGCAGACTTTGTAAAGACATTTGGAGTGGGTAACTTAACTAGAACTCTAGGAGATACTTCAAAAGGTATCATGGATATGTTTGAAGATATAGCTACCAATGAGACAGGAGAAGTTGCTGAAGCATTTAAAACTATGATGGGTGGCACTGTGTCTATGTATGCCTCTGGCTTCTCTAGGCCCTTAGATCCTATCAATCAGATAGCAGCTATGAGTATGGGAACTGCTTATACGGAAACAGATCGTAAGATTGGCGGCAAGTATCTCAAAAGCTCAACACGTTACGTTGAAAGTATTTTTGATGCCCTAGCCAACATAGGTGAAGGAGATAATCGTACAGAGCCTAAGTACACAGCACAGAGGGCTACAGAGGGGGGCAACAGAGGAGTTCCTATTGGTAGGGTATTTGGGTATAGGGTAGATGCACCGCCTACAGCTTTAGATAGGGTACTAGGAGAAATTGGTAGACCTAATTGGAAAGAGAATATGGTCTCTGATATTCCTGAAGCAAATAATACTATGAATAGACTTATAACTAGTAACCTAGAGGAGTATGCTGCACGGGTATTGGCTGACCCACAATGGAAGGAAGCTAGTGTTGAGCAAAAAACAGAGATATACAATACAAGAGTTAGAAAAAGAGCTAGAGAAAAAACTATGCTCGACATATACAGAGGAGGTAACACAGATGATAGGCGTCACAGGTTGTTATTTAAACTGACCAAGAGAGGTTCAGGTACAAAGCTGGCTGACCTAGAAGAGTACCTTGAAGAGATGGGTATAGAAAAAGAGGTAACAGATCTAAATTACAGAGAACTTCTTAGTTTAAGAAGCTTTATTGAAGATAGAAAGTTAGATAACAAGCGTACTGTTAGAACTACAGGTTAGGTTTGTTTCACGTGAAACATTTACTTTGTACCGTTCATGTCTGAACAATACCTTGACCAAAAGATAACCTCACGTATCTTCTGTTCTATTATTGTACGTTCATTACAGGGGTGCAAGTAGGAACTAACAAGGCTATCTATGTCGTTACATAGCACTGTCATCTTCTTAACAAAGACATCTTCTTTATCTCTGTTAAAGATAAGAGCTTCTTCTTCTAGTTTCACTTTGCACCCCTTTATTATTTATATGTTGTATTCTATCTGCACCTTATATCTTTGTCAAGTTTTTTGTAGATAGGCTACAGCGTCTTTTATTCCTTTTATAGTATCTCCTAACATTCCTATTCCTAAATTACAGGGAGGGCATAGCCAACCCCTAAATACTTCTTTATCGTGACAGTGGTCTAGTACTAAACGGTCATGTTGTTTACCGCAGCACTCACACACACCTAATTGTTTTGGTGCGGTCTTTCTTAGTCTAGCTATGACAGCATTAGAGTGGCGTGAGCAGTCTTTACATTTGCTATCTCTTGAGTTCCTATCTCCTGTTGCTCTTCTGTATAGTCTGTAATAACTCATAGGCTTTAATTCATTACACTTAGCACAAACTTTTGAATTACTGCCTATAGGTAAAGCATTAAAAAGGCTTAATTGCATTTTGTTTCCTCAAGCACTGTTATAGGGGTCTTCAGGTAGTTTTATACAAGTAGAAAAGAACTTAGCTTTATCATTAACTTTTGAAGCTATCAATCTTTTAGCGTCTAGTTCTTTATATAGAATACACAATTGTTTTGTTGAAAAAACAGTATTAGGTGTGTGTACTGCATAAGTTCCGTTTAACATTAGTACCACTAAATATACATACATTGTGTTTCCTATAAGAAAGTAGGTACTGAGCATATACTATCACAGCATAACTCAGTACCTGTTGCTTTAATTAATATCTACTACTTCACAAACATCCCCGCTACAGGCTAATGTTTGCATACCAGACGTACTGTCTTCTAGTTCATACTCTGAGAGCTTAGTCCAATCAATACTTTTTGGCATGATCTTTTTAAGATTGTTGTAAGCTTCTTTGTCTACTTCTTGATAAGGTGCTTGTTGGTATGTGTGATCATTGAAAGGTAAGAAAGAAACACCAGACATCTCATCAAAGTTTTTGTAAACAAAAGCACCTACCTCAAACCATTCGTCTTTCTTTACGTTGATCGTCACTGATGGCTTATGTTCACACCAATGTCTTTGATACATTAACCACATATCTAGCTGATCTATAGCAGACATATCAGCAGTCAGTACAGCCTTATCTGGAGCTTTCATAGGGAAACTAAATACTGTAGTAGCATCTGGCTTCATTACATCAGGCTCATTAGGTATACCTTGATCAGCCATAAACCTAGTTAGTGGATCTTCATTGCCGCCCCGTACAGTCCTAATATAATAGTTGCTATGACGAGCATGAATGCCAGAGCTTGAATCAACCAGTTGGGAGACTGTCCCGGAAGGCTTAACACAATTGATTGCAGCAGCAACAGGGATATCAAGATACTTAGCATACTTAGCATTAGTAGAAACAGCAACATTTTTTAAGTACTCCAATGTCTCAGGTAAACCTTTATTAGCTGTAGTCATCAAAGGGTTATCCATTATTCCAGTAAGTGATACACCAAGCAATCTTTCTTCTGCAGTATTGGTGTGCCAGATCTTTCTTAGATAGGGGAAGTGCGTGTAAGTACTTTGTATTGTACCCAAGATGGTTGCGACACGGACTTTACGTGCAATATCATCTATATTATCTGCTGCCCTTATAACTACCTCAGATAAATTACAGAATTGATTGGGCCTTAAGATTATCTCAGAGCAAGGATTAGTGCCAAAATCATAGTTAGAATCACGCCTACCATTCTTAGCTGCCTGTTTAACACTAGCCTGACGATTGAATATACCACGCTCTCCACTGCCACTCTCCATCAAGGATGTCCATTCCCGCATAAACTCCATGCTATCAGGTTTCCTAGAGTACGCCACAGAGTTATTAGATAAGGCTCTATGAGGATCATTTTCGTACCAGTTACCAGACTTAGCGTGTCGCATACGGTCATCTGATAAGTTACTCAATGAGATCATAGCACTACGTCTTACACCGCCTACAACAACTACCTCGCCTATCTTACACATTATATCGTGACACTCAATACTAGAGAGCCTACGGCCTGATGCTTTTTTAAATGTAGTAACCACAAAGTTAAACAGATCAATCAATGGAGCAGGGCCAGAGGCTCTACCACCAAATACTTTTAGTCTTGAACCAGCAGGACGAACCTTACTAATGTCCCACTTAGGGATCTCACCAGCCCAGAGGAGTGCCAAAACTTGTCTAAGACCTTTCGCCCACCCTTCCTTACTGTCCTTGATGACAACACAAGTATCGCTCTCAAAGAGTTGTGGCACATCTGGGAGCTTACTGATGAACTGTCGCTCTACAGAGAACCCGACACCCGTACCACAGAGCAAGATGAACATAGCTTCATCAAATGACTTAGGGTCATCCACAGGTAGGTAGCTACAGTTATACATACAAGTGTTATCACGTGCTGCTGCTTTACCTGCAGTCATGAGTGACCTCATAGAAGGCATAACTTGTAGCTCTAGTATGTGATCTCGTATTTCTTCTAAGTCTTTTTTTGTCTTAACGACAGGTCTTAGAATGTTGTCTACGTAACGATCAACAGTCTCTCCCCATGTCTCTCGTCTGCCCTCCTCATCTAGCCACCGTGCGTAACGGCTAGTGGCAATAAAAGTCTGGTAGTCTGTAGGTAGATAATTACTTTTCATTGTTATCCATGCTCTCTTACGTTTATGTTAAAAACTGTTACATCATCTATGTCAAAAACTAAATTCTCAATTAAGTCCCTGATGTCCTCATTGTGATGCATCTCATGAGAAGATAATATATTATTCTTATCCTCTACCTTCACCACAAAAGTTGCACTAAACTTTTTACTACTCATCAGTCTCTAGCTCCTCAATAAGGCGGTCAATGTACCAACGTGCTTTCTGTAAGTCTTCTATCCCATTCTTGTAAGGCCAACGCCACAGATACTTAAATGCATTCTGCCAACAGTAAGCTTGGTGAGGCTCTACGTAGGAACCTTGTGACATAGCCTTCATAGCATCAATGCACTCAATAGTTGCTTTGTTGTAGTGTGGTGGATGTTTTACCATATCAATCATACTAACAGTTACCCTTTGTCTTTGTGAATCTATTTATGCGTAACACGTTGCCTTCAGAGGTGTACAGAGGTACAACATCATCTTCATATTCTGATGAGTTCATAGACATAATCTCATGCATCTTGTCGTTTAGTTGCTCTTTTAAAGTCTCCATAATACCTGTGCTGTCATCAAGTGCTAACTCAAAAAACGCACTCATAGTTACTGCAACCTGTAAAGCTTCATCTAGTTCATCTTCATCAAGAATGTTATCAGGGTCTTTGTAGATACAAGTCTCAATGCGCCCATTTCCTAGTGGCCTGATGAGCAAAGCAATATCTTCTACACCTACTTCATATGGCATCAATCTTTCCTTTCTGTCTTAAGAGGTATGACTTTATGCTTAACACAGAAACCTTTCTCTGTCAACCAATCATTAGGTATTAATCTATTTGAATACAAGAAGTTATTCTTCTCACACCAAGATGCATAAGTAGTCTTAGAACCTTTGTATAGCTTACTCCTAGAGTTACTAAAGACAAATCTAATGTCTAACTCAGGGTGTTGCTTTCGTACTTGAAGATGCTTATGCCTGTCCTCACTATCAAAGATACCTTTAGTTTCAATAAAGATACCGTTGTCTAGCTGAAAGTCAGGGGTGTAAGTGCGATAGCGTAGGTCTTCCCATTCTATCTTTAACTGTTCATACCGAACTGCCTTTTGACACTCAGCAAGTACAAGAGCAGTACTTTTCTCAAGACCACTCCTGTACTTAGCTTTAGCGTGACGCCTCTTAGGTTTCGGCATCTTTGTCTGGAATAGTTTCACTAACCAGAGCCTTCTTTAGACGATCAACTAGTATACTTCCTACAGTAGTTACGCTGTGCAGTTGATACTCTAGTTGTTGTTTTATACCACTATTGTATTTAATTTCTAGTAGTATTTGAGATTGCTCTTCTGAAAAATCTTCTGAATCATATTCAATTTCGTCTAATGTAATTTTAGCCATGTGTAGTCCTTTATGCTATTTGAGTATAAGATACTGTAGGTGGTGTCTTTCTACCTTGATAAGTCTTAGAAGGTAGTTCTTGATAGTCAGGCCAACAGGATCTTTTGAACGAACAAAAGTTACACTCCCTGCATAGCACCCTGTTACCTGTAGTCTGCTTACGGTATGTCTCTGGCTCATCCGTGTACTGTCGTTGAAGAGGTTCATCATTCTCTAGGTAGTCATACGTTTCACGTATCTTATCTAGGACTGCCTCAACATCCACGTGTTTAGCTGACACATACTTGTGCTGCCCATTAGCTTTGTTGACTACCCACCAGCCGCCTACCTTCTTACCTGCTGCTACAGCGTAGCCTACAAGTTGAGCTACGTAGCCGAATGGGTCATTGTCTTGTAGTGTTTCAAGATCAACGAACTTATGTGTGTAAGAGTAGTCAGATGCAGACTTAACATCATCAACCCTGTCATTCATAATTAAGTCATACTCACCTTTAATTGGGCGTCTGTCACCCCCTAAGTCGAGGGAAACAATATTGCTGTCTTTAAAGTCTACACCTGATGCGCGTAGGATACCCTTGAACACAGCCTCAACTATGTCACCTAGCATCATGTTCATCATGAACTGGTCAGGAAAAGGAGCCTTCTCTTCTGGCTTATTCTTTTCAAACCACAGTTGGCACTTAGGGCGTCCAATGTTAGACATCCTAAGTTTAAACTTACTTCGTGGTTCACCATTGAATTGCTTATCTAAACCATCCTTAACATCAGAGGCAACAGTGTTAACCACTGCCTCTGACATTTTGGACTTGCCTAGAGTAGCATCACGCATAAGCATTTTGATGGGTAGCTCAGCAGGATGATTCATGTCCATACTAAAACGGTATGTCTTCTACTTGAACAATAGCGTCAAGTATCTTAGAGTCAATAGCGACATCCGGCTTGTTGAGCTTCTTCCATTCACTCAACACGTAGTCGTTAGCGTAGTCAACATAGTCAACAAAAGAACTTAGTGTCTCCTGATCACCCTCCTTCATGTCAAACTTATTGCCTAACGATGCTACGATTGTTGCATACTGATTACCTGTAGGCATGGACTCTTTCTTAGAAGTCACCTTAATAGTATGCTCAATGGGCAGCAGCTTTTTAGATGAGATAGATTTCATAGCTGCCTCTAACGACTTCTTACTGTCGTTGTTCTTGATGTCCATAACAAAGTCAGTCTCTACGTCATAGCCTTTGACTTCATTACCTTGAGCATCTACTGCCTTGCCTAGCATGACTTTACCAAAGAGAACTTTAGTATTCTTTATGCTACGCATCAGAGCCTTAGTGTCCTCATCTACGGAGTTCCAATCTTTAATGTACTTACTAGGACGCCCAAGATTGAAAGTACCACGGGTATCTTTTAGATCCCCTTTCAGAGCAGAGGCCATGACAGTCTTGTTCATTGTCCCTGCTTCACTGTCCCACTGTGTCCACTGCTGGCGCTGGGCAAACAGACGGATGGTGGCGGTACGACTATAAACTTCTGTACCGTTAGAGTCTTTGAGTTTAAATGCACCCAGAGGAACTACTACTTTCTCTACAGTCTCCCCGTCTGCATCTACCTCTTCCACCATAATAGGTGACTGCTGCTGAGACAGTCTAGGAATACTAGGGCCAGACATCCCTGTCTCCGTAGAAGAAAACCCCATAGCTTCTGCTAGATCTGTGCCAGCAAAATTAGTACTTAATTCGTTGCTCATTCTATATCCTTTCGAGCGAATCATGAACCGTAGTTGTACCACTAAACGTCTTTAGTGTCAAGCCAATTCGGTCCTACCTTGGCTTCTAATAACAGGGGAACGTTCATTTCTACCCCATAATATCTGTAGATAATTTCATCAAGATTTTTATTAATATCGTCAATGACATTTAGTACCTCCTTTTCTTCGTTGGGGTGAATGTCAATCACCGCTGAGTCGTGTACACTATTAACTAAACACGACTGTAAATCCTTAAGCCTTATGTCTATCTCAAGTAAGACAACTGGCACTACATCACCCGTAGCAAAGCCTTGCACATTATAGTTCTTTATACGGGTAAAATTTGTAGGCGTACCATTAGCTCTTCGCTGTGTGTTAGGGAAAGCATACTGCCTACCTGACACATTAGTTATCTTCTGAAAACGTATAGCCTCATCCCCTAGCTTCTTATGCCAAGCCTTTATACCCTCATACTTTTCTAAGAAGTGGTGATAATAAGATGCCTCTGCCTTAGTCCTGCCATGTCCTGTAGCGCCAAACAAAGGAGCAAATGTGTGAGCCTTTGCTTCTTGGCGAGTGGTAGGCTGACCTGCGTCTGATATAACTTGAGAGGTGTAGGCATGAACGTCAAACCCTGTATTGATCTCCTGCATAGCTACAGGGTCTTGTGACAAGAATGCAGCTGCACGAAATTCAAGCTGGGCAAAGTCAGCCTCACATATTTTTCCACCCTTCCAACGAGAAGTGAAAACCCTTTTAACAGGGAACGTACCACCACGTGGCATATTCTGCATATTAGGTTCACGCCCAGAGAAACGTCCAGTAGACGTAATGTGTTGCGTTAATGACACATGAAGTATATCATTTGATTTAGTGTAAGTATCAATGCCATCAACAAAGCTTGACAAATAACTAGACACTGCATTAAGCCGCTTCAAGTCTTCAAGAAACTTTACAGCAGTGTCCATCTTGTTATCTACTGCTGTAGCCCTCAGTGCATCTAGTATATCCTTTCCTGTAGAAAACCCACTAGCGCTAATCCAAGAAGCATTAGGAGGAAAGAATCCAAAGCCAGCCATGCGAGACTGATTGTTAAGTTGATAGCCTCTGGCATCACAGTCCTTACATTTGTTTGGTCTTGCATACTTACTGCCATCTTTCTTTACTTTATATGTTTCTGCATTACCGTCACAAGTAGGACAGGTAAACGCCTCAGTCCTGTACAGTAAATCACTGTTAGCATTAATGATCTCTTTTAAGACAGACAAAGTTTTACAGTCATCAAACAAGTTAGGCCATGTATCCTTAGAGTGAGGCTTACGACTAAAGATAACCTGAGACATTTGCTCTGGGCTGTTCAAGTTAACAGGAGTGTCACCCATAACTTCACGCACCTGCATCTGTAGTCGAGACTGAATGATACCACGCTCTTCTTCGAACTCCTTACGCACTGCATCTAACGCAACACGATCTACCTTCATGCCTGACTGCTTCATACGTGTAAGCAACTTGCATACCTCAAAGGTAATATCTCTAACCTTAATAAGACTAGCAGAGTCAGGCATAGAGTAGTCAGCCTCTTGTGCGTTAAATAGCGCAACAGTTGTGTTGCAGTCAGCTTCAAGATAAAACGTCAACTCTGACAAGGGTATCTCATCTGTGTTGTAACCCTCCTTAAAGTACTTCTTTAAAGTATCATCCTTTTGAAACTCTAGGTTCCTACGGATAGCGGTATTACCTAAAGACATAGAGATCTTCTTAGCTACTCCATTAGGTGTAATCTCTAGGTTGTTACCCCTAAGAAGAATACTCTCAGCCAGCATGGTATCCCAGATAGGACCATCATACTTAAAGCCACACTCCCAGAGCCAAGCTAGGTCATGCTGTGCGTTGTGCATAATAAGTAGAGTAGTGTTATCAAGTACACGTTGAATGCGTTTAGATTCAATGCCTGTCTGATCTACATACTCTTTGTGCTGTAAGTCAAACGTCAGAGGATTTGTACCGTCATCTACATCACGTACACCTACATTAACTAAATGATTGTCTGGCTCCCAAGGGTCAAGAAATAGCTTGCCCCCTCTCTTCTGTGTGGTGTTTTCTACGTCTAATACAAACCGCATTTAGTTCCTTTCTAGGCTAGGTACTGTGACCTGCTGCCATCTAATTCACAATGAACAACACCATGCCATCCACCTTTAAGTTTATTTTTAGCTACATTTATAAAACGTTGCTTGTCTTCTTCTTTACCTTCAGTAACTTGGTTCTTAGCTATTAGTAGCATTAGGTCTGCCTCTGCAGCCTTGCCTGTCTTACTACCTTCAAGCATGGACTGATCTAAGTATACCTTGTCTTGAGCATCAGCAGACAGTTGGCTCATCCATATAATAGCGCACTGATACTTCTTTGCAATGTTACGTGCGTGTATAGCTGCAGCCTTTAAGTATACGTCTGATGCCTCACTACTCTTTGGGGCAAACTTGTCACCCATATCTAGTATAACTATGTCTGGACTATTATTTTTAATTACACTCTCAACCCACTCTAAGTCCTTGCCCATACTGTCAAACATACTAATCTTATCCCGCACCTTCTTGTAACGATCTGCAGCCAGTACATAGTTAGACTTAATCTCATCTGTGTCCATACTGGCAGCAGCACATAGATAGCGCTCAGCTACACGTACATACTCTTCCTCATTACACAGAATCATACACTTAGCTCCTTGCTCAGCAAAACCTTTGGGTGCTGCAATAGCTGATGCATGAAAGCTTGTCTTACCTACGTTTGGTCTAGCCCCTATAATAATAAAGTGACCACTGCTAATACCTTCAATGCGTCCAGCTAGACTAGGTATGTTCCACTTCCATTGTGACTGTGCATTACCTGCCTCAAGAATTGTATCAATGTCAATGTCAGCCCACTCAACAGCAGTGTTAGGCATAAAGTTATCTTCATGGGCATCTACTAATTGTCGTAGGGGTTCAAGAGAGTTTAACTTTCCGTTAACGTAGTCAAACCCTAGATTGGCTGTCTTCTCTCCAAGGTTCTGCCTAAACATACGAGACAAAACATCAGAGGCTACATCATTAGACATAGGCTCCTCTCTGTGTAGCTTAGAGAATAGCCCCTCATACAGACCCTTGTTAGCTGTAGTCATAGTGTTGTACTCAGAGAAGAACAATGCCTCTAGCTCTGCAGTAGTTATAGTGCGTTCATACTGCTCCATTGCGTTATCTAAAACACGCTTTATTTTTCTTATGTCTTTAGTAAACAATTCAGCAGGGCATCTCTTACCCTTGTGATCCTCATAGAACTCCTGATCGTGTAGGGTTCTAATTAGTGATAATTCCATCATTTATTTAACCTCAATGCAAGCCATGACACTGGAAACCATTCATTCATGCTGTTACATATTTGATTAGCTACCAGCCTAGTCTCTAATTGTGTGTCACCTGTACACCTAAGATTGCACATATCTGCAAAGGCGTCAAGGCTACCTGACCAA
>TARA_R110002050_G_scaffold11965_1_pt1 | contig 19719 bp, 22 predicted proteins | sample TARA_R110002050 | Tara Oceans TARA_R110002050 (sample SAMEA4396988) | marine metagenome | biome: Polar Biome; feature: [DCM] deep chlorophyll maximum layer (ENVO:01000326); material: water (ENVO:00002006), including particulate matter (ENVO:01000060) such as... | depth 25 m
AATTAAGCTTGTTTTTTACTATGGTTCAACCCTTGATTCGCATTATATACTAATCTGTCTATCAATTTGCTGGTCAAGCGATATAAACGTTTCTGTACGTGAAACACCTTCAATAGATTGAATTTCTTTGTTGAGCAGGTGCATTAAATGGGCGTTGTCTTTACATAGAATTTTTATAAACACACTCCAGTTACCCGTGGTGTAATGACATTCTAAAACTTCAGGGATTTTTTTGAGTTGTTTGACAGCTTCTGGATTACTCATGGCTTTGTCTAAATATATGCCTATAAACGCCATGGTGGTATATCCTAATATTTTTGGATTGATAATAAATTGCGAGCCTGCAATTAAACCTGATTTTTCAAGTTTTCGTAAACGTTGATGAATGGCAGCTCCTGAAATACCAACATTTCGTGCAATTTCAAGAATGGGTGTTCTGGCATCTTCCATGAGGGCGCGAAGTATTTTTTTATCAATACCATCAATCTGTAAGTTTTGGTTTGTAATCTTCATTGAATTCGTTTTAATTCATTCCCTTGAAAAAGGGAATCTTATTTTCACTTATAATTTAAAACATAAATGTAAGTAATTGATCTTAATTTGAAACCAAATATTGCGTTAAGGATTGAATATTTTTTATTAAAATATAAAAAGTCATTACGAGGAGGCACGACGAAGTAATCTCTTTCAATTGAAAAGATTGCCACAGAAAATCAGAAATTTTCTTCGCAATGACATAAAAATGGTAATCCCAACTAAATGTTCAATGGGTTATAACCCAAATAGGGTACTTCTTTTTCTTTAAATACGATGTTAAAATTGGCGAGTTCTTTTAAAATAGGTTCATACACTTCTTTGGTGATAGGTATTTGAACTCCGGGGGTTTTAATTTTTCCGTTTAAAATAGCAAGGGTAGTAATGGCGACCGGCAACCCCACGGTTTTTGCCATGGCTGTATACGTTTGGTCTTGACCAAGAGTGACCATGGTGGAATCAATTTGATAGGTTTTCCCATTCAATTCATACCCGAATTTATGGTACATGACCAACATATCCTTGTCTTTTTCACCAAGTGTCCAGCTATCCATTAATATTTTTTGAAGAATTTCTGCAGGTGTTGCTTTTTTGAGTGTAACCATTTTTTTAGGGTTGAAAATGCCAAGTTCCAGAAGTTTATCCCAAACAATATCATCCTGATCAATTTTTAAAGCATGCCTGAATTTTAATTCTACTGAATCTGATGGGCTGTAAGGGAGAAAGGCATTCACAAAATCGCGGTAACTCATATTTTCACTGTCATCAATAGTGTAACTATCATCAGTCATGCCAAGGGTTACAAACATATTCCATGCTTTGCTAAAGCCAACACGCCTCATAGTGCCTCTGTATAATGTTTTAATGGAATTTAATCCGTAAACACTTTGATATTTTAAAGAATCACGGTTGGCATAGGCTTCAAACCTTCCAAAACCATCAACTTCTAAGAACTCTGTTCTTCTGAATAATCTGTTATAAGGGATGTATTTATAAGTGCCTTCTTGCAAAAATTTGGCGGCACCACCCTGACCAGCTACAACCACATTTCTAGGATTCCAGGTAAATTTATAGTTCCATAAATTAGTATCACTTTCTGGCGCAATTAATCCACCGGTAAACGATTCAAACAAAATCAATTCGCCCCCTTTTTTTCTAATAGTGTCAATGACTTGCATGGCACTCATGTGGTCAATTCCGGGGTCAACACCAATTTCATTCATAAAAATGAGTCCTTTTTCAATAGCTTCAGCATTTAATGCTTCCATTTCTGGGCTTACATAAGATGCGGTAACCATATGTTTGTTAAACGAAAGACAATCTTTAGCCACATCAATATGCAAACGTGCCGGTAACATGGAAATAACGATATCCGCATTTTTAATAGCCTCATTTCTTGATTTTTTATCAAAAATATCAAGCACAAAAGCTGTGGCGTTTTTATGATTTTTAATAAGTTGATTCGCATGATCAATATTTATATCGCCAATGGAAATAAATAAGTTTTCAGCTTCTGATTTGTCTAACAGATATTTTATTAAGTAAGAAGTGGATTTTCCTGAACCAATGACTAAAATCTTTCGCATAATGAATTTTGTTGAGTAATTTTGTTAGGACGAATGTAATGAATACAAAGATGTTTATTAATTAAAATCAACTATAAATATGAACAAATCAATATTGATTACGGCCTCTTTTTTAGGCTTTTCAGGAATCATTTTAGGGGCGTTTGCGGCACATGGTTTAAAAGAATTAATTTCTATAGAAGCGGTTCAAACCTTTGAAACCGGTGTTCGATATCAGATGTATCATGCGCTGTTTCTGCTATTTGTGGGAACTACAGTCTATATTAAGGCTAAAACAAAAAAGCTTATATTTTATTTTGTTGTTGTAGGATGGGTTCTCTTTTCAGGTTCTATTTATGGATTGGCCACAAATTTATTAACAAATTTTGATTTTAAAACAATAGCTTTTATAACACCAATTGGAGGCTTGTGTCTTATAATTTCATGGATATTGTTGTTTGCGAATTTCATAAAAATGAAAAGTAATAATTAAATATTTTAAGTGATTACTTTAAAATATTGTATTAATTTTGACGAATAATTATTTTTATTGAAAATTATGTCGAATAACATCAAAGCCACGAAAACGATTGCGTTAGAAAATTACGGGATTAAAAAGGCCAAAGTCAGATACCAACTTTCACCAAAAGAACTACATAATATTGCGATTGAAAGAGGACAAGGCATAGAGGCCTCATCAGGAGCTTTAGCTGTAAATACAGGTGAATTTACTGGACGTTCACCAAAAGACCGTTTTATTGTTGAAGATGATATTACGAAAGACAAAGTTTGGTGGGGAAACATAAATATCCCTTTTTCCTCTGAAAAGTTTGAAAAACTGTATAAAAAAGTTACTGATTATCTGTCTGAAAAAGAGATTTTTGTAAGAGATAGTTATGCCTGTGCGGATAAAAATTATAAATTAAATATTAGGATAATTACAGAATATGCCTGGAGCAATCAATTTGCTTATAATATGTTTCTTCGTCCTACTGAAAACGAATTAATTGATTTTAAACCAGAATGGGTTGTTGTGAACGCTCCTGGATTTATGGCAAATCCTGAAGTAGACGGAACGCGTCAACATAATTTTGCTATTCTAGATTTTACACGAAAAATTGCCCTTATTGGTGGCACGGGTTATACCGGTGAAATTAAAAAAGGTATTTTTTCCGCCTTAAATTTTATTCTTCCTGTTTATAAGGAAACCATGCCCATGCATTGTAGTGCCAATGTGGGTAAAGATGATGATACGGCTATATTTTTCGGACTCTCAGGAACTGGGAAAACAACATTGTCAGCAGATCCTAATAGAAGATTAATAGGAGATGATGAACATGGTTGGACTAAAGAAAACAGCATTTTTAATTTTGAAGGGGGCTGTTATGCTAAGGTTATTAATCTGTCTGCCGAAAATGAACCTGAGATTTTTGGAGCCATTAAATCTGGTGCCATTCTTGAAAATGTCATTTTAGATGCTAACGGAAATGTTGATTTTGCAAATACATCCATTACTGAAAACACCAGAGTAAGTTATCCTATTGAGCATATTGAGAATATTCAAATACCCTCAATAGGCAAAAATCCAAAAAACATATTCTTTTTAACGGCAGATGCTTTTGGAGTGATGCCTCCTATTTCAAAATTAACGCCAAGTCAGGCAGCATATCATTTTATTTCTGGATATACGGCAAAAGTTGCTGGAACTGAGGCTGGTATTATAGAACCAGTGCCTTCTTTTTCAGCTTGTTTTGGGGCGCCTTTTATGCCTTTACATCCTGCTAAATATGCTGAAATGTTAAGTAAAAAAATGAAAGAAGCCGGTGTTAATGTATGGCTTGTAAATACAGGTTGGACAGGTGGGCCTTATGGAGTAGGGACCAGAATGAAATTAAAATATACGCGCGCTATGATTAATGCGGTATTAAATGGTGATTTAGGCTTGTATACCTATGATAATTATCACATACATTCTGTTTTTGGAGTCGCACAACCAAGGGAATGTCCTGGAGTTCCTTCAAGTGTATTAAGTCCAAGGGCTACTTGGAATAATGATGAAGCCTATTATAAAATGGCTTTTAAATTAACCAATGCGTTTAGGGAAAATTTTAAAAAGTATGAAGCCTTTGCCAGTGAAGAAATAAGACGTGGTGGACCTCAGCGATATACATTTTAACATAACAAAAAGAGGCTGTCTGAAAAGTATATATTAACCGTCATTACGAGAAATTTTTATTTCGATGTAATCTGTAAATCAACTACTTGCAATTTGCAGATTGCTTCATTTCATTCGAAATGACAACTTATTTCGACTTTTCAGACAGCCTCTTTTGTTTAAAAATTAAAGTGAATTTATTTGGCCTTATTAACCTTATCAATATATTTTTCCAATGCCATAGTCATCGAAGGGTTTTCTTCAGTGGGTGCCGCAATATCTACACGCAATCCTTTTTCTTCAACAGCTTTAATTGTGGTATCACCAAAAACGGCGATGCGCGTTTCATTTTGTTTGAAGTCAGGAAAATTATGAAATAAGGAGTCAATTCCTGATGGGCTAAAAAACACAAGCACATCGTAAGACACGTTTGCTAAATCTGAAAGGTCACTGATAACCGTTTTAAAGAAGGTCGCAAGTTTCCAGTTAACACCTAAAGTATCCATGGTTTCTGCTACTTCAGGTTTTACCTTGTCTGTATTTGGCAATAAGAATTTTTCGTCTTTATATTTTTTAATTAAAGGGGAAAGTTCTGAAAACGAACGTTTTCCAACATAGATTTTACGTTTTCTGTACACCACATATTTTTGCAAATAAAAAGCTACTGCCTCAGATTGACAAAAGTATTTCATAGTATCTGGCACCTTAAATCGCATTTCTTCCGCCACTCTAAAATAATGGTCAACCGCATTTCTGCTGGTTAAAATAACTGCGCTATAGTGGTTTAAATCTACTTTTTGTTGTCTTATTTCTTTAGCTGAAACACCTTCTACATGAATAAAAGGCCTGAAATCAATTTTTACCTTTTGTTTTTCTTGAAGATCAAAATAAGGAGAATTTTCTATCTTAGGTTCTGGTTGAGATACTAGAATTGTTTTCACTTTCATAGGGCACACAGGTAAATACTTGTTTTAGAATGAAAAAAACAACTTATATAAAATAATATACGGAGCTATTTCAAGTGCGCAAAGATACAAAATAAAATAAAAATAGTCGTGTTTTATTGAATTTAGATGTGTTTTAATAGTTGAAATTAAACCTAAAATATTGATGAGCATCAATAAAATCACAATTATATAAATAACGGTAATTGGTGGTCTATAGCTAAAAATAAGTATGGCATTAATTGGTAATAATAATAAACCTAAAAAATTCTTATAACTTATTTTCTGGAACAGATATTGATCAATTAATTTATCAATGTCAAACAAACTTCCTAAAAGGCGTTCTACAAGAACTTTTATTAAAATAAAGGAGCCTATTGCAAATACTAGTTTAAAGAGTTCATCAATGGAGGGGACTAACATCTCACTTTTATAGTGTAACCACAGAAAACTAAAAATAGCTGCCGAAAGGATAAAATTAACAAAAAGCAATGCATCAAACTTATCAAAGAATTTTTGTTCCCTGGAATAAATTTTAAGGTAATTTGAATGCCCTAAAACGGATACAAGTTCATTAAATCGTTTAGGTAAAAGCGATTTTGCAATGGCGATAAAAACAACACTAACGATTATTAAAACCGTAAATAATTCATATGTAGGTGCGTTTCTGAGCATGGCATAAAATTATTATAAATTATAACACTACTTAATATTATTACAGAATATTTAAAAAAAAGTATCTTCTAAATAATGTACATTTGCTGAAAATTCAGTTGTTTTTAATCTTAATACCTAGAATAAAATGAGGTGTAGGCGTAGATAAGCATTAAAAACCATAATATGATATATGAAAAATGCCATTGTAATCATACCAACATTTAATGAAATTGAGAATATTGAAGCCATTATTAAAGCTGTTTTTTCTCAATCTGAATTTATAGAAATCCTGGTAGTTGATGATAATTCCCCTGATTTAACTGGGCTTAAGGTTAAGGAACTTCAAAATGAATTTCCCAATCGCTTGTTTTTGGAAGTAAGAAAGCAAAAAGCAGGTTTAGGTACAGCTTATATTCACGGTTTTAAATGGGCGTTAAAAATGCAATACCATTTTATTTTTGAAATGGATGCCGATTTTTCTCATAACCCAAATGATCTTATTAAGTTATATCAAGCTTGTCATGAAAATGGAGCAGATGTAGCTATAGGTTCAAGATACATAACCGGTGTTAACGTTGTTAATTGGCCACTGAGCCGAGTTTTAATGTCTTATTTGGCATCTGTTTATGTGCGCATAATTACGGGCATGAAAATACGGGATACTACGGCTGGTTTTGTTTGTTACAGAAAAGAAGTTTTAGAGACTTTAGATTTAAATAAAATTAAATTTATTGGTTATGCGTTTCAAATAGAAATGAAATTTAAGGCATATATTAAAAAATTTATTATAGTAGAAATACCTGTCATTTTTACAGATAGAATAAAAGGAAAGTCAAAATTAAGTTCTGGCATAATTTCTGAAGCTGTTTTTGGAGTGATTTCAATGAAGATAAAAAGTATTTTCAAAAAGTAGAGCTATTTATGAAGCAAAAAACAATTCTTATAAAAAATGCAAACATTGTTAATGAGGGCAAAATATTTAGCGGAGATATATTAATTGAAGGCGAATTTATAAAGGAGATAAGTGGATCTATAAGCGCAAAATCCAGTGATGTACATGTTATGGATGCTGAAGGGAAATACGTTTTGCCAGGTGTCATTGATGATCAAGTTCATTTTAGAGAACCAGGTTTAACCCATAAAGCTACCATTGAAACTGAATCTAAAGCGGCAATTGCAGGAGGTATTACTTCATTTATTGAGATGCCCAATACCAACCCGCAAACTACCACAATTGAAAAGTTAGAAGAAAAATTTGAGATAGCTTCAAAATCATCTTATGCCAACTATTCATTTATGTTTGGCGGTACCAATGATAATTTTGATGAAATTTTAAAAGTTGATGCTACCCAAGTGGCGGCATTAAAATTATTTTTAGGCTCTTCAACAGGAAACATGTTGGTGGATGATCCGGAAGTTTTGGAAAAAATATTCAGAGGCACTAATTTATTAATTGCCGTTCATTGCGAAGATGAAGCTACTATTAAAAAAAACCTAGAAGTTTATCTTGATAAATATGGTGAGGATATCCCAATAAAACACCATCCAGATATTAGAAGTGAAGAAGCATGTTATATATCGTCTTCAAAAGCTATTGAATTGGCAAAAAAAACCGGAGCCAGATTACATGTTTTTCATGTGTCAACCGGTAAGGAAACCAATTTATTCAGCAATAAAATTCCTTTAAAGGACAAAAAAATAACAGCTGAAGTTTGTATTCATCATTTGTGGTTTACTGATGAAAATTATGATAAAAAAGGAACGCTTATAAAGTGGAACCCTGCCGTAAAATCAAAAAAAGATAGAGACCAACTTTGGAAGGCGTTGCTTGATGATAAAATAGATGTCATTGCTACAGACCATGCACCTCATACGTTGGAGGAAAAGAAAAATGTTTATACCAAAGCACCATCTGGCGGCCCTTTGGTACAACATGCGTTACCCGCTATGTTGGAGATGTATCATAACGGAAAAATTTCAATAGAAAAAATAGTTGAGAAAATGTGTCATAACCCCGCCATTCTTTTCCAAATTGAAAAAAGAGGATTTATTAAGGAAGGGTTTTATGCTGATTTGGTTTTTGTTGACTTAAATAATCCTTGGACCGTAAATAAGGAGAATATTTTATATAAATGTGGTTGGTCTCCTTTTGAAGGCACTAGTTTTAAATCAAGAATAACCCATAGCTATGTTAATGGAAATTTGGTTTATGAGAACTCTAAATTTTATAACTTTAAGGCTGCAAAACGATTAACTTTTAATAGATAATGTTTAAAAGAATTTCAATTTATATAGGTATAGCGTTCATGATGTTTTCTTGCTATAATGCCAATAAACCTAAAAAACCGAATCATTTGATTAATAAAAATGAGATGGTAAATATTATTATTGACTTAAAGCTATTGGCATCGGCCAATGGTGCTAATCAAAAAATTTTAGAAAATCATGGAATTTACTCTGCCAATTATATTTATAATAGATACAAAACAGATAGTTTAACGTTTGCCTTAAGTAATGATTATTATGCTTATTATGTAGATGATTATGAAGAGATATATACTAAAGTTCAAGACAGTTTAGAGACGTTAAATGAGTTTTATAAGGCATTGGGAATTCAAGAAGAAATTGAAAAAAGAAAAAAAGATTCCATTGAGGCAATAATTAAAAAGGATACATTGATTGCACAGAAAACAAGAGATTCTTTAAAGTTTTTATTAAAAAAGGATACGCTTATTGGAAATAAATTAAAAAAAAGCGTAAAACCCAAACTCATTAAACCTGTTTTAAAAACAGATCTCCAATCTCAATAATGCTAGTTTCAACAGGCTTAAATTCATAATTTAATTGTGCTTTAATTTTAGCATTGCTTATTGTTTTATTTGTAGATAAAGCAGTTGCCAATTGCTTGGTTAGCTGGCGTCTTTTACCGGTTAATTTATGTTTTAACCAATCTAGCCTCCACCCCAATTGCAATAATCCTGTTGAAGCCATTTTATGTGGCTCTTTTGCTTTCACAGATTTTGCCAAGGCTTGTAGGAATTTTTTATAGTCCCAGTTTTCGGCCACTAAAATAAAACGCTGGTTGGAAATATTGCTTTTAGTCAATGCAATCATTATAGATACAACATCAACTACATCAACCAATCCTATGGAACCTGATGTGTAATAGGGAAGTCCGGTATAGGCTTTTTTAAACAGACTTCCACTTCCGTATCGCCAAATACCTGCTCCTAATATGACTCCGGGATTTACCATAACAATATCTAAACCTTCTTGGGAGCCACGCCAAACCTCCATTTCTGCACCATATTTTGTAATGGCATAAACATTATTATCGGCTTCAGGATTCCATGAGGTATCTTCAGAAATTGGATTGTTGTTTGTAGATACACCTAAAGTAGCTATGGAGCTCACATAACATAATTTTTTAATGGATTTTGAAATACATAAGTTTACAATGTTGGCGGTCCCTTCTATATTTGTTTTTCTTAAAAGCTGGTATTTATCAGGTTCAAAAGAAACAAAAGCGGCACAATGGTACACGTATTCAATATCTTTAAAAGCTTCAGTTAATGCAGGAATATCAAGAATATCAGCCTGAACCCATTCAATAGAATCAAAAAGAGCAGCGTAATCATCTGTGTAACAAGAAAAAACATTCTTCACATTTTTCAATTTGTGCTCACTTCTGTAAAGCGCTCGCACTTGTTCGCCATCGTTTATTAATTTATAAATCAAATGAGAACCAACCAAACCTGTACTACCTGTAACTAATATCATGCGACTAAAGTAAAGAATTATTCATAATACATAAGTAATTCTACATTGATTTTTATCTTTGCCATAGATTATCAAAAATATGAAACATGATTAAGAATTTTGTTGAAGAATTAACTTGGAGAGGCATGATACACACGGTAATGCCTGGTGCTGAAGAACATTTAATGGAAAGCATGCGTAGTGCCTATGTAGGCTTTGATCCAACAGCAGATTCTTTACATATTGGAAATTTGGTACCCATTATGTTGTTGGCTCATTATCAACGATGTGGCCATCGCCCTGTGGCATTGGTTGGAGGAGCAACGGGTATGATTGGTGATCCGTCAGGGAAATCAAATGAGCGTAATTTGCTTGATGAATCCACTTTAAGGCACAATCAAGAAGCTATAAAAAAACAATTGGCACATTTTTTGGATTTTGAAAGCAATGTAGTAAATGCCGCCATTTTAGTGAATAATTACGATTGGATGAAAGACGTTTCGTTTTTAGAGTTTATTCGTGACGTGGGAAAACATATTACCGTGAACTATATGATGGCTAAAGATTCTGTAAAAAACAGAATTTCTTCTGATTCTTCTGAAGGCATGAGTTTTACTGAGTTTACCTATCAATTGGTACAAGGTTATGACTTTCTTCATTTATATAAAGAAAAAGATTGTTCTATTCAAATGGGTGGTAGTGACCAATGGGGTAATATTACCACTGGAACAGAATTGATAAGAAGAATTGCCAATGGAAAGGGGTTTGCTATTACATGCCCACTAATAACAAAGTCTGATGGTTCTAAATTCGGGAAATCTGAAGGGGGTAATGTGTGGTTGGATGCCAACAGAACATCGCCTTATAAATTCTATCAATACTGGTTAAATTCAAGTGATGAAGATGCTGAAAAGTATATTAAGATTTTTACGTTTTTAACCGAACCTGAAATTGATAGTTTGATTAATGAGCATCAGGAAGCGCCTCATTTACGCGTGTTACAAAAACGGTTGGCTGAAGAAATCACAACCATGGTGCATTCTAAAGACGATTTGGAAAATGCCATTAAAGCAAGTAATATATTATTTGGAAATTCAACCGGAGAAGATTTAAAAAAGCTTGATGAGAAAACATTTTTAGATGTTTTTGATGGGGTTCCGCAAGCGGAAATTACTAAATCTGATATTGAAAATGGTCTTGAAATCATTGCTGCCTTAGCAGAGAGAACAGGATTTTTAAAATCAAATGGAGAGGCCCGAAGAGCGCTTAAAGAAAATTCTATTTCAGTAAATAAAGAAAAAGTAGCAGAAGATTATAAAATCACGCAGCAAGATTTAATAAACAATAAATTTGTTTTACTTCAACGCGGAAAGAAGAATTACTTTGTAATTTGCGTGGTATAAAAAAAAGCCTGACAGGGAATATCAGGCTTTAAAACTAACCAACTTAGCTACAAAAATAATTTTCTTTTTCATAGCGGTTGTTTGGTCGAAAGATCAGCTGAAACCTTACATAAAAATCAAATTATTTTTTAAATTTTAACAGGTTCCAGTTTTTATCAGCTTTTTCTATGAGTTCTTTTTCGTTTTCTTGTTTCCACAAGTCTAAAGTATTGGTCCCCCAAGCATTATAAAACAAATATAGTTTTCCATCTTTTATTTCAAAAGATTCAGGATTGATGGAAACCTTATCGTTTTTAAGCGCGATGGCATACGCACAATAACCACCATATTGCGGAATATATTTTGTTGGGTTTTTAATAAATTTTTCCAGGTTTTCTTGTGATGTAAATTTGTAGTTAACACCATCATAAGTAGTTGTAAATTGTTTGGCACCTTCAATGGCTTGATTGTTAAAATAAGCGACTACATCATACCCTTTTGCCATAAATCCGTTTTTTATATTATAATCAATGGTTTGAGAAAATGAAGATGAAACGATAAGGAAAGTTAAGAAGACTATATTTTTCATGAAATATGTTTTTATCTAAGTCGAAATGAAAAATGCTCCTTACAAGTTTTAGGGTTTAAAGTACCATTAAATTACAACCTCTAATATCAGAATTATCAAAACGTCCAATTACTTCAAATGACCCATTGTTGTGAACACGTCCTAAATCCTGGGTCTCTATAAAAGAGCAAGAATTTATGTTAGCCAGATCTATAACATTGATTCCGCCAGTTTTTCCACGCGGTTGAATGGTTAAAGCATCCTCGGTATCTCTTGTTAGAACACGCATCCAATTAGGACAATTGAAAATACCGTTGCCTTTTGAATAGGCCTGACTTAATAATTCGGTCATACCATATTCACTATGAATGGTCTCCACACCAAAACCTTGTTTTAATTGGGTATGAAGTTCATCACGAATCAATTCTTTTCGTCTTCCTTTCATACCGCCCGTTTCCATGATAATGGTGTTTTTTAAATTGAATTGATAGGTTTCAACCAAATCGAGTAATGCAAAAGACACGCCAATAAGAAGTGTTTTTTTTCCTTCAGAATCAAGTTTAATTAAAGCCTCTTTTAATTCAGATAGGTTGTTGAGGTAAAATCCGCTTTCAGGATAATTAGACTGTTTAATCAAAGCATTCACCATGTAAATTAATGAAGAACCTTCTCGCTCCAAGTAAGACGGAAGCAGCGCCAAAACAACATAATCTTCAATGTTTCCATAAAATTGTTGAAAGCCTTTATTGAAACTTTGCTTGTAAATATTCAAGTCAGTTACCATATGTTTACTCGTTATGCTTCCGGTAGTTCCAGAACTTGTAAAAGTAGTTTGCACGGTTTTTTTAGAACTTAAAACCTGATGGGTTTTAAAAAACTGAATGGGTAAAAACGGAATATCTTGAATGGTTTTTACATCACTGGGGTGAACATATAACAAATCACAAAAAGACCTATAGACCTTATTATTTTCAAACTGAAATTTAAAAACAGACAAAGCCATAGCACTGAATTCTTGTTCAGTTTTAATATTAAAAATGGCATTGGAGTCTATCATAATGTAAAAAAGCAAAAGTACTAAAATAAAAAAGCGTTGCCATGGGCAACGCTTTCAAAAATTGTATATTTTAAATGCTTATTTTATAACTAATTTCCTGGTTTCACTGATATTATTCTCAGTAATCTTTAAAATATATACGCCAGTACTTAATTGAGAAACACCTAACTCATTGTTTGTTAAAACGGTAGTGTAAATTTGTTTTCCTAAAACATTATAAACCTCAACTTTTTTAGTCAGATTTTTATTGGAAGTAATATTAACATAAAGTCTGCCATTAGTTACCGGATTTGGATATATTGACAAGCCTTCAATGTGTTCTTGCTGGGGCGCATTATTATAGTTTGTTTGTGAGAATCCTTGGAGAGATATCAAAAACAAAAATGAAAAAATAAGTGTTACAATGTAGTTTTTTTGCATAGTAGGCTATTTTGTATGATAAAAGTAATAAAATACTTCAAAAGTTATACCAAACTAATGTTAAAAATTTATGGTTTTTATCGAAATGTTAATATAATGTAAGTTATTCGTTACCTTATGGTTAATATAGGTCATTATTCTATATATCTGTTTTATAAATTTTATATTTACTGTTGGAAATAATTTTCTTGCAAAATTTATCAGATGAATAAAAATATTAAAATTCTTTTAGTTGATGATGAACCAGATATTTTAGAAATAGTTGGTTATAATTTATCAAATGAAGGGTATCAGGTAATTACCGCTACAAACGGCATTGAAGCAGTTAAAAAAGCTAAAAAGGAACTGCCCCAATTAATTATTCTTGACGTCATGATGCCTGAAATGGATGGTATTGAAGCTTGTAATATTATTAGGAAAAACCCAGATTTAAAAGACACATTAATTACCTTCCTAACGGCAAGAGGTGAAGATTATTCGCAATTGGCAGGATTTGATGCTGGGGCTGATGATTACATTACAAAACCAATTAAACCAAAAGTACTTGTTAGTAAAGTAAAAGCATTGTTACGACGTTTTAATGAACAAGAGACTGTGGATATGGTTAAAATAGGAAATCTTGTTATAAATAGGGACGAGTACAAAATCATATTAAATGGTAAAGAAATTATTCTTCCAAAAAAAGAGTTTGAATTACTATCTTTACTAGCATCAAAACCAGGAAAAGTATTTAAACGTGATGAAATTCTTGATAAAGTATGGGGAAATGAAGTTGTTGTAGGTGGACGCACGATTGACGTTCATATTAGGAAATTACGTGAAAAAATTGGAGATGATTCCTTTAAAACCATTAAGGGAGTTGGTTATAAGTTTGTTGATTAATGAGTGTAAAATTTAAAAAATCATACAAGTTCGCGATTAAAACATCGCTGTACATCACTTTATTTACAACGCTCTTAATGAGTGTTTTTTTATATGGTTTTTATACCGTAAACTGGGTTTTAATTTCGGTTTTTGCCCTCATTTGTTATATACTTTCCTTCATTATTATTCAAGTTAGGGTAGAGCGTTTTATTTACAGACGGGTAAAGAAAATATATGACGATTTAACCCTTTTAGAGTCTACAAATTTTACTCGCGGACCCGTCAATACAGATATGGGAACGCTTACCGAAGAAATAGACAGGTTTGCAAGAGATAAAAAACTTGAAATAGAAACATTAAAAGTTCGCGAACAATATAGAAAGGAATTTTTTGGCAATGTAGCACATGAATTAAAAACACCCTTGTTTACAGTTCAAGGTTATATTTTAACCTTACTTGATGGCGCCATGGATGATGATAAAATTCGAAAAAAATATCTTGAAAGAGCCAGTAAAGGTGTTGAGCGCTTGGTTTATATTGTAAATGATTTGGATATGATAACCAAACTTGAAATAGGCGATTTAAGTTTGAATATGGAACGTTTTGATATTGTGGCGTTGGTAAAAAACGTAATTGACATGTTTGAAATGAAAGCCAATAGGAAAAAAATTACCTTAGCTTTTGATATTGATTATCCAAAACCAATTATGGTAAATGCTGATAGGGAACGGATTCAGCAAGTTTTGATAAACCTAATTGTAAATTCTATTAAATACGGCCTTGAAAAAGGGACTACTGAGGTGAGCATTGAAAATCTTATAAAAAATAAAGTGATTGTGAGAATTACTGATAATGGTATTGGCATCGGCAAAACACATCTGCCACGATTGTTTGAACGATTTTATAGGGTTGATAAAAGTGGCTCCAGAACTGAAGGCGGTTCTGGCTTAGGACTTTCAATTGTTAAGCATATTATTGAAGCTCATAACGAGAAAATATACGTTGAAAGTGAATTAGGTGTTGGCAGTGAATTTTCATTTACTTTGGAAAAGACTAAATAAATTTTTAAAATCTACAGTATTATTATAAGCTTTAAATCCCTGATAAAGGTTTATGGTATTCAATTTTTCCATATTAAAATCTCCCTGTTTACAATAGGGCGCTATATTAAGTTTTTCCAATCGTTTTGCTAAATATATTTGTTCATGCTGTCCGGGAGTTGGGATAAAAAAGACTTTTCCTTCAAGTTTTGCAAGATCCATTATAGTAGTGTATCCAGAACGTGAAATAATTAAATGACTATTTTGAATAGCTTTCTCAAGTGCTTCACTTTGCATATAATTATAAATGGTCAGGTTGTTGTTTTTTGATATAATTTGGGTGTTTTCAACCTTACCTTGCACTAAAATAATGTTTTTTTTGAAAGCTTTTAATTCCAATAAAATTTTATATTCTAAAAGTGTTCTTTGGGGTTCAGGTCCAGATAATAATACTAAAATATCAAATATTTTAGTTGATGTTGATTTTTCAAACCGACTTAAAATTCCCAAATATTTTAGGTTGAGATTATGGTTCTGAATATGCCCTAATTGCCCACTAAAATTAGGAATGTTTTCAAAATCAGGAACCCAACATTCATCATGTTTTTTAATAATATGTTGATGCATTTTAGTAGTTAACCAAGTTGTTATGCCACTATAAACATTTAATTGATGCGTAATATATACTGATGGAATATGTCTATTTATAGAGAAAACACCAAATCTGTTATCAGAAATAATTCCAGTTATATTATACGTTTCAATAATATTTTGAACACCTTTTTTTTCAGATTTAATAGCTTTAAAAAGTTTAGGGAAATTTTTAAAAAACTGCCATTTTAATAAGAACCCATGTTTTGTATATTGAATATGATAGGATGGAAGTTCTAAAGCAATTAATGTTGGAAATTCTTTTTTAAGCAAGTCAAGTGCAGCGCCGTCACTTGCAATGATAGGTTCATAATGATGCTCCATTAAGGCATGAATAATTGGAATGCATCGTGTGGCATGGCCCAAACCCCAATTTAACGGTGCAACAAGTATTTTTTTCTTCATATATGTTTTTGGGCGTGATCACTCCCGATAGCTATCGGGAGGTCGGGTTTTTTGTTATATCTTTTGCTTGTACTTTTTATGAGTACAAACAAAAGGATGCCACGTCAACCCCTCACGCAAATTTCACAAACAATCAAAGATAAGCATATACCCTTGCTTATATTTCCTTAATTTTACCAAAATTTTTAAAAAGCGTGGGCAGTAAAAATAAACTCAAAAGATTTAGAGAAAACGAAACATTTCAAAATGTATTCCAACCCACCCGTGATGATTTGGTGAATCAAGAATACGCTTTAAAAGGAAATTGGAATAAAGTTTACTTTAAAAATGACAACCCATTAGTTTTAGAGTTAGGCTGTGGAAAAGGCGAGTATTCAGTGGCTTTGGCAAAAAAATTTCCAAACAAAAATTTTATTGGTATTGATATAAAAGGGGCTCGTTTTTGGCGCGGTGCTAAAACAGCAGTTGAAGAAAATATTGAAAACGTAGCCTTTTTAAGAACTCAAATTGAACTTATTGATTTTGCATTTGCCAATAATGAAGTAGATGAAATATGGATTACTTTTCCTGATCCTCAAATAAAATATAAGCGCACAAAACACCGGATGACAAATGCCACTTTTTTAAAAAAATACAAATCTATCTTAAAACCAGAAGGGGTGGTGAATTTAAAAACAGATAGTGAATTTATGCACGGATACACGCTTGGTTTGTTGCATGGTGAAGGCCATGAAGTATTATATGCCAATCATAATGTATATAAACAAGAGGGGAGTCCGGATGAGGTGACAAGTATCCAAACGTTTTATGAGTCACAATATTTAGAACAAAACAAAGCAATTACCTATATTAGATTTAAAATAAAAAATTAGTGGGCATAACTTTCATCTTTTTTTTGGGATTATTCATTGCATTCGTTGGCGTTGTTCCACCCGGGTTATTAAATATGACAGCAGCAAAAATTAGCCTAAAAGAAGGACATGTCCGAGGGGTTATGTTTTCTATTGGAGTTTGTGCAATTGTTATTGTTCAAACATATGTTGCTGCCATTTTCGCGAGTTATTTAACAAATCACACAGGGGTTATAGAAGTTCTTCAGCGGGTAGCTTTTGTAATTTTTGTTTTAATTACGGTGTATTATTTATTAATTGCAAAACAACAATCAAACGTACAAATAGAACCACAAATAAGAAGTAAGCACAGTCGTTTTTTTCAAGGAATGTTTTTATCCAGTATCAATGTATTCCCAATTCCGTATCAAGCTTATATGACTATTACTTTGGCCTCTTTTGGCTGGTTGGAGTTTGACTTTACCAGTATTATCAGTTATGTAGCTGGGGCAGCTATGGGGACCTTTGTCATGCTTTACGTTTATATTTTCTTTTTTGATAGAATAAAAAACAAGTCGATTGCTTCTCAAAAGAGTATGAATTATATTATAGGCGGCATTACTGGCATTATTTCAATAGTTACATTAATTAATATTTTAAAGGAATTGTAACCCATGCAACAAGCAACCTTGAATTTCTTTGATAAAGTTTATGGTGTAGCTAAACTTATTCCATATGGGCGAGTGACCAGTTATGGTGCCATTGCAAAATATCTGGGAGCAGCCAGAAGTTCTAGAATGGTTGGTTATGCTATGAATGCATCTCATAACATGGAAAATGTTCCGGCACATAGAGTGGTGAACCGAAAAGGATTGCTTACAGGTAAACATCATTTTGAAGGCACTAACCTCATGCAACAATTATTGGAAAGTGAAGGTGTTGTTGTTATTGAGAATCAAATTCAAGATTTTGATGTGTTATTTTGGGATCCTTCAAAAGAGTTGCAACACTAAAACCACTTATTTTATTCTTACTTCAACTCTAATTTTATTTTTATGATTTATATCAGTTTAAAGAATAACTAAAGCACATATATTTATAAATCATTTTGATGGAACAACCTTAAAATATGAACTTTTCAATGTATATTTGTACTTTAGAATTAGTCTAAATTGCATATAATATTTTTTGGTTTTTCACAAGCAATTTAATTTAGAACAAAACTTTTATACAGATGAAATTAAACAAACAAGATATTCAAAAAGCACTTGAAACAATTACTGTGCCTGGGGAAGGCGGTAATATGATTGAAACCGGTGCTGTAAAAAACATAATGACTTTTGGAGATGAAGTTATAGTGGATATTACGATTGCTAATCCAAGCTTACAGGCAAAAAAACGTACTGAAGTTGATATTTTGAAAGCTATTCATGAAAAGGTTTATGAAAAAGCAAAAATAACAGTTAATGTAAAAGTCATTGCGCCTGATAAACCAAAGGTAAATGTGATTAAAGGGAAATCAATTCCTGGAATTCAAAATATAATTGCTGTGGCATCCGGTAAAGGTGGCGTTGGTAAATCAACAGTTACAGCAAACTTAGCTGTAACATTAGTGAAAATGGGTTTTAAAGTGGGTGTTTTAGATGCCGATGTTTATGGGCCATCAATTCCAATTATGCTTGGTGTAGAAACAGAAAGACCACTTTCTGTTGCAGATGAGGGTATTTCTAAAATGAAACCTATTGAGAATTATGGAGTAAAAATACTCTCAATAGGGTTTTTCACACAACCTGATCAAGCCGTTGTTTGGCGTGGACCCATGGCAGCAAAAGCATTAAACCAATTGATTTTTGATGCACATTGGGGAGGGTTAGATTTTTTACTAATAGACTTACCTCCAGGGACAGGAGATATTCATTTGAGTATTATGCAATCCCTTCCTATCACAGGAGCGGTTATTGTTAGTACCCCGCAAGTTGTGGCTTTGGCCGATGCTAAAAAGGGAGTAGCCATGTTTCAGCAAGAAAGCATCAATGTGCCTGTTTTAGGAATTATTGAGAACATGGCATTTTTTACACCAGAAGAATTACCAAATAATAAGTATTATATCTTCGGAAAAGATGGAGCAAAGTATCTTGCTGAAGATTTAAATGTACCCTTTTTAGGAGCCATCCCATTAGTGCAAAGTATTCGCGAATCTGGTGATGTAGGAAGTCCTGCAGCATTGCAAGAAGGCACCCCTTTGGCAGAAGCTTTTAACGAAATAACAAAACGTGTGGTTGAAGAGGTTGTTAACAGAAATGTAGATTTACCGCCAACTGAAGCCATAAAAATCACAACCATGGCTGGATGTGCAGCCGTTAAGAAGCAATAATTCATTTTTCCCTTTCCTCAGGAGAGGGTTAGGGTGAGGAAAAAACAACAAATGACTACAGAAGAACTGAGATTGAATATTGAAAAAGCGCTGGATGAAATTCGTCCGTTTTTGCAAAGTGATGGCGGCGATATTTCATTGCTTGCCATTGAAGATGATAAAGTAGTGAAAGTTCAGTTAAAAGGAGCTTGTGTAGGTTGTAGTGTGAATCAAATGACCTTAAAATCTGGTGTAGAAATGACTATAAAAAAATACGCCCCACAGATTGAAACTGTGGTAAATGTGCTCAATGAGTAAAAAATAAAAAAGAGGCTGTCTAAAAGGGCGTCATTGCGAGTCCCGATAGCCATCGGGAGAAGCAATCTGTAAATTGCAAGTAGTTGATTTACAGATTACTTCGAAATAAAAATTTCTCGTAATGAATTAATATATACTTTTTAGACAGCCTCTTTTTTTGTCTTTTTTATTTATGAACTCATCTTGACTTTTTCTATTTCCTAAAAAATGGCTAAAA
>TARA_R110002050_G_scaffold66254_2_pt1 | contig 19662 bp, 16 predicted proteins | sample TARA_R110002050 | Tara Oceans TARA_R110002050 (sample SAMEA4396988) | marine metagenome | biome: Polar Biome; feature: [DCM] deep chlorophyll maximum layer (ENVO:01000326); material: water (ENVO:00002006), including particulate matter (ENVO:01000060) such as... | depth 25 m
CTAATGTGGCTCCAAAGTTAACACTCATTTTATTTTTAAAAAGTTGGGTACCACCACTCATTCTAACGGGACTCCATTGCAATGAATCGCCTGCTAAATTATAGGATGTTGAAAAGTTTAAGTTATTTAGAAGAGTAATTTTTTTAGGCTCTGTTGCTGTGGTGTCTCTGTCTTTTACTTTTGCTTCAAGATTATTAGATAAGGATAGACCTATTGAGCTTGAAAAATTCTTACTTGGTGAACCAAAAATACCTTGTTCAAATCTTGTGTATTCTACGTCGCTAGTAGTTAATCCATCTGCACTCACTACTTCATAAGTATCATAATATTTATCAAAAGCCGGATTAATACTATAACTTATAGAAGGCCTCATAACGTGTCTGATTTTCTGTATTTTTGGGTCTTTACCTTCTTTTTCAAAATCAAACATCCCATAAATGGTGGTTCCTAAACTGGCACTAAAGTTATAGGTCCTAAAAGAGTCGAAACCATTAATTTCTTCCGAGATCGTTTTTTTCTCTAAAGGGTCGTAATATTTATTAATGGTTTTAAAGGTCCATACTTCGTTATAATTAGTACTCGCACTTAAACTAAAGTATTTAAATACTTTAAAATTTGTGCTCAAAGGGATTGAATGTTGAAAACCAGCTTTTGCATCTCTAAACATTTCTTTTTTAAAGAACAATGAATCTGTTGTTTGTATTCTGTTTTCTCCTCTTAAGTTATACTGAATATTTATGTTTTGTATAATTCCTTTTTTGGAGCCTGTTTTGGGGGCAAAAGGAAATATTCTACCAACACTTCCTTGAAAGGTTGGTAATGTCATATTAATTTGTTCTGTATTAGTGTTTTGAGAATGCGTTGCGGTAACGCTAAAATTCACTTGTGGTTCACCCTGAAACGTTTTAGAATAAGAAACTGATGACGAAAGCGTATTATTAAGGAAATTACCTGTATTCACTTGATTTAAAGATGTTCGGTAATAGGTGCTACTACCCAAGTTAACCGAGGCTGAAAATCTTGAGTTGGGGCTTGATTTTCCGTCTTTACTATGAGACCAACGCAAATTATATACGGTTGATTTGCTATAATCTGGGAAGCCACGTTCACTACTTATTAAGTTTTCATAGCGAAACCCAAAATTTCCTCTAAATTTATATCGTAAGGCATAGTTACTTTCTAAACGAAACCCATAACTACCATTAGTGTAATAATCTCCTAAAACAGCTAAGTCTACGTAATCACTAACCGCAAAATAATACCCCCCATTTTGTAGAAAATAACCACGACTGCTTTGTTCTCCAAACGTTGGAAACAAAATTCCTGATGTTTGTTTTTCAGACTGCGGAAAAAAACCAAAAGGGAGTCCAATTGGAGTAGGAACATCATAAATAAAAAGATTGGCCAAACCGGTCACTATTTTTTTTCCAGGAACTACTTTTGCTTTTCTTAATAAGATGTAATATTCAGGGTCATCTAAATTTTCTGCAGTCGTGTATTTTCCTCTTCTAATAAAATAAACAGAATCATTTTCTTTTTTTGTTAATTCGGCAATAACAGTTCCTCCAGATTGTTCTGTTTTTGAATTATAAATGAGGGCTTTTTGAGTTTTAGTGTTGAATAAAATAGAGTCTGGTTCAACTACATTGCTACCTTGAGTAAAAACGGGAGCTTGTGTGTAAACACCTAAAGAGTCTATAAGTCCTTTGGCATACACTTCATTTTTACTGTAATCTATCGTTATATCACCTGCTTTAATATTCATGTCGCCGTAGGTTATTTCAGCTTCATTATGCAAATAAAATTTTTGCTTCTTTTGATTAAAGGAAGTGTAATCAGTTGCTTTATAATCAACAATATGTTCTAATAAACCCTTTTTAGGCTTAACAGAATCTTTTAAAGTACTGTCCTGAACTTTTTCAGAAATTTGAATTTCATCAATGTCTTGAGTATTTAAAACTAAACTGTCATTCTCAGTAGTAGGTTTTATAGTAGGACTCTTTTTCGGTATATCTTGGGCAAAGCTTAACATGTTTATAAACAATGTAAAACTTAGTGCAAAAAGTAATTGAAAGTTGTTTGTACGCAACGCTTTTAAATGTATTTTTGTAAAAAGATGGCTCGGTTTTTGAAAAATCAAAATTACAATATTTTTTTTGTGATTATTTCTTTATCAAATAAAATTTAAAATTAAAATAAAGCACGCTTTTAAGCCGTTAAAATTAATATGAAAACGCACAGAGTATTACTTTTCGTATCTTTTATTATAGTATTAACATGCTCACCCTTGTTAATGGCCAATAATATTAAACTTTCGCACAAATTTGTTGTAGTGTTAGACGCAGGTCATGGAGGTAAAGACCCCGGTAGACCAACAAAAAATGGCTATAAAGAAAAAGATATTGCTCTTAAAATTGTTTTGGCAATAGGAGCAGAACTAGAGAAAAACCCAGATATTAAAGTTATATATACACGAAAAACAGATGTTTTTGTAGATTTATTTGAACGAGGTAAAATAGCTAATAAAGCCGAAGCGGACTTGTTTGTTTCTATACACTGTAATGCCCATAACACACAAGCCGAAGGTGCAGAAACGTATGTTTTAGGAATTCATAGAAATAAAACAAATTTTGAGGTGGCTAAAGCTGAAAACGAAGCTATATATTTTGAGGAAGATTATGAGAAAAAGTATTCTGATTTTAATCCTAATTCTCCTGAGGCCGTTATCGGGTTAACCCTAGCTCAAGAAGAATATTTAGATCAAAGTATTGAGTTAGCTACCCATATACAAAAGAATTTTGTCAAAGAGTTACACAGAAAGGATAGAGGTGTTAAACAAGCTGGTTTTATTGTGTTGCATCAAACAGTCATGCCCAGTGTATTAGTAGAAACAGGTTTTATTACTAATAGAACTGAAGGGGCTTTTTTAAATTCAAAACGCGGACAGCAAGAAATAGCTAAATCAATAGCAGAAGCAATTGTTAATTATAAGAATTCACTCAATCAAAATGTTGGAGAAGATATGGTTGCTGCTGAAGCGACGAATAAACAAGAAGTTAATCAACCAACAAGTTCTGACAATGATATTATTTTTAAAGTGCAAATAGCTGCAGGATCTAGAAAAATTGCCACAAAGCCTTATAATTTTAAAACTTTAGATGATATTTCTAGGGAGCAAGAAGGTGGATTATATAAGTACTATTACGGTTCTACACCAGATTTCAATAAAGTTCAAAAGCTAGAGGAAATAGCAAAAACAAAAGGTTACAAGTCCAGTTTTATTGTAGCTTTTAAAGATGGTAAAAAAATCTCCTTAGATGATGCTTTAAAAACATCTGCTAATTAATCCCATTCTTTTCAAATTTATTTTAAATTTGTTTATCTAAAACAGTTACTTTGAAAATAACAAAAGAAGTTAAAACAGCCATATTAGTATTACTGGGAATAGTACTTTTTATCTTTGGGTTTAATTATTTAAAAGGTAAAAACCTATTTGAATCCAACGATTTATATTATACTGAATTTGATTATAATGGATTAAGTACTTCATCTGTAGTTACCGTCAAAGGTAATACAGTCGGTAAAGTTCAAGAAATAAATTATGAGTATAAAACAGGTAAAACAAGAGTTGCTTTTTCTGTAAGCGATCAATTAAAATTTTCTAAAAACAGTATCGTTAAATTATATCAAACAGGGTTGATGGGCGGTAATGCGTTAGCCATTTTAATAAGTAATGATGGAGAACAGGCAAAACCAGGAGATGTTTTAAAATCTAAAGTAGAAGTTGGACTTATCACAAGTCTTTCAAAAAATTTCTCAGGAGTAAGTACAGATTTAAATGCAACATTAAAAACTACAGATACACTTTTAGGAAATATTAATAAAATAGTTATTGATGAATCTGATAGAGGCTTACAACAAACTATAGCCGAATTAAATGCAACTTTAAAGAGTTTTAAGCAACTATCAAATTCTGCAAATGGTTTAATTTCAAAAAATGATGAAAATATAGCTATTATTCTAGAGAATTTTAAGACTACCAGTCAAAACTTATCTCAATTATCTGCCGAGTTAAAAGAAGCAAATTTAGATGATACTCTAAAAAAACTTAATACTACAGTAGTCAGCTTAAACACCGTGTTATCAGGCATTGAAAACGGCGAAGGTTCTATGGGCAAATTACTAAAAGACGACAGTTTATATAGCAATTTAGAAGGAGCTAGTTTGCAGTTAGAACAATTACTTCAAGACATGAAATTGAATCCTAAACGCTATGTGCATTTCTCTTTGTTTGGTAAAAAACCAAAACAATACGATGCTGATGGTAATGAAATAAAAGAAAAAGATTAAACCATTTTTACATGGATTACATAACAAACATAGTTTTTGCTGTTTTACTATTTATTGGTATCGGTTATTTTTCTAAAAATGTCAAAAAATTAAGTCGTAATATTAAATTAGGTCATGACGTTGATGTTAGTGATAACAAATCACAACGCTGGAAAAATATGGCTATGATAGCCTTAGGCCAAAGCAAAATGGTTCATCGTCCAATAGCAGGAATTTTACATGTTATTGTTTACATTGGTTTTATAATTATCAATATAGAAGTTCTAGAAATTATTATAGATGGTCTTTTTGGAACGCACCGCATAGGATTAAGTGTCTTACCAGTTTCCTTTTATGGCTTTTTAATTGGTGCTTTTGAAGTGCTTGCTGTTTTAGTTTTGGTGTCTGTTATTGTGTTTTGGATTCGTAGAAACATCTTAAAAATAAAGCGATTTTGGAATAAAGAAATGACTAGCTGGCCTAAAAATGATGCTAACTACATTTTGTATTTCGAAGTTGTATTAATGTCGTTGTTTTTAATCATGAATGCGAGCGATATTCATTTTCAATCCATGAATTCAGGCAACGTTATCAGTCAATTTATAGCGCCGTGGTTTAGTGGTTTTTCAGAAAGTGCTTTACATAGCGTTGAAAGAACTGCTTGGTGGTTCCATATTATAGGTATTTTAATTTTCTTAAATTATCTCTACTTTTCAAAGCATTTACATATTTTACTAGCGTTTCCAAATACATTTTATGGAAGCGTGAAACCTCAAGGACAGTTTGATAATTTAGAAGCTGTTACCAAAGAGGTCAAAATGATTATGGATCCCAATGTCGATCCGTTTGCTGCTCCAGCAGATAATGCCGAAATCCCCGCAAAATTTGGAGCCAGTGACGTACAAGATCTCAATTGGGTACAATTGCTTAATGCTTATACATGTACAGAATGTGGTCGTTGTACAAGTCAATGTCCAGCAAATCAAACAGGGAAAAAGCTATCGCCTCGTAAGATTATGATGGATACCAGGGACCGATTAGAAGAAGTTGGTAAGAATATAGATGCCAATAAAGGAACTTTTGTAGACGACGGAAAGCAATTGTTAGATAACTATATATCAAGAGAGGAATTGTGGGCATGTACCTCATGCAATGCGTGTGTAGAGGCTTGTCCGGTAAGTATTAATCCCTTGTCAATTATCTTAGATATGCGTCGTTATTTGGTTATGGAGCAATCAGCAGCTCCAACAGAGTTAAATAACATGATGACCAACATAGAAAACAATGGCGCTCCATGGCCATACAATCAAATGGACAGATTAAACTGGAAAAACGAATAAATTAGTAATGGCGTTACCCGAGGGTCGGGCTTTCGGCAGTCGCTTTTTTTGAGAAAAACAAAAAAGAGCTCCAACAAATGCCTCAATCCCTAACGCAAAATAACCGTAAATAATGAGCGAATTACTTAATGTACCAACAATGGCCGACTTTATGGCTCAAGGAAAACAACCAGAGGTATTATTTTGGGTGGGTTGTGCAGGTAGTTTTGATGACAGAGCCAAAAAAATAACAAAAGCATTTGTAAAACTCTTAAACAAAGCTCATGTAGAATTTGCGGTGTTAGGAACCGAAGAAAGTTGTACGGGCGATCCAGCAAAACGTGCAGGCAATGAGTTTTTATTTCAAATGCAAGCTGTTACCAATATAGAAGTGATGAACGCTTACGAAATAAAGAAAATCGTCACAGCTTGTCCACATTGCTTTAACACTATAAAAAACGAATATCCAGAACTTGGCGGAAATTACGAAGTATTGCATCATACACAATTTTTAAAAAGTCTGTTAGACGATGGTCGTTTAACCATAGAGGGCGGACAATTTAAAGGAAAACGTATCACTTTTCATGACCCTTGTTATTTAGGCAGAGCCAATAATGTGTATGAAGCTCCAAGAGATTTAATAAAAAAATTGGAAGCAGAATTAATTGAAATGAAAAACTGCAAAAAAGACGGCTTGTGTTGTGGAGCAGGAGGAGCTCAAATGTTTAAAGATGCCGAAAAAGGAGATAAAGAAGTGAACATAGAACGTACCGAACAAGCGTTGGATATAAAACCGGAAATTATAGCTGCAGGTTGCCCATTTTGCAACACCATGATGACCGATGGTGTTAAAGCCAAAGAAAAAGAAAAAGAAGTTCCTGTAATGGATATTGCAGAATTGATTGCTAATGCTCAAGATTTATAAAAAAGAATATGCTAGTAGATTTTAATACGTTACCCGATGAATCAAGAGTTTGGATTTACCAAGCCAACCGATCATTTTCAGAAGAAGAGATTGAAGAGATACAATCAAGATTAGAGGAGTTTATAGAAAACTGGACTGTTCATGGTAGTGACTTGCAGTCTGGCTATTGTATTAAATATAAACGATTTATAGTCATTGGTTTAAATCAAAACATTAATAGTGCTTCAGGTTGTTCAATTGATGCGTCTGTTCATTTTATACAACAGTTAGAAAAAGATTTTAATGTTGATTTATTAGATAAAATGAATGTTTCTTATAAACAAGGCGAATTTGTAGCTTATAAAACATTAACCGATTTTAGGCAAATGGCTAAAGACAAAGCTGTTTCAAAAAACACTATCGTGTTTAATAATTTAGTAAATACTATTGCTGAATTTAAAGAAAATTGGGAAGTTCCAGCCAGTGAAAGTTGGCATAGTAGATTTTTGAAGTAATGGTTATCCAACCTAAATAAAGTGTCATTGCGAACGCCGTGAAGCAATCTGTTAAATTTTAGTTGGACTTATTGAGATTACTTCGTCTTTCGTCCCTCATTCCTCGTAATGAACGAAAAAAGACCTTTCGACTGCGCTCAAGGAGACATAACAATATTAAAATAAATTAAGTTCAGCTTTACCAACTCGCCCTAAACAGAAAATTAGGGGTTAGATGCAGGGAATAATAATCTTCAATGACAACAGAATCATTTGAACCGTTGTTTTCAATCATTCCTCTACTTAGGTGATTTTTTTGATTATATAAATTCCAAATAGAAAAACCAATTTTCCCTTTTGTATTAGATTTTTCTGAAAAAGAAAAATTATAAACAGAAGAGAGATCTAATCTGTGATAGCTTGGGAGTCGTTCTGTATTGACGCCTACAAATTCAACGTTATTGGTATTAGGGTTAGTAGTTGTTATGGTATATGGCATTCCTGTATGCCATTTCCAGCCTAAAGCAACCTGTAACCGTTTTGTTTTATAGGCTATAGAAGTAGATATAGCATGGTTTACTTCATTACTAGCTGTAAAATACTGATTATTGTTTATGCCTTCAAACCTATTGTCGGTTTTATTAATTGAATAGCTTATCCATGTTTTAATTTTATTAAAATCTTTTTTAGCATAGAAATCTAAACCATAGATATGTTGATTTCCAATGCGATAATTTTGGTCCTCTTCATTAAAAACTCCAGAGGACAGTGAGCTAATTCCCTTTACTTTTTTGAAATAAGAATCAAAATCAAAGCTCCAGCCATTATTATGATAAAGTAATCCAAGAGTTATTTGTTTACCATTTACAATAGGCGATTCTTTTCCGTCAGACAACCTCCAAAGTTTGTTGTTTTTAGAGATATCACTAAAAACACTTTCATTAATTTGATAAATAATTTGATTTTTAATTTCGCCAGAGGCTTGTAACTTAAGGTGATTGCCAAGTTTTTGAATAAGCAATAGTCTAGGCTCTAGCCTAAATGCATTAAGTTCTTTATAGTAATTAGCTCTCATTCCTAAATCAAAATTAAACGACTTTAAATGTCGGTTTGAGTAATTAGCAAAAAGAGAATGTGTGTTTATTTTTGAATTGTTTGTATCTAAAACATTTTCCAAATCAGTTGTTTCAGCAAAAGCGTAACTCACATTTTTAAAAGATGTTTGGTAACCAAAACTGCTTGTATTGTTGTTGCTTAGTGTTGAAATTTCAGTTGAAAAATCAAAGTCTTTTATATAATTTTCTTTGTCAAAATCTGAGGTTTGATTTTCATTTTCAGCTGTTATAAAACTATAATTTAGTCCGTAATCAGAATAACTTAATTGGGTGATTTGTTTGGTTTTAGTACTCCAGTTTTTTCTCCAATTTAAACTAAACCCATTATTTTCTGTATCTAAGTAATCTTGATAAAATCTGTTTTTAGTAACATTTTGATAATCATGTTGTAAATCGTTATCAATATGAATAAGACTAGCCGATATTTTGTTGTTAGCATTTAATTTATAGTTTAACTTTAAATTATAATCATTAAAATGGAATTTTTCTTCAGAGTATTCATTATCTAAAATAGAAGAGTTTTGAAACACTTTTTGTTCCATTCTTTTAAAGGTTCCTGTTTCAAATAAGTTTTCGTAGGATCTCCTGTAGGCCACTAAAATGCTTAATTTGTTTTTTATCAGGGGAGCTTCAAAATAAACATCCCCACTAATGCCATTAAACCCAAAACCAGAATTTCTTTTATCTGGAATATCGTTACTTGTAGAAATATCAACAACACTAGAAATTCTCTCACCAAAACGTGGGTTTGTACCTTTATTATAAAATTTGATACTTTCAGTTATATTGGGATTGAATGGAGAAATCATTCCAAAAAGATGCCCGCTATGATAGATATTGATTCCGTCCCATATAATTTGATTTTGATCGGGCGTTCCGCCTCTAACATTTAAGCCAGAAGCCGTTTCGTCGGGACTTATAACACCCGGTAATTCCTGAATACTCTCAAGAACATCAGCCTCAATAAGACCAGGTAAAATATCTAATAATTTGGGTTTTATGGTAAAAGAGGCATCAACACTTTTAGTAATTCCTCTGGTTAAATAGTCTTTTATGATAACTTCATCTAATTGTTGGTAATTAGCCTCATGTTCTGCTTCATTAATAACAATGTATCGTTGATTAATGATTTTAAAACTAACATTTAAAACGACTGATAATTCATCAAGAACGTCTTGGAGCGTACGTTTTTTATCTTCTAATGAGACAATTTTATTATCAATAAGTTTATTGGGATATGATATTTTAACACTATAAACCTTTTCAACTTTTAGTATGGCCTCATTAGCTGGAACCTTGTTAAATTGAATTGAAAACGCTGCATTTTCTTGAGAAAAAGCAGTAAACGGTAATAGTATAATTAGGAGATAAATACTAAATTTCATTAAACTCTTTAGACAATAATATTTTCTTGTCTAAAATAGTATATTTAATGTTAACAGTCTCAAAAACGGAGGCAAGAGCTACATTTAAATTTGTATTATCAAAACTTCCTGTAAAAATAATGGAGTCATCAATTTTTGAAGTATCAAATTTTATATTGAATTGTTTTTCTAAAGCTAAAATAACTTGTTTTAAAGGCACTCTTCTAAAGCTGCTTTCTCCATTAACCCAAGACGGATTTGGAGGTAAAGACTCTAATGTTTCTTCTTCAAAAACACCATTAGTGCTTCTAACAGATAGGTTAGGAGTTAATATAAAGTCTTTATTATTGCTATGTACTTTTACTTTGCCCTGATAGCATACAACCTCGAAAAAATCCGGGTTTGTATTGATGTTAAACTGTGTTCCTAAAACTGTTATACTGCCATTATTGGTAACTACTTTAAAGGTGCTTCCTTTTGTTACTTTAAAGAATGCCTCACCATCTAAAAACACTTCTCTTTTATATTTCCAATCTTTTTTGTTGTATTTTAATAAAGATTTTGCATTCAGTAAGACTTCTGATCCATCTTGAAGAAGAACACTTTTTTGCTCACCAAAATTAGATGCATAAGCGACCGTATTTGTTTTGAAAAATATAGTTGCACTAAAAAACAACACGATAGAAGCTGCTATAGCAATAGCTATTTTTGCGTATAGTGGTATTATTTTTGTTTTTGTAGATTTTTTGCGCTTTATTTTTTCTTTAACTTTAGTATAAGTAGTGTCTAATGGTTTTTGTAGTTGTTCATAAACATCTATACCAGCTCTAATTTTTTTATAGGCACTAAACTCTTTATCTCCGACTAATTTTTTAAAATCAGCATCAGAAAGCTCTCCTTCAATCCATTGAGCCAAAAAAGTGTCATTATCATGATTCGTAGCTTTCATGTCCATAAATTATCTTTTATCAATTCTAATACAATTAAAAAATATAAAACCCTACTTTTTAAACGTCTCCAATTTTTTCACGTAGTACTAATAGTGCACCATGCATGCGTTTTTCAACGGCTTTAACAGAAATTCCTAACTTCTCTGCAATGTCTTTATATTTCATTTTTTCTATTCGATTTAATAAAAATACTTCACGTTGCGTTTCGGGTAAATTTTCTATTGTTTTCTCTAGTTTAATTAAAAATTCTTCTTCAAGCAGCAAAAATTCTGGAGATTCATTGGTGCTATCTTTTTTATAGCCTTGTTGATGATTGTCTACTACTTTATTATGTTTTACAATGTTTAGAAATAAATTATTGGCAATAGTATATAAATAACTCTTAATAGTATCATACACTACTTTTTCGCAGTCTTCCCAAATTTTCACAAAGGTATCTTGCACAATATCTTCAGCTAAGTCTGTGTCTCTTGTTTTAGAAAAGATAAAACGTTTGATGTCTTTTGCATGGTTATTAAAAACACTTTCAAAGACAACTTCGTTGCAAACGTTTTTTAATTCATTTCCCATCTACATATTATTTGGGCTCAAAGCTATGTAAAAAAATATAATTTTTTGGGTAGGGTATTTTTTTAATTAGATGTAATATTTATGATTCTGTCTATAACTAAATTACGGTTATAGTAAACCACTGATTAAGTTTTTGACAAGTTATTTGATTGATTGATGGTTATAAAGCCTTAAATTTTTAAGGCTTTATTTTTTTAGGTAGGGTTATTTTATAAGTAATTGTAATATAGAAAAACACAATTGTTTGTGGCAACATATTCAACTGAAGTAAACATCATAAAAACGTTAATATCATTTAAAATTTAATACAAATGAAAAAAATACTTTGTTTTAGTGTACTGGCACTTGTTTTTAGTTTTAACATGCTTGGTCAAAATTGGGTAACAAATTTTGATGAAGCAAAGCAAGAGGCTTCAAAAAATAATGAAAATATTGTTTTGGTTTTTCAGGGATCTGATTGGTGTGGGCCTTGTATAAAACTCAATAAAGAAATATGGAGTAGTTCAGAATTTAAGAAACTATCTAAAGATCATTTTGTGATGCTTAAGGCAGATTTTCCACGGAAAAAAGCTAATAAACTATCTAAAGAACAAACGGCTCAAAATGATAAATTGGCAGAATTATATAATAATGAAGGTTACTTTCCTTTAGTAGTTGTGCTCAATTCAAATGGAAAAGTATTGGGTAAGATGGGTTATGAAAAAATATCTCCAAAAGCCTATTTTGATAAATTAACTTCATTTGAACCGTTACTTTGAAAAATTATTTTTTTGGAATACTGTGTTTAGTAAGTTCCTTAACGTTTTCACAGGAAGTGTATAGAAGAACGTTAAAACTTATGGGGAGTCGCTTTGATATTTCAGTTGTTGCTGAAAATCAAGAACAAGGAGATTCTTATATCGATCTTGCGGTTAATGAAATTTCAAGGATAGAAAAAATGATCTCCTCATGGGATCCGTCTACAGAAACATCTGAAATCAATAGAAATGCTGGTATAAAACCAGTTGTAGTGGATAAAGAATTATTTGATCTTATACAGAGGTCTATAAAAATCTCCAATTTAACAGAGGGCGCTTTTGACATTAGTTATGCATCCATGGACAAAATCTGGAAGTTTGATGGAAGCATGAAAGAAATGCCTACTGAAGAGGCTATTAAAAACTCCGTAGCCAAAGTAGGATATCATAATATTATTTTAAACGAAGCAGATCATTCCGTGTTTTTAAAACTAAAAGGCATGAAGATTGGTTTTGGAGGTATTGGCAAAGGATATGCAGCTGATAAGGCTAAGGCCTTACTTAAAAGTAAAGGAGTGAAGGCAGGAATTATAAATGCGTCTGGTGATTTGAATACGTGGGGAACACAACCTGATGGGAAGGATTGAATGGTTGCTATTGTAAACCCTATAAATAAAGAAAAAGTGTTTTCATGGATGCCAGTGCGTAATTCGGCAGTTGTCACCTCTGGTAATTATGAAAAATATGTCAAATTTAATGGTGTTTTGTATACCCACATAATTGATCCTAGAACGGGATACCCAAGCACAGGTCTTTTAAGCGCTTCTATATTTACTGCAAATGCTGAGTTAGCAGATGCTTTGGCCACCTCAATTTTTGTAATGGGTGTAGATGTTGGGTTAGATTTTGTAAATCAATTAAAAGGCGTAGAGTGTATTTTGGTTGATAAGGATAATAAAGTTCATACCTCAAACAACATAAATTTAAAACAATTAAATACGAAATAATCCCTGCAAATAAGTTGATAATAATAGAACTGTTTCGTGTTAAAAATCATCTACAATAAAAAAATAGCAAATGAAAAAAATAATAATAATGGCAGTAGGAGTCATTTCTTTTACTTCGTGCGTGGCGGTAAAGGAATATGAAAAAGTAAATCTTAACGATCCAGATATGACTTTATCGAGAAAGAAATCTGATAGGTTTGAAAGAAATTTTCAAGTGTATAGAGAAGGAGCTTCTGGAGCTAATGGCGGAAAGTCTGGTGGTGGCTGTGGGTGTAACTAGTCATTTCTTTAAACAAATTTCAATATCCTTTATTTATTAAATTCATGAAAGCAACCTATAAATTAATAGTTTTTGCAATTTTATATTCTTCAATTACATTTGCTCAAGATCAAATGAATACCTACAAGAAACGAGTTTTAGAAACTGCTGAAGCAGATTTTTTGACGAGTTATTATAACCAAGATGGCGATAATGCTTCAGTTACAGGAGGTATTGGAAGTGAAAAGCTTAATGATTTCACACCAACCGTCGTTGTAAGTGTTCCGTTAAATGACGACGATGTGTTAACCATAGATGCAGGAATATCAACGTATTCTTCGGCATCTTCAAGTAATTTAAATCCTTTTGACAGAACCATAAAAGTACCAAAATCTAGTACAACGGTTATTACATCTGCTTCAAAAGGAACAACTAAGAAAGTAACAAACTATGCTTATGTAACTGCCCCAACTCCATGGGCAGCATCATCAGGCGCCTCAAGAGCAGATATCTGGGGAAATATTACAGGGAGCTATGCTCATAGTTCGGATAACAGAAATACTATTGTGGACGGCGATATTTCTGTATCTCATGAATTTGATTATAATTCCTTGGGAATTGGAGGCGGACTCACAAAATTATTTAATGATAAAAATACAACTCTTGGTTTAAGTGCTAATGTCTATTTAGATAAATGGAACCCTAAATATCCAACTGAATTGCATTGGTATTTACAAGGAAATAAAAGTTTAAACAGCAACTATTTTCAGGGTGTGCCTATTTATAATCAAAATGGTGTGGCCATAGATAAAACTGGTAATACTACACCAGTTTGGAATCCTGTAAACTATAGTTATATTCAAAATAAATCAAGGAACTCCTATTCGTTATCATTTAGTTTTGCTCAAATATTGAATAAAAACGCACAGTTTTCCTTGTTCTTTGATGTTGTAAAACAACAAGGATGGTTATCAAATCCTATGCAACGGGTTTATTTTTCAGACGTTGCTAATTATTATATTGGGGACCCTGCCAGTATCCCTAATTATACATCACGTAGTAACAAGAATGTATTTCAATTAGCTGATGATATGGAGCGTTTGCCTAGTAGCCGTTTAAAATTACCCATAGGGATGAACTTTAACTATTATTTAAATGAAACATTTGTTTTGAGAACCTATTATCGCTATTATACGGACGACTGGGGTATTAAATCAAATACAGCTAATATAGAAATACCTATTAAGATAAGTCCAAAGTGGACCTTATATCCATCGTATAGATACTATAATCAAACAGCGGCTGATTATTTTGCACCTTATGAGCAAAATTTGTCAACCAGTACGTTTTATACATCTGATTACGATTTATCAAAATTTAACGCCAATCAATACGGATTTGGTTTTGGATATACCGATATTTTTGCCAGCTGGCACCTCTGGGGACTAGGGTTAAAGAATATTGATTTAAAATATTATAACTATAAAAGAAGTACAGGTTTAAAAGCAAGTATCATAACAGCAGGCTTTAAATTTGTTTTAGATTAAATGTTTATAACGTAGTTATAAATCTATCTTAAAGTCTTTTATTTTTGAAACTAAAAGCAGTAATTTGGCATAGTTTTTTGAGTTAAGTATTTTAGCCAAAAATCTATAGTTAATCCATCTTTATGCGTTATTTCAAAATTGCTTTTTTAGTATTTTTTAGTGTTCAAATTGTTTTAAGTCAAAGTTCAAAAGACCCTCTATTGAGCTCCAATACCTATGCTCAACAACGATGGGTAGATAGTATTTATAACACCTTGACCCTCAAAGAAAAAATAGGCCAATTATATACGGTTCAGGTATTTTCTAATGAAGATGAAGTTTCTAAAAAAAAGATTATTGAGTTAATCAAGGATTATAATATTGGCGGTATTATATATTCAAAAGGAGATCCAGTAAGTCAAGCTAAACTTGATAATGAGTTACAAGGAGTTTCAAGGATTCCTTTATTGGTTAGTATGGATGCAGAGTGGGGTTTAAGCATGCGATTAGATTCTACATTCGCTTTTCCGTGGAATATGACTCTTGGTGCTATCAAGGATAATAAGTTAATAGAACAGGTTGGAAGACAAATAGGAGAGCATTGCAAGCGTTTGGGTGTTCATCTAAATTTTGCTCCTGTGGTTGATATCAATACCAATCCTAAAAACCCAATTATTGGAAATCGCTCATTTGGCGAAGATCGTGATAATGTTACCGAAAAAGCTTTAGCCTTTATGAAGGGTATGCAAAGTGCTGGTGTTTTGGCCAATGCCAAACATTTTCCAGGCCATGGTGATACCGAAACAGATTCGCATAAAACCTTACCAACTATTGATTTTGATGCACAACGGATTGATTCTGTAGAAATGTATCCGTATAAAAAACTGATTAAGCAAGGACTCTCTAGTGTGATGGTAGCTCATTTAAATGTTCCGAGTTTAGAAACAAAATCAGATTATCCATCATCATTATCAAATCATATTATAACGGATATTTTAAAAGATTCGTTGGGGTTTAAAGGACTTGTTATTTCTGACGCACTTACTATGAAAGGCGTTGCCGATTTTGACGAAGCTGGAGACATTGATTTAGCTGCATTTCTAGCAGGAAATGATATCCTTTTGATGTCTGAAGATCCAGCGATAGGAATTTCTAAAATTACAGATGCTTATTATGAAGGTAAAATAACTGAAGAACGTTTAGAATATTCAGTAAAGAAAATTTTAAAAGCTAAATTTAAAGTAGGATTAAATCATTATAAACCTGTTGAAGTTTCTAATCTAGTTAATGATTTAAACAGGATAAAAGATGATGTTTTATACGAAGATTTGATTGAAAATGCATTAACTGTGGTAAAAAACAAGTCAGACATATTACCATTGAGACGTTTAGAAACCAAACGTATTGCGTATGTAAAAATGGGAGATGATGACGGATCTTACTTTTTAGACGAATTAAAAAAGTATACGAAGATTCATGAGGTTAAAGCTGACAAATTAGATGAATTAATAGCCCAGTTACAATCTTACAATACCGTAATTATTGGATTTCATCGATCAAATGATAACCCATGGAAAAGCTATGAGTTTACTGATAAGGAATTGACTTGGCTATATGAAATAGCACGAACGAATACCGTTATTTTAGATGCATTCGTTAAACCTTATGCACTTTCAGATTTGCATACCATAGAGAATATCGAAGGCATTATCATGAGTTATCAAAACAGTCCAATAGCTCAACAAAAATCTGCTCAGTTAATTTTTGGAGCTATTCCCTCTAAAGGGAGTTTACCTGTTTCCGTAGGAGATTTTTTTAAGGTTGGAGATGGAATTAAAAACAATCCTTTACAGCGTTTAAGTTATACTATTCCAGAGCGTGTTGGAATGAGTTCAGAAAAACTCAAAAAGATTGATTCTGTTGCGCAATATGCTATAAATCATAAAATGACACCTGGAATTCAATTGTTAGTCGCTAGAAAAGGAAAGGTTATTTACAATAAAAATTTCGGCAAACACACTTACGATGGTGAAGAGAAGGTGACTTCTAATGACATTTATGATTTAGCATCATTAACAAAAATATTGGCAACCTTGCCTTTATTTATGGAATTAGAAGAGCAAGGCATTGTATCATTAGATAATAAAGTATCTGATTTTTTACCAGAATACAAAACATCAAATAAAAAGAATATTACTTTTAAACAAATGCTTTCTCATTATGCGCGATTAAAACCTTGGATCCCGTTTTATGCAGCGACGCTAGATCCTGTAACTAAAGAGCCAAGTCCAAAATACTACAGAAATGGTTATAGTAGTAAGTTTAATATTGAAGTGGGTAAAAATTTATATTTAAGAAGTGATTATCCCGATTCAATGCAGACGATAATAAAAGATAGCAAATTATTGAGTCATTTACGATATAGATATAGTGATTTACCGTATTATATTTTAAAGAAATTTATTGAGAAACATTACGACAAACCTTTAGATGAATTGGTACAAGATCATTTTTATGAATCATTAGGAGCTAATATGACTATGTATAATCCTTATCGTAAAATAAGAGACAAGAACATTGTACCCACTGAAATAGATGATTATTACAGGCATCAAGAAATCCGTGGCTATGTGAATGATAGAGGAGCCGCCATGGAGAATGGAGTAGGTGGACATGCAGGTGTTTTTAGTAATGCTAATGATGTAGCTAAAATTATGCAAATGTATTTACAAAAAGGATTTTATGGAGGAAAGCGGTATTTTAAACCAGAAACTATCGATAAATTTAATACATGTTATTATTGTAGTAGAGATAATAGGCGAGGTGTAGGATTTGATAAACCGCAGTTAGAAGAGGAAGGACCTACCTGTGGGTGTGTGTCCATGACAAGTTTTGGACATTCTGGTTTTACTGGCACCTATGCATGGGCTGATCCAGAGAAAGACATTGTATACGTATTTTTAGCAAACAGAACCTACCCACATGTAGGAGCAAATATATTGCTAAAAGAAAATATTAGAACAAAAATTCAACGCTTGATATATGATGCAATTGTTGATTAAAAAAATATATTAATATGAAAATAGGTATTGTTTGTTATCCTACATTTGGAGGAAGTGGCGTTGTTGCTACAGAATTAGGTTTAGAGCTTTCTAAACGCGGACATGAAATTCATTTTATAACTTATAACCAACCTGTACGGTTAGAGTTATTGAGTAATAATGTTCATTATCATGAAGTAACTGTTCCAGAATACCCGCTATTTCATTATCTACCTTATGAGTTAGCATTATCAAGTAAATTAGTTGATATGGTGAAACTTCATAAAATAGAGGTTTTACATGTACATTATGCTATTCCACATGCCTATGCAGCTTATATGGCAAAAAAAATGCTGCAAGAAGACGGAATTTATGTACCTATTGTAACAACACTTCATGGCACAGATATTACGCTTGTTGGGAGTCATCCGTTTTACAAAACAGCGGTTACCTTTAGTATCAATAAATCCGATGCAGTAACTTCAGTATCTCAAAGTTTAAAAGAGGATACATTGCGTTTATTTGATATAAAGAATGACATTACTGTAGTGCCTAATTTTATTGATTTAGACAAATACTCTAATTCCTTTAAAGGCTGTCAACGCGCTATGATGGCCAAAGAAAATGAAAAAATAATAACACATATTAGTAACCTTAGAGCCGTAAAAAGAGTTAAAGATGTTATTAGTATATTTTATAATATCCAAAAGAAACTTCCGGCAAAATTAATGTTGGTAGGCGAAGGGCCAGAGCGCGAAAATATCGAGATGCAATGTCAAAAATTAGGCATATCAAATAAAGTTGTTTTCTTTGGAAAAAGTAATGAGATTGATAAAATACTGTGTTTTAGTGATTTGTTTTTACTGCCGTCAGAAACAGAAAGCTTTGGATTAGCGGCATTAGAAGCTATGGCCTCTAGTACAGCTGTCATATCAAGTAATACAGGCGGTATTCCAGAAGTTAATATACATGGTGTTTCTGGGTTTTTAAGTGATGTAGGTGATGTAGAAGACATGTCAAAAAATGCTATTTATATATTGAGTGATGAAAATCGTTTGGAAACTTTTAAAAGAAATGCCAGAAAGGAAGCTTTAAAATATGATCTTCATAAAATAGTTCCTCAATATGAGGCTATTTACCAAGCCACCTTATCCCGATGTTTAACGTTGTAATCATTTTTCTTATTAAGTTTAATTAATGTTGTATATTTAGTAATAACTAAACAATAACTTAAATAAAAACAATATGAAAAAAACAGTGTTTTATTTAGTAATAGTGATATTATTAAGTGTATTCCCCAGTACAGTTATGGCATCAGAAAAAGTTCCAGTAACAGCTGAAAAACCAGTTACAGAAATTCCTACTGAAGTAAAAACAATGCTTAATCGATTAGAAGAGATTAAGGATATGGATAAATCTGATTTAAAATCATCAGAACGAAAAGAACTTAGAAAAGAAGTTAGAGAAATAAAAAAGGCCCTAAAATCATCTGGTCGCGGAATATATATATCTACAGGAGCCATTATTATCATTTTATTGATTTTGTTGCTTTTATAGTAATAGTATATAAATAATATGCATAAAAAAAGCGCCTATTAGGCGCTTTTTTTGTTATAAAATCTTTATTAAAATTGATATCTAATTCCTAAGGCAATGTCAAAAACAGTGTTATCTGTAAAATCATTATTACCTATTTCTGGTCTAAAATCTAACGATAATTGTAATGGAATATCAAAGCTATATTCAATTCCTATGTCACCAGCAATAAAAAAAGATGTTTGACTATCATTTAATTGGTTTTTACCATCAAAAGAAGCTATACCACCCCCGGCACCAGCATACCAATTAAAATCACCATCTAAAGGGAATACCCATTGATATAATCCTGTAAGTTTAAAAGCATCATAGTTGTTTCCATTTCTCCATCCTAAATCCAATTCTAAACGGTTGCTTTCAGAAAGCGCCCGTTGATATGAAATTTCGGCACCTAAACCATCACTATCTCCTAATCGCAAACCAAGAGCGTTATTGGATATTTCTTGAGCGT
>TARA_R110002050_G_scaffold111421_1_pt1 | contig 19652 bp, 18 predicted proteins | sample TARA_R110002050 | Tara Oceans TARA_R110002050 (sample SAMEA4396988) | marine metagenome | biome: Polar Biome; feature: [DCM] deep chlorophyll maximum layer (ENVO:01000326); material: water (ENVO:00002006), including particulate matter (ENVO:01000060) such as... | depth 25 m
ATAGGAGGGAAGTTATCTAAAGAATCTCAGTTGGTAACCGGTGGAGTATCAATAAATAGCTTGACCGATATTACAGTAGATATTTGCTTTTTAGGAACGGGTTACTTGGATAGTGCAAAGGGTATAACTGAAACCGATTGGGAAATTGCACAGATGAAAAAAGCAATGATCAATTCTTCTAAAAGACTAGTAGCTTTAACCATCAGTAAAAAATTGAATACCGTAAATAGATATAAAATTTGTGAAATTAACACGCTAACTGATTTAGTCACAGAGCTAGAACCCTCTGCCAAGATTTTGGAATCCTACAGGAGTAAAGGTGTTAATCTGGTATAATAATTTGGAATAAATAAATTCCAAGTAATAATAAAATCTATAGTAATTATATTTGATTCAGGGTTTTCTTAAGCTTAAGAATTTAATCGTATTTATATATATATGTGAACTTCTTTTACTTCCCAATACAAAAATTAGCGAAAATATTTCCTAACAACTCATCATTAGTTACTTGACCGGTAATCTCACCTAAATGATAAAGTGCTTCGCGAACGTCAATGGCCATTAAGTCACTAGAAATTTCTGCTTTCATACCAAACTGCACTTTTTCTATTTCTTCTAAAGCTTTTAAGAGGGAGTTGTAATGGCGGGTATTGGTCACAATGGTTTCATTATTTCTGAGTGCTCCTGTATTTACAAATTCCAAAAGGCTGTTTTGTAAACCTTCTACACCTTCACCTGTTTTTGCAGATAGGTATTTTACTTCGTCTAAATGAGATGTAATTTTTTCCTTATCCGTTTCAGAAAGGGTATCGGCTTTATTTACTAGTAGAACCAAGGGCTTTAATGGATTCTTATTTTTTATTTTCTCAAAATCGATTACTGTATTTTTTAACTTTTGGTCATTTACCAGAAGTTTTGATCCATCAACGAGTAATAAAATAACTTGTGCTTGTTCAATTTTTTCAAAGGTTTTTTTAATACCCATTCCTTCCACAACATCTTCGGTTTCCCGAATTCCGGCAGTATCAATGAACCTAAAGCCTATGCCGCCAATAGAAATTTCGTCTTCTATGGTGTCTCTGGTGGTTCCTGCTATATCGGACACCAAGGCACGCTCTTCATTTAAAAATGCATTCAATAGTGTAGATTTACCTACATTTGGCTCACCTACAATGGCAACAGGTATTCCGTTTTTTATTACATTACCAACAGCAAAAGAGTCAATCAATCCTTGAAGTACCTTTTGAATTCTACCCAATAATTCTTTGAATGCGGTACGATCGGCAAATTCTACATCTTCTTCTGAAAAATCGAGTTCTAGTTCTATTAATGAGGCAAAATTGAGAAGCTCTGTACGTAAATGTTTTATTTCATTGCTGAAACCCCCACGCATTTGTTGCATGGCAATTTGATGGCTTGCTGCATTATCACTAGAAATAAGATCGGCTACTGCTTCTGCCTGACTAAGATCCATTTTTCCGTTAAGAAAGGCTCGCAACGTAAACTCTCCAGGGTCTGCGGTTCTGCAACCATTTCTAAGAAATAATTGAATGATCTGCTGCTGAATATATGGGGAGCCGTGACAAGATATTTCTATGACGTTTTCGCCTGTGTATGAATGCGGATCTTTAAAAATAGAAACAAGGGCTTGGTCCATAACATTTTCACCATCCATGATATAACCTAAATGAATGGTATGACTCTTTTGCTCTTTAAGAATTTTGCCTGATGCAGACTTAAAGTGCTTAGACGCAATTGTGATGGCATCTGGACCAGAAAGTCTTATGACCGCAATTGCTCCTGCCCCTGCAGGAGTGGCCAATGCTATGATAGTTTCGGTTTTAATCATCGTGCAAAAATAATCATTTAATAACTGTTCTTCTTTTCTTATTTTACTGGTATTTTGTTTTCAGTATTCATTTATATAGTAATTTTACACGGTTTAAATTTTAATCTGAAAATGAAAAAAGTATTTGTTTTAGTTGTATTTATGTTTGTTTCTATTACAGGTGTTGCTCAAAGTGATACTGATGGTTCTTCTACCGAGATTACTATAGAGGAACAGAAAGAAATGGAAGAGGTTAAAAAGAAAGTAGAAAAAGCGGAGGCGAAAGCCAAGAAAGAAAAGAAAGAAGCTGCTGAGAAAAAAAAGCAGGAGAAACTTCAAAAGCAGATCAAATCGAAAGAGAAATCTATTTCAAGTGAAAAGAAGCAAATTGAAAAGTTACAGTCTCAATTAGAGAAAGGAAAGTTAAAAGGTACGCTCTCTCCGGTCGATATTCAGAAAAAAGAAGATAAGATAGCTAAGGGTCAAATGAAGATCATGAAAGAGCAAGAAAAATTAAAAAAACTGAATAGAAAATTATAATTTATTCTTTTTTGTAACAATTACGGGGGTTGTGCGTCTTATTTATAGTATTCATCATTAAATCAATCAAAAATGGAACTAGTAAATAAAAACGCAGTCGCAGTACGTGAAGACCGAAATCTATTGGTCATAACGCATTTATCTCAATATTTGGATTTTGTAACAGGCTTTGGCGGACTTCTTGTGCCGTTGGTAATTTGGTTAACCACCAAAGACACGGTTATAGGAATGAATGAACATGGTAAGTCTGTAATTAATTTTCAATTATCATTGATTTTGTATCTTATAATTGGTATTCCTGGTATTTTATTATTTGGACTTGGAATCTTGTTGTTGGTTTTTGCAGGAATTTTATCTTTGGTAATGCCTGCTATTAACTCCATAAGAGCTAGTAACGGAGAATCGCCAAGTTATTTTGGTACCATACGTTTTATCTCATAAGCTAATTTATAAAGAAATAAAAAAAGGGTCAGTTTTTAAACTGACCCTTTTTACTATTTTAAACTTAGGAAATTAACTGTTCAACATAACAGGCATTACCAACATGGTTACATATTCACCTTCATCCAAACCGTCTGAAGGAGTAAGTATACCGGCACGGTTTGGCAAACTCATTTCTAAAGAAACTTCGTCAGAACTTAAGTTGTTCAGCATTTCAGTTAAAAATCTTGAGTTAAATCCTATTTGCATATCATCGCCTTGGTAAGAACACGTTAATCTTTCTTCTGCCTTGTTAGAGTAATCAATATCTTCTGCGGAAATGTTCAATTCAGCACCGGCAATTTTTAATCTAATCTGGTGCGTTGTTTTATTTGAGAAAATAGAAACCCTTCTTACTGAACTTAAGAATTGATTTCTGGCTATTGTAAGTTTGTTTGGATTCTCTTTAGGTATTACCGCTTCATAGTTTGGATACTTACCATCGATCAATCTACAGATAAGCTCTGTGTCTTCAAAACTGAACTTGGCATTACTTTCATTGTATTCTATAAGAACGTCAGATTCGCTGCCCGCCAAAATTCCCTTTAATAAGGTTAAAGGTTTTTTGGGCATAATGAATTCTGCTACCTGTGAGGCTCTAACATCTGTACGTTGATATTTTACCAATTTGTGAGCATCTGTTGCTACAAAAGTTAAATTCTCTGGTGAAAATTGAAAGAAAACACCGCTCATTACAGGTCTTAGGTCATCATTACCGGCAGCAAAAATGGTTTTGTTGATAGCAGTGGCAAGAATATCTCCAAGTAACGTTGTTGAACTAGGGCTAGTTAATTCCACAGCTTTTGGAAATTCTGCCCCATCGGCATATGCTAAGGCATATTTACCGTGATTAGAACTAATTTCTACGGTATTGTTATCTTCAACAACAAATGTCAAAGGTTGTTCCGGAAAAGTTTTCAACGTTTCTAAAAGTAATCTGGCAGGTACTGCAATGGTACCCTCGTTATCCGAATCTACCGTTATAACGGAACTCATAGTGGTTTCTAGGTCAGACGCTGATACAGTTAGTTTGTCCTTTTGCAAGTCGAACAGGAAATTATCCAGTATTGGTAATGTATTACTGTTGTTGATTACACCTCCTAATATTTGGAGTTGTTTTAGCAAATAGGTACTTGAAACTATAAATTTCATTCTTTAAATTTTATTGATATTGTTCCTGAAATCATCAAGAAAAATAGGTTTTAATCCTTAATGTTGGCAGTTTTCATTATCAACAAAGATATTTTAATTGCCCTTTTTAAGGAAACAAACTTATTAACAGTTTGTTGTTGGTCAAGGTACGGTATACTACTAGTTTTTACGGCATTATGCTCATATAATTTTCATAAGTACATTAGTTATTAACTTTTACCGTTTTGAGATTTATTAAAAGTACACCTGTTAAAACAAAATATTTCTGTTTGTAAGGCTACTCAAAATCTACCATGATCGTATCCCTGTAATCTAATCCTAATAGGGTAGAGGCTCCGCCTACGGTAGTAAGGTTACTTTTAAATATTGCCAATTCTATATAGTTAGATGAATTAAATATCGCCAATAAATCTCCTGCACTTTTTCTCTGGCTCTTCTCTAAACTGTAATCTATAAAATCATTATATGCTTTATGGATCGTGTTTATTTTATGGTTGCGAACCAATAGCGTATACGGTCTATCCTTGCGATAAGCGTCAAATAGATTTTTTCTAATATTAGTTACCACATTGCCATAGTTGTCAATATAAATGACACTGCCAATAATTTTTTTGCCTTCTTCGGTAATTCTAGGTGAAAACTCCCTTAGGTCCCTTAGTTCGGTAAATGGCTTGCCTACCAATTCTAAAGTACCTCCACGGGCTATATGACAGGCAACTTGTATAAATACATTAAGCACGGGAAAAGAATTTGCAATGGAATCCGGTAAATTTATTTCAAACACTTTTTCGGGTGTCATTTCAGAAGTGATCAACCCTATAACACCGGTATTTGCACTTATAAAATAATGACCGTTTACCAATGCTACAATATGTTTGTTGTCCGGGGTTTCTTCTGAGTCTACACCAACTATATGTATAGTGCCTTTGGGAAAACTATTGTATGAATTAGATAGCACGTAGGCACATTCTTGAATATTGAATGGCATGATGTCATGCGAAATATCAACAATTTTAGCATCGGGCAATTCGGTATATATGGAGCCTTTCAATACAGCTACAAAGTGATCTTTAAGTCCAAAATCTGTTGTGAGGGTAATTATTGCCATACAGCAATGTTGATATGTTTTTGGTTAGTCAAACTTAAAATTTGCTTAAATTTGATATACAAAACTAAACAAAAAAACAGCGATTAGAAATTAATATTCGCTAACTATAAATCATTATAAAAACGACTGTTTGAACGAGATAATTCTAGAACTTACCGAAATTAGCCCAAGAGAATTTTTTGGGCAGCAAAATGAGCATATTGATTTATTGAAAAAGTACTTTCCGAAGTTGAAGATTGTTGCCCGTGGCAATAAGATAAAGGCTTTTGGGGACGAAGAACTTCTTGAAGAGTTTGAAAGGCGGTTTGATATGCTTACACAGCATTTCATCAAATACAATAAATTAGATGAAAATAGTATTGAACGTGTACTTACTAGCTCTGATGACGAAGAATTGAAATCTTCAAAGAATAGTGGTGAAACTTTGGTGCATGGTGTTAGCGGTAGGTTGATCAAGGCACAGACAGCCAACCAACGTCGCTTGGTTGACGCTTCTAAAAAGAATGATATGGTTTTTGCCATTGGACCTGCCGGTACTGGTAAAACTTACACCGGTGTTGCGCTTGCGGTAAAAGCTTTAAAAGAAAAACAGGTTAAAAAAATCATATTGACCAGACCAGCGGTTGAAGCTGGTGAGAACTTAGGTTTTTTACCAGGTGATTTAAAGGAAAAGCTAGATCCTTATATGCAGCCTTTGTATGACGCGTTAAGGGATATGATCCCGGCGGAGAAGTTGGTGCATTATATCGAAAACGGAACCATACAAATTGCCCCAATGGCCTTTATGCGTGGTAGAACCTTGGATAATGCCTTTGTTATATTAGATGAGGCGCAGAATACTACGCATGCCCAAATGAAAATGTTTTTGACAAGAATGGGTAGAAATGCACGATTTTTAATAACTGGTGATCCAGGACAAATAGATTTACCACGTAGAACCATTTCTGGATTAAAGGAAGCTTTACTTATTTTAAATAATGTAGAGGGTATAGAAGTTATATATCTAGATGACAAAGATGTAATACGCCATAAGTTGGTTAAAAAAGTTATCGACGCGTATAAAACTATAGAACATCACAATTAAAAAATTTCATGGCAAATAATACTATTTACGAAACAGAATTTAATTTTCCTGGTCAAAAAGATGTTTATAAGGGCAAGGTACGATCCGTATACACATTAGAAAATGATAGGTTGGTAATGATAGCGACCGATAGGTTGTCTGCATTTGATGTGGTTATGCCCAAGGGAATTCCTTATAAAGGACAGATTTTGAATCAAATTGCAACTCAAATGATGGCTTCTACCGAAGATATTGTGCCTAATTGGCTAACGGCAACACCTGACCCAAATGTAGCAGTAGGCGTAGCTTGTGAGCCTTTCAAAATTGAAATGGTTATTCGTGGATATTTATCTGGTCATGCCGCTAGGGAATATAAATTGGGCAAAAGAATGCTTTGTGGCGTTGCAATGCGAGACGGAATGAAGGAAAACGATAAATTTCCCAATCCGATAATTACACCTGCGACCAAAGCGGAAATGGGTGATCATGATGAGGATATTTCTAAAGAGGATATTTTAAGTAAAGGGATTGTCTCTAAAGAGGATTATGCCTTACTGGAGAAATATACTTATGCTCTTTTTGAAAGAGGCACAAAAATAGCTGCAGACAGAGGTTTGATTTTAGTGGATACCAAATATGAATTTGGAAAAACCAAAGAAGGTGAAATTGTATTGATAGATGAAATACATACCCCAGATTCTTCAAGGTACTTTTATTCTGAAGGGTACCAGAAAAGACAAGATGCCAATGAACCTCAAAAACAATTGTCAAAAGAGTTTGTAAGACAATGGTTGATTGCCAATAATTTTCAAGGTTTGGAAGGACAGACGGTACCTGAGATGTCAGATGAGTATATTGAATCGGTTTCGGAAAGGTATATTGAATTATATGAGCATATCACCGGAGAACCTTTTGTAAAGGCAGACACTACGCATATTCATGATAGAATCAACAGAAACGTTTTAAATTATCTTGAGAGTCTATAGTGTTACCTGATCAAAGATTTGAACGTAAAGTTTTTCTTTTCTTTTAATCTTGAAATGATTTTTAAAAAGGCGACTGCTGTTATGTAAGCATCGCCTAATGCAGTATGCCTATCTTTTTTAGAGATAGAGAACTTTTCTGCAAGCTCATCTAATGAATACTGGGCTTTGGGCTGCACCAAATAAGATTTTAAAAGGGTTTTCTTATAAATTACACCGGTATCTAAGACCTTGTTTTTTAATTTGGGTAAACCATGCCTTTCTAATGCGGTATTTAGCATCCCCATATCAAAACCTGCATGGTGCGCAACGATAATGGCATTGCCAACATAGGCCAAGAATTTTTCTAAGGCTAAAATTTCTTGAATACATTCTCGTTGTCCATTTTTCAATAAACCGTGAACAGGAACGGTTTCTTTATTGAATTTTTCTTGTTTCAAATAAATATCAAAGACTTCCTGTACAGAGATGGTTTCCCCTTTGACCTTTACAGCACCTATTGAAAGTATTCTGTCTTCTTCAAAACTAAATCCGGTAGTTTCTGTATCAAGTACTACAAAAACAAGTTCATTGAAATTTTTACTTTGAGGTTCTTTAAAGAGGTTCTCGTATTTCAACCAAAAATCAGGTAAATGCTTGGGTGTTTTTTTAAATAGCCTCATCATCCTAAAATATTGGTGACCTTAAAACGAAGCGTGATCAATTCTTGTATTTCCTTTATCGCTTTAAAGGTGCGCTTCAATTTCATTTTTTCTTGCTTTGTCAATTGCTCCAATTCAATAAATCTACCAGAATCATGATGTAAAAGCCCTTGTCTTGTTCTAAATTTAAGTAAAGCCTTTGTAGCGTAAGAGCAAGCTAAATATAATTCTTGATTGTTTGGTTCCAACTCCGCCAACTTTTCATAACGCTCCCAAGTGTTGCTAATAGCTTTTACTGAATGCGATAATATTAATACCCTGGCTGCATCGATCAAAGGTCTTAAAGCTCTACTTTTTAAATCGAAAAAATCTTTATGCTGTCCATCCTGCTCTACTAAAAACTGTCTAAAGAAGCCGGTGGGTGACGGACTCTGTAATGCGCCATTTGCCAAATGCACCAAGAAAATAGGGTACTTTTCTACAGTTCTAAATATGTGTTCAGACATGTTGTCCAACAAACTTCTTTCTCCATAAGCCAAACTGTAATCAAAAAATATGGATGACATTAATACTTCATTTGGTCCAGGGTTGCTGATCCAGTATGATAGTTTATTTTTCCATTCTTGTAAACTTAAACACCATTTAGGGTTTGATGCCATCATATCTGCAGGGCAATACTCATATCCAATAGTATTAAGTCCTTTGGTTATATGTTTGGCAAGCTCTAAAAAATACGTGGTAGTCTTTGGTAAATCCTCTTCTGGCACATCTTCAAAAACTAAGGCATTATCTTGATCTGTATGTAACAATTGTTCACTTCTACCTTGACTTCCTAAAGCCAACCATGCAAAATTGGTTGGTGGAGGGGTGTCCATTTTTGCTATGGATATTTCTACTACTTGTTTTATACAGGTGTCGTTAAGTTCTGAGATAATTTTTGCGATTAACCCTAGTGGAATATTTTGTTCCAAATACCCCGTTAAAAGCACCATAATACTTTTTCTGAGCTGCTTTATTTTCTTTATGCGCGTTGTTCGTTTTATGGCTTTGACCAAAACTGCGGGGTTGTCACCCAAGGAAACCATTACGTCATGTTTAGATAATATACCTAAAGCTGGGGTGTTTGGAGTACCGTCTTCGGTGATCACCAAATGACTGATGTTACTTTTCATCATAGCCATTTGAGCCTGTGTAATGGTTAGATTTTTTGGGTAGGTTATTACCGGTGAAGCCATAATGGTCTTTACCGATGCGGTTATAGGCTGTTTGCCCGTTATTACCTTATTTCTAAAATCTTTATCTGTTATGATACCTACAGGTAGTTCTTTGCTGACAACAAGAATGGATCCAATTTGCTTTTTGGTCATTATCTCAGCTGCCTTTTGTATGGTAGTACGTGTGGAACAGGTAATCAGCTTTTTAGAATAACTAGCTAATTGTAAATCTGGTAGTACTACTTCATTATTGGTTGCTTCACTGTCTTCCGTATCGTAAAGCTGACCTTTTTGACTTTTGGCGTAAGGGTTGCGCGTATTGGAGGCAAAACTCTCCATTAAAAAAATCGTTACCTGCTCGTTCTGTTTTGCAATTGGTTTGAATATGTCTATAGGAATACCATAGATAATAGATTCTTCATGTGCTCTGGCCTCTAATTTGTAGTTTTCATTGGCAAAAAGCGGTCGTAGGCCAAAAATATCGCCTTCATCGCAATAGTCAAGAATATTGGAAGTCGTAGGGTTGTTCAACGTTACCGCGCCCTTATGAACCAAATAGAAATGAGCGTGTTGGTTTTCATCAACAGAGAAAATGATGCTGTTTTTCTCTTTATAAATAATGACTACGTGTTCGGCCAATTGAAATAATGACTTATGGTCAAGTGCGTTGAACGGAGGGTAGTTCTTAATAAAATCCGCTACTCTTTCAGAAATAAGATTTTTCATAAATTAAAGTTAGCGGAATTAAAGATGATAAAAAAGGTCCCGACAATGTTTGCGCTTTCATGACAAAAACCAACTTGTTTTAAGCTTAGCAATCACTTAAGAAAACGCCTACTGCAAGTCCGCCTTCAGAGGTTTCTTTGTATTTGGAGTTCATATCCTTGGCGGTTTCCCACATGGTCTGTACAACTTTATCTAGTGGTACTTTAGCTGCAGAAGGGTCAGAACCCAATGCAAGTTCAGCAGCGTTGATAGCTTTAATGGCTCCCATAGAATTTCTTTCTATACATGGTATCTGTACCAGACCACCTATAGGGTCACAAGTAAGTCCTAAATGATGCTCCATGGCTATTTCCGCAGCCATGAGAACTTGTTCTGGAGTGCCGCCTAAAAGTTCGGTCAAAGCTCCCGCTGCCATTGCTGACGATACTCCTATCTCTGCTTGGCAACCACCCATGGCCGCTGATATTGTAGCTCCTTTTTTAAAGATACTTCCTATTTCTCCCGCCACTAATAAAAATTGTTTTACATGCTCAAAATTACCAGCATGGTTTTCTATGACCATGTAATACATTAATACGGCAGGTATAACACCTGCACTACCGTTTGTAGGTGCAGTGACTACACGGCCTAAAGAAGCATTTACTTCATTAACACTTAAGGCAAAACAGCTTACCCATTGCAGAATTTGCCTAAATTTTACCTCGGTTTGTCTAATACTTTGCAACCATTCTTGGGGTGTAGAATAGGGCAGGTCACTTTTTAATTTGTTATGCATTTCAAATGCCCTGCGCTTAACTTTTAGCCCTCCAGGTAAAGTACCTTCGGTATGGCATCCGGTGTACATGCATTCTAGCATTGTAGACCAAATTCTATCAAGTTCATGATCTATGACCTTATCTTCTCTTAAAGAACGTTCATTCTGCAAAACAAGGTCAGATATCTTTAGGTCTTCATTTTTGCAGAACTCAAGTAGCTCAGTCCCTTTTTGCACAGGAAAAGGAAATTTTTTGAACATGTCAACTTTTCGCTTGGCATTTTTTCGGTCTTCTCCAATTACAAATCCACCGCCAATAGAATAGTAGGTTTTTGAGATTTTTCTTTCAGATTTCAATTTTGCCTGAAATTTTAGGCCATTAGCATGAAAGGGCAAAAACTTCTTATTGAAAATAATATGTTTGTCCGGATCAAATACAATACTGTACTTACCGTCTAAAAGTAACACATGGTCATTTTTTATTGAAGATATCATAGGGTTTATACTTTCAATAGGCACTAATTCCGGATCGGCACCCAATAGCCCTAACATTACTGCGTAGTCTGTGGCATGCCCTTTACCCGTTAATGATAGAGAGCCATATAAATGTACCTCTACTTCTTCAACGTTTTCAAGATTGTTTTTAGAGTTTAACCGTGCCAGCCAACGTTCGGCGGCACGCCATGGTCCAAGAGTATGCGAACTGGAAGGACCAACGCCTATCTTTAACATATCAAAAACACTAATGCTTTCTATCTCCAAATCTTATAAGTTTTGTAGGCTAAGGTACAATGTTTCGGCAACCTTTTACCATACTAAATTGGCATATTTAATTTCCTTTAAAACATAATAATGACATCATGTCAGTTTTTTGTGCTTGGCATATTGTTTGTCATTTACATACCGATTGTAAAATAAAGCACTTAATTTAAAACATATAAAATGAGTAAGATTATAGGAATAGATTTGGGTACTACCAACTCCTGTGTATCCGTAATGGAAGGTAATGAGCCAGTGGTAATTCCAAATGCAGAAGGAAAAAGAACTACACCATCTGTCATCGCTTTTGTTGATGGTGGTGAAATTAAAGTTGGTGATCCAGCAAAAAGACAAGCGGTAACCAACCCTCATAAAACCATTTATTCTATTAAAAGGTTTATGGGTAATAAATTTTCTGAATCAAGTAAAGAGGCAGGAAGAGTACCTTATAAAGTTGTTAAAGGAGATAATGATACGCCTAGAGTAGATATTGATGGCCGTTTATATTCTCCACAAGAATTATCTGCAATGATTCTTCAGAAAATGAAGAAAACAGCAGAAGACTATTTAGGTCAAGATGTTTCTCGTGCGGTTATTACCGTACCGGCATACTTTAACGATGCACAGAGACAAGCAACCAAAGAAGCTGGTGAAATTGCCGGTTTAACTGTAGAACGTATCATTAACGAACCTACAGCTGCATCTTTGGCTTACGGTATGGATAAAAAAGATACCGACCAGAAAATAGTTGTGTTTGACTTTGGTGGTGGTACACATGATGTATCTATATTGGAGTTGGGTGATGGAGTATTTGAAGTATTGGCTACTGATGGTGATACACACTTAGGTGGTGATGACGTAGATCAAAAAATCATTGACTGGTTGGCAGAAGAGTTCAAGGCTGAAGAAGGCTTGGATCTAAGAGAAGACTCTATGGCGTTACAACGTTTACGTGAGGCTGCTGAAAAAGCTAAGATAGAATTATCTTCATCTGCACAAACGGAAATTAACTTGCCTTACGTTACCGCAACTGCTTCTGGACCTAAGCACTTAGTAAGAACTTTGACTAGATCTAAGTTTGAGCAATTGATTGCTGATTTGGTAAAGAGAACTATTGAGCCATGTGAAATTGCTATGAAAGCAGCGGGACTTTCTAAGAGCGATATTGATGAGATTATCCTAGTTGGTGGTTCTACTAGAATACCAGCGGTACAAGAAGCTGTTGAGAAATTCTTTGGTAAAAAACCTTCTAAAGGTGTAAACCCAGATGAGGTTGTTGCTATTGGAGCAGCTATTCAAGGTGGTGTTTTAACTGGTGATGTTAAGGATGTATTGTTATTAGACGTTACACCACTTTCATTAGGTATTGAAACTATGGGTAGTGTAATGACAAAGCTGATTGAAGCTAACACTACAATACCAACGAAAAAATCTCAGGTGTTCTCTACGGCAGCGGATAACCAACCATCGGTTGAAATTCATGTATTGCAAGGGGAAAGACCTATGGCAAATGATAACAAGACCATTGGTAGATTCCATTTAGATGGTATTCCACCAGCAAAGAGAGGTACTCCACAAATTGAAGTAACTTTTGATATCGATGCTAATGGTATTATTAAGGTTTCTGCAACTGATAAGGCAACGAACAAAACTCAAGATATTCGTATCGAAGCTTCTTCTGGATTAACTGAAGAGGAAATCAAAAAGATGAAAGCAGAAGCAGAAGCTAATGCTGAGTCTGATAAGAAAGCGAAGGAAACTGCCGATAAGCTAAATGAGGCCGATGGTATGATTTTCCAAACTGAGAAGCAACTTGAGGAATTTGGCGATAAATTATCTGATGATAAGAAAAAGCCGATAGAAGAAGCTTTAACAGAGTTGAAAGCAGCATATGAGACAAAAGATATAGCTGTAATTACTCCTGCTTTAGATAAAATCAACGAAGCTTGGAAAGTTGCATCTGAAGAGATGTACAAAGCACAAGCTGAAGCTCAAGGTGGTGGTGCTCCTCAAGGAGAGCCAACTGCAGACGGTGGTGCTTCTGAAGGTGATAATGTTGAAGACGTTGACTTCGAAGAAGTAAAGTAATATAACTTTAACTTGATATATAAAAGGGGCGGTATTTACCGCCCCTTTTTACTTTTACGGTAATTTATTTTGAACCACGTATTATTAAAGTAATTTTACAGTATGATAAGAAAATACTTTCAGACATTTTTAATTGTTTTCATTTCGATTATATGGAAAATACAAAGTCAAGAGATTCAAATTTTCACTGTTGAAGATTTTGATTTGACGGGTAACGTAAAAAAGTGTTTGGTAAGCACCGACTATGGTAAAGAGGAATATGACTTTAATAAAAATGGTCTTTTGACAAAATTGGTTACCAGATATAATGATCAAGATTATGACGTGGTTTATTACAAGTACGGTAATGGGGAGTTGTTAGAAAAGCGCTCTGAATCATACAGAAATAATACCTTTGATGCCAGTACGTCAATAGCTCATTTCTATGAAATAGATTCTACGGATAACCTTAAAATACAAGAACGAATATTTTCTTATGATAAACAGTTTTTAGATGAGTTCATATATTATTATGACGAGTTTGGTGATTTAATAAGCATAAAAAGAACTAACAATGATGGTACGGATATTACCCAAATAGAACATAAGAAATTTAAAGGTGAGAATACGGTGACCTATCTATTGAACGAAGTACCTTTAAAATCTATTCGTACATCTACTTTAAAACCTAAGAATAAACCGGTACAAAAAGTAGTGTTGACCAAAGAGTATTTAAATGGTGAAGAGAATTTCGCCTTTGAGGAGGTTTATAGTTTAGGTGGTATGTTAATGGCTGAACAGGAATTTGAATATGATGGTGTTGCTGAAAAATTTGTACCTACCACTAGAACTACTTATGAATACGATGAGAAGGGAATGTTGGTAACCGAAACTGCAAAAAGAGGAGCGGGAATCATAAAAAAGGAATACATCTACCAATATGATAATTCAGAATTTGGCAATTGGGTTAAACAAATTGTGACACCTGATAATACCTATACCACTAGAAAAATCACCTATTACCCACAAGTGTCTAAAACGGTTGAAGAATAATACTATTGATTTTTCTTTATCCATTCAGTACGCAGTAAACCATAACAACACGTGTTTCTTTTAAAGCCATCTAAGAGGTAGACATCCTTTCTTAAAATACCTTCTAAAACACATCCTAGTTTTTCTACTGCTTTTCTAGATGCGGTATTACGCTCGTCTACACGAAATTCCACTTTTTCAAAATCTAAAGTGGTAAAGGCATACTCAAGCATTAATTTTTTCATTTCCGTATTTAACCCAGTACCCTGAAATTCACGACCTATCCATGTAGAACCTATATGTAGTACTTTGTTTTTATAATTCATATTCATATAACGGGTGCATCCGGCATAAACACCTTGCTTTTTATCATATATTATGAATGGGATGCTAGTGCCTGCCGTTAATTGTTGTAAAGCTATTGTTACATAATTTTTTAAGCTGTTGGGGGTAGCAATATCGGACGGAGAATATTGAACTAAATTTTCTTGAGATGCTATAGGTATCAATACTTTGTAGTTATCCATTGTTAATGGACTTAACCTTACCCTTTCATTTTCTAGAGTTACTTGACCTTTCATTATACTAACTGATTTATAATTTCTTTTCTTACTTCGTGTACACCGTCAAAATTTATATGTTGAATATTATCTCCAAATAGCAGTTGAATTTTTTCGCTTTCTTTTGATAATCTTTCAGGACTAAGATATTGGTCTTTATCTCCAATAATGGATATGACTTTGGTGTCTTTGTTTAAAAAGTTGAAATCTTGTTTCTTGAGTTCATTGGGCAAACCACCTGCGTAGATAATCAATTTTGAACATTGAAGTTTAGAATAAGCCAGATACCTTGTAGCTATTGAAACTCCTTGAGAAAATCCGAAAAAAATAATCTCACAATGTTCTGGCAAATTTTCGTTTTCCAATACCGCATCCATATAATTAAAAACGTTTATGGTTTCCAATGATGTATTTTCTTTGGTCAACCAACTTGCCCCCACATGTTTGTATTCATTTTTTAAATAGTATTTAGAAGGTGCTTGGGGTGCAATAATATAATTTTCTTCTTTGAGCAGGTCTGCAAAATATTTAAGAAAAAAACGGCTTAAGTACCCAATGCCATGGAAAACTAACCAAACACGTTTTGTTTGGCTATTTAATTCATTTAAAGTCTCATAGGTGTTGGTGGTATTATATGAGACGTTTTTAACTTTCTTGTTCATGTATTTGCAATTCTTCTTAGCTTTTCAATTGGTAATGTAATGCTTAATTTTACAAAAAAAAGGATGAACGACTACAAAGAAAAAATTTTAAAGATCTGTAACGAAACTTCTAAGAATACCTTAATGGAAACATTGGATATTGAGTATATAGATGTTGGGAAAGATTTTTTATTGGCTAAAATGCCTGTTACGTCAAAAGTTCATCAGCCCGACGGTGTACTTCATGGTGGTGCGTCTGTAGCATTGGCAGAAAGTGTTGGAAGTGCGGCATCTTATATATTTTTGGATGGAAACAAGTACTTTGTAAGAGGTTTGGAAATTGCTGCAAATCATGTAAAAAGCATAAAGGATGGTTTTGTTTATGCAAAAGCTACCATTTTACACAAGGGAAGAACCACACAACTGTGGGAAATAAAAATAACCAATGAAGCAGATCAATTAATCTCGCTTTGTAAACTAACTACAATAGCATTACCCAAAAGCTAGTATGCCTCAAGAACTTTTTGATCAAGTTGAAACCTGTTTAAAAGAACAGTTACCATTTGTATTGTATAGAAAGCCCAATAACGCTGAACTCATTGGGATATTTCAAAGTAACGATGAGGTTCACTATGTAAAAGATTTTACAGAAACGGGTTTCGTTTTTGCACCCTTCAATTCAATTGACAATACCATATTGTTAAAGATGGATGTTGTTATTAAAGCTTTATATGAGCAAAGTGAGATAAATGATCTTAACCAAAATGTGTCAGTAGCGTACAATGAGATAGAAAAACTTAGATATCTTAATTTGGTTTCATCTGCAATTAAAACTATTGACAAAGGTGATTTTAATAAGGTAGTACTGTCTCGTAAAATTGAGGTTGAATTTAAAGAAGACGTATTAGAGGTATACCAACATTTGTTGAATACCTATAAAAAAGCATTTTGTTACTTCTGGTATCATCCAAAAATTGGTTCCTGGATGGGGGCAACGCCAGAAATATTGGTAAAAAGAAAAGGTTCTCAATTTTCTACTATGTCGCTTGCGGGCACACAGAACTCTCAAAAATCGGAAATGCCAAAATGGTCAAAGAAAGAATTGGACGAACAACAATTGGTGACAGATTATATCTTAAATGCTTTAAAGGAAAAAACGGTTTCATTAAAAAGCTCTGAAAGAGAATCTGTAAGAGCTGGTCAACTTTGGCATCTTAGAACGGAAATAAAAGGTACTTTTTCTCCTAATAATTTTGGTACTGTATTAAAAGCACTGCACCCAACACCGGCTGTATGCGGTACACCTTTGGCTAGCGCCAAGGAATTTATTTTGAACAATGAGATGTACGATCGCTCGTTTTATACAGGTTTTCTTGGGGAGTTGAATATTCAAGAAGAAGTGTCAAGAAACAGAAATAGAAAAAATCAAGAAAACAGTGCCTACCGAAGTGTAGCAAAAACATCAGAGCTCTTTGTGAATTTACGATGTATGCAATTGCTGAAAGATAAAGCGGCTATTTATGTAGGTGGTGGTATCACAAAAGATTCCAATCCAGAAAGTGAGTGGGAAGAAACCACTTTAAAAAGCATGACAATGCTTCGTGTATTAAGCGGTAATTAGGCACGCTATTTTTGGTATATAATCGGCATTGGTCGTATTTTTGAACTACATGAAATACTCTGCTATACCCACTGCACAAACTATAGTTCAACATTGCCAGGCCAAGGAAATTGGTAATATTGTAATTTCACCTGGTTCAAGAAATGCGCCATTAACAATTGCTTTTGCAGAGAATCCTTTTTTTAAGTGCTTTAGTATTGTTGATGAGCGATCTGCCGCATTTTTTGCCTTAGGTATGGCACAACAGTTAAAAGAACCCGTAGTGGTACTTTGTACCTCTGGTAGTGCCCTTTTAAATTATTACCCTGCAATTGCCGAAGCATACTACAGTAACATTCCGTTAATTGTAATTTCTGCAGATCGGCCAGTTTATAAATTAGGTATTGGTGATGGACAAACTATTGATCAGCGCAATGTTTTTAAAAACCATATTGGTTATTCGGCAAATTTAAAACAAGATGTAAGTCACGCCTCCTCAACAGTATTGCAGTACAGACCAGATTGGTTAGAAGGTGGTAAAATAGAAGATATTCAGCACGATGTTCAAACCTTTAATGACCAGCAACTTAATCTTGCTTTTGATATTTCGTTGAAGTCTAATAGTCCGGTACATATAAACGCACCCTTTGAAGAACCTTTGTATAATACATTTTTAGAGCCAACTGTTTCACCTCAATTAAATATTGATGCTAATGAAATCGTAGATGTACTAAATTTAGAGCCTCATAGGGAAATTTGGAATGCATCTTCTAAAAAAATGGTTTTGGTAGGGGTAAACTCTCCCAATGAGGTAGAAAGTGAAATTTTAGATTTTTTAGCGAATGACCCTAGTGTTTTGGTATTGACTGAAACTACTTCTAACATTCATCATCCACATTTTTTTAATAGTATAGATTCTTTAATTGCACCTATTGAAATGCAATTGGATAGTGATGAGTTGTTCAAAAAATTAAGACCTGATGTGTTGATCACATTTGGTGGATTAATTGTCTCTAAAAAAGTAAAGGCTTTCTTAAGAAAACATAAACCAGATCATCATTGGCATATTGGTAGACAAACAGCGAATAATACATTTTTTTGCCTTAAAGAGCATTTAAAAATTTCTGTTAACCGTTTTTTTGATGAGATGTATGCACAACCCATTAAAACGGAAAGCGATTATTTTTTGAGTTGGAATAAGGTGAAACAAGGCTACATGTTAAAAAGAGAGGCGTATCTTAAAAAGATTCCTTTTTCTGATTTTTCAGCTTTTGGACAGTTGTTGCGTTCCGTGCCAGATAATTACATGTTGCAATTGGCAAACAGCTCTACTATTAGGTATACCCAATTGTTTGATTTGAACCCTTCATTAAAGGTATTTTGTAATAGAGGTACTAGTGGTATTGATGGTAGTACATCTACTGCCGTTGGTGCGTCTTGGGTATATGGTAGCCCCACTTTATTGGTTACGGGTGATTTAAGTTTTTTCTATGACAGTAATGCACTTTGGAACAATTATATAAAGAACAATTTTAGAATTATAGTAATTAATAATGGTGGAGGTGGCATTTTTAGAATTCTCCCTGGTAAAGATGATTCCAGTGTGTTTGAAACCTATTTTGAAACACGTCATTTTCTTTCCGCTGAGCATCTGTGCAACATGTTTGGATTTGAATATAGAACGGCTAAATCTTCTATAGAACTTGAAGAGGAATTAAAGGTCTTTTACAAAGAAACCGTTCGTCCGATGTTACTGGAAATTACTACACCTACATTAATAAACGATAAAATTTTGATTGATTATTTTCGTTTCATATCTTAGTAGGGTATTAACCATTAATTATAACACATTTAACATGAGTAAAAGAGACGATTTAATAGAAAAGTATGCTGCGGACATCAAAGATAAATTTGGTGAGGATGCAGATATGGACTTGCTTAAAAAAGTAACTGTTGGTTTAGGACCATCTATTTACAATATTGATGCTTCTAAAGTATCTGGTAGTGACCAAAAAGAATTGGATACTGTTAAGAACAACTATTTGATCAAAAAATTAGGTCTTGCAGATGATTCTAAATTAGATGACGCTATTGCTACGGTTATGGAGAAGTACGGTTCTTCTAACAGAAATAAGCATAGAGCGGTTATCTATTATAAGCTTTGTCAACATTTCAATAAAGCATCTGTTTACGATAAATAGTCAGATGGCAAATAATATAAAGACCGTTATCTTTTGATAACGGTCTTTTTTTTGCTCCGGTATTTAAATATTTAAAATGTAATTTTGCAGCATGATAGAATTAGGACGTATTAACAACCTTGAGATTTTAAGAGACACCAGTGTAGGGCTTTTTTTGGGCGATGAAGAGGGCAATGATGTTTTGTTGCCAAATAAGTATGTACCTACTGGGTATGAAATAGGGCAGAAGATTAAAGTTTTCTGTTATTTGGATTATGATGAAAGACCAGTTGCAACAACTTTAGAACCGGATATTATGCTCGG